>ENA-UOXB01000728-UOXB01000728.1-bioreactor-metagenome-genome-assembly--contig:-NODE-728-length-18653-cov-12.938864_pt1 | contig 18653 bp, 13 predicted proteins | sample MGYA00238158_ERZ761615 | MGnify/ENA primary metagenome ERZ761615 (study PRJEB28904, sample SAMN06267902) | bioreactor metagenome | isolation source: Joint BioEnergy Institute, California, USA... | reverse complement strand
GGCCTAGTTAGGCCAACCCTCTCCCTTCATGTGGCTCTTCTCGTCATCGCAAATTCTTTTTTTTTTTTTTTTTTCAGGACACACCTTGGCGCTGCCATGCTTACGAAGACTGAACGTCTGCATGCGCAGCGAACCGCCAGCTCGACGCTTCGCCATTTCCTTTGTTCGCTCCTATGTTGTTTACTGCCTCGTGGATGGGCTGCTATTAGCGACTTGTTTGATTAGCTCTAGTGATGAATCTTTGGGTTACGGCGTATGTTAACGTATGATTTTGACAATGGATATGACATGGAAAGACAGACGTGATGACATGAGCTTTTTATGTTTATGTTTATGGGTGGCATGGCATGACATGACATGGTTGATGACTTTTTGGATTCATGTTTTATGGACAGGGCAACGGAGCAACGGAACGGATGTCGCTTTTATCTCAGCAAGATTCAAAAACTTCCATTTTCACACTTGGATTTATGTGTTACAATTTTTCTTCTTCCAGTTTTCAGTGGGGCCAGTGGTGGCACCCTTGTGATGAATATTATGACTGTGATTTATGACTTGGAAACTTCTTGTTGTTACTATCATCTTCTCTCTTCTTGACGGACCCAAAGCTGGCATACCTTGGGACTCCACTCACTCCTTTTGCAGTCGGTGATGTTTATCCCACTGCCATTTTCCTTTCCCTTGAATTCTTGTTACATTTATCTGTTACATATTTCGTCGACTGGCGACCTTGGCTTGTTCATTGTGGAGGGAGACCGAGACCGTGACGAAAGTTCAGGTCTATGGCTGGGTGTGTATGTGTGCGTGGTGACTTGGCTTGATGATGTTGATGACCATTGACATGACATGACCTACGAACTTACCGACTCTACGACTGTGACGACCACTTTTCTTATTCTATTCTTTCCTGTTCGATTCAATTTAATTCGATCAGCAGATACCTTTTTTCTTGTTCTTTCAAACCAAAAAAAACAATTCAATTTGGGTTCTGTAGACGCTAGCCGGTCTCTGAATGTGAAATACATCTCTTCTTTTTTTCTTCCCGATCCTTCCCTAGTCCCGTATATCTTTGTACAATACATAGGAGATCGCGAGCTGAAGTTCAACCTTGGGTAAGACAAGATCAGGACCTTAGTTGGAGCAACAAATCCGCGAGGCAAGGTAATATAATATCATACAGTACGGAAGACATACATGACGCGAATCACACCAGATTATAATGCATGCATATAGCATAGCAGAGCAGAGCAGAGCAGAGCATGGCATGGCATGGCATGGCATGGCATAGTATTTACCCAACGCACGCATAATGCATGTATGTACTGTACGTATATAAATGCACCGTACATGTACATACGGAGTACATATATGTATGTGCATAGCAGGCAAAAAAAGATAGTGTATTAGTGTATGGTTGATGTTGTTCAATGGATAATAATAATTGCCGACGGGTCTTGTGTGTGTCTCACAACTTGAAGTCAGTTATCTAGTACCTGGTACCTCGTTACCTATCTACTGTACTGCAGGAAGGTACCGACGCAGCCAGCCAGCCAGCCAGGCAGGGATGGGCATGGGATCAGCCCTGCCGGCATTACTACGCTACTGCAAGGCAGCAAGAAGCAGACCGGTACAGATTCGGATGGATAGTGGCTGGCCGGCGGAACCCGGGGACTACTGGGTGGACTGGACAGAGATGAAGAGAACGGAACGTTCTGATTATGCGGACATGATGTGATGGAATGGGATTGGATGGGGTTGGTGCCATACGGGACGGAATGGGCTCCCAGACACACAAGCGTTGAAGATGAGGCTTTCGTTGGGTAGGTACGTAGGGTGCGTAGGGCACGTAGGGTTGGGTTGGGAAGGGTGATCAGATCAGATCAGATCATATCTTTCGATCAAATAGGGTATAGTCCATAGTAGACTACAGTACGGAGTAGATGGGTCCGGAGTCCGGGGGAGGGGGAGTACGTATGTATGTACAGTACAGTACTGTTAGTACATACACAGGGGAGTAATTACGCATGTCGGTACGAGTACGAGTACGGTACAGTTGACGTTGATGCTGGGGGGGGGGGGGGATCGTTGGTCCATAGGCTAGGTAGTAAAGGCATCTATCTCGTCAGTCGATTCGTTGGCGTTGCGTAGAGCTTAAACAGGTACGACGCGGGGGAAAAGAAAAGCCTGGGGTTGGGTGTCAAACGAACAAGGCCGGGTGGGGGCCGCGTATCGTATGTACAGTATTTATTTCACTTGGGATTATATTTCTCTTTCCATATCCTGCGAACGTGGTCAGAAAAAAATCAGCCTTAGGCTTAAATGGGAATGATGGACAGGGAAGTATGGCCGGGGTCCCTGCATGGTTGGCTGCAGAACTCCAGGGGTTCGCGCAGGGGTTCTGCAGGAGAACTAAATAGAGGACGATGGTCGATATTGCGGAGGGCGCACGAGAGCCTATCGACCGGGTCCGGCGCATCGCTTCCGAGACGTGGTTTCTGCACGATCCCAGCGAACCGCGGTCGTTTGACTCATATGACAGGAACAGCTGAAAACACACTAGGGTCCCAGGGCCAAGGAAGGTGAAGGGAGGGGATGGCTTGAGGGGGGCTGGGCTGAGTCACGTACCATGAGTTCCCCAGGATCTTGTTGCCGTTTTGCTCCGCAAGCCGGTAGTATTTTGCTGCCATATACTAATAGGAGACGTTCATCGGATCAGTACTCCGGGTAACACCATGCAATGAACATCAACAGAAAGTGAAGCTGAGGTTGCCGCGCGATGTGATAAGAAGTGATGTGATCCAATAACCCGGTTGGTGGTCCTTATTCCAGGGACAAAGGCAACGGGATTTGCATCAAGGGACAGGCACGACATCACTCGAGCGAGGCTCAACAGGCCTCCTGAGAAACAGCAACAATGCAATAACACAAAGTACGAAAAATCCATACCTTGTCTTTCTTTCCTCCGAACCCCTCGAGGTAGCACCATGCGATTTCGTTCATGGCATCCGTATCCCCTAGATTCGCCGCCGTCTCGTAGAACTGTCTGGCGGCAACGGGGTCCTTCTCCACGCCCCAGCCATTGCGGAAGCAGTTACCCAGCTCGAAGATTGCAAGGACGAGCTCTCCTTTGGCAGCACCGCCCTTCTTCATGCCTGCTCGGAGCGCTTCTTCCTCTATCGACGCGCAGTTTGATGCTGCCGCGGAGAGGTATTTTACCGCTTTCGCGGGATCCGGAGTGCATCCCCAACCATGTCTGAACAATATGTTCTTTCTGTCAATCTCATCTCTCCTAAACCGGTAAGGGGTGCGAGGTTTGAAGCGGAGTAACCCTTTGTTTTTTCTCACCTGAGAGCGAGTCCGTAAAGTACCTGGCTCAGTGCATTATTTGCACCATTGGGATCCGCAAGCTGAGCGAACATCCGTGTCGATGCCTCCAGCTCTGTAAACAATCACATTAATATATGTCTTCCTGGGGGAAAAATAAAAAAAAATTAAAAAAAGTAAAGAAGAGATAGAGTTTCTACTGACCTCCGGCCTCGTGCAGACGAATGGCTTCTTGGATGCTGATCTATTCCTTCCATCAGTAACTCCAATGAAGAGAGAATTTCTGGCTGTACCAGATATGAGGAGGATATAGAGCGTACATCTCCCTCTGGATCATTCACCCGGGAAACGCTACGGCTTCTCGACCGTGGTGGCGGTGCCCCCGGCATCAGCCCTTGATCGTTAAGGGAAGACGGGCTCGTCGGGCTGGTCGGGCTCAAATGCGGGTTTTCCTGCACCAGCCTCGTCGCCCTCTTCTCCCACTCCGCCTCCCTCTCCTCGGAGTCGACATTGGGGTCTCCGATCTGCGGTAGGTCGGAGGGGACATTGAGCGACGATGAGCTGGCGTTCCGCGAGCCGCCTCCCCGGTCAAAATTCAGCAGCGAGGAAAAAAGCGCCTTGGGACTTGTCGGGGACGGGCACGGCGACTCCGAGGGGGATTTGGAGCGCCGGAAAATGGACAACCGGCTGGGTGATGTTGACACCGTGAGGTGACCTGGGCTGAGGTGACGAGACTTGCCAGCCTCACCGCCGTGGACCGGAGTGCGGATGGCCTCCTCGGTGTTGGTGTCGGTTTCAACGAACCGGACCTCTGGGATCGAGTCCTGCGCAGCGGGAGGACCGCCCTCTGCCCTGTTGTGGCCGGCTGTGTCGCCGATATCGTCTTTCTTTTGAAGTATATCTTTCAGCGTCATAACGGCGGTGAGCCGCGGGGTTTCTGCGGGGTGTCTCGTGTAAGGCGCGGAACGTGGTGGGTGCGATTCTTTGATCGCGGAAATTTGAAAGGGAAGATCGTCCGAGGATTACAACTTCTCGATAGAACAATGGTGCTCACAGTCTTATACGCCTGAGGAGAACGGGGATCCTAATCCATGCGCAGATGTAAGCGCTGTGCTGTGGCTGTGTCGATCCCAGTCTTGGTATTCAGCTGGAGAGTACAAGATGGACGCCTGCGAGCCTGAGGTGCTTGCCCCGGCGAGGGTCCACGGTTCAGCGTCTTGGCCGTGTTATCTGAACCTCTTGACTCGTCTTGGCCCATGGGTGTAGGAATACCGAGAATAGGACGAAATTCTTTGAGTTGCATATTTACAGCCCGTCTACGCTACCAAGACAAGCAATCTATACATACCAAACCCGCTGGATCTGCGGGATCGCTGTATCGATTTTTGAACAGAGATCTTCTGTAGCTTCTGAAGATTAACTAATCATGATTAGGATACATAGTATAGAGCGTCAAGTAATAAAGATCAGCATACTATCAAATGTGTCAGGGAGGCCACCACGTCTAGACCATACGATTCTGCAGAAGAAAGGGGGAAATAGGGGAAAAGCACGGACAGGGGCTTCTTGGCATTTTCTATAGCCGTGTTCTTTGGTGTACGGGGTGGAAGTTCCTGAAGGAGTTATCTCGTGCCGATGGGGAGCCAAACCTTGGAAAGATGACTGGGAACTTTGGCCAGACCAAGGAGGTACAGTACCTCAGTCAACGCCAGAGCTGCTCAACGGCCTGACAGGTTCCAATACCCTGCAGTTGCAAGGGACAAATCGCTGATTCGTCCCAAAAGACGGTTTGAGACACCAAGGACGAATGCGGGCACGTGAGTATTAGACACTATCTGCAAATATAGGACAAAGGCGACACCAGCTCCTTGAACCTTTCTTCCATGATATTTTCAGTGCGTTAGCAGCCCAACAGACACTGCTACATCCACACCGGCTTCCAGAGTCCCCAGAAACCCTTCACATTCGGAGTGATATGGAAAAGAATGGACAGGAGTGTCCTTCAAGCGGACTAGGCGTTCTAAGCTGAAGCATCAGAACAATACACAGCGGCAAAGCACGGAAGATTTTCGACAGCTGGAAAGGAGCGCGCTGCGTACGTTCCATTAGTCGATGAGCCCGTCTAAAACCTGTTGCCCTTGAGTACCCAGACGATAGCGAATGCGGGTACGTTTCTGCGTTGTTGCTGTCATCCACTGTATTCACAATAAGGAATAAATGATGATAAGTCGACCCTGAAAGGCAGTGTTCCTGAAAGGCAGTGTTTCGGCATGCAGCTCCGGACTACAGCACACCAGGCCATTCAGCTCGAATGGCCAAACAAGGCTAACCTAGCATACGTAAGTATTCTGCCGAATGTGCTTTCCAGGAGACGTAAAGAGTCTATCCACATTATTGGCAATACAAGTACCACCTAGAGCCTTAGCACATCGATTGGAATAGGATCTCATCCTGATTATGCACATCCAAGGTGGAAGAACCAGGATCACTCCAGGAAGAGTGAAAAGTGAAATTTGGAAGTCTAGATTGCATCATTGTATCACAAAGTGAACAGCTTTTCGGTTTTGTACACGATGTCAAGGAGAAGCTATCATAGTGGCTCCGTCTACTGGCTCTTGGCAGACAAAATCCCTGCGATTGACGTCATTAGTTCCGCGTCCAGCGTCGCAAAAACAACGCAATCACTTACTTTCCACATCAGCAACACTCTGCTGCAGGATCTGCTGCAGAACCTTGGGGTTCTCGAGCTCCTTTTGAACCTTGCTTATGACAGACTGAGCGAGCTCGGCCTGCTGGCGCCGCTTAACCTCCCCCTCGTAGCGCACCCACGAGTCAAGAACCTGCTTAGCCTGATTGGCAAGGGCAACGCGCTGCTCAAGCTCGTAAGCCTCATGCTCAAGCCTAGCGGTTTCCTTCACGAGCGACGTCAGTGCCACATCCTCCTTTCTCTGCCAAAGAGTTCGTTGCGTACCTTGGAGACCTCGAAGAGCTGCTTGGTGATCTCAACAACATTGGACAGCTGCTGGACGTTCTCGATGCGCTGCTTGACGGCGTTGGTATGGTCGGCACGAGCGGCGTTCAGAATGTCCCTCTGCTTCTGGATCTGGCCCTCAGCCCACTGCTTGTACAGCGGGCCACCGTACTTGGCGAGGGCAGCAAAGACGCTGAGAACAGAGAAGGCGACGACGGTTTCCTCGTTGAGGACGTAGAGCTCATTGCTGATAGCGGCAATGGAAAGACCGGCAGCAGCAGAGAGGATCGCGGTCTTGGAAGCCACGGACTGACCGGGCAGGGCGTCGAGGATCGACTGGGCCTTCTTCTTCGGGTCCTCGCTAGGGACGTTCGAGGCCGCCCGGGTCACGGTCAGGTTCGCGGTGATGGCACGGACAGGCAGGGCCGGCCGCAGCCGGGTTGCACCTGAATCGACTCAGTAACTGCACTCAGAGGTTCAATTGGGCCGTGGGAAATCTCGTCCAACCTACCGATGGCACGGTTAGCCAGACGCGAAGCCATTGCTGCGATGGAATGGGTAGCGAGGTTTGATGGATGAACGGAACTGACGAGATTGAGGTCGGGATGCGGGTTTGGGTGGTGCGGAAGACGCTAGCCGCACTGGGAAAGAGGCCCCTCAGGATCGGAAAAACCGTAGCCGAGGATATCAAAAAATCCGCGATGCGAAACGGCAGAGACGACAGTGGTGGAAAACTTCAGCGGGCGTCGCAAGCCTCCTTTCTTTCATTTTTAGACAGGATAAAGGGCCGCTGAGCAGACAGGATGCCCAGTCTCGTGGATGGAGCCCAGGGCTCCAAGAAAAGAAAGAAGGACACCAAAGAAACCGCCATACCATCCTCGAAGCGCCGCGCCGTCCCGGAAGACAAGAGCGAAGATGCAACAGCAAAGATCCAGGAGCTGGAGAACCAGATTTCCGAGTCCCGGAAGTACTACAACAATATCGCGACCCTGATATCGATGCTCAATGTCGGTGACTCTGCGAAGAAACCCAATGTCGCGGTCGCAGTATCCCTCTGTAGGGTATTCTGCAGGCTGATCGCCGGCGGGCACCTCACAGAAATGCCCCGGGCGCCAGAGCCGGAGAAGATAATCGTGGCTTGGTTGAAGGAGCGCTGTCAGGAATATCAGACGGCCTTGCTGAGTATCATGCGCCAAGCAGATCCCCCCACCAAGGTTGGCACATTTTATGCGGTTTCAAGGTTGCGATGGTTGCTGACTCTTTCAGATCACTGCCTTAACCTTGTCCATGCGCCTAGTCAAGGAACGCGCGACACATCTTCCTGGGGCGGAAAGCCATGTTTGGTCGTCGGGTTTCTTCAAGGGTGTTTTCGAGGCCGTTGTTGAAGCCGAGGATGGGCAGCTGCTGCGGTCCGAGTTCATCAGCAAATACCTGAAGGAGTATGAGGATATTCGATACTACACCTTCATGCAGATTTCGTAAGTTGCCCGGTTTGCGTCTTGCCTGTCTGGATATTGACAAGTTTCAGTACGTACGCCGATTCGGAGAGGAGCACCGATGTCCTCGAAACATTAATATCCATGCTCACTGCATGCGACTCTGTGCCGGAGCCGCAGCACGAGTTCAAGAACTTCTACGCAAATTCAGGAGACAAGAACAAGAATCTCATGTCAGTGAACTCTCATAAGAAACGTGCTCAGGAGGCATGGCTGGCGGTTCTGCGAAACAAGATCTCGGATTCCCAGAGGAAGGGTCTTCTGCGTATCATGTCACATACCATCGCGCCTTGGTTCAGCCGGTCGGAGCTGCTGATGGACTTCTTGACCGACTCCTACAACGTCGGCGGTGCGATGTCGCTGCTGGCCCTCTCCGGTCTCTTCTACCTCATCCAGGAGAAGAACCTGGATTACCCTCAGTTCTACCCGAAGCTCTACTCCCTCCTCGACAAGGACGTCCTGCACTCCAAGCACCGCTCGCGGTTCTTCCGCCTGATGAACACCTTCCTCGCCTCCACCCATCTTCCCGCGACGCTCGTCGCCAGCTTCATCAAGCGGCTCTCCCGGCTCGCGCTGAACGCGCCGCCGACGGCCATCGTGGCCATCGTCCCCTGGATCTACAACCTCTTCAAGAACCACCCCCTCACCACATTCATGCTCCACCGCGAGATCCGCGACCCGGAATGGAAAGCCGAGCTGGAAGCCGAGGGGATGGAAGACCCGTTCGACCCGGACGAGCCCGACCCGACCCTCACAGACGCCATCGAGAGCAGCCTGTGGGAGATCGAAACCCTCCAGTCGCACTACCACCCCAACGTGGCCGCCATCGCCCGCATCATCTCCGAGCAGTTCACGAAGCCGGGTTACAACCTGGAGGACTTCCTCGACTACACCTACCAGGGCATGCTGCTGGCGGAGCTCGGCGCCGACGACAACAAGCCGCTGAAGAAAACGCCTGTCGTCGAGTATCAGATCCCGAAGCGGATCTTCACGGATCGGAAGCTGGACGAGGATGGCGGGGTGGATACGGGTCCTGGGAGTTTGATGAGAAATCTATGGGATTTTTCTCCCTAGGATCTTTAACAAAAGAAAAAAAAATTCCTGGTGTCAAAACTAGGACAACTTTCTAATTGTAAAAAAGGTATTCGTTATGTGAACTGCAAAAATAATACCCTGGTCTCAGGTGGACATCCTCACCCGCAATGAATTTAGGATTAGGTTCGGGAGTTGTATATACCTCATAAAAGGCATCACGGCTCTGCCATGGTCTTTTCCTTTCCTTCCCCTCTCTTGCTAGATGTGTATCTGAACGTCACGCATGTACCATGTACAGTACATGCCAAGGAACTGAATTCGCCTACTGGACATTGGCATATAGTACTACAGTAGTAAAGGCCAGTCGGGAACGAAGTCTTATCTGAAGTTCCATGGGAAAGATCTTTTCCATATTAAACTCTTTTCCTTTTTTCCCCTAAACTAAAATTATTGATTGATATTTCCTCCATCTGTCCAAGAGGAAAAAAACCCAAGCCGAAGCTTGTTCTCCTCTTCCCCTTCCTTTTTTCTCTTCATCTTAACCAATCAACCAACAAACCAAAGTGGATATCTCAGAGATGCATGCAAACATGTGTGAGAGAGCGTACTCACAAGCAATCTCAGATTGGTATCTTGACTTTTCCTTCCGCAACGCCGAAAGAGAAAGAAAAAGTATGTAAAAGGAGGAGGGGAAAGGGATATCGTCATGGACAGACAGATCATGTCTGGTCCAAAGTCTGCAAGGCCAAATAAGTGGCCATCGACTACAAGTTGATTCGTCTGGGTTGCTGCTGCAAGATTAGTAGTAAAAAGAAAAAGCAAGTGGAAATCAGCTCAGAAACGGACGAAATCCTGTTGCTGAGAGATCTCGCCGGTGTCGGGGCCAGCCTCTATCAGTTCGACCGGATCATCCTCTAGCTCATCAGAGTCGACGTCGTCCGAGTCGATCGCGTCGTAGTCCTCCTCTTCGCTAGATAGATCGGCCTCCTCGTCGTCTTCTTCGGGAGAACCTGCTTTGTTAGCAGCATTCTTCCGGATCTGACCTGCCCTGTCAACATGGGGCAGTTTGCATCTCTTTCTGTTGCAGGTCCCGGTGTTGGCATAATCCGGGCACTCATGGACATGGCGCTCGTGGCACTCGGCGCCCTTTTCGCAATAGCCTAGTGTTGCAAACGCTCGGCACACCGGCGCACCGGGTGTTACCCGGACATGGGAATAGCGACAGTCTGGGTTCGAGCAACGACCTCTGAGAAAATGCATACAGGCAGGGGATCTGTGGGGCGATGGTTCATGGGAAAGATCACAACCCGAACCAGCGCTGCATTTACCAGTTTGGAGGAACTCCTTGCAGATGGCGACCTTGTCTGGATCGTGGATGTAGAGACATGATGGTCCCTTGTAACAAGCGCCTAGTAAGTCACAGCCTAAGGTCAGTATCCAAACGAGCGAGTCATAACTAGAAAATCCATGCGTAAAAAAAAGACGCGAGGAGCGTCTGCAGAGGGAGAGCCGGGTACCCGTCGTGGTAAATCTCTTGCAGAGTTCGTTCTTTTTCTTGATTCCGGTAGGTTTTCTGCGCACATGGTAAGTTGCGACTCGATCTGATCCATCGTGATTCATGATCACCCACCTCTTCGAAGCGACTGCGCCCAGACGATGGAGATTCCCGCTCTTGCTTCGGACAAAGGTCACTCCACCAACGGTCACTCTCTTCGGCGTTGCCTTCGCGGTATTCGGATCATCTAAAACAGGTAAGCCAGCCCTCGGATTTGACTTGTCGGGGACGGAGGCCGCACTGGATAATCTGATCAATTTGCTCCCACCGCGCGCAACCTGGAATGGGATATCGTTGACCATGATCTGATAAGCTGTCGGGCGTTGAGCGGCAGCAGGAGCGTGGGCCGGCACGCCTTGGTACTGCCTTCCAGCCCCCTGCGCATATCTCAACACCTTTGCTTCCTCGATTCTTGCTCTCCTCTCAGCCTTCAGTCTTCTGCTTTCCTCGATGGCCTTGGCTCTCGCCTGCATCTCCTTGTCGTAGACGGCAGAGTTGATCAGCTGGATATGGCGATCGCGTTTCTCAACCCACCCGCTTGAGCTTGCCGGCTTTGCTTCACCATCATGGTCGCTGGCAACAGGGGAGGCAGTAGAAGGATTATCGGGAGTGGAGGTCCTAGGATTATTCAAAATGAGGGTGCGGTTTCGATGAGTGACTACGGGACGTCGGACAGAGGGTCTGCCCCGGTATGGGGCCCAACCCGTGTGATGTCGATAGGGCGCATGTCGGGAACTGTACGGGGCAGTTTGAGATCCACTATGATACGGGCGCTGGTTCTGGGCAGCTTGATTCTTGTGCCTATTGATCTGACCTGAACAAGAGTTAGATCCTTGCCGTACCTCCTTTAGTCGAACGGAACTCACCCGCAAGCTGGCTGATCTTCGCAAGAAGATCTTGCTCTTCTGTCATCTTGGTCTGGATGTAGCAGAGAATACTCGTTATCAGTTCATAAGATAAGGCGAACCATTCGTATCACAGCGGTTAGGTTCGCCACTATGCGTTGTTGACTAGAATGATGTTGGTTCGGTGATGTGGTGTGGCGCTTAAGCGGTTGAAAGGTCACGTGATCTGATATGCAGGTTCTCGAACGGGGGTGCAGAGCGGAGGACAGAAAGAGGAAGAGGATGCTCCTCAGTTTACCCAAATTTAATGTGGTCGAGGGAGCGAGAGTATTTTCCTTCAAGAAGCAGATATTTGAACGCGTATCAAATGTGAAATGGTAGTGAAGTCCGGCTTAACGCGAGAGGCTATTCTTTTCTCAAATAAGCCTTTCCAGAAATACAGCTGAATACGTCAGAGTACATCACTGAGATTCTCCCTATTCCCGTCTACAATGACGATATTGCCAAATTGAATCGAATAATCCACTGCAACAAAAGCAAACGAGCAATGAATGTATTAAACTTTTATTCATCTACTAAAACAAATATTGTTGTAGAACGCCTGAAAACTCCTATTTATCAGCAGCCCGGTAGAAAACCAAATGACGCCGTCAATCCCATGCCAACAGGACCAGTCCACGCGATTAGACCACGTTCTCGAACTGAACATCTTCATTATCCGACGCATCTTCTTCGAAGTCTTCATCGACATTGCCCGGATCAGGAGGGAGTTCCTCCTTGGCATCTTTATACGCTAGAGCATCCGCATAGCTGCTCTCCTTTGCCTCAGGCTTAAGTTCCCAGGTCATAGCAAAGTCTCCAGACTTGACGAGATGTGCTACCATCTCCAGTGTCTGCTTGAGATATGCTTCAGGTTGTCTGAGTCTCGCCTTCAGCGTCTTAAAAGGCCAGTACTTGTGCTCCCGGAAGCACTGGTATATGAGGTCCAGCAGCTCGTTCTGCGGCATACGCGTGGTCTTGTTCTCCTGTGCCTTGGCCTTTGGCGGCTTCGTGACTTGCTGCACGGTGTTAGTGGTGACAAATGTAGGATCAGAGAGCCGGGGATACTGACTACAAAGGCGCCCTTCTCGCCAGGCAGGGTATTCCTGGGCTGGAGCATCTTGCCGGAAAGCTTTGGAATGAACTTCGTCTCATGCTTTGGCTTGAGGGCCTCTAGGGCGCGCCTCTCGGCTATCCGCCTGTACTCTTCGTTCTCGACCGGAATGCAGTTGAATTCGTCTCTAACCTTTCCGACGATAGCTGTTTGTTCTGCGGTAGGATGGAGATCAGCCAACTGTGCATCCAGGCGAATGGAGAGGATCCGTACTTGGTATCGTCCTCCGCACGTAGGGCTCCCACTTCTTCTTGCGATCCTTCTTCCTGGCTTCGCGCTTCATGGATTCGTAAAGGGCGGAGCGCGCCTCTCCAAAGAGCAAATTGACCCGGTTCTCGTAGCCAGGAAGGTCCTTTTCGGTGAAGATATAACTGTTCTGCACGGAATAAGACTGGTTGTCGGGGGTGACATTTTGGCGCTTCAGGTTGTAGTCCTTGGGAATGTCCTTATTGTCCGGCCGTTCGTGGAGGCGCAAACTGATCTGCAGAATCCGGTCAGTCTCCAGATTCCTGTTGATCTTGCAACATATCCGCCGAGAGGAGAGCCTACTCTTTTGATGTCCGTCGGCGTCCCTTCAACCCTGACCGTCCCGATCTGTATCTCCTCGTCGTCGTCAATCTTCGACCAGTGCTCCCACAACTGTTTCGGAATGCGCAACAGCCAGACATTCTGTCCCGCGTTTGAAAAGTCCAGATCACCCGCATCCTCGTAGATATCCTCTTCCTCGATCGCACCCATCGAAGTTGCCTTGCTGTCGGGATCGGGCTTGATGTAGGGCGTGGCGGCGCCCGGCTCCTGTTTGATCTGCGCGGCCATGTTGGGGAGGGTTCAGCCAGAGCCGGCTGTGGGAATCAATCTGCAGGTCGCGACTTGCACCGTCGCTGATTCCGATCGACGCGGTGGCTCGATATGAGAGCGGACTCGGAGATGCGACGGGGAGGTGTTTGTACCTGGCTTGGCTGAGTGTCGCCGCCGATGAACAAGAGGCCCGGAGGCCGGAGCTGGCGCGTGGGGCCGGGCTGGGCGCGCCGGCGCCCTTACGCCCGCTCGCCACGCCAAGAAGCGGAAACAGTATAGAGGACACGAAGTATCACGGTTTCTCCCTCGCGCCTGGAAGCTACAGGTACATGATGTGACCAATCAATACTTCAAGGCACGCGCTTCTTCTATTATTATTACAACTCTATATCGATCATCTACTGCGTAGATTATTTGTATAGTATGTACAATATCCCCTTCCACCTTCTTAATCAAATCTGCACTAAAAAAGGAGGATTAAATTTTTCTAGTTTCGACAACTCCAGAAGAGCAATCAATATAAATGTATCATGTGCTCTGTTCATCGTGAAGATCCAAGAAAATCGCGTATTTATGAGTGTCCCTGTGGCTGGTGTCCTCCGATGAGCTCTTATCGATAAGCGGAGCTAACCTCGCTCCGTCATCACCTCCCGCACTCCGCATCCTCACCCCTCCGTCCAGCGGCACCTCATCCCCCGCGTCTGGGTTCTCAGACGACGGCCTCCGTTTCTCTGACCCAGCTCTCTTTGATTCTCAATAGATCAGCCCTGGTGCTGTTTGACCGCCATGGCTTCCCAGAAAGTGGCCTCCGCTCTGGCCTCCATCGAGTCCGCTCCCAGTCAGAACAAGCCACAGCTCTACAACGACCTACTCTCCCAGATCGCCTCGACCTCCTCCGAACATGAGCTTGCCCAGGATCTGATTTACTACCTGGACTCGATACTCAGCGAGAACGTCAGCATCGTCGCCGCTCGTCCGCTCCTCGACTCCTTCATCAACGTTCTGCGCGGACTGCAGCCCGAAACCCAGATTAAAGTCGGCCAGCACGCCATCACACTGCTCCAGTCTCGCTCCGCGTCTGTGGAGGAGCAAGACGCTCGAATCCGGGAGATCCTTGCGGACGCATATGAGTCGCAGGAGGACTATATCGCCGCGGCGCGGACGCTGCAGGGGATCCATCTCGACAGCTCGCAACGTCTGATTTCAGACGACGCAAAGGTGCGGATGTGGATCCGAATCGTGCGGCTGTACCTGGAAGAAGACGACACAACCAACGCCGAGTCGTTCCTGAACAAGATCAAGAACCTGCCTAGCAAGATCGAGGACCCCGAGCTTAAGCTCCACTTCCAGCTCTCACAGGCCCGCATCCTCGATGCCCGCCGCCGCTTCCTCGACGCGAGCCAGGAGTACTTCAACGTCAGCCTGGCAACCGATGTTGACGAAAGTGACCGTCTCAGAGCCCTCTCAGCGGCGATCATCTGCGCTGTCCTAGCGCCTGCCGGGCCGCAGCGGTCGCGTACCCTCGCACGACTGTACAAGGACGACCGCGCGACGTCGGTAGACGAGTTTGGAATCTTGGAGAAGATGTTCCTTGACCGTCTCCTGACCCCGGAGGAGGTCAAGGCTTTCTCGGAGAAGCTGGCGCCGCACCAACTCGCGGTGACGGCGGACGGCTCGACGGTGCTCGACAAAGCGGTCATCGAGCACAATCTTGTCGCGGCCAGCAAACTGTACGAGAACATTACGATCGACTCGTTAGGCGCAATCCTCGGCCTCAAGGGGAATGACGAGATGACCGCCGGCGAGAAGGCGGAGGCGTACGCAGCGCGGATGGTGGAGCAGGGCCGCTTGAAGGCCAGCATTGACCAGATTGCTGGCGTGATATACTTTGATTCCGGAATTTCTGGCGTCGGGAGCACCGGGTCGGCAGGGAGAAATCTGCGGCTGTGGGATGCGGGCGTGCAAGGGTTGGCGGAGGACGTGGAGAGGGTAGCAGCGAGCATAAGTGATGAGTTTCCGGTACGTATATTCTGTCTCCTCTATTGTCCTATGTATACCTTTCCTATCTCCTTTTCTCCCTCCCGCCTTGTGCGCAAACGCTAACTGGTCTTATTTCACTACAGGAGTTTGCAGCTGCGCAGATGGTACATTGACGAAATATTTACTATGAAGCCACGAAGTAGAAAAATTAATGATAGACACGATCAAAATAAAATAATTGAATTGAGCAGGTGGATATCGATGAAAGTAATTCCTGTTGCGGGCTCAGCTTGCGGTTCGCTCCCCGAATAATCTGAATTTGTGCACCACGCGGGCACATACGCTGCCGTGAGTGATCAAGGCGCCATCGGAGTATGTATATGTTCGATATAGTCACTGCAGTATTCACCAAAATTGAATGTCTACCTTGCGGGCCCCGTAGTGCATGGCATGCAGAAAGAGAGAGTCCTTCACCAGGATCAGTGCAGTATCACTAGCGGACATCACCCGACCCCGCTTCTGCATATATTAACTACCTCCAGGACCCATCGTCGTTTCTTTTTCTCTTTCTTAGTCTTAACAATCTTCTCTCTCCGGTCCTACATCTATCTACATATTCTATACATAGGTACAAGGCTAGCATGCAACCATACTATAAAACTCTGCCCAAGAAATATACTCACCCATTTAAAACTCCCGAACCGTGAGGAGATTATACCGCTACCGGTTTCTATTAGAAAGAGGATGACTGCCGTCCTTAACTTCTTCTTCAGATCCAAGGCATGGTATGGTAATACGGGCGCCCTCCAGTCCCTACCAGTAGTGTCGCTATTTCCAAAGAGAAATCCACCGTCCGTTTGAAGAGTGCGTTCATCTACCGCAGCTGCGGAGGACTAGTCATTCATCCACTCACTTACTCCCAAGTGAATCGAAGGCAGTTGTGCAAACAGCTACTTATCTGGGGCGGCCTACGTGCTTACTTAAATTGGAGACTTTACTATCTAGTGTGGTTACCTACCTACCTACCTACCTATCTATCTATCTATAGATATATATATATATATATGTATATATATGTATATATGTATATATATTTCACTCTATTTTGAATCCATACTAGAACTAGTGAAACGCCGTGCCTTACTTTTCTTTTTGGTGAGGATAGTTGAGGACCACCAACCGGGTCAACAGCGGTTGTGATTTTCTTTCTCCATATCTATGGCTATATCGATATATCTTATCCACTAATTATCTCCTACATACCTACCTAGGTACTGGGTAGGTAGTTGAATTGCGCCCTCGTTCTCTTTCTCGAAGCAGCTCTCGCAGACTTGATTATTACCAGGTGGGGAAAAAAGGTGAATGCTCGATAACCCCGATTCCTCCTCTTCCATCTAGATTTCAGGGTGCGAAATCTATGGCAATTATATGGCCAGAAGTAGCTCAATCTCAATCTCCTTCATGCGGAGTTCAAAAAAACTAGCTTTTCTCTATAAGAAAGTGATCCCGGGCTCGGAGACAGATAGATGTCAGGCGCATAACCACGCCTACTATTTTACATCACTGCGCAAAGATATCTAAACACAAACATATAGAAAGTATTCTTGTTTCTCTATGTTATATCATTGGCATGGAGACGCCTTGTTGGCAAGTTGTGGAGATACGCCTTAACAACATTGGCTCTTTATTAAAAAAAATTCGATGACCTAAGAGACAAGAGTAGTGTACGAAGAGCAGAACAACTTATGTGGCATTTATTCATGAGAACTGAGCCTCACGGTTCAAGCGCATCGGCGCAGTCTTTCGCCCAGTTCCTCGCCGCGTTGCATTCCGCGAGAATTCTGGCTTCGCTTGGGTCCTCACCATTTCGAGTTCTCTAGTGTCTGTCATTTACAACTTCAGACATTTTACTACCAGATACCCGGCAGGATTGGTGAAGATCTAGCCTTGTTTGACAGCTGTAGAGTCTAATCTTGCAGAAAGTTTCCCTTAACAGGCCGCGACACTGTTCAGCACAATAACCAATCGCAAACTTTTACGATTTGCAGATTATACCGTGTGGTATGAAAGTCCAGAGTGAATTGGCACGGACCTCATTGCTCTTGAGGCAAAAAAGGACGAATACGATAATCCAGGGTGAAGACCAATGTCTTGCCTATCGATATGGCAGCAGGACTTGGGAGAAGTTGGGAGTTTGACTTGGTCAACATTAGAGTATTACATTTTTAGCTACAGTTAAAAGTGGGAAAAAAATCGTCTGGAATGAGGGAACACAACAATGACTATGAGAAACCCAAGCTTTGAGGGGTCCATTCTACACCTAACTCGTCTTGCGCCATTGATTAATACTAATACTGGAAGACGCAAGATCACTGGGCCCTTTCACACGTTGTTGACATGGGCGAAAACTCATCTCTCCGACACTTTTCGAGCAGAGATTTGAACATACTTACTGGGTGGAGCCGGAATCCAAACGATCAAGGAACCCTTTTGTGTCATGCATGTCATTTGTATTGGAGGAAGCACGGGATTGCAGGGCCCGCCGAAGTCATTCTTCATGAAGGAAAGCCAGAGGCTGTCAGAGTCAACAGGGTCAGCCTTCTTCAGCTCCCCAGGAGCCCGCCGCAGGTTCAACAGCAGCCGCCACGAAGAAAGAAAGAGACTACAAAAGGAAACCCCATCGAGTTTGCATTGTTATGTGACTGAGATTTACTCCAAGAGGCTGCCTGCCACTGCAGCCGGGGTAGTAGTCGCCTAAAAGTGAAGAGGTCATATCCGTGCTAATCGTGGAGTAAAGGAAAAGCCGCAGTGGCGCGGTGAGTGAGTGAGCAATCCAGATAGATGATCTAGATAAATTATGCCTAGTCTGTTACGAGAAACGGAAGTTATGCTATGTACGAGCAAGAAGAAACCATGGCCCAAACGCAGCAAAATCCCAACAGACTCCTGAGTTGCATAAATGCGCAAGGTGTGGTACAGAGAAAACACCAGGCAGTAGAGGAGAATTAATTATCCTCTCTCTGCAAGACGTTAAGGCTGAATATCATTGTAAGGAGGTATGTCAACCTGGAGGCCTCACCCACCTATGGATCAGGTATAGAGATGTCTTGTTTATTGTAGATAAATCAAATCGAGGTGTTCCAGAAGCTACTTGATTAAGATGACAGAAGTCAAGTCCGGGAAGCGATCCGAGCATCTGCCACTAGTGCAGATGCAGGAGGCCGCCGAGAGAGGATCTCATGCAAACTGCAATCAAGCACATCAATATCATTCACAATTGCGAAAAGGCACCAGTTTGGCCAGGTGGGCCAGCTCTTAGAATATTCTTTTATATATATATATATATATTATATTACGAAACACGCGCGATCTTCAGTTCGAAGTTCGTAGTATTCGGACAATATCTACTTATTTAGATGGCCAGAATTATCGGGCAGTGCTTCCACACGAACGTAGGCGTCCTGGGGGGGAGATCGGAAGAGCACACGTCTGAACT
>ENA-UOXB01000727-UOXB01000727.1-bioreactor-metagenome-genome-assembly--contig:-NODE-727-length-18682-cov-9.273152_pt1 | contig 18682 bp, 17 predicted proteins | sample MGYA00238158_ERZ761615 | MGnify/ENA primary metagenome ERZ761615 (study PRJEB28904, sample SAMN06267902) | bioreactor metagenome | isolation source: Joint BioEnergy Institute, California, USA | place... | reverse complement strand
ACAATGCTTATGACTTACTTGATATGGTAATAGGTAAGCCTGATTTGCTTTTAGATTGTACGGATAATTTTGCCACGCGCGATATCATTAATCGTATTAGTGTGCGTTATCAGATTCCGTTATTGTCTGCGTCAGCGATTGCGATGCAAGGGCAATTGGCTTTGTTCGAGCCACATTTAGATACAGGGTGTTATCATTGTGTGTTTGGCTCAGTGGTAGACGATATAGAGGCAGATGAACGTACGTGTGCCAATTCAGGTGTGCTTGCCAGCACAACAGCTATTATGGGCAATTTGCAAGCCAATACCGCCTTGCAATATCTAGGATTAACCAAAAATCCACTGACAAATAAACTGTTATTGTGGGATGGTAGCCGAATGCAGCAACGGCTCATGGGCTATCGCAAAGATCCAGAGTGTCCTGTCTGTAGCAGTCATTAATCTTTATCTATCCTCAAATATCCTTTTTATTACCATAGTTGTTTTTTATGAAAATTCATCGTCCCCATTTATTGAAACACACTTTCAATGTTGTTAATCGTGTTCGCCAAACGGCGAGCGTGGCTGGTCTTTCTGCTCTGAGAGTCGTAAAAGGTGAGAAACCTGATGCTATGTTGCTAAAAGAGACTTTCGAGCAGCTAGGTACGACTTATATCAAAATTGGTCAATTCATTGCTAGTACGCCGTCATTGTTTCCTCGCGATTATGTCACTGCGTTTCAAAGCTGTTTGGATCAAACCACGCCATTGTCTTATGCTTATATTGAGCAAGTCTTGAAGGAAGAGTTGGCAGTCGACGGTATAACACTTGATGAGTTGTTTGCTCATATTGAGCCAAAACCGCTGGCCTCAGCTTCTATTGCTCAAGTGCATGCCGCACGTCTACATAATGGTGCCGAGGTAGTATTAAAGGTACAAAAGCCTGGCGTCGAGACCATCATGCAAACAGATTTGGGCGTCTTGCATGGTGTCACCAAACTGCTTGAGCTACTCATGCCATCCATGAAGTTTGCCAGTATTGCGCCTATTATTGATGAAATCCGTCTACGCATGCTTGCTGAAACGGATTTTATCGCTGAAGCGCAAAACATTCGTGATTTTCAGCAGTTTTTAGTAGTATCTGGTAACACCCGTGTGACGGCGCCAGAAGTATATGAGACGTTGACGACGAAGCGTGTGCTCACAATGAGTCGCTTATACGGTGTCTCTATGGTAGACGAGTCGCTGATGCGCCAGTACTGTACTGATCCTGCCCAAGTCATGGCAGATACCTTAAATACGTGGTTTGCCAGTCTCATGTTATGTAACAGTTTCCACGCTGATCTGCATGCTGGCAACTTAATGCTGTTAACCGATGGCCGTATTGGCTTCTTGGATTTTGGTATTGTCGGTAAATTAAAAGCTGAAAGCTGGCGTGCGTGTATGGGTATGATGCAAGCAATGCAAGACAATGATTATCAGGCAATGGCGCGTCATATGATCGATATGGAGATGACGCATGGTGGTAATCAGGTTGATGCCGTAGCATTAGGCAATGATTTACAACGTATGATGAAGACCATCATGGCAGAAGACAAAGCCTTTACCAGCGGTGTTCCTTTCAATAGTAAAGAGCAAGCAGATGAGCTCAATACCATGATGCTTGAGATTGTCGAAGTGGGTAAGCGTCATGGTATTCACTTTCCCCGTGATTTTGCCTTGTTGACTAAGCAGATGTTGTATTTCGATCGCTTCATGCGCACGCTTGCACCTGACATGGATATGTTCAGCGATCAGCGAGTGCAAATGCTTGGACAAACAGAGAGTGAAGCCGCGACAACGCGTACCTTAAATCTGTCTTAAAGGCTTATAACGCACTAAATCATGAGCTGATTCTTATTTCTGATTGTTTTAACACAATAGATTGTGTGCTTATTGCCGCAAAATGGCTCTGTCTAGATAACTGCTTTTAAAAGCCGTGCTTTTCCAATTATTACCAGTAAAACGGCGATTGCTTTTATCGGTACTCTCATTGCCATGTTTGTACCTCAGCGTTCTACATGGCAAGCAATGACGGCGTAATGCGCACTCAAGATAGCCTATACCACACTACGGCTAAATACCTCTCGTAGCTCAAAACTGGTATGGACTTGAGCAACGCCTTCGATACGATTTAACCTATGTAATAAAAACTCCTCGTAATGTGCCATATCGCGTACCCGAACTTTAATCAGATAGTCTTCGGTACGACCAGTGACAATACTACAGCTCACTACTTCATCAAAGCTTTGTACCTTAGATTCAAATTGTTCGAAACGCTCTGCTGTGTGGCGATCCATACTGATAGCGATAAACACCGCCAGTGGGTAACCAATTTTTTGTGCATCTGTTTTGGTGTGATAGCCTGTGATGATGCCTGCATCTTCTAAGCGCTTAATACGGCGCGCACAGGGAGTTGCCGAAAGATTGACACGTTCAGCCAGCTCAGTAATACTCATTCGAGCTTGTGTCTGTAATAAACGCAATAGCTGTTTATCGGTCTCATCTAAATCTACCAATAAAGCAGTATCTGAATGGCTACTTATCATAATTTATTATCATGCTAGAGAATTTATCTAATTATAACGACCAATACAAGATTTTCCACTAAAATAACGCAAAAATGCATGAAAAAAAGCGGATTTCTGTAGCATAAACTTTGCTATTATAATGACAGATACAGTGGTTATCTCGTATGATACATAATGCTTTAATAAAAAACTGTCCAATTAAATATCTAAAATCTCATATCATCTAAGGATTGATTATGTCTAACCAAGCCACCAGCACCGTTGCCAAAGCGACCACCAAGATGACACCAAAAAGTGCCGCTTTTGATTTCCGTAAATACCGTCCATTTGCTTTTGCACCATCGTTACCAGATCGCACTTGGCCAAGCAAGACGATCGAGAAATCACCAATATGGGCAAGTGTGGATCTGCGTGATGGCAATCAGGCACTGATTGATCCGATGACCATTGAACAAAAAATGCGTTTTTTTAATACGCTAGTAGAAGTTGGATTTAAAGAGATTGAAATTGGCTTTCCGTCAGCGGCACAGGTTGAATTTGACTTCGCTCGTAAACTTATCGAAGAAAATCATGTGCCAAACGATGTGACCTTGCAAGTTTTGGTTCAGGCTCGTGAGCATTTAATTGCTCGTACCTTCGAATCATTGAAAGGCGCAAAGCGTGCGGTGGTCCATGTTTATAACTCAACCAGCCGTGTACAACGTGAAAAAGTTTATGCTAAAAACAAAGATGAAATTAAAGAAATCGCTATCACTGGCGCCAAGCTATTAAAAGAATATGCAGCAAAATATCCTGAAACAGAGTGGGTTTTTCAATATTCACCAGAAAGCTTTAGCCAAACAGAAACTGAATATGCCGTAGAGGTCTGTGATGCTGTTTGTAAGATTTGGCAGCCGCAGCAAGGACAAGAGGTCATTCTTAACTTACCAGCGACGGTTGAAGCCTCAATGCCGAACGTTTTTGCTGATCAGGTTGAGTATTTCTGCCGCAATCTTGCCCATCGTGAGCATGTCATTGTCAGCTTGCACACACATAATGACCGTGGCTGTGCCGTGGCTGCTGCTGAACTTGGCGTCCTTGCGGGTGCTGATCGTATTGAAGGGACGCTATTAGGTAATGGTGAACGTACAGGTAACATGGATATCATGGTCATGGCCATGAACTTGTTTAGTCAGGGTATCGATCCTGAGCTTGATTTTAGTAATATGAGCGAAATTGTACAGGTGGTAAGTGAATGTAATAACTTGCCTTTACATCCACGTCATCCTTATGTGGGCGAATTGGTATTTACCGCCTTTAGTGGCTCACATCAAGATGCCATCAAAAAATCGCTTGATTACAATGAAAAGCATCAAGACGAGACCGATAATGTTTGGGATGTGGCTTACTTACCGATTGATCCGGCGCATATTGGTCGTAGTTATCAAGATGTGGTACGTATCAATAGCCAATCTGGTAAAGGCGGTGTCGCTTACATTTTGCAGCGTAATTATGGGTTCAACTTACCACGTTGGATGCAAATTGACTTTAGCGGTGTGGTACAAAAACAAGCTGAGGCCGTAGCGCGTGAGTTACAGAATGACGAGATTTTGCAGACTTTTGAAGACACATATCTACAGCAGGGCAAGTTTGAGCTATTAGATTATAGTGTCAATAATAAAGGTGGCGAAGTTTATTTTAACGGTCAAGTACAAATGAATGGTGATATCATCAACATCGATGGTACTGGTAATGGTCCACTATCATCTTTTATTGATGGTCTTGCACAGCATACAGGCAAATCACTCCACATCATTAATTACGCTGAGCATGCAATCAATCCGCAGCACAATAATGGTAACGGCATTGATGATGATACCAATCGGGACAATAAAACAAATGCAAACGCTGCAGCTTACATTCAATTAAATGTAGATGGTGACGTTTATTCAGGTATTGGCACTTGTAGCAGTACGGTATCGGCAATGCTTAAAGGCGCGTTATCTGCTTTTGCCCAAGCAGTAGGCACCGCTGCCGCCTAATAGTTATAGTTATATAACGGTATTGGCCCTTTGTATTAATGACACCATCGCTCCTTGCTATATGCAAGTACAGTGATGGTGTTATTTTTTTTACTATAGAAGCATTAGGGTTCTGATGTAGCACTTTATAATGATGCATTATTTTAGCGTGCGCTAAGTCATCATCAATAGCATAATGTTACTTGTATTTTTGGTGTCTAAGACTTACGCTAATGTATATAACGCATATTATTATAAATAAAAGGTTAATTATGGAACCTATATCATTTGCTTCATTTTCATTAGCAGCTTTGTTGGCGTCATTACCAGCGAATGGTGAAGTCATTAGTAAGCCAACGATTACTACTCATATCAGTCCTGCAATCGCTGGACAATGGGAGATAGATTTAGACAGCGAGATCACCATGACGAAAGAGGCTGAAGCCAGACAGGCTGCTGCCTTAGTCGATGGACAGAACGTTGACAGAGATGAGCCTAGAATAGTGGCAGGATCAGAAGGCGGTATTCTCACCCAAGATGAGCAACGGGCGCTTAATATTCAATCAAATCCTAACAAAGATTTGATCGCATCTACTAAAGTCTCCAATCAATGTCGCGAGCTATATAATTTTGCAGCAGATAATGAGGTATGGACTGTCAGTGGCAAAGAATTGACATACGGTCGCTATCTCATCACACATCGTGAAGAGGGACTACCTATTATCGCTATTAAAACTATCTATGATAATAACGAAGTAGATTGTTCTGGTAATAAAATTGATCAAACGGATGAAGCATTAATTGCATTTGTGAATCATGATGGCAACAAAATGCAGTGGTGTGCCGATCCTGATGGTAATGAGTGCTTTATGAACTTCAATAGAATATTGCCTTAACCAGCTATAGGAATTATCCTTAATTCTCAAAATAAAAAACCGCTATTTTAAATAGCGGTTTTTTTATTTTGATAGATTACATTTTCAATCTAGGATTGTTTTTTTGCTTTGTTCGCTGTTAAAAGCTCTCTTTCAAGATAATGGATATTTTGTGCTTCATTGACAAAATTATCATCTGCTAAAATCACGTCACGATGTAGAGGGATGTTGGTTTTGATACCTTCAATGACCAATTCATCAAGTGCATGCAATGTTTTAGATACCGCTTGCTGACGAGTTTGACCGTGGCAAATCAGTTTGCCAATCAACGAATCATAATAAGTCGGTATTTCGTAGCCAGGATATAGGTGTGAATCAAACCGAACGCCTGCGCCACTTGGGGCAAACAATTGACTTACTGTACCAGGGCAAGGAACAAAGGTTGCTGCATCTTCAGCATTGATACGGCATTCAATCGCATGTCCTTGAATCTCAATCTCGCTTTGACGATAAGACAATCCATAACCAGCAGCGATTTTAAGCTGTTCAACGACCACATCGATACCTGTAATCATTTCGGTGACAGGATGCTCAACCTGAACACGAGTGTTCATTTCGATGAAGAAAAACTCGTTGTTTTCAAATAAAAATTCGAAAGTACCTGCGCCGCGATATTTCACTAGCTCACATGCTTTTACGCAAGCTCTTAATATAGGCTCACGCACATCATCAGGGATGTCAGGAGCAGGGGCTTCTTCTAATACTTTTTGGTGACGACGTTGTAGCGAGCAATCGCGATCATACAAATGAATAGCATTGCCGTTGCCATCACCCAATACCTGTACTTCTACGTGGCGCGGGTTTTGTAGATAACGCTCCATATAAACAGTATCATCGCCAAACCACAATTCTGCTTCTTGTTTGGCAGCTTGTACTTGACCAACGATATCTTCGAAACGTTCAACCACACGCATACCACGACCACCGCCGCCAGAAGCGGCTTTAATCAACAATGGAAAACCAATATTGCGTGCTTGCTCTTCAGCATTATGTAACGTAACGGCACCCACAGAGCCAGGCACGGTCGGTACACCTGCTTTTTTCATCGCGTTAATGGCTGATACTTTGTTACCCATCAAACGAATATGATCAGCGTTAGGGCCAACGAAGGTCAGACCTGCCTCTTCAACTCGTTCAGCAAACTCAGCATTCTCGGATAAAAAGCCGTAGCCAGGGTGAATGGCATCAGCGCCAGTGATTTCGGCTGCGGTCAAAATGGTATTGATGTCAAGATAACTCTGACTGGCGTTAGGTTTGCCAATACAGATTGCTTCGTCAACAAAGCGCAAATGCATTAAGTTTGCATCAGCCGTGGAATAGACACCTACAGTTTCTATTCCAAGAGCTTTACAAGCTCGAACGATACGCAGGGCAATCTCACCTCTATTGGCGATGAGCAGTTTTTTTATCATGGGTTCATCCTTGTCGAAGCGGCATTCATTGATAGAGTCGCTAGCTTAGGCATATTCAAATTAAATGCACTTAGTATAAGACGATCTAAATTAGATCATCTTACAGAAGATAACGAAGCCTCTATCATCATGAGATAAAGTATGGCAAAAATAGTCGTTAGGCTTTGTAGCGTACGACAGGCTGACCAAACTGTACCACTTCTGAGTTATTCACTAAGATTTCGTCAATGACACCACTTTGGGTCGCTTCAAGAGGATTCATGATTTTCATCGCTTCAATAATTCCTAAGGTGTCACCAGCCTGTACCTTTTGTCCAACCTTTACAAATGGCGGATCATTAGGACTAGGGGCTGAATAATAAACACCTACCATTGGCGATGTCTCAACACTACCAGCTTTTACTGCTGCAGGCGCGGCTTCAGCAGCGATTGGTGCACCAGCAGCAGCGGGCGCAGCCATCATTGTTGGCGCAGGCGCATCATAGTGACGAGTCAAACTGATATGCTCATCATCTGAGCTAACTTCTAAATTAACCAGTTCACTTTCTTCCATAAGGGCGATCAGGGTGCGTATTTTTTCAATATCCATAGTTTTAATTTTGCCTTGTACCAAAGTCGAGAAATAGTGTAACTAAATATTGTGTAGATAATTGCTAATGATACCTATATTCCGGTCAATGAGCAATCGATGTACAGTTGTTAACTGAGTTTTTTTACATATTATGACGTAAGCTATCGTACGCGTAAGAAAATATTAACGATTTATCATAGTCTATGTGACCTCATAGCGCCAGTAAATATCATTAGAAGTATTGTTTGGATGAATCGAAACACGATTAACCCCACAAAGCTCTTAAACGTCTTTGTTGATAACGTAGTCGTAATGTGAGTAAGATAGACGACAAAACCAAACCAGTAATCAATGCCATCCAAAATCCCTGTGCACCAACATCAGTGAAGCGCACCAAATAAATACCTAGTGGTAGAGCCACTAACCAATAACAAAATAGCGTGACCAACATGGGTACGGCAGTATCTTGCATACCGCGCAATATCCCTGCGATGTTTACTTGCCAGCCATCAAAGAGCTGATAAGCGAGCGCAAAAATAAGCAGATGCATAGATTGAGCCATCACGGCTGGATTATCAGTGAAGGCTGCTGCCAATTGTGGTCTAAATAGCCATATTCCAAGCATACAAATAATGGCAATCAATACTGTCCATATGAGACCAGTGGCTTGCACCTGACGCAGCGCCATCATGTTTTTTTCGCCAAAGCGATTAGATACCATGATGGTTAATGCCATCGCGACTGATATAGGTATCATGAACAATTGCGAGGTGACAGACAATGCGACTTGATGCGACGCAGTTGCCAGCTCGCCCAATGGACTGATGACGAGTGCGCCCAAGCTAAATAAACTGGCTTCAAAAAAGATGGACACACCAATAGGAATACCAAGCTTAAGAAGTTTTTTGATCTGTGCACGATTAGGACTGGCAAACGCATAAAAAAAGCGAGTACTGGCAAACTGTTTACGCTTAGTAAAACTGGTATAAGTAGCGAGTAGTAACACGTTTATCCATAAAACTAAGGCAGTTGCAACCCCGCAACCGGCGCCGCCAAGCTCAGGCATCCCAAATAAACCATGAATAAAAATATAGTTCAGAGGAATATCGGCAAGTAAGCCGATGATACTAATGACAGTCACGGGCTCAGGTCGACCAAGTGCTTCGCAATAGCTGCGCAGTACCGCATAGACAGCCAAAGCAGGGAAACCAAAGGAGACACCATGCAAATATTGCGTGGCAATTGGCTGAATGTTCTCAGGTACACCCATGATTCCGAGTACATTAGGCGCTAAATTGACAACGATGAAACCAATAATACCAAGGACACCAGCAGTCCATAAAGATTGCTGTGTGATATGTGGTACTTGACTGTGCTGATCTTTACCTATCGCTTCACCAATCAGCGGTGTGGTTGCGATTAAAATACCAGAAGCCAATAAAAATAGAGGAAGCCAGATACCAGATCCAACAGCCACGGCCGCTAAATCAAGTGCAGAGACTTGACCCGCCATAATGGCATCTACGACACCGAGCGCTGCTTGGCAAAATTGAGTAATCAAAATAGGAAGCGCAAGCACGCCTAAGCGGAAGCTGTAGCTTTTAAAGTCTTTAAAAGATAATGGGAAAACCATAGTGAGCAACTTTTTATTCTTTGTGGTCGTCATTGCGGATGAGCAAATATGGTCATCAGCAAATCAATAGCGGACAGTAAGATAGAAGTTGTGCCAATGATGATAATTTGATAAACAGTAGAAGCAAGCCTATAAGGGCAAAGTCTGAAAATAAAATGAAAGGCACAAAAATAAAAATAACCCGTCAATTCAAAAAGTGAATAGACAGGTTATAAGTAAAGAAGATGGTAAAGAAGCTAGGCTATGATGTCAACGTTAAAGAAGCGTTTGTTATCACTAAAATATTAGCTCATAAAGATTCTGGTAAATCTTGTACCACTGCTTGATATCCGATTAGTGTATTATTCGCGTCAAATGCTTGTACGACAATCGCGTAGTTGATTGATTTGTCAGAAATAACAGGCGCAAACTGGGTTTCAAGATTACTCAATACCAGATTCTGTACATAGCCATTAGCACCCGATTCTGCTTTATTGACGTCGATTTGACTGATTAATACGTGCTGAGTATTAGCAGGGTTTTTCCAAATAACATTTTTCTGATTTCCATTACCGACAATGTCAAGGTTCATTTGACCAAGTTCATAGTCCAGAGGATAGGTTCTAAAATTGGAACGATCACTAATGGTATAAGTCACATTACAATTGTTTTCGCCACTTGATAGCGTTTTGCCGCCCAATCCATCTTGATATTCAAAACTGCCTTTCCACGGTGAGCCTGCTTCTTTTTCTTCAAAACTACCAGCAAAGGTAGTTAGCAAGTTTGGTGTTTCTATCCCTAACTCATTAACATACTTAACATCCAAAAACTCTAAAGTATCGAGACTGCCTGTCACTTTACCAGCGATATAATTATCGATTTTTAGGGCTGAATTTACACCCAAGCTATTATTTTCTTGGCAAGCTTGTTGCTGATAGCTAATGCTACCGTCAACACTGCCAACCCCATCTTTACTGATGTCAAAGTATACGGCGCCAATATCAGTATCGTTGCTGTCACCATCATTGAGTTCAACGAAGTGTCCAACATACAGACCACCACGTCCACCCTCTGGTGTCAGCTTGTCTAGGAAATTATCCAGTGACTCTTCTGGCAAGAATACTGACTTTAAAATCTCAGCCATAGATTTTTCGTCATCGCTGAGTTTGTCTTCAACTTCTTTATATTTTTCTTTTACTTTGTCTTCCACACGATCATATTCGTCTTTTACCTGATCTTCTATGCGGTCGTACTCTTCTTTGGCCTTGTCGCCATCGCTACCACAAGCACTGAGCGTCAAGCTGAGCATACTGAGGGTTAAGGCAGACAATAGCAGTTTGGGTGCGCTCATAACTAAATCCTAGCGTTGTTATATAACAGTTATAAAAAGGGTAAGCAGATAAAAAGTCTGTGCTCGCCAATATAGCAAATTTATACAGCACGCACGTGGATAAGTGTTAACTTACAACATAAAATTTTATATATTACCCTTACAGATAGACGTTGGCCTCGTCTGGCAGTAGGCCAAGAGTATCTGCCATAGACACAATGGCGTGCCAATGTTTTGGCTCAAGTGGAATAATAGTAAGCTGCTCGCAACCTTTTTTAAGGAGTAAAGAGTCTTCAAGTGCTGGCAAAAACTTCAGCTCTGATAAAGGTAAAACATCTATGAAAGCCAATTCAAACGTCACTTCTACCATATACCAACGCGGCGCGTCTTCAGTTGCCAGTGGATCGTAATGGCGATGTTCAGGATGAAACTGGCTGGGATCAGGAAATCCTGCTTTGCTAATAGTCATGATGCCAGCTGCGCCTGACGGTCTGGCGCTAGAATGATAAAAGACAACTTTGTCGCCAACACGCATGTCATCACGCATAAAATTGCGAGCACGGTAGTTACGAACGCCATCCCAGTCGTCTGTCTCTAATCGCTCTAAATCTTCAATACCAAAAAATTTTGGGTTGGATTTCATCAGCCAATAAGCCATGTGTTGTATCCTTATAGTATGGTCAGTTATTTGTCGTAAACGTCTGATTAATGCGTTTTTAACATGTTGCCTGTAAGCCAATCGTTTTAACATCGGTTTTTATGAGTGGTTTTGTTGAGAAATTTATCATCGCAGCGCTTTTCTTTACATCATCTAGCCGTTATCCTAGCGCTACTTTCTGCTGATAACATCAGCCACCTATTTGTATAGACCGTTTTGCAGACAGCTTTTTCACAGATACCTTTATTAAAGAACCCTTCGTTTATGTCAAATACTCAATCTGCTCATTTCTCAAGTAGCAATAGACCTTTTAATGATTCTATGGTGAGTGTATGGGACGTGAAAGCCATTCCGCTAGCACTTTATATTCACATCCCGTGGTGCGTCAAAAAGTGCCCTTATTGTGACTTTAATTCACACGAGCTACCAGAAGATTCTCAGCTGTCTATGTATGATGAATACGTAGACGCGCTGTTGCTGGATGCTCGATTACAACAGTCACTGACGCAAGAGCGTGAAATCAGCTCAATATTTATAGGCGGGGGCACCCCTTCATTGCTGCCAATTGCACAGTACCAGCGTTTGTTTTCTGGCTTACGTCGTATTTTTAGCTTTGCTGAAGACATCGAGGTAACGATGGAAGCCAATCCAGGTACGCTTGAGCATGCCCCTTTTGCTGAGTATTTGAAAGTGGGTATCAATCGGTTGTCTATTGGGGTACAAAGCTTTGCTGCTGATAAATTGAAAACGCTTGGTCGTATCCATGACCCTGCTCAGGCACTATCAGCAATTCGTGCTGCTCGTACCGCGGGTTTTGAGCGAGTCAATGTGGATTTGATGCATGGATTACCGCAGCAAATGATGGATGAAGCATTGACCGATATTCGCATGGCGCATGAAGCAGGCGCTACCCATATTTCTTGGTATCAATTAACCATTGAGCCCAACACAGTATTCTATCGCAGTCAGCCTATTTTGCCAGATGAAGACAATTTGGCTGATATTGAGCAAGCTGGTCAAGCGCTTTTAGAGGATTTGGGCTATAGCAATTATGAAGTCTCAGCTTGGGTGGGCACCTCAGACAAGCCATGTCGTCACAATATTAACTATTGGCAGTTTGGTGACTACTTGGCGATTGGCGCTGGCGCGCATGGTAAGGTAACGGTTGGTCATATAGACTCAAACTTAACTGAAAGTAGGACACGCCCTGTAGAAACAGACGATAGATTAGAAAATAACTTGCTAGAAGCGTCTGGTATTTACCGTTTTAGTAAGTCGCGCTTGCCTAAAGATTATATGGTTAAAAATGACGAGTTTGACAGTCATGATACCGCTAACGTTGAGGCTAAAGATTTACCAGTAACTGAGTATTCGTCCATTCAACAACTTGCCCCAAAAATGGTTGGTTGGCAGAAAATTGCCAGTGACGAGCTAGTCAGTGAGTTCATGCTGAATGTACTACGTTTGCATGGCGGGGTAGAGTGGTCGTTGTTTGAAGCTAGAACGGGTCTTAGTTACGATGACATTGATGTGCAAGTGAAAAAACTGATAGCGCAGGGATTATTGATAGACAGTACTGAGCATCTACAGCCGACCGCATTAGGGCAGCGTTACTTAAATCAAATATTACGAGAGTTTTTATGACAGTGAATATTGATCGCCATATTATCAAGCAGCAGTTTACAGCTGAAACATCTTAAAAAACTTACAATAAAAAAAGGGCTTATCAAATTAATGATAAGCCCTCTAGAACATCTAAGTAGTTAACACTTAGATTTTGTTTTGTACTTCTTGTGCACTACCAGATACAGCACTGCCAGCACTTGATACGTCTTGGCCTAAACCTTTAAAAGTGTTACAACCAGTTAGAACAAACATAGCAGCTAAAGATGCGATAATTACTTTTTTCATAATAGTATCCTCAAAAATGGGTTTTTATAAATAATCACAGTGACCTAAGCAGGTGCTTAAACTTCACTGAGGGGGTAATGAATAAAATGATAATGTATAAATATTATCTCGCTATCCGTTACCGACATAATAGTGAAAGTTAAAAACGCTGCACAGTATCAAAATGTAATTATCGCTAGTAAACTGTAACTTTTCATTACACACCATATATAAGGCAAACAACAGTTTGCTTTGATTACTTGAGGAGTATTATGACCATCCATATCGTGCTGGTAGCCCCTAAGATGCCTAGCAATACAGGCAATATTATCCGCTTGTGTGCGAATACAGGCGCGCAGCTACATTTGGTGAGACCTTTGGGGTTCGAGCTTGATGATAAAAAACTGCGCCGTGCCGGTCTGGACTATCATGAGTATGCGCATTTGCAAGTACACGATGATTGGATAATGGCAAGACAGGCATTGCAAGCTGCAGACTGTCGAACGATTACCGCGCTGACCACCAAGCTTAGTAAGCCTTTTTATGACTATGATTTTAGCGGACAGCGAGGCACTGAAGAGGTAGAAAACCACTCAATGCCTAATATCGCTCTGGTGTTTGGGTCTGAAACCGCAGGATTGGCTGACGATATTCGTGAAGACATCGGCGCAGACAATTGGCTGAGATTACCGATGCTTGCTGATTCACGCAGTTTGAATTTGTCTAATAGCGTGGCAATATGCTTGTATGAAATATGGCGTCAGCAAGGCTTCTCTGGTGACGAGGGGCGCAGTATTGGCTATGAGACATTGACTGTCTATGATCCAAAATAACGCTCTGTTGATTGGCTAATCAAATATCATGTCCTATATCTATAGACACGTATAAAAATGACCAGAGCTTTATAAACAGTTGGGCGGCTTGGGTAGACCAGCTAAGCGATTGACATGGCGAGCAACCAACCCTGTATTGAATAACTGCTGAAGCTTTTGGTTGCTAATGTCATGGGTTGGCAGCGTTTTTTGTAGCCATTTAATTAGAGGGCGTGTGGCGGGTGCGTGATTGAACTTATCAAAAAACGCTCGTACCTGTTGTAAGATTTGCAAATGCTCAGTCTCTAACACCACATCTAAGGTATTAGCGAGTTGCTGCGCAATAGCAGGTGTCCAAATAGTATGGTCACATAAATGACCGTCCTGATCCAATGCCACGGTACTCAAATCGTGGGTCATATTGTCGTTATTCATAAGGTAATCGTCACCACTTTCTCGAATTGACTGTCTTGGGTTAAATTAACCCATTCCAAATCTGTTAATAAACCATTTAGTTTGGCATCTAGATTGAGCTTAGCGCTGGTATTGGTGGTTAGCTGAGCCACATCATCTGCTAGTGCATAGATGCCAGCAATACCCTGTATTTCGCTCTCTTCTAAATGGGCATTAAACCAATCGATAAAAGCGATGGTTGAGCCAAGCAGTATCACACTGTCACCTGCACGCCATGTACGTGCCATCTCTTCGGTAGCGTGACTAAGCGTATCCATTGTACTGTGTAACTGATATAAGGTTGCCATAGGTATGTCCAGCTGTTGTTATTTTAATATTAGGCATTAGGTCAAATAGTGATCTATTTGGTGATATTACTTGTCATCAAAATCGCAATATCTGCTCAAAATCTTGAGTGTTCACCACTTCTGGTATCAATGTTAATTGAGAGGCCAAATCTGCTGGTAGCATGCCCGTCACCCAACCACTAAAGACATCATCAGGGAGCCATGCGGCTGGCATATCATATAGATCAAGCGACTGAATCATGCCATGCAAACGTGATTCAGGCTGCATCAATAGGCCAAAGACGGGCGCATCCAAATAAAGCTGCACCTCATGGCCAAAAGTTGCTAGGGTTAGCGCAAGCGCACAGCCTTCATAACTGGCCATCTCAGTCGCCGTATGTAGCTGAATTAATAATTTCATGATTACTTCCTAATCTGTGTAGTCACTGACTGGCCTTTATCTAAGGCCGCTTTTTGCTAAAGCTGCACTTTATCAAAACTGCATCAGCGTATTGTTCTCTTGCATCATCATGGCGAGCTCGCTAAGTCCAACTAAGGCAAAACCTGCGGCAAGGTTGTCGCTATCAAGCTGATGACGTGCGCTGTTATCAGCATCAGTGATACCGCGACTGAGGGCAGTACTGACACAAACGGGTAGCGATAATTCATATTGCTCAGCGAGATTTTGCCACTCTTTGGTCAAATTGATTTGGTCAGCAGACTGCCAACGTAAACGATTTGCAATATGAGCAGCATCTCCATAAAAAAAGATATTTAACGACGCTTTTTTTATTTTGGAGTGGTCGCTGTCATTGTGCTGCTCGTCTGCAGTAACTGCATTTGTAGCGTTTTGAAGATAGGCACGTGCATAACGCAGCGCTAGCTTGGCAAGCGGGTGGCTTGGGTCGGCAGTAATGAGGAGTAAGGGCGTAGTGGTGGTCATAGAATTTTTATCAATCATCTGTGCTAAAGTTGTTTATGCTACCATAAAGCCACTCAAAGCAACTAGGCGCACTGCCATGAAATGTGGTTTTATATCCCACAGTTATTATTAAGTGCTGTTATTGGATACAGTGACTGCTTCGTAAGAAAAAACAATAAACTTATGCGCGAGCTTCACGTAGTCTTATCACTCTATGCAAGGAGTTTATGTCCCTATGTTACCTGCTATGCCTTCACCCATGAACAATACGACAGATTGTCAGCCGACAGCGGCGCAGCTACAAACATTGCAAACGGCAAGTAGCTTTGCTTATCAGATTTGGGAGAGCCGGACGGTCTCGTGTCAAACGTTTTTACGTAGCTATCCTCTAGACCAGACTTTAACGCGCCAGCAAATTGATGATCTGATTCAAGACTATACGTTGGATGAGAACTATCAATTGGTTGATGAAGCAAAGGTAATGAGCGGCTTACGACACTTGCGTACACTGCTGATGATGCGCTGGATTTGGCAAGATGCCTTACAAGTGATTGCGCTTGAGCAATTGACCGATGAGCTGTCTGAATTTGCTGATGGTTGTATCTCGTTTGCTAAGGACTATACGTATCGTCATTTGGTTAAACAATACGGTGAGCCAACCTTTATTAACGCTCAAGGCAATGTGCAAATTGATGATATGGCAATCATGGCGATGGGTAAGCTTGGTGCTCATGAACTTAATTTATCGAGTGATATTGATCTCATCTTTGTTCATCAGGCTCGCGGAGAAACCAACGGCAACAAGGCAAATGGCACACGAAGTATAGACAACAAGCGTTTTATGACGCGACTCGGTCAAGGCATTATCAAACTATTGGACAATAAAACGGCTGATGGTTTTGCTTTTCGAGTCGACATGCGTTTGCGTCCATGGGGTGATGGTAGTGATTTGGCCATCCATTTATCGGCGCTACAAAAATACTTCTCTTTGCATGGACGTGCGTGGGAGCGTTTTGCTTGGTTAAAAGCCCGAGTAGTAGGCCACATAGACCAGCCATTCTATGATGAATTACAAGCGCTCATCAAACCATTCGTTTTTCGCTACTATGTGGATTATAGTGCGTTCTCAGCGCTTCGAGAGATGAAGTCACTCATTCAGAACCAAGTGGCTCAGCGTGAGGACTTGGATAATATCAAACTTGGTGCAGGCGGTATCAGAGATATTGAGTTTATTGTACAGGCCTTTCAGCTAATTTATGGAGGTAGGCATCCGCAGTTACAGATCAAGTCTTGCTTAGAAGCGATGCAAGTATTGTGTGAACTTAGATATTTAGAAACGTCAACTTATGAACAGTTGCAAGCGGCTTATCGGTTTTTGCGCCGGCTTGAGCATGGTATTCAGGCCATCAATGATCAGCAAACTCAGCGTTTACCGCATGATCCAAAATGGCAGCATAACCTTGCGATCACCCTTGGATTTGATAACTGGGAAGCGCTGCTGAGCACTCTCAATCAGCATCGAAACAATGTTAATGTGCCATTTGAGCGCATGGTGACTGAACGCCAAGTCCCCACTCAAGAAGAAACGGATATCGGACCGGAGCGTCTGGACAAACAGATTGCGCGTTTATATCAAGTACTGACAGAAGACAATGGCAAGTTGCTACAAGACTTTTGGCAGTCAAAAATGGTTGCCAACTTAAGCGAGGAAGCCCGCGAGCGCTTGGATGATGCATATCCTGTCATCGTACATGCGCTACTTGCGCACCAAGAGCAGCAGCAACTGGCGAATACTGCTTTACCTCGCCTTATCGCCTTGCTTGAAGCGATCTGTCGCCGTTCTATATATTTGGTCATGATCGCAGAAAACCCGAACGCAACGGTTGAGTTGATTCCGATGTTATCAGCCAGTCCATGGATTGCAAAAGAGCTGGCACAGTATCCAGTACTTTTAGATAGCTTCTTACAGCAGCGTTATCGTCACTTGCCTGACAAACTTGAATTGCGTGATATTTTGCGTCAACAATTATTGCGGGTTGAACCTAATGATGAAGAAGAATTACTGAGTGTCCTAAGACTGTTTAAAAAGAATCAGGTACTGGCCGTGGCGGCCAGCGATGTGTTGGCTGAGCGTCCAATCATGAAAGTGTCGGACTCCCTGACTTATATTGCAGAAGTAGTGTTAGAGGCTGCACTTGAGCGGGCCTTTGCCGAGCTTGTGAAGCGTTATGGTTATCCTATTGGTCAAGATGGTGATCCAGTTACAGAGGCAGATTGCGGCTTTGCCATCATCGGCTATGGCAAACTTGGCGGGCTAGAGTTGTCCTATGCTTCAGACTTGGATTTGGTGTTCTTGCATAAAATAAAAGAGCAGGGTATGACTACTGGTGAGAAATCGGTGAGTGGCATGAAATTCGCTGCACGTCTGGTACAAAAATTGATGAATTATCTCAATACTCAAACGCGAGATGGCCGCGCTTATGAGATTGATATGCGTTTACGTCCTTCAGGCAACGCAGGTATGATGGTAGTATCCTGCCATGCTTTTGAAACCTATCAGTTTGAAAAAGCATGGTCGTGGGAGCATCAAGCTTTGGTTCGTGCACGCGCAATTTGTGGTGATAGGCGAGTAACAGCACAGTTCTGTGATATTCGTCGAGATGTGTTGGCATTACCACGGACAATAGAACAAGTACGTTCTGAAGTCACCAGTATGCGTATAAAAATGCAAAAACATTTGGGTACGAGCCAATGGCAACAACAAGCGGGCAAGTTCCATCTTAAACAAGATGCGGGTGGCATAGTCGATATTGAATTCTTAGCACAATTCGCTGTGCTGGCTTATTCGCACGAGTATCCAAGTTTGACTAAGTGGAGTGATAATGTCCGTATTTTCGAGGAAGTGGGGTCGTTAGGTATTTGGGAGCAGCGTGTTTGTCAGGATCTGACGGATGCCTATCTCAGAATTCGTGCGGCCACTCATCAGTTAGCGTTGTCAGAGCAGTCGTTATTGGTTGATGAATCATTATGGAAAGAGACGCGCGCACTTTTGCAAGCGCAATGGCAGCATTTGATGGGTGTCAATTTGACAGACACAACCTTACCAACATCTTGAGGGAGTCTATAACCATAAAGCTAATAACTATAAAACCAATGACCGTAAAATCAGTAACGATAAATAATATGAAAATAGTATGTAAACCAAAAGATTTCATTTGCTCGTACTGCCAATGATATAATCGGCTTCACATCA
>ENA-UOXB01000726-UOXB01000726.1-bioreactor-metagenome-genome-assembly--contig:-NODE-726-length-18707-cov-9.549324_pt1 | contig 18707 bp, 14 predicted proteins | sample MGYA00238158_ERZ761615 | MGnify/ENA primary metagenome ERZ761615 (study PRJEB28904, sample SAMN06267902) | bioreactor metagenome | isolation source: Joint BioEnergy Institute, California, USA | place... | reverse complement strand
GCGTAAAACGACCATCAGTGGTCGTCTGTCCATACTCGATACCTAGCTGCGCTCTTATTTCAGCCGATAGCGCCTCATAGCCAGTCAGATAACAAGCGACTGAATCACAGATAAGAATCACGTGACGACCAACAGGCTGACGATAAATACGGTTAAAGAAAGTTGCGACTCCATCCATATCTGACATCGGAATATCTAGGATATTGGCAATGGCATTGACTTGCGCATCATCCACCCAGCCATTGCGCTTTTGTACTATTTTTAGCGCATCCAATGAGGCTGCACGCGCCTGCGGATAATGGTGCATAAATTCATGAATAGCAGCAATCTCCTCAGCGGTGAGGATACTTGCCACATCTACTTTTGGCATTTTGTCGGAAACAATTTTCATAATCTTCTATCTTTCCTCACTCATCATGCTCCATCTCTTAACCAAGACAGTGTTATGAATTCTGTCACTGTCTTGAAATATGACTGCATTTTGGTGTGCCATTTGGCGGCAATATATGGATTAACGTATCTTTTTGATAATGATAGACTTTATTTATTAACTACAATACTTAGCAAACTGTGTCAGATAACTACGATTTCAATGAAATATATTAGCGATCACAATCTGCCATCACGATATCAATCGATGCCAAATACATAATGGCATCGGATACCAGCGAACCATTAATCACCGATGGCATCTGCTGCAAATGTGCAAATGTCGGCGTACGAATACGGGTACGGTAGCTCATAGTGGCTTTGTCTGATGTGATGTAATAGCTGTTCAGACCTTTGGTCGCCTCTACAATCGTTGCGCACTCGCCCGCTGGCATCACAGGACCCCACGATACCGAGATAAAGTGATTGATTAATGTTTCAATGTCGTTCAGTGTACGGTCTTTTGGTGGTGGCACAGCGAGTGGATGGTCGGCTTTATAAGGACCTTGTGGCATATTATCCATACATTGGCGAATGATGCGCAGTGACTGACGCATCTCCTCGACTTTTACCATACAGCGGTCATAAGCATCACCGTTATAGCCTACGGGTATTTCAAAGTCGTAATTCTCGTAGCCCATATATGGACGTGCTTTACGCAGATCAAAATCCAAACCCGTTGCACGCAAGCCAGCACCCGTCACGCCCCACGCCAATGCTTGTTTGGCATTGTATTGCGCCACGCCTTGGGTACGACCTTTTAATACACTGTTTTGTAGAGCGGCTTTGACATACTCATCCAAACGTTTTGGCATCCAGTCCAAAAACTCACGAACCAATCGCTGCCAACCGCGTGGCAAGTCAGCCGCTGTACCGCCAATACGGAACCATGCTGGGTGCATGCGGTAACCCGTCACAGCTTCGATGACGTCATACGCTTTTTGACGATCGGTAAACATATAGAATACTGGCGTCATACCGCCCGCATCCTGAATGAACGTACCGACATAGAGTAAGTTATTAGTGATGCGGAAAAACTCGCTCATCATCACACGAATGGTTTCAGCGCGAGGCGGAATCGTGATACCTGCTAGCTTTTCGACCGACATGATGTACGGTAGCTCATTCATCACGCCGCCGAGATAATCAATTCGATCGGTATAAGGAATAAATGAGTGCCAGGTTTGACGCTCAGCCATTTTCTCTGCACCGCGATGGTGATAGCCGATATCAGGAATACAATCAACCACTTCTTCGCCATCAAGCTGTAGTACCAAACGAAAAGCACCGTGAGCCGAGGGATGGTTAGGGCCGATGTTCAAGAACATAAAGTCTTCATCACGACCTGAGCGCTTCATGCCCCATTCTTCTGGCACAAAACGTAGGTTCTCTTGCTCGTATTGTTGCTTGGCTGTGTTCAGGAAGTATGGGGTAAATTCAGTCGCGCGCGCATGGTACTCTTTACGCAAAGGATGACCTTCCCAATATTTTGGCAATAAAATACGCGTCAAATGCGGATGACCTGTAAAGACGATACCAAACATGTCCCACACTTCGCGCTCGTACCAGTTGGCATTGGGCCAAATCTGGGTAGCACTAGGCACATTGAGATCTTCTTCACTCAATGCTACTTTGATGCGTACGTCACTATTGCGCTCAAGTGACATCAGGTGATAAAACACCGTAAAGTCACTGTCCGGCATGCCCCCGCGATGCTGGCGCAGGCGCTCATCTATCGCTGATAAATCAAACAGCATGACGTAAGGCTTAGGAAGCTTACGCAAGAATAAAAGCACATCGAGCAAATCAGCGCGAGCCACCCAAACCGTTGGAATCTCATCCACAGTGTGCTGTATCACAAACTTGCCAGCATACTTCTGCTCCAGCTCTGTGATAACGGCTGGGACAGGCTTAATCTTAGGATCTATGTTTTCGACTACCGTGACCATGAATGATATATTCCTTCATTAATCATAACTGAACTATGTTAATCATAACCGAACTATGATGAGCGTAAGCGTACTAGCCCTTCTAGTGATTGTTTATTATTGAGGCAATTTGCTTGCTCAATACCAGATGACTAAATACTGTCTGGGCTGCGTAAGTTTTTGACCGCGATACGATCTGCTTGCTTACGGTCACGTTCAGGCGTCATTTGAGGCTGATAAATACCCTGCTCATTGACATGAATACCCAACGGACGACGCTCTTTGGTGATGGACTCTTGTAGCAACATTAGACCTTGAATCAAGGCCTCTGGACGCGGTGGACAGCCTGGCACATAAACATCCACTGGAATAATCTTATCAACGCCTTGCACGACAGAATAAATATCATACATACCGCCTGAGTTGGCACAAGCACCCATAGAAATCACCCATTTTGGCTCAAGCATTTGCTCATATAAGCGCTGAATCACGGGCGCCATTTTTACAAAGCAAGTACCAGCCACAATCATGACGTCTGCCTGACGGGGCGAGGCACGAATAACTTCTGCCCCAAAGCGGGATAAATCGTGAACGGCCGTTAAAGTGGTGGCGTATTCGACATAACAGCAAGATGTACCAAAGTTGAATGGCCATAATGAGTGCTTACGCCCCCAATTTGCTGTCGAATGAACGAGGTCTTCTAGACGACCCATAAAGACGTTTTTATTGACTTCGTCTTCGATAGGATCATTGACCGTTTGACTGGTCTGTGCAGGATAGACATCTGCATCAGGGTTGGCTTTTGTTAATGTGTATTTCATAACATACAACCTTTTTATTAGGCCTAGCGTGACAAGCATCTTGCCATCACCACTGCCTTAACTTCTATTATGAATAAATGGTCATCAATACAAATGTAATATACGAACAGGATTTTTTGATCATACCCTCACCGTCCATCTGTCCAAGCTACTAGAAGCTTAGACAAAGACAGGCAAAAGTAGTTAGCGTCCAACGTGATCTTGGGGCACAGACGATACAAAATCCACGGAAGTAACATTACCTGTGGTATTAATATGATCGATATTTTGTAAGTGACGACGATTGGTCTCAATGTTATTTGAGACATTAATCTGTCCAGAAGACTGTGCTGGTATCTTGCCTGTAGGATCAACAACCAATTCATCAACGCCATCAAAGCCTGTGATATCTGCCAAATTGAAGCCAGCAGGCGCTGCATATAGACGTGCTTTTTTGCGACGCTTATCAGCAGGTGCCCAGTTCATCGCCCCTAAGCTCAACTCGTATATCAAACCGATGATTAAGATGGTAATAAACACGGTGGCAGCGGCGAAGCCAAGCCAGCCTGCTTCTCGTACCGAAACGGCATAAGCATAAAGATAGAGGGCTTCTAGATCGAAGATAACAAAGAAAATCGCCACCAAATAGAATTTGGCAGACAAACGAATACGGGCGTTGCCAGCTCCGACAACACCCGCTTCAAATATCTCTTCTTTTTGTGAGCCCTGAGAACGTCCGCCAAGTAAGCGCGGAACGACCAGCATAAAGACAACTAACCCAATGGCGGCTAGAATAAAAGCAACTGCTGACCAATTAAAAGCAGACATGATAATACGTGCTCCTCACCCAATAGAGTGTTAAGCGCAGCGCAAGTACTGACCTATTCAAGGTCGTCTAGCGACACGCATAACGCAGACGAAAACACAAAGCGACTGTCATTGAGCCACTGTATTTAAGTAACTATTTTAGGTACTGTGCTGGTAATAACCAATTATCAGACTTATCAACGACGATGTCAGACGTGACCAACTAAACATATTCCGGTACGCACGCGGATAAATGGCTGGTCGTCTAACGCATCTCATAACAACGTAAGATCAACGTATTAAATCAATATCATATCCGATAGTTTATTTAATTGATTTAATAGCTCATTACACGTGGTTAATAATGACGTGACAACTGGCATAAATTATTTACGTACTATACGCATTTTGGCGCTTAAAAGCTAGTTTTTAACTGTATTGAACGGTCACTTTATATGCAAAAAAACTGTATTTTTTTGCATATAGATTATGATATAGACGTTACCTTATATTAACCCCAAATCCATGCTTTTAACTCGTCGCTCATATCATCGCTTCATAAGACCTTGATCTATTGTCCAATCTCCTGATATCCGTACGCAACTGGTGCCCTAAAGTTATGGTTTTTGCTTTATAATAGCCCACCTAAATTCAATATCTTATGACTATAAAAATATTATTGAGCAAAAATTTCTGCTGCTTTTACTATAAGATTTTTTATTAATCCGTCATCCCAATGCCAATTTTAATGAGATGCGCGATATTTATCTTTACATTTTGAAACGATGCTCTCCGCTCCATCCTTTTTAGTCTTTGTCTTACAGGTCACGTTATGAGTCAACTGAATCCCAAACAACAAGAAGCCATGCTCTACGTCTCCGGTCCATTGCTGGTATTAGCAGGGGCAGGCTCCGGTAAGACGTCTGTTATTACGCGCAAGATTGCCTACCTTATCGAAGAATGCAACATGCCAGCTGAGCGCATCACGGCTGTGACTTTTACCAATAAAGCAGCACGTGAGATGAAAGCCCGTGTCAGCAAATTGTTGCCAAGCGAAAAGATGCGCGGCTTGACGGTCTCTACTTTTCACCAATTTGGTCTACAGTTCTTACGCTACGAGCTTATTCATACCCCGCTAAAGGGCAACTTCTCTATCATGGACAGCGATGACAGTAAGCGTTTGCTGATGGAGCTGATGATGCGCGACAACTTAAGTGGCGCTGAAAGTCGTGAGTTGGTTGGTAAAGCGATCAAGATGATTTCTGATTGGAAAAACGATTTGATTGAGCCAGATAAGGCGATGGAAACGTTAGACGACCCAGAAGATATGATTTTTGCGACGCTCTATGCCTTATACGAGCGTAATCTGCGCGCTTATAATGCGGTCGATTTTGATGACTTGATTGTATTACCAACAAAAATCCTACGAGAAAATAGAGAGCTGCGAGACAAATGGCAAAACCGCATCCGCTATCTGCTGGTCGATGAGTATCAAGATACCAATACGGCTCAGTATGAAATGATTAAATACTTGGTTGGGCCACAAGGTCGGTTTACGGTTGTGGGTGATGATGATCAATCTATCTATGCATGGCGCGGTGCCAAACCTGAAAATATGGCGCTGCTAAAAGAAGACTTTCCTAAACTAAAAATCGTTATGCTTGAACAGAACTATCGCTCAACCACGCGTATTTTGACCTCTGCGAATGCGGTCATTCTTAATAATGAGCATTTGTTTGAGAAAAAGCTGTGGTCGGACAAAGGACAAGGCGAAAAAATCCGCATCATTAACTGCCGCAATGACGATGATGAATCTGAGCGCGTTGCCAAAGAAATCGTCACTCACAAACTGCGTTTTGGTAACGAATGGGAGCAATATGCCGTTCTTTATCGTAGCAACTTTCAAGCGCGTATGTTGGAAGCGCAATTGCGCCAGTTGCAAGTGCCTTATAAATTATCGGGTGGTCAGTCGTTCTTTGCGCGTAGTGAAATCAAAGACATCATGGGTTACTTGCGTCTAATTTTGAATCCCGAAGATGACAGTGCGTTTTTGCGTATTATCAATACTCCCAAGCGTGGTATGGGCCCAGCAACGCTAGAGAAACTTGGCTTGTTTTCGCAAGAGCATAGTATATCGCTACTGGCTTCTTGTACCCATGCTGGTTTGGCACATGTGTTGCCATCAAAAGCGTATGGCACAATCAAAGAGTTTGGTGAGTTTATCGAGCACTATACGCGTGAGCTTGATCAACATCCTGACCCCGTCCCTATCGTCCGTCAAATGATCGATGAGACAGGTTATATTGATTTTGTCCGTAGCGATGCAAAAACGCCGCAGCAAGAAAAAAACCGTATTGATAATATCGATATGCTGTACACCAGTATTCAGTCATTGATCAATCGTGCAGAAGAAGATGAAGACCGAACGATTGACACCATCATTCGTAAGCTGGTCTTGCTGGATATGCTAGAGCAGCAACAAGAAGAAGAGAATACCAATAAAGTCAATCTGATGACGTTGCATGCGGCAAAAGGTTTGGAGTTTGATTACGTTTACATCATGGGACTTGAAGAAGAGATGCTGCCACACCGTAACTCTATCTTGAGCGAGACGATCGAAGAAGAGCGTCGTCTTATGTATGTCGGTATCACCCGTGCGCGCCGCGAGCTAACCCTGACTTTAGCCACTCAGCGCCGAGCCGGTGGTCAGATGCGTGTCACCTCAGAGTCTCGCTTCTTAGAAGAGCTGCCAGAAGATCATATCGACTGGCCTGCCAAAGCCAAAAAGAAACAAGCGACCAAAGATCCAGCAAAAGTAGCCGATGAATATTTGGCCAATATTCGAGCACTACTTGGCAAACGCTAGTCCAAGCTGTATCAAACGCGCACTATTTAATAGAAAAATCAGTAGCGAATTTTTTCAATACTGATTTTTATTTTTGTACTTATTTTCATTTTCTAAAAATACGGGAACCCTTATGTCTACCCCTATGCCTGATCAGGAACGCCCCTCGACGCTACAAGGAGATTACAATCCGGCAGAATACAGTGCTGAATATAAGCTCCTCTACTTGCAGGGTTTGGTTGCTGACAAGGCCTACGATGCCATTACAGAGTTTTTAGAAAAGCAGTCAGAATATGAAATCGCAAGCTTATTAGAATCTTTCCCTCCCCAAAACCGCCTACTGATTTGGGCGCAAGTGCCTGAGCATCTTAAAGGTGAAGTACTGGCTGAGCTGGATTTTGATACGCGCCAGCCATTGATGGAAAACATCTCATCAAGAGAGATCTCCTTATTTACTCAAGACCTTGATGCACAAGACATCTCCGAGATTTTAGATACGGTCACTGAGAGCGTTCGTACCTCGGTCATGGCCACCTTAGACGAAGACATCCGTATACAGGTCAACAAGCTCGACACTTATGAAGACTGGGAAGTGGGTAGCTATATGGACCCTGACCTGATTCAGGTCAGAGAAGATGTGAGTTTGTTTGAAGTACAAAATTGGCTACGAGAAAACGATGAGTTGCTCGATGATGAAAGCCAAGAGCTGTTGGTGGTCGATCAAAGCCAACAGTTACTTGGACTGCTCAGTTTGGTCGATCTGATTAAACACGATCAAAACACTTTGGTTTCAGAGCTGATTGATCCTGCCATCACGATTAATGATCGCTTAGACATTCAAGATGCTGCCGCGATTTTTCGTTCAGAAGACATTCGTTTTGCCCCTGTCATTAACAGTCATGGTGAGCTGGTTGGTCAATTAAATGGTGAAGACATCATGGAGATTATCCAAGATGATGTCGATAGCACCATGAAAAATCTTGCTGGTGTTAGTCAAGACGAAGAGCTGTTTGCGCCAATTTTGACCAGTGCAAAAAGTCGTAGCATCTGGCTGGGTATCAACTTGGGGACGGCGCTACTGGCCGCAGCAGTGATTGGTCAGTTTGAGGCCGTACTAGCAGAGGTGGTCGCACTTGCCATTCTTATGCCTGTGGTTGCCAGCATGGGCGGTATCGCAGGCTCACAGACGCTTACTGTCGTGATTCGCGGTATGGCCATGGGTCAAATAGGTGGGTCTAACCGTTTATGGCTACTCAATAAAGAGCTGTGGGTTGGCGCGATAAACGGTATCATATGGGCGATAATCATGGCATTTATTGCACAATTATGGTTCCATGATGCTAAAATTAGTGCGGTAATCGGTTTTGCTATTGCGATTAATATGACAGTTGCCAATGTCTCAGGCATCAGTATTCCGTTGTTATTAAAACGTATGAATATCGACCCTGCCCTATCCGCTTCCGTTATCTTGACGACGGTTACCGATATTATTGGCTTTATGTCATTTTTGGGCTTAGCCAGTGTACTGATACTTTAATAAAAATTTGAAACGTCAAGATCCTTATTTTATTTATAAAACCATTAAATCGTTAAGAGAGTGCGTTATGCAAGCTGTCCAAGTTAAAGTGGTAAATCCTAAAGTCATCGAAGATGAGGCCTTTTCTCTACCCACTCGCGCCACTGATGGTAGTGCCGGTATTGATTTGCGTGCTTGCATTGATGAGCCTTTAACCATTAAGGCAGGTGCCACGCACTTAATAGGAACAGGTCTTGCTGTTTATATCCAAGATCCTAACTATGCAGGCATGATTTTACCGCGCTCAGGTTTGGGTCATAAACATGGTATCGTCTTAGGCAATCTGGTTGGGCTGATTGATGCCGATTATCAAGGCGAACTGATGGTCAGTATTTGGAATCGCAGTCAAGACGACTTTATTCTCAATCCAGCAGAACGTATGGCGCAGTATGTGGTCGTACCCGTTGCCCGTCCTGAGTTTGAGGTGGTCACAGAATTTAGTGACGAGAGCGCACGCGGTGCAGGTGGTTTCGGTCATTCTGGTCGTCAGTAATTGTCAGTCGTCATCAATGATATTAGCCTGACAATTTACCAGATTAAACATTGATGACTCATCGTAAAGTGCTAATATTCACGTCGGCTCAGTAGTATCACTGAGGTCTTTGCCATTATCGCTGGCAGACCTATTGGCTAACAATGATGATTTACAATAACCCGCTACCACAATACAGATTACGCCGATAAGGAGAGTAAGCAATGCCACCTTTTGCTGCGCAGCAATCCTTATTTCGTGCGTACGATATTCGCGGATCATACAAGCTTTTTACGCCTCATTTCATAGAAGCGTTAGGCAGGGCTTTTGCTACTCTCTATACAACTACCTTTAACGACCAAAAAAACACGCACTCTAAACACACTATTATCGTGATGGGCTATGATGTGCGCTGTGGTAGCGACCGTATTGCTCAAGGACTGTCGGACATCTTGACTCAACATGGCATACAAGTTATTCAGCTCGGGTTGATCACCACCCCCATGATGGCTTTTTGGGCACAGCAATATCAGGGTCATGGGATTGTTGTAACAGCCAGTCATTCCGCCAAAGACATTTTAGGTATGAAATGGCTAGTAGACCATAAATCTCCTGATAGCAGACAAATTCAATCTCTTTATCAGCAGCTCATTATCAACGAAACAAAAAGTCGTCTCCGTATTCAAGCAGACCGTCCAGATCAACACTTACCGTTACAGACAATAGATTCAGCCATCAGTCAGAAACCCCTCGATTTAACCAGTGAGAATGTTGCCACAGCTTACATGACCGCCATTACTCAAGTGTTTGCAAAGATTTATCCCTCTGATAAACAAACTGACAGCCATTTACCCCATAAGCTTGATTTGGTGGTTGTCATTGACTGTATGCATGGCGCGACCAGCACGATTGCGCAGCGCTTATTTGAGCGGTTTTGCCGACAAGTCATCATGCTCAATGACACACCAGATGGTAGGTTCCCTACTGGCAATCCTGACCCAACTGAACCTTATCGTCTGCTACAGTTACAGCAGAACGTAATTGCCCACCACGCGGACTTAGGTATGGCGTTCGATGGCGATGGCGACCGCCTGATGATGGTCGATAATAACGGTAACGTTGTCAGCTCTGACCATCTGCTCTATTTATTGGCACAGGTTGCACTGGCTGAACGCCCAAAATCGCTAATAGACTCACTATCCACACCGCAAATCTTGTTTGATATCAAGTGCTCTCATCATCTACCGACCTTATTATCCAAGCTTGGCTCGACACCTGTACTCAGCAAAACAGGCAGTAGTTTTATGCGTCAACGCATGCAATCTGCCAATAGCCCCATTATTTTTGCAGGTGAGTTGTCCGGTCACTTTATATTTAACGACAGCCATTTTATTATTTATGATGACGCCATGTACGCCGCTTTACGTTTACTGCATTGGTTATCAGCCATTGATAGCAAACATGCTTTGACCAACATCACTCAATGCTTGCCAGCCATAGTCAGTACGGCAGATCATTACTTGCCAATGCCCAACACTGCTGACCAAGAATGCCCTGTTGTAGAGCAGTTGGCGAGACTTTGTCATTATTTACGCAAGCTTGTGGCGACCACGACCGAGAGCGATTTTGGTCATTACCAGTTAGATACGTGTCCGTCGTCACTGTGTGAATGTTCAACAGACAAGCATCACGTAACGCTTGAACAAGCGCGGCATTTACTACCAGTAGGCACAAAGCTGAGCTGCATCGATGGCGTACGTTTAGATTTTGCACACGGTTTTGGCGTACTGCGCCAATCAAATACCAGTCATAATTTGACGGCACGCTTCGCTGGCAATACGTTGGCTGATTTGAAAGACATTCAGGCAAAATTTGCGGCACTGTGTCGCCCATTTGATCAAAATCTGGCAGAGCAGATTTCTGCCATGCCAGCCGAGTAGAGATGCTTTGCACCGTATACAGTGGATTTGCTAGAAAATAAGCACATCTTTTTTAGATTGAACTGACTATATCGTCAATCCAATATAGAATACATACAATTTAGAATTAACGATATAACAGCCAAGATAAAACAATAACGCTGACAATATCCCCCATTAAAACCCTTCTTGAGGAGCTTGTAATGACGCTTAATTTAGATGATGCCAAAAACACTGCAGAGGTGTTAACCACAGCCCTACCTTATATTCAGCGCTTTGTTGATAAACTCATCGTGGTCAAATACGGTGGCAATGCCATGACTGACCCTGAACTTGAAAGCTCATTTGCCCGTGATATCGTCTTGCTAAAAACGGTTGGTATACATCCTGTCGTCGTGCATGGTGGTGGTCCACAAGTTGACAACTTATTAAAAGAGCTGGGACGTCAATCAGACCGTATCGATGGCATGCGTGTTACAGATAAGAGCACTATGGATATCGTTGAGATGGTGTTGGGCGGTAGTGTCAACAAGTCTATCGTCAGCTTAATCAACAAACATGGTGGTCGTGCCATTGGCTTAACTGGCAAAGATGCCAATTTGATTCAAGCCAAAAAACTGATGATGGAAAAAATGGGTGAAGACGGTATTGCCGTACCAATAGATTTAGGGTTTGTCGGTGACGTTGTCAGTGTCAATAAAGACGTGATCAATATGCTCATTGCCTCTGATTTTATTCCCGTTATCGCCCCGCTTGGCGTTGATAAAGAAGGCAATACTTACAATATCAATGCTGATTTGGTCGCAGGTAAAGTGGCTGAGTTTCTACAAGCAGAGAAGCTGATGCTCCTCACCAATATTAAAGGCGTACTCGGCCGTGATGGCGAAGTAGTGACTGGACTCACACCCAAAAAAGTCGATGCTTTAATCGAAGATGGTACGATTTCAGGTGGCATGATTCCTAAGATTCAATGTGCGCTTGATGCCGTACGCAGTGGTGTCAAAAGTGCAGTTATCGTTGATGGTCGCGTGCCACATGCTACCTTGCTTGAGATTTTCACCAATGAAGGGGTTGGTACGCTCATCAGTCGTGAGATAGAGACCTCACAGAGTTAGGAAGTTTTTGCAATAATTGATATGAAAAAGCCCAAGCTTGAATGTCCCGCTTGGGCTTTTTTTGTTTGCTAAAATGGACTTATCAAAAATCACTCAATAAGCACAGAACTCAACAGCGCTATGGCTGCTGTTGCCATATACTTTCATATGATGATTGCCTTTACGCTGAATAAAATAAGAGTTTTCCTTATCATAGCGATCACCACTCAAGCGCCCATTGGGCCCTGTCACATAAGCGACATTGATTTGATCGTCGCCCACATTACGAATGATTAAGTTCTGATCTGGCATGAGCCACAAACGAAACACTTTCCCATCCCTGATATTGCCAGTAAAGCTACCGCAATAACTGTCTTTTGCAAAAGTTATCTTAGTGGATGAATCAGCTGCCTGCACACTAGTCACCATTAAAGGTGCGACTGCCAAAGCCGCTACTATTAACAATTTTTTCATCGTCTTATCCTCGTCATTGAACACACTTAACTACTGAACATAATTCTATTAAAAGTAGCATAAGTTATAATGAGCAAAAGGCATAGCTTATTTATGAAAATTTTATTAACGAAAACTGGTATCGAATACTGCTTCATCATAACCGCATAAAAGTATTGGCTCATTTTTATCCTCAAGCGAACCTTCTACTATGGGACGCTTAATCATACTGGTGTTTTCAACCAGTAGCTCAATGGCATTGTCTACGCTGGTGTCAGCCGCTTGCTTTTGATGGTCATCCAGTTTGCGCCACGTCGTACCTCGCTTATTCAGTACTTTATCAATACCAAGCTCATTGACCCAGCGCTGTACCGTTTCTTTATCGATACCTTGTTTTTTATAGTCATGAAACTCATAGCTGACGCCTAGTTCATCCAGTTTGTTAAATGCTTTTTTCATGGTGCTACAAGACTTTATACCGTAAATGGTGATGCTCATATTTACTCCAAATCAATACTATTATTTATAAGAATGCCTCTTCATTATACCTAAGACTGACCACAGGTAGACATAAGGTCTCTGCTATCGCATGTTTAGCTGTGAACCTGATAAGCAAATACATCATATCGTCGCAATTTTTGCCAAATTACGCTATGCTATGGCATTGTCAAATTCCACCTATTTTTATCAGTATTAACCAATTCCGAGCCGACTATGAGCAATGCCGTGACAGCAGACCAATCTAATACTAACAACAGCCCTATCAGCGCAAATGACACTTCTAATAACAGCACCCAGTATCAGCCACAACTGATCGAAGCCGCGCAGCAGGCTAAATGGGCAAATGATAAGCGCTATGAAGTGGGCAATGAGCCAAGCGATAAGCCAAGTCGTTACATGCTGTCGATGTTCCCGTACCCAAGCGGCAAGCTGCACATGGGCCACGTACGTAACTATACCATCTCTGATGTGTTAAGCCGTTATTACCGCCTCAAAGGCTATGAAGTCATGCAGCCAATGGGTTGGGATGGTTTTGGTTTGCCAGCAGAAAACGCGGCGATTGCCAATCAGACCCCGCCTGCGGCATGGACGTTTGCCAATATTGATAACATGCGCGCGCAGCTAAAATTACTCGGCTTATCGATCGACTGGTCACGTGAATTTGCTACCTGTAGCCCTGAGTATTATCAGTGGGAGCAGTGGTTGTTTTTACAGTTGTACAAAAAAGGCTTGGTCTATAAAAAGCTTTCTACTGTTAACTGGGATCCGGTTGATAATACCGTGTTAGCAAACGAGCAAGTCATTGATGGTAAAGGCTGGCGTAGTGGTGCGCCAGTCGAAAAACGCGACATTCCTATGTATTATTTCAATATCACCGATTATGCTGATGAGCTGTTGGATGATTTGGATCAACTAGAGGGTCATTGGCCATCTGAAGTATTGACCATGCAGCGTAACTGGATTGGTCGTAGTTCAGGTATGGAAGTACACTTCCCTTATGAGCTTGCTGGCCAAGAAAACACATTAGACGTCTTCACCACTCGTCCTGATACCTTGATGGGTGTGACTTATGTGGCCGTCGCAGCAGAGCATCCGCTTGCACAGTACGCTTCTGAAAAAGATGACACAATCGCGCAGTTCTGTGCCTTATGCAAAAAAGGTTCAGTGGCTGAAGCGGATCTTGCCAAAGCCGAGAAAATCGGTATGGATACAGGTCTTACGGTCACGCATCCTTTGACTGGTGAAGAAGTGCCAGTTTGGGTGGCCAACTATGTGTTGATGAGTTATGGCTCAGGCGCGGTTATGGCGGTACCTGCTCATGACGAACGTGATTATGAGTTTGCAACCAAATACAACTTACCTATTAAACAAGTGATCGATATTCCAAACGGTTATTTTGATGGGATAGAAGCTGATGCTAAGGCCAATGATACTGTGGCCAATCTTGCTTATACTGAACGTAATACCTTGGTTAACTCAGGTGAATTCGACGGGTTAGATTTTGAGCAGGCGTTCGACGCAATGCTAGCCAAACTTGAACCACAAGAATTGGCTAAGAAAAAAATCCAATATCGTCTGCGTGATTGGGGCGTATCGCGCCAGCGTTATTGGGGTTGCCCTATCCCAATGGTCAACTGTGAGCATTGTGGTACAGTTCCTGTCGAAGAGCAAGATTTGCCCGTTGTATTGCCAACGGATGTCGTTCCTGATGGCCGTGGTAACCCGCTCAAAAACATCCCAGAGTTTGTAAACACGACTTGCCCAAAATGTGGCAACCCTGCTGAGCGCGAAACCGATACCTTTGACACCTTTGTTGAGTCAAGCTGGTACTATGCTCGCTTTGCCAGTCCGAACGATGCGCAGAACATGGTCAACAAATCTGCCGCCAACAAATGGCTGCCTGTCGATCAATATATCGGCGGCGTAGAACATGCCGTCATGCACCTGCTTTATGCGCGTTTCTTTCACAAGCTAATGCGTGATGAAAACTTAGTATCAGGCAATGAGCCGTTTGCCAACTTGATGACTCAAGGTATGGTGCTCGCTGGTACGTTCTATCGTGTCAATGCGGATGGTAGTACGACGTACTATTTTGCAGAAGACATCGACATTGAATTCGATGAGCGCGGACAACCCATCAAGGCGTTGTTAAAAGCAGATGGACAGCCTGTGACGATTGGCAAAATTGAGAAAATGTCTAAGTCAAAAAACAACGGTGTTGATCCACAGCTTACCATCGATAAATATGGCGCTGACACAGTACGCTTGTACACGTTATTTACCGCACCTGCTGACCAAACGCTTGAATGGTCAGATGACGCGTTAAAAGGCCCTTACAACTTTGTGAAAAAAGTGTGGCGCATTGCAACTGAACACATGCAAGCACTTGCTGATGCAAACTTAAGCCTCGATTCGCTAAACAATGATGCCTTGAATACAGACGATTTGAGCAAAGAAGCCAAAAACTTGCGCCGTAAAACACATGAGACCATTGCCAAGATTGATAATGATTTGGGCGATCGTCTGGCATTGAACACGCCAGTGTCTAGCTTGATGGAGCTTTCTAATGAGCTTGCAAGCTTCAAGGCCAGTAGTGAGCAAGACTTGCGAGTACAACACGAAGCCTTGGTTGATTTGCTAACCATGTTATCTGTCTATGCGCCGCACGTGGGCGAGCATTTACTTGAAGCGCTTGGTCTTGAGAGTAGCGCCCTAACTTACCCAGCCGTCGATGAGAATGCGCTCGTACAAGATACCATTACGATGGTGGTACAGGTCAATGGTAAGATGCGCGGTAAGATGGATGTGGCACCGAACAGCGATCCTGAGCAACTAAAAGTACAAGCACGTACGATGGAAAGTGTGGCAAAATTCATTACGGGCGACATCAAAAAAGAAATCGTCGTTCCTAATAAATTGGTAAATATCGTGGTTGCAGGCTAAGTACTCTAATTGAGAAGTACTTTGATTAATAAGTACTTTAAAATAAGTGCATTGAGCTGAGTGTTGTAGGCTTAGCTCTCTAAGCCTTCTTATAATTTAAGGATAGCGATTATGTGGTATAAGCAGAGAGCTGGGCAGTCACCTCATATCAAATTGAGCAAACCCGCCAATCTTGCCAAATCATCAAGCAGACAGAAACTAGCAGCCGCTCTATTTGCCGCCTTGCCTATATTTACTGTCGTTGGTGCAACCGCAGGGCTTAGTGGCTGCGGTTTTCAGCTTCGTGGGTATGATTCTCCGATGTTGTTTGATGCAGCCAAAACAGCAGTGATTATTGAGGATAACAGAATCTCGTTTCCTCTCAAATTACCTTTAACAAGCCGTCTAGAAACATTAGGTGTCGATGTTATCGATAACATGACTGTCTCTGATGTGGCGGCGAATAATAAGAACATCAGTGCTGATCCAATTGCTGCCATCAATATCAGTAACGTCCGTTTTAAACGTTATGAGCTGGTGGGTGTTTTGACAGAAATACGCTTGGTATTGTCAGCCAATGTGACTTACCAAACGACTGAAAATGGCAAACCCGTCACCTTAACCAACCCGATTCAAGTCGAACGTAGCTATCAGTATAATGAAGCCTCGGTCAGTACAGACGATCTACAGGGTGATCAGATTCGTGATTGGCTCTATGACAGTTTGGCGCGCCGCATCACGGATCAGTATGTCGCTATCTCTTTACCCAAAGTGACCTCGAACGGTGCTAGCAAACCGATACCCGTTAGTGATAACGTAGGTTCGACAACTGTTGTAATACCAGATCCTTAACGTTTCACGTTTATTTTTATCAACCTGCGTCTCTCTAATTTATGCAAGATACCTTTATACAAGCCTATCCAAAACTACTACAATCTTCTGTTGTGGTAGCAGGCTTGTGGCTGGCTCATGGAGATGAGCCGCTGTTGAGTCAATGGCTTATTGATGCATTACGTCCACACTGGCGAGCGCAAAACTACGCCGTCAAACGTATCGAGCTGATATCAGTCAAGAGTTGGCAAGAAGTATTATCAGAGCTTGGCAGTCAATCTCTATTTGATGATGCCAGCGCATTAATCGTGACCGGCAATCATAAACCAGACAAAGGTGTGATTGAGGCGTTAGAACGTTTTGCCCAAGAAGCGCAAACAGGCGCACATACTCATAGCGTGTTATGGCTAACGCCAAAGCAAGACAAACGCAGTCAAAGCAGCAAGTGGTTTGCGCCATTTGCTCAATATGGTCACGTGATTGACTGTAATTTATACAACGAGCAGCAACGACAACAGTTATTACAAATACAAGCCCAGCAATTTGGATTACGCTTGTCACAAGAAGCGTGGCAGCTACTTATGTCCCATACTGAGCATCATCTGTTGAGCGCTTATCAAACCTTATGGCGACTGTCCTATTTATTTGCGCCGCAACTTGTCAGTCAAAATAAAGATGCTTTGCAAACAAGTCGTACATTGAACCAGCCTGATAATAGTGTGGCGCTGGACATTAATGACTTGCAAGCAGCCTTGGTCAGTGATGCCCAATTTAGCGTGTTTGATTTATCAGACGCCATGCTGATGGGCAACAGCGCCCAAGTGGCAAAGATTATGTTTCAGCTTAGAGCCACAGATGAGCCAACGACCTTGGTATTATGGGCAATCAGTAAAGACATGCGTCAAATCATACAATTGATGGATGGACAAGACCCGCAAGCGCTTGGCATTTGGCGTAGCAAACAAGGATTGTATCAACAAGCTTGTCGCAGGCAGTCAAAAGTACAAACTGCCGAGTGGCCCGCCCTACTTTATCGTTGTGACCAAGCCATCAAAGGGCTTATTCGCCAGCCTGCATGGGAGTTACTATTGCAAGCTGCACTTGAGCTGGCAGGAAAGCGTTTGTTTATAAAACGATAACTGCCATTTTACTCCTCTCGCTATCTTTGAATTTCTACTGACTCTCTTGTACAACCACTCTCTTAGCAACCCCGCCTATACTAATATTATTTTCTTAATGCTTACGGTAATTAGCTTATTAAAACCTGAGGCGATGCCTGTTTTGCTGCTGCATCCTTACCTTGTCTCACGCTACCTTAACCTTTCTTAAACTAATTCCCATTCCCTTTTGCTGATGAAGCCTCTACTATAGCTACATTTGATTTAATTGTGATTGGACTGTTGTTATGCGCAAAATGAGCAAAAAATCTGCTATTAAATGGGGGGTTATCGCCTTAGTTGTCATAGCACTCGCGGCCTTGGCTTATCATTTCTTAAAACCAAAAGAAACCACGCCGAACTATTTAACAGCGACGGCTGAGATTGGTGACATTGAAAACAATGTCATGGCGTCTGGTAAAGTCAAAGCCCTGAACACGGTTGATGTTGGTGCTCAGGTCTCAGGTGAAGTAAAACGCCTTTATGTTGACGTTGGTGATGAGGTACAGCAAGGCGATTTGATTGCCCAAATCGATCAAGTCACGCAAAAGAACAATCTAAGTAACGAGCAAGCCAGTCTTGAACAAAGTGTGGCCGCGATACAAAGCGCCAAAGCCGAATCTTTGAGCAGACAAGCCAGCCTAAAAAGTGCTTATGCCGATCTTGCCAGCCGTCAGTCTGAGCTCAAGCAAGCGCAGTCAGATTTTACCCGTTTAAAATCGTTGGTCGCCATTAACGCGATTTCTCAGCAAGAGTATGACACTCAAGCAACCAGCGTAGAGACAGCCAAGGCTGCGGTAGCCAATGCCCTTGCTGCCATCGACACTGCCAAAGCTGCGATTGCAACGACTGAGGCCAATATCAACAGCCAAGAAGCGGCATTGCGCAAATCACAGACCAACGTTAATACGGCTGAATAAGATCTTAGCTATACCACAATCCGGGCGCCTATGTCAGGAACCGTCGTATCGAT
>ENA-UOXB01000725-UOXB01000725.1-bioreactor-metagenome-genome-assembly--contig:-NODE-725-length-18724-cov-9.039531_pt1 | contig 18724 bp, 16 predicted proteins | sample MGYA00238158_ERZ761615 | MGnify/ENA primary metagenome ERZ761615 (study PRJEB28904, sample SAMN06267902) | bioreactor metagenome | isolation source: Joint BioEnergy Institute, California, USA | place... | reverse complement strand
ACGGATAATGCGCTGCAAACACTATCTCAAGCAAGTATCTCAGATGTACAGATTGAGGCACTTGCTTGTCAGCAAATGCAAAATAAGGCATTATATGCTACAAGACAGCTTGCAAAGCGTCAGTACACGTGGTTAAGAAAGGTAAGCCAGTTACCTGATGCTTCAGTAAATTCATCAATTAAAGCCAACCTAGTTGACGATCAAAACGCTCTTATCAATCGAGGTATGAAGGTAGAGATGTTTACTGCTATGGCGCAAGCGAAAGATTATTTACAGTGATGAACCATTTACTGCAATAAACAAGCGTATAAAATTTAGACCATTTTTAAAATGTAGTTTATTAACCATATAGCTCAGTAAAAGTTTTTATAAACAAATAATACAGCAATGACAATTAGTTTCAAAATACACCTTTGATAACTGTTATAATTTAAACCAGTTGTAATAATAAGCTTGACATTGGTATTGTTCGTCTCTGATTAGTACATGTTTATATTGTTTTTTAATGAGATGAGTAGCTATTCCATTGCGCATCACATGAATATATTTACAGTAACTTAATATCAGTAAAGCACGTTGAATGCTTATTTAGATACGTTTTAAAAAGAAAACTTAGTATTGTATCTACCTTTGGCCATTATAATGACAGTAACACTTAAAATAATTGGCACTTAAAATATAACTACATAATATTTAGGAGAGATTTCATGTCAAAAGGACAAACTTTACAAGATCCGTTCTTGAATTCGCTGCGCAAAGATCGCATTCCTGTTTCTATTTTTTTGGTTAATGGTATCAAGCTGCAAGGGCAGATTGAGTCTTTTGACCAGTACGTAGTATTGCTTAAGAATACTGTTAGTCAAATGGTATACAAACATGCTATTTCAACGGTTGTGCCAGCGCGTAATCCTCGTAGCGCAACCACAGGTGCTAGTAGCCAAGCTCAAGGTGTAGCACCAGCTGGCTATCAAGGTAGTGGTTTCGAGCGCAGTAATAACCCAGCCAACGCAGGCGGTTTTGAAGAACGTGGTTTTGCTGCCAATCGTAGCGGTTTCAATCGTGGTGGGTTTAGCCAAGGCCAAGATCGCGGTTTTGAACGTGGTAGTTTTGGTCAGAGTCAGGAACGTGGTTTTGAGCGTGGCGGCTTTGGTCAAGACCGTGGCTTTGAGAATTCAGTAGACAGTCCACGATTTGAAGACAAGCCAAATGACGGCTCTGATGAGAATAATGGCTAAGTGTGTGCATGCATTATTAAAGATGCATTGTTGAGATATGTTTATTTGATCAAGACCTGCTTCTAATAGTGGGTTTTTTTTGTTTGAATGAATAGGTAGAAAATAACCGTTTGGCCTCATTTATGAAGATAACGGTCTTTGATTTCGTAGATTATTATTAATATTAGACATAGTATAGTAAAATACTATACTGATTCATTATAAAAATAGAGTGGATTCATGAGCAATACCCAAGTCGATTTGACCTATGAGCAATTTATAAGTACCGCTATAGAGGCGATTAATACCGAGATCTCTGCACTCTCATTGTTGACCGAGCAGATAGATGATAGGTTTGCGCAAGCTTGTGATATTATTTTGGCTTGTAAGGGCCGTGTGGTTGTTACGGGTATGGGTAAGTCAGGGCTGATTGGTCGAAAAATAGCAGCAACCTTTGCATCGACTGGTACGCCAGCTTTCTTTATGCATCCAGGCGAAGCAGGACATGGCGACTTGGGTATGCTAGTAAAGGGTGATGTATTGCTAGCCATTTCTAATTCTGGTGAGTCGGATGAAATTAAAATGCTATTGCCAGTTGTAAAGCGATTAGATATTCCGTTGATCAGTATTAGTCGTGACAAACGTGGGATGTTACCACATGCAGCCGATATTGTTTTAACGCTTGGTAAGTCGCAAGAGGCATGTCCATTGAACCTTGCGCCCACGTCAAGTACGACAGCGACGTTAGCGCTAGGGGATGCCTTGGCTGTTGCTTTGGTACACGCTCGCAATTTTACTTCAGAAGATTTTGCTTTATCGCATCCTGCAGGTGCATTAGGTCGTCAACTACTGACGCGAGTTGAAGATTTGATGCATACTAAATCTGAGGATTTGCCTCTCATCCATCAAGATGAACCATTACAAGAAGCTCTATTTACTATGTCTGCTGGTCGTTTGGGTATGACAGTAGTGACTGATGACAATGATAAGGTCGTTGGTGTGTTCACAGATGGTGACTTACGTCGCGGCTTAGAAAAAGGTATTGATCTAAAGACGCCAATGCGTGAGTTGATGGTAAGCAATCCGCGCCATGTTAATAAGACCATGCGTGCTTCCGATGCGCTTAGCGTGATGAATGAAAGCGGCATTAGTCAGTTATTGATTATTGATGAAAAAAATTGCCTAGAAGCGATTATTACTGTACATGACTTGCTGCAAGCTGGTGTGAAGTGACGACTATATTAAAAAATGGCCTTTAATAAGAGATAACAAATGCAAGACTTAATCAAAAAAGCGGGACAAGTGAAGCTGTTAGTGATGGACGTCGACGGTATTTTGTCAAACGGTCAAATCATTTATGATGCCAATGGTATCGAGACCAAAGCATTCTCTGTTCAAGATGGCGTCGGTGTTAAGTCTTTAGCGCGTTATGGTATTTTGACAGCGATCATTACGGGTCGTAGTAGTGCTATGGTTGATAAGCGCGCTGCGGAAATGGGTGTCAATTATGTGGTGCAAGGCCGTGATGATAAGCTTATTGCGTTAAATGAGCTGTTGTCCACTATTGATCCTGCACTCTGCATCACTGCTGCCGACTGTGCTTATATGGGCGATGATTTGCCAGATATCAAAGCGATGCAAACCGTAGGATTTGCTGCCACCGTCCCGAATGCGCATGCAGAAGTCATTAATCGTAGCGATATGGTGACGACTCGTGCAGGTGGTACAGGTGCTGTACGAGAAATATGTGACTTGATTTTAAAAGGTCATGGTCACTATCAAGACTTTATCGCACACTATACGCTTGATGAAGCAAAAACTCAGGATGACTTGTCGTGAATACTCGTGTTTTAATAATTCTTGCATTGATTGTGGCTGGTATTGCAGGCTGGTTTTTTCAGCAGCAAGGTGAAGTATCGCCGCCTGTCAGTATGGAAACGTCTGATGTTGATTATGAAGCAACAGAGATCAAGGCCGTGCAGACCAATGAGAAAGGCGAAACGGAATACGAGCTTACAGCTGAATCATTAACGCACAATCCACAGACCAATCTAGATGAGATGTCAGGTATCACTATGAACTGGGAGCCGTCGCCAGAGCAACGCTATCGTATTGAAGCGGGTAGTGCGGCAATCAGTCAGCAGACAGGCGATCTTAATTTATCGGGGGGGTTTACCTTAGTCAGTGAAGGCAACAAAGGTGGGTCTGAGATTGAACCGATAAAGGTAACTGGTAACACCCTTAAAGGGAACACCAAATCCGGAAAAGTATATAGTGAAGAGCCTGTTAAGATTGAACAAGGTATGAATCGATTTGAAGCATCAAGTATGACAGCAAATCTTGAAACAGGCGAGTATGAGTTCGGTCAAGTTGCTGTTGCTTTTACGCCTTCTGATCGCCAAGATAAAGCACTATTCTAATCTAAGCTGCGTTTATACTAAAAACTTATGACAAAACAGTAGTTCGCATGAAGTTTGCAAATCCTACTACCCCCTTATAAAACGAGTGATTTTTATGAAATCTAAATTTTTGCCTACTTTGCGCTCATCATTGATACGTTCTTATTCAGCCACATATCGCTCGCGTCGATTGCAAGCGTTGCCAGTGGTTATGCTCTTAGCGCTACCGCTTTATAGTCATGCACTACCATCAGATGCCAATCAAGAAATCAAACTGTTGGCTGATAAAGCAACTTATAGTGAGCGTACAGGCGTTACGAGTTACTCTGGTAGTGTTATCATCACTCAGGGTACATTCAAGATGACGGCTGATAATATCACCGTCAATCTGTCTCAACAGCGCAGTATAAATTCTGCTGTAGCAACTGGACGTCCAGCGACAATGCAGCAAGTTGTCACGCAGGAGAAAGGCCTAGCAAAAGGTCAAGCCAATAAAATTGATTATAATGCGGTCACAGGTATCATTACATTGACAGGGAATGCAAAGCTGGTTCAAAACGGAGCAAGTTTTGCAGGTAACGTTATTCGCTATAGCCTAAAAGCTGGCGACGTTGAAGCGACTGCAGGCGGTAATCAGCGAGTAGAGCTTGTCTTCCCGCCAAGCGGCAATAACAGTCAAAGTGGTGTACGCTAATAAAAAACTGGGTAGTTAATCTATCGATACATAAACAAGTCCGTATGCCTCTAGCGGTGCTTGTATTTCGCCACAGTATGAGTAAGTTATGAGTGATAATAAAAATACAGATTCTTTGATAACTGATAGTAATGCAGCACCTGCTGCGCGATTAACCATGCAGAATTTGGGTAAACGCTATGGCAAACGTTGGGTGGTTAAAGACGTTTCTTTTTCTGTTGAGCAAGGCCAAGTCGTTGGGCTACTAGGCCCAAATGGCGCAGGTAAGACCACCAGCTTCTATATGGTAGTGGGTCTGGTGAATATGGATAAAGGACGTGTCACCTTAGGAAAAATGGACTTGTCTAAGTATGCGATGCATGAGCGTGCGCGCGCTGGTATTGGCTATTTGCCACAAGAAGCCTCTATTTTTCGTAAATTATCTATTGAAGACAACATTTTGGCTATTTTGCAAACTCGCAAGGAGTTAAATGTAAGTCAGCAGCGCCAAGAACTTGAAAAATTGATTGGTGAGTTCCATCTAGAGCATGTACGTAAATCGTTAGGTATGAGTGTTTCGGGTGGTGAGCGTCGTCGCTGCGAGATTGCGCGTGCTTTAGCTGCCAATCCAAAATTTATCTTATTAGATGAGCCTTTTGCAGGGGTTGATCCTATCTCTGTTGGTGATATCAAAGACGTTATTTTAACCCTAAAGAATCGGGGTATTGGTGTACTCATTACCGACCATAATGTCCGTGACACTTTGGCTATTTGTGAGAAGGCTTATATTGTGTCAGAAGGTGCGATTATTGCTGAAGGTACTTCTGATGAAGTGTTAGACAATGAGCTGGTGAAGTCGGTTTATTTGGGTAAAGATTTTCAAGTATAGTTGAATACATCAAAACATATCACAGCTTGTATCTACGTTTAATGCTGGTATCAAAATTTTAAAGTAAAATTTTGAGCCAGCGGTCATTAATCTTCTTTCTTATATTTAAATTTTTCTTATATCTTGTATTGCCTCTTCTATAAAACTAAGCCAGTTACTTCGACTATAGGCTTCCCTTAAAAACTATTCTTAAATAAACGCTTCATTGAAGCGTCACGTTATTCTATTTATTATTCTCGATTGATCTTCTGAATAAGGCTGATCTGTTATGGCAAAAAGTAAAAGTAGTTATGTCTGTCAACATTGCGGAGCGCATTTTGGAAAGTGGGCTGGACAGTGCACTGACTGCGGTGAATGGAACAGTCTGGTTGAAGCGCCAAATGTCAGTATGCCACATCATAATAAAAATACGACTAAACCTAATGCTAGCCGTGCTACGCCTCGTGGCACTAGCGCGCCAGCTGGAAATTACTCTGGTACTCATAGTGCCGTTATGCCTCTCAATGCGGTCAGTGTCACGTTAGATACTCGCTTGCCAACAGGTATCAGCGAGTTTGATCGTGTGCTTGGTGGCGGTCTGGTTGCAGGTTCCGTCGTATTGATCGGGGGCGACCCTGGTATTGGTAAGTCAACAATCTTGTTACAGACAGCGACCAATATGGCGCGTGCCGATTCACTGGCAGGTAGTGCGTTATATGTCACTGGTGAAGAATCACTAGCGCAGGTTGCTATGCGGGCTAAGCGTTTAGATTTGCCTGCTGACAGATTACGAGTATTGGCTGAAACCAATGTTGAAACCATTTGCGCCGCACTGACACAAGAACAGCCTGCCATCGCTATTATTGACTCTATTCAGACTATCTATACTGACGCGATCAATTCAGCACCAGGAGGCGTCAGCCAAATTCGAGAGTCGGCTGCGATTTTGACACGCTATGCTAAGCAAACTGGTACAGCGCTATTTTTAGTAGGTCATGTGACTAAAGAGGGTACGCTAGCAGGGCCACGCGTACTTGAGCATATGGTTGATACGGTATTGTACTTTGAAGGTCAGTCTGATTCACGCTTTCGAATGATTCGGGCGGTCAAAAACCGTTTTGGTGCAGTCAATGAGCTAGGTATCTTCGGTATGACTGACATGGGGCTCAAAGAAGTTGCCAATCCATCGGCAATATTTTTAAGCCGCTATGATAAACCTGTCGCAGGCTCTGTGGTTATGGTGAGTCGTGAAGGCACAAGACCGTTGCTGGTTGAGGTGCAGGCATTGGTCGATGATTCGCAAGGACAACCGAGACGTATGGCTCTAGGCTTAGATTTTCAGCGCTTGTCTATGCTATTGGCAGTCATGCACCGTCATGGCGGTATTCATACTAGCGGACAAGACGTATATGTCAACGTGGTTGGTGGGGTCAAAGTGATCGAGACAGGATCAGATTTGGCGGTGTTGTTGGCTTGTGCTTCCAGTATCAAAGAGAGGGCATTGCCATCTTCGTTGGCGGTATTTGGTGAGGTGGGGTTATCTGGAGAGATTCGCCCAGTGCCCAACGGACAAGAGCGTTTAAAAGAAGCTATGAAACATGGTTTTAAACACGCCATTATTCCGAAGGCCAATGCACCTGCCAAGGATGCTCCACAATTTAAAGGTATTAATGTAATTGCTGTAGAGCGTCTGGATGATGCGATTGAAAGTGCCTTTGAGTTGTAAGCTCATTCATAGTGAGTTCAATATAAAAATAATATAGCGTGACTGGATCTTATCTTTAAAAGAGAAGTTTGGCAGCCTCTATCTACGAAGCCACAGCAAGCAAGAAAAATTTATACCAGTTCAGCGTTGGCATACCCAGCATTACCATACCATGTATCTGTTTTATTTAGAGTCGACTATACTTATTTTTATGATAAGCATCAGTCATAAAAAGAGCGCCTAACTACCAAGGAAGTTAGGCGCTCTTTTTTTGCTCTGGTTTATAACCATGAACCTGAAACGATAAACTATGGACCTGAAACACGCTCGATAGCAACGTTACCAACACCTTTGCTCGTGATACCTAGACGTTTAGCAGCACCATAAGACAAATCCATTACACGGTTACCGTGAAATGGACCACGATCATTGACTTTTACCACGACGCTTTTGCCGTTTGTCTTATTGGTCACTTTAACGTAACAGTTAAGTGGCAATGAGCGATGAGCCGCTGTCAAAGCATTCATATCAAAGGTTTCGCCACTGGCTGTTTTACGCCCATGGAACTTACGACCGTACCAAGACGCCAAGCCAGTTTGCTTAAATTTACTCACTGAGTTAGAAGCTACCGCGGTAAGACGTTCTAATACATCTTCATCATTACTGGCCAGCGTAGTATCGCTTGCTAACAGAGAGCTGTTGAGTGCTAGTGAAGTGGGTTGACGCGCTGATTTAACCAAACTTGATGCACCATCATGTTGACGGCTAAGCTCACCAAGTACACGATCAATGTGGGAGGCGTTATCTTGTGAAATCATCGCAAGAGAGGTTTTTGCTTCTACCGCATTTGCATTGGTAGCGACTGCAGAGCCAGCAAATAAAACAGCTGACATAGTAAGTAGACCAGATAAACGCTTGTTCATAGATACCTCTATAACTTATACATCAAAACCTAGCTCTAATCATTGTTAGATTGAGTGCACAAGTAATAGACCAATCTAATACTCACACAAGCTCTAAAGCCTTACCATCAATCCGCTGTTCATATAATCGTTGATGTCAAATTGCGGCTTTTATAGGTCTTAATATATGGTAATTTTCATTTCATTATAATAAGTGGATAACGGCAACATAACCGATAATACTTATAAAACGCTCAAATGATAGTTAGTAATACGGGTAAGCCCATAATTTACAATAAGAATCTGGGTGCTAATACCACTATATGCCAAATTTACAAAATTTCTTTCTTTGCTAAATTAATATGTTTTTTTAAAAGGTATTACGTATTACTTTGTTATTAAAACGTTAATTAAGTAGTGTATTTGAAATTCATAAATCTATAAGCTGCTAACTATACGTAAGGGCTATAACCAAACTATAATTAAATGCAAAGTTTATTAGCAGCTCTGTACGGGTTATGTATCAAGCTGCAATAAAACGAGGTTAACGCAATTATTTGTAAAAAACAAGGATTAAGTTCTTTCGAACTTGAGTGTCAAACTGCCTAATTGTGAAGAAATCCTTATAAAGTGCATACTAAAAGCACTAAATTTATAGTAAACAATAATAAATTTTTTGTAACTACTGCTATAAAATCAGAACGTCTGACTGTATTTAAGCTAGTTTAAGGATGTACATCACTACCAATATGACTAATTACATTTTTGGGTTAGTAAGATCAGCAACAGATGAATAGGGCGTTTATCTGCACAAAGCGATTACAACATCTCTTTGTTTAAACTAAGATAAGACGGGCGTTAGCAAGAAAGATAGAATAGGAGTGCCAGTTGAAAGGGTATAAATCGCCACGCCTACGTATCTAATAACGATTGAATAATTACTTTGCACTATATTGATTATAGCGAGAAGGCTTATGTGGTGGGTTTACTGACACATTTCAAGGGCACAATAGGATGAAAGTGACAGCAAACCATTGATTCATATATAGTTTGGTAGTATTAAGGCTAGTTGCTTTTGTGAGTGTGAATAGACATCAGCAGTCCGAACCCAGCCATCAGGGTGACGATAGCTGTACCGCCATAGCTAATGAAAGGTAAAGGTACACCCACGACAGGTAAAAGACCGCTGACCATCCCAACATTAACGAATACATAAACAAAGAAAGACATAGCAATAGCGCCTGCTAATAATCTGCTATAGACGTCAGGATGTGTAAATGCAATATACAAAGCGCGCATAAGCAAACAAGAATAAATAAACATCAAGAGCATGACGCCTAACAGACCAAACTCCTCGGAAAAAGCGGCGATGATAAAGTCAGTATGTCCTTCTGGTAAAAAGTGCAAATGAGATTGTGTGCCTTCCAAATAGCCTTTACCTGTCAGACCACCTGCGCCGATAGCTGTTTTTGACTGAATGATATTCCAGCCAGCTCCTTGTACATCGGCTTCTGGATTAAGTAGGGTCAATACACGTGTACGCTGATAGTCATGTAATAAAAAATTCCATGCAAAAGCAATAAAAGGTACAGCTAAGATGGCAGCGGCTGAAATCAATCGCCAAGATAACCCCGCTAAAAACAGTACAAATATGCCACTACCTGCTACTAACAGCGACGTACCAAGATCAGGTTCTTTAGCAATCAGTAATACGGGAACAACGATTAAAGTTAAGGTAATCGCAATACTCGAAAAAGAAGGTGGCAGGTCACGTTTGGATAAAAACCAAGCACACATCATTGGCATACCCAGTTTCATAAATTCAGATGGTTGTACACTGCCAAATCCGGGTAAATTAATCCAGCGCTGGGCACCCATACGTACTTCGCCGATGATATCGACCAAAATTAACAGCACTAGGCCAAGCACATAAAAGATAGGCGTAAAGGTGCGATAGATACTGGGTGGTATCTGCGCCATGGTAAACATAACCGAAAAAGCCACTCCATAGCTGACCATTTGGCGTAGGACCATATTCACTTCTTGACCAGAAGCGCTGTATAAAATCGTCAGACCAATACAGCAAACCGTTAACAAGAGAAGGGTCAACCAAGGATCTATATGTATACGTTGCCATAGTGTCGGTGCATGACCTTGACCTAAGTGATGGCTTTGACGTGAAAAACGATACTGCAGGTTAGAAGACATAGGCAAAGAGTGACTAGCAATTGATGTAGGAGGAAGTTTTTGCTTAAAAAGAAGGCTTAAAATGTGACGATACTGTGTCTATTCTAATTGGATGTCAACAATAAGGTAACGCGCAAGTACCAAAATCACGTAATTATAAAAACTGTGAGGATAAGTGTTAATTACGAATATCACCTCTATAATTAGAGACGATAGTTTAGCCTGCTTATCAAAAATTTGATAGTATCGATAAAACCTTTTTATTGGTAGTTTCTTGCAATGACCAACACAAAAAATTCTGCTTACAAACAGATTCAAAAACCGCTTGTTGTACTATTTATTTGTGCCAGTAGCCTCTCTGCTCATGCAGCTTTGTTGAGTGACAGCAGTGAGCGCCGTATTCAAATACGTCATGGTAATAGTGCCGATAATGGTAATGCTTATATCAGCTCTTCTACAAACGCTTCAAATCACAGTCCTGGTGTAACGATACTAAGCGGTGCAAATACTGGTGATAGTATGCAAGGATTAATCGCTCAAAAACAGCGTGATTTTACTCCCAATGCAAGCATATCGATTCAAGAGAATAAACAGGTGAATATCAATCGCCGTACGCCTGTATATAGCACCACTTATAATAAATACAGTACCGCAAATAATACTTACAACAGTACCAATAGTGACTCTAGCAATATAGGTTTTAATGCGTGGCTAAACAGCAATAGCTATCGTGCTCAGCAAGTCGCAGAGTATCAACGATATCTGACTACAAGAGTAGGGGCACGAAATGTACCACCTTTGTCTCAATTGCTTACTACAGCTCGTAGCTGGGACAAATGTGGTTATGAGCCTTATCAGTTACCCCCGCAAGAATTATGGGCAAATATAGTACCGACTTTGCGTTTGTATACTGAACTCAAAAACCAAGGCATTATTCCAGCCACCAGTGAGATACGCTCGGTATATCGTAGTCCTGGCTTAAATAATTGTGCAGGTGGTGCAGATAGTAGTAAGCACATGAATGGCAGCGCTATGGATATTTGGGTACCAGAGTACGAAGATAATTTGTGGCAACGCAGCACCATGCAAGATGGGTTGTGTCAGTTTTGGCAATACCAAGGAAAGGAGCATAATTTTGGTTTGGGATTGTATGCCACGGGTGCCATTCATTTAGATACAGATGGCTATCGCAAATGGGGCTTTAACCATGCTAGTAGTAGCTCTTCTTGCCGCTATTAACTGATTCGATTTATAACGCATTCAACCATCAAATGAATATTTTATAGAGCGATAGAAAGTACAATCATGTTGATAAAATCGGTGTGGAAAGTTAAATATCGTAAGTTTAAAAGATAGACGGCTAAGTCATCATAAATTTTCTAACGCTCATAAATTGTGCTTTAATAGTAGGTTTTATTCACTTTATATTCTTTGATTTATAAAGTAAAAAACAGCACTTATTATGAGCAGGATTTATGAAAAAACGGTATTCAATAATACCCAAAGATGATGATTCTGGTAAACCAAAAAGGACTTTTCTACGACCAAACAATATAGCCGTGGCTGTGTTTGGTCTGATTTTTCTATTCTTGGTATTTGTGAGTGCTTGTAGTCCAGAGACTTCTCCTGAGGACCAATCGTTGACGGGAGATAAGTCTGCCAAGCTTGATAGAAAGGCACAAAATGCGGAAGAGGTTGAAGAGAGTATCAGAAACTCTTACGCCAGATTGGCTGCTGAACGTACCGATCTTTGTCCAAAACTGATACAAGAAGAAGTGGGCAGTCAGGTCATTGAACGTACTGAAGAAGTTATGATAGACAACTATTGCGATTATTTTTTGTATCCACGTAGCGGTCAGAGCATCTCAGTCAAAGTCGATAACAGTCAAATCGAAGCGCTATTGGTAGTACCTATGATGCATAATTTTGCCAATGGCGACTATAAAGTCGATTCTTACGACAAACATGTGATTCGGTTGGCATACAACGGGGCAACTTATAAACCTAAAAATCTTATGTATGATGTGGCGGTAACGGTTTCTGATTGATTGTTAGATTTTAGATTGGATTAAATATAAATATTAGTGGCATTTATAGTGAATAAGGGGCAATGCATAAAGCATTGCCCCTTATTTACATGTCTTTTGCAGCAGGTTTTGTGATTATGGTTTTTTAGCCTTTTTGTCCTTCCAAGGATCGTCTTGTCCAACGGTGACAATTAAGAAGTCTTCAGGCTTTAGTGTGTCGCGCATCGCTTGATTAACGCCCGCCAGCTTCACTTGATCAATACGATTGATATAATTACTTAAATAGTCACTGGGTAATTGATAAAAATTCATCATACCGAGCAAGTTATTGATGCCTGCATTGCTGGCAAAACCCATCGGAAAGCTGTTTTTAAGATTGTCTGTTGTAAGACGCATCTCGCTACCGGTAATGCCTTTATCCAAAGTGTCATTGATGACCGCTAAGCTGGCATCAATAGCATCACGCGCTTTATCATTTCGGGTTGAAAAACCAATCTGATAAGGGCCTTTGGCCAACATCGGATTCATTGAGCCTGTGATTCCATAGGTATAACCAAGATTTTGCCTAACTTCAGTCATCAATCGCGCATTAAAACTGCTACCAGCCAGCACTTCATTACCCACAGCAAAATTGGTTTGTTGTTGCTGATCCTTTGGATTGGTTGCGCGTTTACTGCCCAATTGACCCATCAATATGGTGGTTTGAGTACTTGGAAACGGAATATGAATGTGTTTTGTTTGATTGAGCAGTTTTGGCTCAGGTAAGGTCGCTGCGGATTGACCAGCGGGTAATCCAGCAGTAATACCTTCTGCCAGCTTTTTCGCTTGTTCCAAGGTCAGATTACCTGTCATCGCAATAGAAGCATTGGCAGCAACCAAATAACGGTTTTTGAAGTCAATCAATTGTTGTCGGTCAATATTAGGCACAGTGTCTAAAGTGCCAGCTGATGGATGGGCATAAGGATGATCGCCATATAAGGCTTGGTTAAAAGCGTCACTTGCCAAACTGTTTGGGTCTTGCTTTTGCTGCTGCAAGCCGACCAAAAGTCGTGCTTTGTTGCGTGCTAATGTTTGATCGTCAAAAGCAGGGTCGTTGAGCATTTGGGTCATCAAATCGATGCCAGGTAATAAATGTTTATCATCAGATAAGCTACGCAGCGAGACGATAAACATATCCTTATAAGCACTACTGTTTAGATTAATCCCCAACGTTTCACCTGCTCGGGTAAATTCATCTTCGTTGAGCTTTTTTGTGCCTTGTGTCAACATCGTCGCAGTCATATTGGCAATGCCAAAACCGTCCTTACGTATGCTGGCATCACGGGCGCTACCAGCGTTAAAACGCAAATCGATGTCGACAATTGGTAGGGTCGTTGTTTGTACAAAGAGTACGGGCACGCCAGCTTTCGTTTTAAACTGTTGAATCGTGGGCGCGGTAACCTTTAATGGCTTGGCATCGTCAATGCTCGTCAATGTTGATAAGGCAGCAATTGGCGCGTTGGTATCAACCAATGTAGCTGATCCACGAGGCTCTTCAACCCCCGCTGTGTCTGCTTGTGCGGTCACGGTCAACGTTGCAAGACCTAAGAGTACGCCAACGCTCAGACTGGACAACTTCTTGAGCGTAGACGTGGCTGCCGGCGTTGAGGAGTATGCGTTATTCAACGACTTTTTTCTGATTTGATATAAATCACTGGGTTGAGTCATGGTTTTCTTCTTATTAATGAAGCCCTTTTAGTGGGCTTTTTGATTGGATAAAGGAGTCATACGTTGTCACTATTTGTCTTTTTTAGCGGCGTTGTCAGTGGGCGGTATGATATGCATCACCGTTAAGTTATCCTTTACCAAATACTTTTTACTTGCCGCTTGGATATCAGCAATCGTTACTTTATCGAGTTTGGTTGGTAGCTCGGCAAGCAGTCTGTCATCAAGACCAATAGACTGTAGTGAACCAATCATACGTGCTTGACCCTCCATACTATCTTGAGCGTAGACAAGACCTGTTACTGTATTGGTTTTGGCACGACTGATTTCATCTGCATTGATGGGATCGGTCTTTAGTTTTTCTATTTCAGCGATAATGGCTTGTTGCGCTTGATCGAGACTGACACCTTCACGTGGTGTTGCCTGAATCAAAAATAGACCATCGCCGCGATCCAGTAAGTCGTAAGACGTACCTACTGTCGTCAAAAGGCCTTTCTCACGTATCAATCGACTCTCCAACCGTGCAGACAAACCGCCATCTAATACATCCTGAGCCAGTGACAGTGCGTAAGCTTGGTTTTCATTGCTGGCGCCTGCTGTTACTAGACTTGGTACGTTGTAACCCATCAGTAGCACTGGAACTTGTACGGCTTGCTCAGAATCAACTTGCTGATAACCACGAAAACCTTTTTGATTGACAGCAGGGCGGTTTGGCAGCTCGCTTGGAGACAACTCACCAAAGTAACGTTTGACTTGCGCCAATACCTCTGTTGGCTCCACGTCACCCACAATGACTAAGGTGGCATTGTTTGGGGCATACCATGTTTTGTACCAGTCTTTTACGTCTGAGAGCTTGATTGATTCCAGCTCATTCATAGGCCCAATGATAGACTCGCCTTTAGGACTGTTAGGTAAGGCTAGCAAACGGAAAGATTCGTAGGCTTTAGCCAATGGGTTATCATCGGTGCGCTGACGACGCTCTTCCATGACAACTTGATGCTCTTTAGCAAAAGCGTCATCATTAAACATTAAGTTTTTCATGCGATCTGCTTCAAGCTCTAACGCTAAAGGGAAGCGATTGGCAGGAAACAATTCGTAGTAGCCGGTATAGTCATAGCTGGTAAAGGCATTGTTGACGCCGCCGAATTTGGCAATCAAACGCTCATAATCATCACTTGAAACATTAGACGTGCCTTTAAACATCATATGTTCAAGCAAATGAGAAATACCGCCTTTATCAGCTGGCTCATCCGTTGAACCAACCCGATACCAAATCTGTGTCATAACCACTGGTGCGCGATGATCTTCTTTTACCACTACTTTTAGGCCATTTTCTAACTGATATTCATGTCGACCTGACGTATTCATGGTCAGCTCAGATGATATATCTGCTTGCGAGTTTTTATCTTGAGCTGCTATGTTTTGACCTGAAGGGTTCTGGCTCAGGGTATTTTTATTTGAAACAGCTTGGGTGGCTTGATTGTTGTCAGTAGAAGATGAGTTAGAGCCAATAGTAGTGGTTTGGCAAGCAGCAAGCGTAGCGGTTATGGCCAACGCACAGGCGATACGCAGCGAAAGAGTAGATAAAGGTAAAGACGATGACATGGTATGTTCTACTTATATAAATGACAAGTTGTAGAGGAAGGGATGGATGCACCACATCCAAATATAACCATAAGCGGTTTTATAATGATTTGTGTGCCCCAACCATTACGCTAGCCGTCGGTTTAAACTCTTGCGTGGTCGTACAACCTGAAACAGCTGATAGAGCAAATGTCGCGAATAATAAGGTGGCGCTAATGGCCGCTGTTTTTTTGCTTTGTTTTTTACAAAGAGTGGATAATGATGTCATAGGTAATTCCTATAAATTAAGTATAAAGTGACAAGAAAATGATGAAGTAAAGCTTGTTAGAGTAGGCGAAGTTCGGCTGACAACAGGTCGGATTTTTGTGTCCGAATCTTAAGCGAAACTTTCTCAAATCATCCGTTGGTCTTTTAAACTTGTAAATTTTGATGATAGTCTACGATGGTAAGGTCTGAGCACCACTCGAACTATGCTAAACTAGACTAAAAATTGTCTGTCATAAGGCAGTACGCTTATGACGATATATAAATCTACTTAAAATAAACGAATAATTGATAGTGATAACTTTTAGGGCAAGCTTATGAACAATCCAAATAATAGCAATCGTGTTGTCATCAATCTTGACGGCAATCTTGATGACTTAGATGACGATGATATTACCTTACCCAGTCTGCCGACGCAATCTGTCCCCATTATTGATGAGACTGAAGATACCGTCGCAACCAAAACGCCCAATAATAAAAGCATACCAGAACAACAAGTAAATGATACAAGCGATCAAGGTATCGTCAATACGGATGAATCTAATAGTATCGCTTTGGGTACTCCCGTTGGTATGACAGAAGGACAGAGTGCACCCTACAATACATTTGAAAGTTTTTCAGATACTCAAGAAACAAATGTAGCAGTAAACGCTAATGTTAATGCTATGCCTTCTATCCCAGCAATGCCGTTACAAGAGCAGTTAGGGGATACGCCAAGCGTTGCGCCTATGGACAACCCACCAAAAGCGCCAGAACTAGAAAACCCTGCTGTAGAATCACAAGAGACTCAAGAAAATAAAAAATCAGGCAGCTGGTTTAATCGTATGAAAACGGGGCTTAGTAAGTCACGTAAGAATTTGGCTGAAGGTATGGTCAGTATTCTTATCGGTGGTAAAGAGATCGATGATGAGCTTTTAGAAGAAGTTGAAGATCAGTTGTTGGTTGCCGATATTGGTGTCAATGCCACCAATCGCATTATCAAAAGCTTAACTGAGCAGACGGCCCGTGGCGATCTGATCTATGCCCATTCATTGTATAAAGCATTACAAAGTGAGTTGGTTGATATCTTAACCCCCAAAGTTGAGCCGCTCGTGATTGATACCAGCAAAAAACCATTTGTTATCTTGATGGTGGGGGTCAATGGGGTGGGGAAAACCACGACTATCGGCAAGCTTGCCAAGCGTTTACAAGGTGAAGGCAAATCAGTCATGCTGGCGGCAGGTGATACATTCCGCGCGGCGGCCACCGAGCAGCTACAGATTTGGGGTGAGCGCAACAACATCCCAGTTGTAGCGCAAGGTCATGGTTCTGATAGTGCTTCTGTTATCTTTGATGCCATGCAGTCTGCCAAAGCAAAGAATATCGATGTGCTAATCGCAGACACGGCAGGACGTCTGCAAAACAAAACGCATCTGATGGCTGAGCTGGAGAAAGTGGTACGAGTCATGCGTAAAGCGGATCCAAGCGCACCGCACGAAGGTATGATTGTTCTTGATGCTGGCACAGGTCAAAATGCAATTAACCAAGTTGAATTGTTTAATAAAGCGGTACCATTGACGGGTATTACCATCACCAAACTAGATGGTACGGCTAAAGGTGGGGTGGTCTTCAATATTGCTGAGACGACCGATGTACCTATTCGTTATATTGGAGTGGGCGAATCGATTGATGATTTACGTGCCTTTAGTCCAAAACAGTTCGTCGCTGCATTGTTTGAAACAGACGATAAAGAGTAATTAGCGAAACTGCCAGCAACCAAATAATAGGAAAGGAGTCAGTATATGATCGTTACTAGCGTTGTATTAACCGATATCGTTCACGATAATAGCTCATCACCTAAGGCTGCTTTGTTGCTGGCAAGCCATGTCATCAACAATACGGCAAAGCTGATTTGGTGTAATTGGCTTGCGCTTGATGAGCACTGGCAAGATAAAATCAAACTCAAAGCTTTATCAAAGCATTATAAATTTGATGTCGATGAGGTGACATTTATCGCTGCTGATCAGTTAGAGTCCAATGACAAAGAACAAGAGGTATTGCTGGCAAGCATTGCTCAGATACAGCATTATATGCAAGGACAGCGTAGTGACTTTGACTTGCCAATTGATACCAGTTCGGGTACAGCATTTCAGCAGCGAGTTTGGGGTGCACTGCAAGAGATTGGATATGGCGAGACTATTAGTTATGCCACTCTTGCTCAGCGTGTAGATAATCCCAAAGGCTTTCGTGCAGTAGCGCAAGCCAATGGTAAAAATCCCTTCAGCGTGATTATTCCCTGTCATCGAGTCATCAGCAGTGATGGTAAACTTGGTGGTTATACAGGTGGACTGGATAAGAAAGAGTACTTATTAGCGCTAGAAGGAATTACCTGCAAAGTCTAGTTTGAGTTGAGTTATCACCAACAGCTATCAGTCGTAAAATACAAAGAGGCCGAACGTTTATGGCGTTTGGCCTCTTTTGTGAGTAACAACCAATGATTGAATAAACTTATTGCTCAAGCTGTGCCATTACATCAGCAGAGAAGTTAACGTTAGTATAAACTTCTTGCACATCATCAGCATCTTCTAACATATCGATCATTTTTAGGATTTTTTCGGCATCTTCCACATTGTCTATTTCAGCTGTGGTTGAGGGTGACATAGTCACTTCTGCATTGTCAGAGACAAGACCAGCAGCATTAAGCGCGTCTTGAACTTGACCAAAACTTTCCCATTCAGTGATGACCATCAATGTTTCGCCATCATTTTCGATATCGAGCGCGCCAGCCTCTAGTGCAACCAGCATGACGTCTTCTTCTAAGTTGGTATCATTAAAACTGATTTCACCACGTTTGGTAAATAGGTAAGCCACTGATCCTGATGTGCCCAAATTACCATCATTTTTTGTAAATGCATGACGTACTTCGCTAACGGTACGATTAAGATTGTCAGTCATAGTCTCAACCAATACTGCCACACCGCCAACCCCATAACCCTCATAGCTGACTTCTTCCATGTTTTCGTTATCACCGCCACCAGTACCACGATCGACAGCGCGATTGATGGTGTCTCGGGTCATATTGACTGACAATGCTTTTTCGATGACAGCACGCAAGCGTGGGTTCTTATCCGGATCAGGATCACCTTGCTTGGCAGCAGAAACAATTTCACGAATAATTTTGGTAAATATTTTACCTTTTACCGCATCCTGACGGGCTT
>ENA-UOXB01000724-UOXB01000724.1-bioreactor-metagenome-genome-assembly--contig:-NODE-724-length-18788-cov-29.432018_pt1 | contig 18788 bp, 20 predicted proteins | sample MGYA00238158_ERZ761615 | MGnify/ENA primary metagenome ERZ761615 (study PRJEB28904, sample SAMN06267902) | bioreactor metagenome | isolation source: Joint BioEnergy Institute, California, USA... | reverse complement strand
CATCCTTCAGGTCGCCGACGATCGGCACGTCGGCCGTGCGGATCTTCGAGATCTCGGCGGGGTCGATGTCGACGTGGATGACCTTGGCGTCGGGGGCGAACAGTGCCGCCTTACCGGTGACCCGGTCGTCGAACCGCGCGCCGAGCGCGATGAGGAGGTCGGACTCCTGCAGGGCGAGGACGGCGGGGACCGTGCCGTGCATGCCCGGCATGCCCAGCTGCTGCGGGTGGGAGTCGGGGAACGCGCCGCGGGCCATGAGCGTCGTCACGACCGGCGCACCGGTCGCCTCTGCGAACCGACGGAGCTCCGCGGCGGCTCCGGCACGGACCACGCCGCCACCGACGTACAGCACCGGCTTCTTCGCTTCCGCGATCAGCTGCGCGGCAGCCTGGATCTGCTTGCCGTGCGCCTTGGTGACGGGGCGGTACCCGGGCAGGTCGACCTTCGGCGGCCAGACGAACGGCGCCTTGGCCTGCTGCGCATCTTTCGTGATGTCGACGAGGACAGGACCGGGGCGACCGGTCGAGGCGATCTCGAACGCCGCCGCGATGGCACCGGGGATCTCGGCAGGGTCCTTCACGAGGAAGGAGTGCTTCGTGATCGGCATCGTGATGCCCACGATGTCGGCCTCCTGGAAGGCATCCGTCCCCATCAGGGTCGAGTACACCTGCCCGGTGATGCAGACGATCGGCATCGAGTCCATGTAGGCGTCCGCGATCGCGGTGACGAGGTTGGTCGCGCCCGGGCCGGAGGTCGCGATGGCGACGCCGACACGACCGGATGCCGCGGCGTACCCCTCGGCGGCGTGACCGGCGCCCTGCTCGTGGCGGACCAGGATGTGACGCAGATCGGTGGAGTCCATCAGCGGGTCGTAGACCTCGATGATGGCGCCGCCGGGGAGCCCGAAGACGTCGGTGACGCCCAGGAGCTCCAGCGAGCGGACGACGGCCTGTGCTCCGGTGAGCAGAGGCGTGGACGCGCCTCCGGCCGGTGGCCGGGGCACAGCGGCGACGGTGTCAGAAGACATGAGAGAGACCTCTGTGGTGATGGATGACGAGTGTGTGGGGCCTAGCCCGTCGTCGCGCCCTCCGCAGCGGAGCGCACGAGCTTCGAGTACTTGGCCAACACGCCACGGGTATAGCGCGGGGGAAGGGGCTCCCAGCCCTCACGGCGGGAGTTCAGCTCAGCTTCGTCGACGAGTAGGTCGAGAGAACGAGCCGCGATATCGACCCGTATCAGATCACCATCGCGCACGAAGGCGATGGGACCAGCGTCCACCGCTTCGGGTGCTATGTGGCCGATGCACAGGCCGGTTGTGCCGCCTGAGAATCGTCCGTCCGTCAACAGTAGTACATCTTTTCCGAGGCCAGCGCCCTTGATGGCGGCGGTCACGGCGAGCATCTCGCGCATGCCGGGACCGCCCTTGGGGCCTTCGTAGCGGATGACGACGACGTCGCCCGCGGCGATGCGTCCCTCTTCGAGGGCGTCCATCGCGGCGCGCTCGCGCTCGAAGACCCGGGCGGGTCCCTCGAAGACGGCGGCGTCGAACCCGGCGGTCTTCACGACCGCGCCTTCGGGGGCCATCGACCCGTGGAGGATCGTGATCCCCCCGGTCGCGTGGATCGGGTCGTCGAACGTGTGGATGACGGTGCCGTCGATCGGGTCCGGGTCGAGGTCACTTAGGTTCTCGGCGAGGGTCTTACCGGTGACGGTGAGCGCATCGCCGTGCAGGAGGCCCTCATCGAGCATCGCCTTCATGATGACCGGGATGCCGCCGTGCCGGTCGACATCGTTCATGACGTACTTCCCGAACGGCTTCATGTCGGCGACGTGCGGGACCTTGTCGCCGATGCGGTTGAAGTCGTGGAGGGTCAGGTCGACCTCGGCTTCACGCGCGATGGCGAGCAGGTGCAGGACGACGTTCGTCGATCCGCCGAGCGCCATCGCCAGCGCGATCGCGTTCTCGAACGACTCCTTCGTGAGGATGTCTCGGGTCGTGATGCCCTGACGGAGCAGGTTCACGACGGCCTCGCCGGAGCGGTGCGCGAAGTAGTCGCGGCGGCGGTCGGCGGAGGGCGGGGCCGCGGAGCCGGGCAGGCTGAGGCCCAGAGCCTCGGCGACCGACGCCATCGTGTTCGCCGTGTACATCCCGCCGCACGCCCCTTCGCCGGGCGCGATCGCGCACTCGATGCGCTTGAGGTCGGCTTCGCTCATCTTGCCGGCAAGGCACGCCCCGACCGCCTCGAAGGAGTCGATGATCGTGACGTCCTTCTCGGTGCCGTCGCTGAGTTTGACCCAGCCCGGCGCGATCGAGCCGGCATAGAGGAAGACGCTGGAGAGGTCGAGGCGAGCCGAGGCCATCAGCATGCCGGGGATCGACTTGTCGCAGCCGGCGAGCAGGACCGAGCCGTCGAGTCGCTCGGCCATCATGACGGTTTCGACGGAGTCCGCAATGACCTCACGACTGACGAGCGAGAAGTGCATGCCCTCGTGGCCCATCGAGATACCGTCGGAGACGGAGATGGTGCCGAACTGGAGCGGGTAGCCGCCACCGGCGTGCACGCCCTCTTTAGCACCCTGCGCAAGCCGGTCGAGGCTCAGATTGCACGGCGTGATCTCGTTCCAGCTCGAGGCGATGCCGATCTGGGGCTTGTCCCAGTCCTCATCGCCCATACCGACCGCACGGAGCATTCCGCGTGACGTGGTGGCTTCGATGCCGTCGGTCACCGCGCGACTGCGGGGCTTGATATCGATGTTCTCGTCGGGTGAGGGCATTCTCGAAGTCTATTGGTGTGCGGCGACGCGCTCGCGTGCGACAGTCGACAGCAAAGCGGCGAGTTCTTCGATGTCTCCCACACGAACGGATGCCGCCGTCTCCCCCGAGCCGACTCGGATGCCGAGATCCTCCGGTCCGAGGGAACGGAGGGCGTCCTCATCGGTGACGTCGTCACCGGCGAAGATGACCGCCGTGGCACCGACGACCTGGCGGAGGTGGGCCACCGCGGCATCCTTGCCCACATCGGTGAACGCGTACTCGACGATGCCGTGCCCCTGACGACGACGCCAGTGGGGCGCGCGATCCGCGACGAGGGCATCCGTCGAGGATCGCAGCCGCTCGGCGGATGCCCCATCGGAGACGGTGCGCAGGTGGACGCCGAACCCGAATGTCTTCGGCTCGATCCACGCTCCCGGTACGTCCCGGGCCAGTTCCTCCGCCTCCGCGCGCATCCGGTCGCGCAGAGCGGTATCGGCTGGGTCGAGCGCGGGAGCGGAACCCGACCCAGGGAGGAGGTACTCCGCGCCGTGCGAGCCCGCGAGGAGGATCGGCGAGTCGTCGGTGTGCTCCGCGATGATGCGGAGGTCGCCCAACGAGCGGCCGGAGACGAACGCGACGACCGTCGCGGGGGCGGCCACGAGCGCCGTCACGGCAGCTCGGGCGGCCGGTGCCATTCGCGCTGTCATCGGTTCATCGACGAGGGGTGAGAGCGTGCCGTCGAAGTCGAGCGCGACGAGGAGCGTCTCGGTCCGCGTCACGGCCTCGAGGTCGGTCACGGGCGCGCCTCACGGGCGGTGCGCAGCTCCGAGAGGAACCGCTCTGACCATTTCGCGACGTCGTTCTCGCGGACCCGCCGTCGAAGCGCGCGCATACGGCGGTCCTTCTCTTTGTCGGGCATCTCGATCGCCTGCATGATGGCGTCCTTCAGCCCTGAGATGTCGTGCGGATTGACCTTGATGGCCTGAGTCAGCTCGTCCGCTGCGCCCGTGAACTCGCTGAGCACGAGAGCCCCTCCACCGTCGACGCGGCTCGCGACGTACTCCTTGGCAACCAGGTTCATGCCGTCTCGCAGGGCCGTGACCAGCATCACGTCCGCCGCGAGGAAGAGCGCGACCATCTCTTCGCGCGGGTACGAGTGATGCAGATACTGGATCGCGCTGTAACCGAGCTCGTCCGCGTCGCCGTTGATGCGGCCGACCGTCAGTTCGATCTCGTCGCGGAGCTCCATGTACGTCTGCACGCGCTCCCGACTGGGACTCGCGACCTGGACCAGGATGACGTCGTGCACCGAGAGGCGTCCGTCGGCCAGCAGCTCGCCGTACGCCTTCAGACGGTGACGGATCCCCTTCGTGTAATCGAGTCGATCGACACCGAGAAGGATCGCCTTCGGGTTGCCGAGGCTGGAGCGGATCTCCTCCGCGCGAGCTCTGATGTCGGGCCGCTTCGCGAGTTCCTCGTACTCCGCGGCGTCGATCGAGATCGGGTAGGCACGGGCGACGGCCGTGCGCACTCCCCCGTCCTCCGTCGGAACGGAGATGGCGCCGGCTTTCGTGTCGAACCCCAGCTGGCGACGCACCGCACGGGCGAAGTTGCCGGCATCCGCCACCCGCTGGAAGCCGATGACGTCAGCCCCGAGCAACCCCTCGAGGACCTGACGACGCCACGGCAGTTGCGCGTACAGCCCGTATGCGGGGAACGGAATGTGGTGGAAGTATCCGATGGTCAGATCGGGACGGAGCTCGCGGAGGAGCTTCGGGACGAGCTGGAGCTGGTAGTCGTGGACCCAGACCGTAGCGCCCTCGGCGGCGTGGGTAGAGGCCGCCTCCGCGAATCGCTTGTTGACCCTGACGTAGGCGTCCCACCATGTCCGGTGATAGGTCGGGGCTGCGATCACGTCGTGATACAGCGGCCAGATCGTGTCGTTCGAGAAGCCCTCGTAGTAGAGCTGCATGTCATCAGCCGAGAGCGTGACCGGCACGAGCTGGAGGCCGTCGAACTCGAAGGGATCGAGCTCGACGCCCGGCTGGCCCGGCCACCCGACCCACGCGCCGTTGTTGGTGCGCATGACCGGATCGAGAGCCGTGACGAGCCCGCCGGGAGAGCGTCGCCATGGTTCGTTCTCATCATCGGTCCGGTCGACGGGAAGGCGGTTGGACACGACGACGAAGTCGGAAGCCAGAGTCACGATGTTCCTCTCGATGGATGACTTCAGGCTAACAACCGCCGCGGCATGCGTCCGGCGCAGTACCGTGGGTGGTATGCGCAAATACCTGTTCGGAACCGGACTGCTGTCAGCCCTCACCGGCGGTGTCACGCTGCTGCGGTCCGCGCGCAGCCCGGAACCTTTCACCTGGCGTACCGCCCTCGCGTGGCTCAGTTGGGGAATCACCCTCGCGCTCGCGGTCGGCTCCGTCGTCGACACTCGGCGTGCATCTCGGGGGAAGCTCATCCCGATGGACTCTCCGCGCGACGGCGAGAAGAAGAAGCTGCTGAAGCGCCGCCTCTCCCGCTGACGACGGGCGGATTCAGCGCGTCAGGATGAGCGCTTCACCCTGACCGCCTCCCCCGCACAGACCGACCGCTGCGGTTCCGCGTCCCCGGCGCGCGAGCTCGTGCACCGCGTGGACGACCAGCCGCGCGCCGGAGGCGCCGATCGGGTGGCCGATCGCGATCCCACCGCCGTGGATGTTGACGATGTCATCGCCTATGCCGAGTTCCCGCTGAGACTGGGCCACGACCGCGCCGAAGGCCTCGTTGATCTCCACGAAGTCCAGATCGGATGCCGCCAGAGCCTGTCGATCGAGAGCCTGAACGATGGCGCGCGACGGCTGCGAGTGCAGGGAATTGTCGGGCCCGGCCACCTGACCGGCAGCGCCGATCGTCGCGAGGACCGTCCATCCCTCGGCGTCGGCGCGGGACCGCGTCGTCACGACGACCGCGGCCGCACCGTCGGAGATCGGTGAAGCGTTGCCTGCGGTGATGTCTCCCTCCGGCGAGAACGCGGGCCGCAGGCCGGAAAGGCTCTCGATCGTCGTGTCGGGCCGAACGCCCTCGTCGGCGACGACTCGACGCGGGTCGCCCTTGCGCTGCGGGACCTCGACGGCCACGATCTCGGCGTCGAACACCCCCGCCGCCGCGGCGGCGGCGGCGCGCTGATGCGACAGAGCTGCGATGCGGTCCTGCTCGTGCCGGGTCAAGCCGAGCTCAGCGTTGCGCCGCTCCGTGGACAGCCCCATCGAGATCCCGTCGGCGGCATCCGTGAGTCCGTCGTGCGCCATGTGATCGAGGACCTCGACGGAGCCGTAGGCCCAGCCGTCGCGGGAGCCCATCAGGAGGTGAGGCGCCCGCGACATCGATTCCATTCCACCCGCGACGACGACCGCGGCATCCCCCGACGCGATCATGCGCTTGGCGTCGATCACGGCGGTGAGGCCCGACAGGCACACCTTGTTCACGGAGGATGCCGGGACGTCCCATCCGATCCCGGCTTCGAGAGCGGCCTGTCGCGCCGGATTCTGCCCCGACCCCGCGGGCAGGACCTGCCCCAGGATCACCGCGTCCACCGCGGCCGGGTCGATCCCCCCGCGCTCGAGCGCACCGCGGATCGCGAAGGCGCCGAGGCGTGGTGCCGAGAACGAGGACAGCGCCCCCTTCAGCCTGCCCTGCGGCGTACGCGCCGCGCCGACGATGACGATGTCTTCACTCATGACTCCACCTTCGCACCGGACGCGATGAGCTCGGGCTCGGTCGCATCCCTGACCTCCTGCACGGTGACTCCCGGCGCGGTCTCGACCAGGACGAGACCTTCGTCGGTGACGTCGATCACCGCGAGGTCCGTGATGATGCGGTCGACGACGCCGCGCCCGGTCAGCGGCAGGGAACATGTATCCACGATCTTCGGAGTCCCGTCGCGAGCGACGTGTTCCATCAGCACGATCACGCGAGCCGCGCCGTGGACGAGGTCCATCGCCCCGCCCGGACCCTTGACCATCTTCCCGGGGATCATCCAATTCGCGAGGTCGCCCGTCACCGAGACCTGCATCGCACCGAGGATCGCGGCGTCGATCTTGCCGGCGCGGATCATCCCGAAACTCAGCGCGGAATCGAAGAACGACGCTCCCGGGAGCGTGGTCACTGTCTCCTTGCCCGCGTTGATGAGATCCGGGTCCACGTCGGCCTCCTGGGGATAAGGACCGACCCCGAGGATGCCGTTCTCGGACTGCAGCACGACCACGACGCCGTCGGGCACATGGTTGGGCACGAGGGTCGGCAGACCGATCCCCAGATTCACGTACGAGCCGTCCTCCAGCTCCAGGGCCGCCCGAGCCGCCATCTGATCCCTCGTCAGTGCCATCTCACTCCCCCTCCGGAGCGACGGTGCGTCGCTCGATCCGCTTCTCGATGTCGGTCCCGACCTCCACCACGCGGTGGACGAAGACGCCGGGCAGATGGACGGCATCCGGGTCCATCTCGCCCGGATCGATGAGCTCCTCGACCTGCGCGATGCATACCCGCCCCGCCATCGCAGCGAGCGGGTTGAAGTTGCGAGCCGCCTTGGCGAACACCAGATTCCCGTGTCGATCGCCCCGGAGCGCGTGCACCAGAGCGAAGTCGGTCGTGATCGCTTCCTCGAGCACGTACTCCCTCTGAACGCCGTCGACCGCGAAAGCCCGCACGTCCTTCGGAGGGGATGCCTGGGCCACCCCGCCCCTGCCGTCGTATCGACGGGGCAACCCGCCCTCGGCCACCTGCGTCCCGACGCCGGTCTGCGTGAAGAACGCGGCGATACCCGCCCCGCCCGCTCGCAGCTTCTCGGCGAGCGTCCCCTGCGGCGTCAACTCGAGTTCGAGCTCACCGGCGAGGAACTGCCTCTCGAACTCCTTGTTCTCACCGACGTAGGAGGAGGTCATCTTGCGAATGCGGTGCGCTCGGAGGAGGACTCCGAGCCCCCAGTCGTCGACCCCGCAGTTGTTGGAGACCACGGAGAGGTCGGTCGTCCCCTGTGCGAGCAGAGCCTCGATCAGGGCGATCGGATTGCCCGAGAGTCCGAAACCGCCGACCGCGATGCTCGCCCCGTCGGGGATGTCGGCGACCGCCTTCGCCGCGCCCGCCACCGTCTTGTCGATCACTGCGCACTCCTTCGTATGGTCTGTCCTCCAGCCTCCGTCCCCGTCCGGTGGAAGTGAGAGCGAACGGTTGCCATGTGGACGTCGCGCCGCCTACTGTCCACGATGTGGAACGACCCGCGGCATCCGTCCCCGGCGCGCAGGCCATCGCGCGCGCCGCCCTCCTTCTGCGACTCGTCAGTGCAGCGGGGACAGCGGGTAAGGGCGTGCGGGAACTGGCCGCCGACGCCGGGCTGACCCGCACGACGACCCACCGCCTACTCTCCGCCCTCCGGGCGGAGGGGCTCGTCGATCAGGACGAGCGGAGCGCGCGGTGGCTCGCCGGCCCGGAGCTGTTCCTCATGGGCGCAGCGGCGGCTCCGCGGTACGACGTCACCCACCTCGCCGGCGACATCGTGCGCTCACTGGCCGTCAAGACGGAGGAGAGCGCGTTCCTCTCGGTCCGACGGGGTGACGAGACCGTCTGCCTGGTGCGCGAGGAGGGGTCCTTCCCCATCCGATCGTTCGTCCTCAGCGAGGGCGTCAGATTCCCGCTCGGGGTCGCGTCGGCCGGACTCGCGATCCTCTCGTTCCTCCCGCCGCACGACGTGGACGCCTACCTCTCCCGGCATCCCGAACTCGTCAGCCGATGGGGTGACGAACACGATGCGGCCTCCCTCACGCGACGCATCGCGGAGACCCGGGATCGCGGGTACGCCGTCAATCCCGGCCTGATCGTCCCCGGGTCCTGGGGCCTCGGCGCGGCGGTCTTCGATCATGCCGGCCGGCCCGCGTGGGCCCTGAGCCTCACCGGGGTGGAGTTCCGTTTCGGGCCGGACCGACTGCCTGAACTGGGGAGGCTCCTCCTCGCCCACGCGCACCAGTTGACGACGCGCGTCCAGTCGGCCCGGCGAAGCTGACGGGAGTCAGAGCCCCGCGGACTCCAACCACCGGAGCCAGACCTCGCTGACGGTCGGGTACGCCGGCACGGCGTGCCACAGTCGCTCGAGCGGGACCTCGCCGACGATCGCGATCGTCGCCGCGTGCAGGAGTTCCGCGACGTCCGGTCCGACGAACGTCGCTCCGACGAGGACGCGCCGCTCGGTGTCGATGACGGCGCGCGACATTCCCTCGTACCGGTCGGAGTGCGTGCTGGCGCCGGCCACCCACGACAGGTCGTAGTCGACGACCTGCACCTCGATGCCCGCCGCGCGGGCGGATGCCTCGGTGTGGCCGACGGCGGCGACCTCGGGGTCGGTGAACACGACCTGCGGCACGGCGGTGTGGTCCGCGGTCGCCGCGAGGGGACCCCAGGCCGAAGTGTCGACGTCGCCGGAGCCGGCCCGTCGGGCGATGACGTCACCCGCGACCCTCGCTTGATACTTCCCCTGGTGCGTGAGCAGGGCGCGGTGGTTGACGTCACCCACCGCGTAGAGCCAGTCGCTGCCGGGAACGCGGAGCGTGTCGTCGACCTCGATCCACGCTCCGGCCTTCTGCCCGACGACCTCCAGGCCGACGTCCTCGGTCCGGGGCACGCGACCGGTCGCGACGAGGATCTCCTCGGCGCGGACGGTCGAGCCGTCGTCCAGCGACACGGTCACCTCGTTGCCCGCGCGCTGGACGCCGGTCACGCCGACGCCGGTACGGACGGTCGCGCCGGCCGCGGTGAGCGCCTTACCCACCGCTTCACCGGCGAAGTCCTCGAGCCCGCTGAGGAGCGACGACCGTGCGATCACCGTGACCTCCGACCCGAAGGCGGCGAACGCCGTCGCCATCTCGACACCGACGACGCCGCCCCCGAGCACGACGAGGGACGACGGGACGTTCCTCACGCCGGTCGCCTCACGGCTCGTCCACGGCGCGGCATCCTCCAGGCCCGGGATATCGGGCAGGAGCGCTGCCGAACCGGTGCACACCGCGACAGCGTGCCGTGCCCGCAGGACCGTCGTGGAACCGTCGGCCGCCTCGACGGTGACCTCCCTCTCCGCGGACAACCGCCCGTGGCCCCGGACGAGATCTATGCCCGCGCCCTGCAGCCACTCGACCTGGGAGGTGTCCTGGTAGTCGTGCACCATGCGATCACGCCGCGCAAGGACGGCTGCGACGTCGACGCCGCCGGACACCGCCTCGGCCGCTCCTCCGACGTCCCGCGCCGCGCGCAGCGCGGCGGGTGCGCGCAGCAGCGCCTTGGACGGCATGCAGGCCCAGTACGAGCATTCGCCGCCGACCAGCTCGCTCTCGACGATCGCGGCTGTCAACCCGCCGCGCACGGCCCTATCCGCGACGTTCTCGCCGACAGGGCCTGCTCCGATGACGATGAGGTCGTACTCGCGTGTGCTCATGCCGACACCGTAGCGAGCGCTCGACCGGAAAGTCCTGCCCTTGCCATACCCGGGGAAAGACGTCAATGGACGCCGGAGACTGCCGGGATGTCGGGGGTCTGTGGTTTGCTGAAACACCGGCCGAAAGGACGCCCATGGCCATCGAATTCCGATCCGTCACCAAGCGCTTCGGCGACGGTCCTGCCGCCGTCGACGACGTCTCGCTCGAGATGCCCGCGCGCAAGACGACGGTCCTGGTCGGATCCTCGGGCTGCGGCAAGACCACGCTGCTGCGGATGATCAACCGATTGATCGAACCGACGTCCGGTGACATCACGATCGACGGCGAGTCGATCCGCTCACGTGACGCCGTTCAGCTGCGCCGCAGCATCGGTTACGTCCTGCAGAACGCCGGCCTCCTTCCGCACTACACGGTGGCCGACAACATCGCGACCGTGCCCGTGCTCACCGGCCAGACGCGCGCGACCGCGCGTCGCCGCGCGCTGGAGCTGATGGAGGTCGTCGGCCTCGACACCGCGTTCGCCGATCGCTACCCCGCTCAGCTCTCCGGCGGTCAGCAGCAGCGCGTCGGCGTCGCACGCGCGCTCGCTGCGGACCCGAACATCCTGCTCATGGACGAGCCGTTCGGCGCCGTCGACCCCATCGTCCGCAAGGAGCTGCAGGCCGAGGTCATCCGACTGCAGCGAGAACTCGACAAGACGATCGTCTTCGTGACCCACGACATCGACGAAGCCTTCCTGCTGGGCGACCAGGTCGTCATCCTGCAGAAGGGCGCGCGGATCGCTCAGCACGGAACCCCGTCGGAGATCATCGAGGCCCCCGCCGACGACTTCGTCGCGAGCTTCATCGGCGCTGATCGCGGCGCGCGCGCCTTCCACGCGAAACAGACCGACCGCGGGACGGTGCTCGTCGACGGATCGGGTCGAACCCAAGGCGTCCTGCTTCCGGGCTCGCCCGGGGACGAGGGGTGATCGCCCGATGAACTGGGTCGGCCAGAACCTCGACCTGATCGGGCAACTCACGCTCGCCCACCTGCGGCAGAGCGCCGTCGCGATCGTGCTCGGTTTCGTCCTCGCGATTCCGCTCGGCTGGGCAGCGTTCCGGTTCACTCGCCTGCGCGGGACTCTTCTGGGCGTGGTGGGCATCCTCTACACGATCCCCTCGTTCGGCCTGTTCGCTCTCATCAGTGCGACGACCGGCATCGGCCTCCTGTCGGAGACGAACCTCGTCGTCGCGCTCACGATCTACGCCGTCGCGATCATGACGCGCTCCGTGACCGACGGTCTCGCGTCGGTGGATGCCGCGGTCCGCAGCGCCGCGGTGGCCGTCGGATTCGGGCCGCTCAGGCGCTTCTGGACGGTCGACTTACCCCTGGCGGGGCCGGTCATGCTGGCGGGCCTGCGAGTGACGGCGGTGTCGACCATCTCCCTCGCCACCGTCGGCGCCCTGATCGGTGTGCAGAACCTGGGCTACCTCTTCACGAACGGGTCGCAGCGACGCATCATCCCCGAGGTGCTGGCGGGCGTCCTCGCCGTCGTCGTCATCGCCCTCGTGATCGATCTGGCGCTCGTCCTCGCCGGACGCGCGCTGATGCCGTGGACCCGACGGATCCGCGTGCCGCGGCAACGCGCCCGTGCCGCGGAGGTGACGGCATGAACGTCTTCCTCGACGCGTTCGCGTGGATCTTCTCCCCCGACCGCACCACGGGTTACCTCCCCCTGTGGGAGGCGGTCCTGCAGCACCTGGGTTTCACTTTCGGGTCTGTCGCGATCGCCGCTCTCATCGCCATCCCGGCCGGATGGGCGATCGGTCATACCGGCAAAGGCCGCGAGATCGCGGTGTTCCTCTCGGGCGCCGCTCGCTCCCTGCCGTCCCTCGGTCTCGTCGTGCTCCTGTACCTCGTGATCGGCGTCAACTTCAAGGAGCAGGCCGCGGTCGTCGCCTTCGTCCTGCTCGCGATCCCCTCGATCCTCGCCGGCGCGTACGCCGGTATCGAGGCGATCAACCGCTCCACCGTCGAGGCGGGCCGCGCCGTCGGGATGACGCCGATGCAGATCCTGTGGAAGATCGAGGTCCCCCTCGGCCTGCCGCTGCTCATCGGCGGCATCCGCTCCGCCGTCCTGCAGGTCGTGGCCACGGTCACCATCGCCGCGTACGTCGGACTCGGCGGACTGGGGTTCGCCCTCATCCAGGGCATCCAGACTCGCAACGCCGCACAGATCCTCGGCGCCTCGATCGTCGTCGTCATCCTCGCCCTCGTCCTGGACGGTGCGTTCGCGCTGTTCCAGCGCATCGTCGTGCCCCGCGGTGTCGCCGTGCAACACTCTTCCCCCACGCGTCGTCGCACCCGGCGCGCCCCCGTCCCGGCCACCTGAGCCCGGAAATACCGACCACCACCCCATCCGGAGGCATCCATGTCCATCACACGCACCCGCATCATTCCCGTCATCGGCCTCGCCGCCGCGGCCGTCTTCGCGCTGTCCGCCTGCGGCTCGAGCGACTCCCTCCAGGGCGGCGGCTCGAGCGGCAACCAGGGCGGCGACGACCAGTCCAAGACGATCGTCGTCGGCTCGCAGTCCTACCCGTCGAACGAGATCATCGCCGAGATCTACTCCCAGGTGCTCGAGAAGGACGGCTTCACCGTCGAGCGGAAGTTCGCCATCGGGCAGCGCGACGCCTACATGCCGTCGCTCGAGGACGGCTCGATCGACCTCTTCCCCGAGTACACCGGCAGCCTGTTGCAGTACTACGACAAGTCGGCCACCGCGGGGTCGTCCGACGAGGTCTACGACGCCATGGTGAAGGTCCTCCCGGACAACCTGAAGGCCCTCGACTACTCGCCGGCGACCGACCAGGACTCCTACAACGTGACCGCCGCTTTCGCGAAGGAGAACAACCTCACCGAGATCGGCGACCTGGCCGGCGTCAAGGACCTCACGTTCGGCGGCGCGCCCGAGCTGGAGCAGCGTCCCTACTTCACCGACCTGAAGAAGGTCTACGGTGTCGACGCCAAGTTCGAGGCGACGGCCGACACGACCGTCGACGAGCTCGTCGCGGGGAACATCCAGGTCGCCAACGTCTACAGCGCGGACCCGCGCATCGAGACGGAGGACCTCGTCACGCTGAAGGACCCGAAGGGACTCTTCCTCGCTGCGAACGTCGTGCCCATCGCGAACGCCGACAAGGCCGACGAGATCGCGGATGCGATCAACAAGGTGAGCGCGGCGATGAGCCCCGAGGAGCTCGTCGCGATGAACGTCGAGTCCACCGTCGACCAGCGTTCGAGCGCTGACATCGCCAAGAAGTGGATCGCCGACAACCTCGGCTGACACATGACAGCCCGGGGCCCGCAGCCCACCGCCGGATCCGTCACCGTCGTCATTCCCGTGAAAGATGACGCTGACGGACTTAGGCGGTGCCTGCGGGCCCTCGCTCTCCAGACCCGGCGTCCGGACGAGATCGTCGTCGTCGACAACGCCTCGTCAGACGCTTCGGCCGACGTTGCGCGTGAAAACGGGACGCGCGTCATCTCGTGCGTCCAGCCCGGGATACCCGCGGCAGCGGCAGCCGGGTACGACTCCGCGAAGGGCGACCTCATCCTCCGCCTCGACGCGGACTGCATACCGGCGGCGACCTGGGTGGAGGTCATGAGCACGCAAGCCCGCGCCCGACCCGAGGTCGACGTCTTCGCGGGCGCTGCTCGATTCGTCGACGGCCCGCGATTCCTTCGGTCGCCCTTGGCGGTCGCCTACCTGGGCGCCTACGCCGCCGTCCTCACCCCGACCCTCGGACACCTTCCCCTGTTCGGCTCCAACCTCGCGATGCGTCGATCCGCGTGGCGGCGCGTGAGCGCAACGGTGCACCGCGGCGACCCCGAGATGCACGACGACCTCGATCTCTCCTTCCATCTCGGGAAGGAGCATCGGATCCGGTTCGTCCCCTCTGCCGCGATGGGTATCTCGATGCGGCCCTTCGCGTCGGCGTCGGCGTTCCGCCGACGTGTGCGCCGCGGCATCCGCACCGTCGTCCGGCATTGGCCTGAAGAATTCGCACCGATCCGATGGGCGCGGTCCGCGCGTCGTCGCGCGGTGCGCCGCAGGTCAGCCCTGAAGGCGTCCTCGTGAACGGCGTCCTCGGTGAGGTCGACGGCGACCTCCTGCACGTGGCGACGATGAACGTGCGTCGGCCGCTCCCGCGGGTACTCACCCGCCGTGCCGATCGCTGGGACCGGCGCCGCTCCGCGCTCATGGCGACGCTGTCGCGGGAGTCGCCGTCGGTGGTCGGTCTGCAGGAGGTCCTCCCGGGGCCGGCACAGGACATCGCCGCCGCGTTGGGTCCCGAGTACGCGCGCATCGGCGCGGGACGCGGACGCGGCGGCCGCGGCGAGGGGTGTCCGATCTTCTTCGATCGATCGCGGCTCGAACTCATCGATCAGCAGCAACTCGCCCTGTCGGACTCGCCCGACGTCGCGGGTTCCCGGTCGTGGGGCAACCCCCTGCCTCGGGCGATGGTGATCGGAGTCTTCCGGGACCGACGCACGCGAGCCTCTCTCACCGTCATCAACACTCACCTGGACCCGTTCTCGGCTCGGTCTCGCGTCCGCGCCGCCGAGCAGATCCGACGGGAGGTGAGACGGCGGGGGCTCCCCGCCGTCGTCGTGGGCGACATGAACGCAGCCGCGGGCTCGCCCGCGCTGGAGGCCATGACTCGCGGCGACCTGATGATGGATGCCTGGACTGCCGCAGCCGAACGCGTGACGCCGCTCTGGGGCACATACAGCGGTTACCGCCCGCCGGTCCGCGGGGGCGCGCGCATCGACTGGATTCTGACGACCCCGGACATCGTCGTGGAACGCGTCGGCGTCGACGCTCGGCTGGAGGAAGGGGTGGCCGGGTCGGATCATCTCCCGGTCCATGCCGCCATCGAGGTACCCCGATGAGAGCAGACTTCCTTCGTCCGCCGCGTTCCGCCGCCGAGTGGGCGGCCGACGGCATCCGGGTGCTCGGTCTGCTGAGCGTGGCAGCGGCATTCCTCTGGTGGACGCCGACCGACGCGGGGATTCTCGCGCTGGCTCTGCCCGCCCTCCTCGTGCCCCGAGCGATCGGCGCGCGACCCGGTCTCGACGTGTTCTACGGCGTCACGGTGACCGTCGCGGCATGGAGCAACGTCCTGGAGCTGTACCGCTCCATCGCGTGGTGGGACATCGCCGTCCACTTCGTCGCGACCGGTGTGATCGCGACCATCGTGTTCCTCGCCCTTCGGCGCTTCGCGGTCGTGCCGGCGAGCGACGCCCGACGGTCGACCGTCGTCCTCGTCCCGACGATCGGGCTGGCGATCAGTGCGCTGTGGGAGATGGTCGAGTGGGCCGGCAAGACCTTCCTCGCACCGGACATCTTCGTGACCTACCAGGACACCATCGGCGACATGGCCGTCGGTGGGCTCGGTTCCTTGCTCGCCGGCATCCTGATCATCCGGATACCCATCGACAGGACCGCGCTCGTCGCGGCGAACAGAAAGGAAGCATCATGGCGGAGTTGAAGAAGGGTGACCGCGTCAGCTGGAAGACGTCCCAGGGACGCACCCAGGGCAAGATCACGGAACGCAAGACGAGCGACTTCACGTTCGACGGGCAGGACTTCACCGCATCGACGGATGAGCCTGCGTTCATCGTCGAGTCGGAGAAGACCGGGGCCAAAGCCGCTCACAAGGGTTCGGCGTTGCACAAGCTGTCTTCCTGAAGGGATGCCGCGGGTTCCGCTGCGGTCCGTCTCACGGAGCCTCGGCGCGGCGCGCGGCATCCGCTCATCCCGCAGGGCGCAGAATCTACGCATGCCCATCGTCGACAACGCCGTGTACGTGGACGGCCACCGCATCCAGGACCCGTCGAACCTCACCGAGACGTTCGAGCACATGCGCGACCACGACGGCATGGCGTGGATCGGTTTGTACCGCCCGACCGAGGCCGAAGTCGCCGCCGTCGCCTCGGAGTTCTCGCTGCACCCGCTCGCCGTGGAGGACGCGTTGGCGGGCCACCAGCGGGCGAAGCTCGAGCGCTACGGTGATGTCCTCTTCGCCGTGCTCAGGCCCGCGCGCTATGACGATCAGACGGAATCCGTCGCGTTCGGCGAGCTCCACGTCTTCGTCGGTCCTGATTTCGTCGTCACGATCCGACATGCTGACTCCCCCGATCTCAGTCAGGTGCGAGCGAGGATGGAGAAGCAGCCCGAGCTGCTGCGCATGGGTCCTGAGGCGATCCTCTACGCGATCCTCGACCAGGTCGTCGACGAGTACGCTCCCGTTCTCGCGGGTGTCGAGAACGACATCGACGAGATCGAGGAGAAGCTCTTCAGCGGAGACGACTCCGGGCTGTCTCAGCGCATCTACGCCTTGGCACGCGAGGTGATCGCGCTCCACAAGTCGACCCTGCCGCTCGACGACATGCTCCAGCGCCTGCTGCAGGGCTCCGACAAGTACGGGGTGGACATCGAGCTCCAACGATCGCTGCGCGACGTCCTGGACCACGTCATCCGTCTCAACGAACGGATCGTGGCGTTCCGGTCGATACTCGACAACGCGCTGACGGTGCATTCGACACTGGTCACGCAGCGCCAGACCGATACATCGCTCGAGCAGAACGACCAGGTGAAGAAGATCTCCGGCTGGGCGGCGATCCTCTTCGGCCCGTCCCTCGTCGGGACGGTCTACGGCATGAACTTCGAGAACATGCCGGAGCTCCACTGGACGTACGGCTACCCGATGGCGCTCGGCATGATGGTCGCCAGCTCGGTGGTGCTGTATGTCGTGTTCAAGCGCAAACACTGGCTCTGAACCTCGAAAAAGCAGAAGGCCCCGATCACTGGCGAGAGTGATCGGGGCCGTCCGTGCACCCCCCGGGACTCGAACCCGGAACCCACTGATTAAGAGTCAGTTGCTCTGCCGATTGAGCTAGAGGTGCGTGATTCGAAGAACTCGAACCGAGGGTCAACACTAGCATCACGATCGCGTCCCGCGCCAATCGAGGCACCCTGCGCGTGTCATCGCACTCAGGTGCACGCCGTATCCTGGACCCCGTGACGCCCTCTCCTTCTTCGACGGACTGGACAGCCCCCTTCGACGACGACCTCGGCGACGACCTCGCTCTCGCCCTCCGCCTCGCGGATGCCGCGGATCGTGTCTCGATGGAGCGCTTCGACGCACCCGATCTCGAGATCAAGACGAAAGCCGATGCCACTCACGTCACCGAGGCCGACCTCGCCACGGAGCGAGCCATCCGCGACCTTCTGACGGCGGAGCGCCCTGGTGACGGGATACTCGGCGAGGAATACGGCACGAGCGGCGACACCCGCCGCCAGTGGATCATCGATCCGATCGACGGAACGGCGAACTACCTCAAGGGCATCCCCATGTGGGCGACCCTCATCGCCCTCGTCATCGACGGCGTCCCGCGCGTCGGCGTCGTCAGCCAACCCGCCATCTCACGCCGCTGGTGGGGCGCAACGGGCACGGGCGCATGGACGCGGACCCCGGACGGTCGCACCCGGGCGATCCGAACCTCGGAGGTCGCCACCGTCGCCGAGGCGAGTGTCAGCTTCCAGAGCATCGGACAGTGGGATGCCGTGGGTCGCACCGACGACCTCCTGCGGCTCTCCCGCGCCGTGTGGCGCGATCGCGGCTACGGCGATGCCTGGCCGTACATGCTCCTCGCAGAGGGGCGCCTCGAGTTCGTCGCGGAGTTCGACGTCCGGGAGTACGACATCGCCGCTCACGTCCCGATCATCATCGAGGCCGGCGGCCGTTTCACGGACATCGACGGCGAGGAGCGACTCGACGCCCGGTCGTCCCTGGCGACCAACGGCATCCTGCACGATGCGTTCCTGGAGATGCTGCGGACGTGACGGCCGTTCCTGCACGTCTGCGCGCGGCAGGGGTCGCCGCCCTCGTCGTGGTCGGCTCCGTCGTCCTGCTGAGCGCCTGCACGCCCGGAACGGCCCCCGGCGCCAGCGGCTCCGGCAGCACGCCGCAGGCGCCGGCGACGACGGCACCCGCGGCGACGCAGATCGACCCGGACGACGTCACCTGCGAGAACATGCTCTCTCCCGACACCGTCGAGACGTTCAACTCGACGGGGTGGACGGTGCGTGAGGATCCGTTCGTCATCCTCGATCTCGAACTGCCGAAGGGGATCGCGTGCACGTGGGGGGATTTCAGCTCCCCCACGAACGACGACCTCATCCTCTTCGGATGGTCGCCCATCAGCGATGCTGACGCCTCCGCTGCGGAGAAGGCCCTGGAGACGGAGGGGTGGCTCCGGAAGGACGATCCCCGAGGCGTCATGATCACCGAGGACCCCTCGGCCGCCCTGCGCCTGGACGACCAGGGCTATGGGATGACCTACCTGTTCCGGAACGGGTGGGTGGAGGTCTCGGACACCCGTCAGGGCCTCGACCTGATCGACCTCGGCTGAGGGGACGACGAAGCCCCCGCATCCGCGAACGGACCGGGGGCTTGTACTCCGTGACAACGGTTCGTGGAGATGGGGGGAATCGAACCCCCGTCCATCGCTGA
>ENA-UOXB01000723-UOXB01000723.1-bioreactor-metagenome-genome-assembly--contig:-NODE-723-length-18807-cov-9.376547_pt1 | contig 18807 bp, 7 predicted proteins | sample MGYA00238158_ERZ761615 | MGnify/ENA primary metagenome ERZ761615 (study PRJEB28904, sample SAMN06267902) | bioreactor metagenome | isolation source: Joint BioEnergy Institute, California, USA | place... | reverse complement strand
CGACCGGCGTGGTCGATGCCAAGGACGGTTCGATCTTCGACGGCAACCTCGCCCAGCTGTCGGACTTCGATGCCGCCAACCCGGCCGTGTTCGAGTATCTCGCCGGCGCCTACGAACAGTGGATCGGGCAGGGCGCCGACGCGTTCCGCATCGACACCATCGCCTGGATGCCGCACGCGTTCTGGAAGCGCTTCGCCGACCGCATCCGCGGCCAGCATCCGGGCTTCTTCATGTTCGGCGAAGCCTTCGACTACAACGCCGACAAGATCGCCGAGCACACCTGGGCTTCGAACGGCGGCGTCAGCGTGCTCGACTTTCCGATGAAGCAGGCGATGGATGAAGTCTTCGCCGGAGACGCCGGCTTCGAACGCCTCGCACCGGCCCTGCATCTCGAACGCGGACCGTATGCCAATCCCTATGACCTGGCGACGTTCTACGACAACCACGACATGCCGCGCATGGCGGCCACCGACAGCGGCTTCATCGACGCGCACAACTGGCTGTTCACCGCGCGCGGCATCCCGGTCGTCTACTACGGCTCGGAAACCGGCTTCATGCGCGGCCGCGCCGAGCACGCCGGCAACCGTGCGTACTACGGACAGGATCGCGTCGACGCCGGGCCGCAGAGCCCGATCCACGCCGCGCTGACCCGGATCGCCAATCTCCGGCGCGACACACCTGCATTGCAGCGCGGCCTGCAACTGGTGCTCGATCTCGAGGGCGACCACGCCGCGTTCTACCGGGTGATCGGCGATGGCGACGCGCGACAGACCGCACTGGTGCTGCTCAACAAGGGCGACGCGCCGTGGCAGGCGACGCTGGATGCGACACGGATCGGCGCCGGGCCCTGGCGCGATGCGCTGGCGGGCGGGACGGTCGACGTGGACGACGGCGTGTCGCTCGACGTGCCTGCCCACGGCGTACGCGTCCTGCTGCGCGACGAGGTCGCGGTGCCAACGCAATTGCGCGCGCGTTTGCAGGCACTGATGGCCGGTCGCCTGGGTGGACCCGACGCAGCCCACGAATAGCCAGTCAAGGCACGCGTCTGCTCGTCATCCCGGCGAAAGCCGGGATCCAGCGACTTGCTGTGCGCACTTCGAGTACCGGTCTGCTGATTCTGCAAAAAAGTCAGAAGTCACCGGATTCCGCCTTCCGCCGGAACGACGAGTGACTGAATCCCGTAACGGGGCGGGTTCAAGCGCGCATTCTGGAAAGCGCTCAACGCCGCCCGGTCGACTCCCGCACCACCAGCGAGGTCGGCATCCGCAGGCTTTCCGCAGACTCGCCCAGTACCAGCTTCATCAGCGTATCGACCAGCAGCTCGCCCGCGGTCAAGGTGTCCTGCACCACCGTGGTCAGCGCCGGCGTCGTCATCCGCGCGGCCGGGATATCGTCGAAACCGGCGATCGCGATGTCGCCGGGCATCCGCAAGCCGTGCTCGGCGAACGCGCGCATCGCACCGATCGCGATCAGATCGCTGGCCGCGAACACCGCATCGAACTCCAGCCCGCGTCCAAGCAGGGCCGTCGCTGCCGCGTATCCCGATGCCTCGGCGCTTTCCGCGTCCACCTGCAGCGCACGCTCCATCGGCAGGCCGCGCGTCTGCAGCGCCGATTCGCAGCCCAGCCAGCGGTCGAGGAACTCCGGATAGCGGCTGGAGGCGTCGCCGAGGAAGGCGATGCGACGGTACCCAAGGTCCGCGAGGTGCGCGCCCACCAGTGCGCCGCCATGGGCGTTGTCGCAGCCGATCGAGATCCCTGGCTGGTCCGGCAGCACTGCGCCCCAGCGCACGAATTGCGTGCCCTGTTCGACCAGCGTGCGCAGCTTGCCCTGGTAGGCGAGGTAGTCGCCGTAGCCCAGCAGGATCAGCCCGTCGGCCTTGTGGCTGTCGCCGTAATCGGCATGCCAGTCGTTGGACAGCTGCTGGAACGAGATCAGCAGATCCTGGCCGTGCCGCGCACAGGCGCGGGTGATCGAGCCCAGCATCGGCAGGAAGAACGGATTGATGTGCGACTGGTCGCTGGTGGGGTCCTCGAACAGCAGCAACGCCAGCGTGCCCGACTGCTGCCGGCGCAGGTTGGAGGCGTTCTTGTCGACCTTGTAGTTGAGATCGCGCGCGATCGCGAGGATGCGCTCGCGTGTTTCCGCATTCACCGACGGATGCCCGCGCAGCGCGCGCGACACGGTCGGCTGCGACACCCCGGCGAGGTGCGCGATGTCGAGCGAGGTCGGCTTGCCCTTGATGATCATCCGGTGGATCGACGACGCGGTTCCCAATCATGGCATGGGTCGCCGCGGCCCACCGGCGACGCGTTCGAGCCGAGACGAAGCCCACGGCCACGCGTTGAGAATAATCTCAAAATGCAGGGAATTCGCGCTCTTCCGTACATCGCGTACACCCGCATGTCGAACGTGGCGGCTTAAATGTCGGCAAGCACGCGGCGACGCTTCGAACTTCCCGATGCGGGGCCTGCGTATCCAACGACGAGCGATTGGAGGGGCGGGAACATGGCGAATGTCGCGACTGTGGTCACCAAGTCCACCGGGGAGGCGCGCGAAGTTTCGACAGCGGGGCCGATCGAACTGGACGCTGCGTCGACGGTCAGGTTGCAGGTGAGTCCCGACCAGGTGAGCACGGTGACGCGCGGGGGACCGGACGGGCGCGATCTGGAGGTCGTTCTCGATGACGGCAGCACGATCGTCATCGAGAACTACTTCGCCGCCGACGCGGCCGGCGAACTGAGCGAACTCGTGCTGCTCGACGAGGACGGTGCGTCGTGGTGGCTTCGATCCAACCCGGAGACCGCCGGATTCATGCTCGTGGGGGACGCGACTTCGATCCCCGTCGCATCTGCTGTCGCCGCGACCGGGGAGGGCGCGGGCGCCGTCGCCGCGTCGGCCGGCGCGGGACTGAGTGGTTCGGCGCTGGGCATCGGTATCGGGGCGGGCGCGCTGGCGATCGCGGCGGCTGCGGGGGGCGGCGGCGGATCGAGCGGAGGCACATCGCCGCCGACGCCTCCGCCGGCCGACACCACGCCGCCGACGCCGCCGACCGCACAGATCAACGCGACCGGCACCACGGTTACCGGCACCGCTGAAGCCGGGGCGACCGTTCGCGTCCTGGGTGAGAGCGGCGCGGTGCTGGGGACGGGGGTCGCAGGCGCCGATGGTCGTTACGCCATCACGCTCGCGCCTCCCCAGACCGATGGCGAGTCGCTCCGCGTCACGGCCACCGACGCCGCCGGCAACGTGTCGGCGCCGACGACGCTGCTCGCGCCCGATCTCACGGCGCCCGAGCAGCCGACGGCCACGATCAGCAGCGACGGCGCCACCATCACCGGCAGTGCCGAACCCGGCGCCACGGTGACCGTGAGGGACGGTTCCGGCGCGCCCATCGGTACAGGGACGGCGGGGGCGGATGGCAGTTACACGATCACACTCAATCCGCCCCGCGTCGACGGCGGGTCGCTGACCGTGACGGCGACCGACGGCGCGGGCAACACCTCGCCGCCGACGTCCCTGACCGCGCCGGACAACACCGCACCCGATCAGCCCACCGCGGTCATCAACACGTCAGGCAACATCGTGTCGGGCACTGCCGAGGCCGGCGCCACGGTCACCGTGCGCGATGCGGATGGCGTCGCCATCGGCAGCGCGATCGCCGGTACCGATGGGCGCTACAGCGTCACCCTCGATCCGCCGCGCACCGCCGGTGAAACACTGACGGTCGATGCCACCGATGCCGCTGGCAACACCTCGGGGCCGGCCACGGTCATCGCGCCCGACCTGACCGACACCACGGCGCCCGATGCGCCCAGCGCCTTCATCAACGCGACCGGCGACACGCTGAGCGGCGTGACCGAGGCCGGTGCGACGGTCAATGTCTACAACGCCGACAATGTGCGCGTCGGCACGACGGTGGCCGGCAGTGACGGCCGTTACACGATCGCGCTCGACCCGCCGCGCGTCGCCGGCGAGACGTTCACGGTGACCGCGACCGACGCTGCGGGCAACGAATCGCCGGCGACGCCGGTGACCGCGCCGGACCTCGGCGATACCACGCCGCCCGAGGTGCCCACTGCTTTCATCAACGCGCTCGGCAACAGCGTGAGCGGCTCTGCGGAAATCGGCGCCACCGTGCGGGTTTACGACAGCGGCGGCACGCTGCTCGGCACCGGCGTCGCGGGCACCGACGGGCGCTATGCGATCAGCCTCGACCCGCCGCGCACTTCCGGTGAAACGTTGCTGGTGAATGCGACCGACGCCGCCGGCAACACGTCGCCGGACGTGTCGCTGGTCGCGCCGGTCATCGATACGACGCCTCCCGCGCCGCCGACGGCCTTCATCGATGCCGCGGGCGCCACCGTCACCGGTTCGGCCGAGCCCGGTTCGACGGTCCGGGTCTACAACGCCGATGAGCAGGTCATCGGCACCGGCTTCGCCGGCACCGACGGTCGTTACGTCATCGCGCTTGATCCGCCGCTGACCTCGGGCGAGCTGCTGACGGTCACCGCCACGGACGCTGCGGGCAACGCGTCGGCCCCGATCGCCCTGGTCGCGCCCGACCTGACCGACAACACCGCGCCCGAACCGCCGACGGCCTTCATCAATGGCGACGGTGATACCGTCACCGGCACCGCGGAAGTCGGCTCGACCGTGCGGGTGTTCGACCCGCAGAACGTGCTGCTCGGCACGGGCGTCGCGGGCACTGACGGGCGCTACACGATCACGCTCGTGCCGCCGCAGAGCGGCGGTGAGACGCTCGGCGTCATCGCGACCGATGCCGCGGGCAACTCCTCGGTTCCAACGCAACTGGTCGCGCCTGACCTGTCCGTTGCCGACGTGCCACCGGCGCCCGATGCGACGATCAATGACGCCGGCGACACCGTCTCGGGCACCGCCGAAGTCGGGTCGACCGTACGGCTGTACGACACGTCGGGCGCGCTGCTCGATGAGGTCGTGGCGGTGGATGGCAGCTTCAGTTTCACGCTTTCGCCGCCGCTGACCGCAGGCGAACGGCTTACGGTCACCGCGTCCAATGCGGCCGGCGAGTCGTTCCCGACCACCCTGTTCGCGCCGGACCTGACAGACGTCGAGCCGCCGGCCGCGCCGAACGCCGTGATCAATGCGGCCGGCGATACCGTCAACGGCACCACCGAGGCGGGCGCACGCGTGGAGGTCCGCGGCACCGATGGGACCTTGCTGGGCAGCGGCATCGCCAGCACTGACGGGCGCTTCGAGATCGCCCTGACGCCTCCGCAGACCGCGGGCGAACAACTGTCCGTCCGCGCCTTCGACGCTGCCGGCAACGGGTCCGATCCCACGCCGTTGACCGCCCCCGATCTCACCGACACCACCGCGCCGGCGGCGCCCACCGCCGTCATCAACGATACCGGCGACGTGGTGAGCGGCCAGACCGAGGCCGGCGCGACGGTGCGCGTGTTCGACCCGCTGGGCACGCTGCTGGGCACGGCGGTGGCCGGCGCCGATGGCCGATACGCCGTCGAACTGGTGCCTCCGCAGGTCGCCGGTGAAACCTTGCGCGTCATCGCGCTCGATGCCAGCGGCAACGAGTCCGATCCCACCTTGCTCATCGCGCCCGATCTGACCGACGTCACCGCGCCGGACTCGCCAACGGCGGTCATCAACGACACGGGCGATCTGGTCAGCGGACAGGCCGAGATCGGCGCCCGCGTGGAGGTGCGTGCGACGGACGGCACGGTCCTGGGCAGCGGCGTCGCCGGTACCGATGGCCGCTACGCGATCGCGCTCGACCCGGCGGTCACGGCAGGCGAAACGCTGCTCGTCGTCGCGATCGATGCGGCGGGCAACGTGTCGCTGCCCACCACGCTGATGGCGCCCGACCTGACCGACGACATCCCCCCCGAAGCACCGACCGCGGTGATCAACGATACCGGCGACACGGTGACCGGCATCGCCGAAGCCGGCAGCCGGGTGGACGTGCGTGCGCTCGACGGGACGCTGCTCGGCAGCGCGGTGGCCGGCACGGACGGCCGCTACACCGTCGGCCTGACGCCGCCGCAGACCGCCGGCGAGGTGCTCTGGGTCACGGCGACCGACGCGGCCAACAACACGTCGCCGCCGACGCCGGTGACGGCGCCCGATCTGAGCGATGACGTGGCCCCCGCAGCGCCGACCGCCGAGATCACCGATGCGGGCGACGCGGTCAGCGGCACCGCCGAGGTCGGCGCCACGGTGCGGATCACCGTCGGCGGGGTCGTCGTCGGCAGCACGGTTGCCGGCACCGACGGGCTGTACACCATCGCGCTCTCGCCGCCGCTGACGAACGGCGAGGTGCTGTCGGTCACCGCGACCGACGCCGCCGGCAACACGTCGTTGCCCACGGTCATCAACGCGCCGGTGATCGTCGACGACGAAGCACCCGCACCTCCGACCGCGGCGATCAGCGTCGACGGCGCCACGGTCACGGGCTCGGCCGAGGCCGGCGCCACGGTCCGCATCTTCGATCCCGACGGCCAGCAGATCGGGCAGACGGTCGCCAATGCGGATGGCCGCTATTCGATCACGCTCGCCCCCCCGCGCATCGCCGGCGAAACCCTTTCGGTCACGGCGACCGACGCCGCCGGCAACGTGTCCGATCCGACACCGCTCATCGCGCCTGATGCCATCGCCCCGGAGGCGCCCACGGCGAGCTTCAGTCCCGACGGCGTCACGGTGACCGGCGTTGCCGAAGCCGGGTCCACGGTGCGGATCTACGATGCGGCACGCAACGTCATCGGCACGGCGACCGCCGGCGCCGATGGCAGCTACGCGATCACCTTCAATCCGCCGCTGACGTCCGGCGAGCAGCTCGCGGTCACGGCGACCGACGCGTCGAACAACGAATCGATCGCCACCGCGTTGACGGCCCCGGATCTGGGCGATCTCGACAAGCCGGAGCCGCCGACGGCCAGCATCACGCCGTCGGGCGACGAGGTCAGCGGCCTGGCCGAAGCGGGCTCGACGGTCATCGTCCGCAACGCCAACACCGGCGCCGAAATCGGACGCACCACGGCGACGCCCGAGGGCACCTACACGATCGGCTTCGATCCGCCGCTGACCAACGGCGAGAACCTGATCGTCACCGCGACCGACGCGGCGGGCAATGTCTCCGACGGCACGCCGCTCACGGCGCCCAATCTGACCGACAGCGTGATCGCCTATGACGATGTGGCCCTGGCGTCGCTGGACCTGATTCCCACGACGACCGATGTCAGCCTCGGCTCGGCGAACTACGTCGCCCTCGTCGGGCTCGGCGTCCTCAACCTGCGGGCCATGGTGCTGGGCACGCCGAGCGTCGGCTTCACGGTCGGCGAGGGCAAGTCGCTCGATGCGGTGTTCGATTACGGTGCGGTGCTCTCGGCGAGTGTGCTCGGCGACTACCGTGTCGTGGTGCAGCGCTGGGACGGCAGCCAGTGGAGCGCGATCAACGGGCCGGGTGCAGCCACGCTCCTCGAGCTCGACCTGCTGACCGGCACGGCGAGTGCCCAGCTCGACAATCTCGGGCCCGGCCAGTACCGCGCCTTCATGACCTTCAACGGCGTCGGCGTCGGATTGCTGGGCGCACTCTCGGTTGGCGGTGTCGAATCGGACTTCACCGTGCTGGCCGACATCGAAGGCCAGGCCGCGACAGGCAACGTCATGGACGCCGACGTGTCGACCGACGACACCGTCGTTTCCATCGTCAACAACCAGGCGATCGCCGCAGGCGGCACCACGATCGTCGGGCAGTACGGCGTGCTGGTCATCGACTCCAAGGGCAACTACACCTACACGCCTACCGAGTCTGCCGCCAACATCGGTCAGGTCGACCAGTTCACGTACACCCTCGTCGATACCGTGACTGGCGCCACGTCGAGTGCGACGCTGTACGTGCGGATCGGCAGCCCGGACGTGCCCCTGGTCTGGGACGACGCGGACCCGGGCACGCCGGCGACATTCGACTTCGCGGTCAACGGTGACACCGGATCGGCCGGCGTCGAATTCGCCAACGTCACGCGCGACGTCTTCGACGCGACCCATGGCATCCAGCTTGTCGGACTGGTGTCCACACAGAACTGGCTCAGCAACACGTTCACCGTCGGGTCCAACGTCGACATCTCGGGTACTGCGAGCCTCAACTCGCTCGTCTCCCTGCTGTCGAGCGGTTCGCTGTCGCTGCAGCAGCAGAACGCCCAGGGGGCGTGGGTCAACGTGCCGAACGGCACGGTGAGCTACAGCCTGCTGCTGGGGCTCGTCGGTCCGGTCGCGACCCTCGACCTGTCGACGCTGGACCTCGCACCGGGCACCTACCGCTTCCGTGCGACGGTCAGCGGCGCGGGCGGCGTGGGGGTCGGGGTCAGCATCGACGTCAACGGCACGTTCCTCGACGAGTACCGCGTCGTCGATACCGACGACGCGGTGGGCAACCTGCTCGCCAACGACGTGACCGGCTCGGGCTTTACCCAGTTGCGCATCCTCGATCTCGAGAGTGGCGCTTACCTGGACGTCGACGCCAACGTGCCGCGGACGATCCAGGGCCAGTACGGGGAGCTGCGCATCGATGCCGGCGGCAACTATGTCTATACGCCGGACGACGCGAGCGCGTTCTTCGGCCAGCCGGTCACCGACACCTTCACCTACCAGCTGGTGCATCCGACCGGTCAGGTGGGCACCGGGACGCTGGTGGTCACCGTGCAACCCGACGGTGCCGGCATCCAGGCGACCGCGGAGGCATTCGATCTCGACGCGATGGCGGCCGAGGACGCAGGTGCCGAGGCGCATGGCGATGGTGGCCTGGATTTCGACGTCCAGCAGTTCTTCGACGCATCGGGGCATGTCACGCCGCTGATGGTGCGTGGCGAGGGCGATCAGGTCATCGCGCTCGACACGCCGCGATTCGGGGACCACGCCGCGAACGCGGCCACCTGGGAAGTGGATTACGGCGTGCCCCTGCGCCAGGAGGACGACACGGATACCCTGTTGTCGCAGCAGTCGGTCAGTGCGCTCTGAGCCTGTCTTGCGGCACAGCGGCATGACGCGACACGTATCCGGGCCGGTGGTCTCCACCGGCCCGGATGTCGGACACGGTCTCCGCCCCGAGGGCGGGCGTACGCGCGCGTGGCGAGCAGCAGGTGTACTCGCCGCCGGGGCGATCGCGTGTGTCTGCGCGCAGATGGCGCTGGCGCAGCCGCGGCCACCGGACGCGGGCCTCGCCTTGGGACCTGCCGCGTTGGCGGCCCCACCGGGTATGCCGACGCGGCACGATGACGCACAGGCCCTCGACTGGCCGGCGACGGTCCGCAGCGCTGTTGCGCGGTATCCGGCGATCGCCGGTGCCCGCGCATCGATTGCGCAGCAGGCCAGCCTCGTCGACGCGGCGCGTGCCGGCTACCTGCCGCGCGTCCAGGCCGAGGTCACCAGCGGACAGCAGGGCGAATTCGGGGCAGGACAGGTCGCCAGCGTCGGCCTGTCGCAGATGCTGTACGACTTCGGCAAGACGCGCAGTGCGGTCGCCCGCGAGCGCGCCGCCGAGCGGCGCGAGCAGGCCGAGTTGCTGGTCGCGATCGACGGTGTCATCGAGCAGACCTGCCAGGCGCTGATCGAGATCCATCGCTACGAAGCGCTGCTCGAGGCGCTCGGCGAGCAGATGACGGCGCTCGCACGCGTCGAGGAGATCACCCGGCTGCGCGCGGAAGCTGGGGCCGCGACGCGCAGCGATCCGTTGCAGGCGCGGGCACGGATGGAGGCGGTGGAGGCCAAGCGCGCGGCGTCGCGCGCGCAGATCGACCAGTGGCGCAGCCGCCTCGAATCCTACGTCGGCGCCGAGGACGCCGCCCGGCCGGTCTCGGCCGGGCCGGGCGATGTGCTGTCGCGTGCTTCCGAAGCGGTCGATGTCGACGACCTTCCGGCACTGCAGGTCGCGCGTGCGACCCAGTCGGAAGCAGAGGCGCTTCTGCGCAATGCACGTGCGCGTCGCTACCCGACCATCAGCCTCGAAGCCAATGCCAATCACCGGCTCGGTACCGCGGGCGACCGTTACGAGGATCTCTACGGGCGGCGGACGTACAACAACGCGCTCGTCGCGGTCCGCAGTGATCTCTATCAGGGCGGGGCGGTGGCCGCGCAGGCGCGCGCGAGCGCGAGCGCGCTCGAGGTCGCCGGCGAACTGCTCCGCACCGAACGCCTGCTCGCGATGGACACGCTGCGCAGCCGGCGACGCGTGCGTGACGGCCTGGTCGAGCGGATCGGACTGTTCGAGCAACGGGTGGGCAGCATCGTCGAGACGCGCGAGCTGTACTGGGACCAGTACCTGACGCTGGGGACGCGCAACGTGCTCGATCTGCTCAATGCCGAGCAGGAAATCGGCCAGTCCACCGAGGACCTGGTCAATGCGCGGCACGACCTGTGGCGCGCGCAACTGGACCTGTTGCTCGCCAGCGGCGGCGCACGTGCCGCGTTCGGACTCGACGAGGCGGGCCCGGAAGACCGCCTCGACCCTGGAGTACGCCCGTGACCGCGGACACGACCGCACCGCCCGTCCCGCATCTGCCCTGGCTCGAGGCCTTGATCGCGGTGTCGCGCCACTACCGGCTCGACGGCTCGGAAGAGCGCGTCCGCGTGGAAGCCGAGTGGCGCGCACGGGCCGACGGCCTCGACGAGGTGGTCGAGCACATGGCGCGGCAACTCGGCCTGGTCGTCGTGTTCGACCGCCTGGTGCCGGGCATGCTCGATCCCTGGCGACTGCCGATGATCGCCGACCTCGGCGATGGCCAGGTGGCCGTCCTCGAACAGATCGATGCCGATGGCACGGTCACCCTGCGCATGAGCGGCGAGCGCGGCCTGACGACGACGATCGAGCGCGCGGCGCTGCTTTCGCGCGCGAAGCGCGTCCTGCTCGCCAAGCCGCAGACCTCGGTGCCCGACGCGCGCGTCGATGCCTACATCAAGCCGTGGCAGTCGGACTGGTTGTGGAAGGAGGCCTTGCGCGAATGGCCGCGCTACCTGGACGTGATGCTCGCCTCGATGGTCGCCAACGTGCTGACCTTGGCCGCGATGCTGTTCACGATGCAGGTCTACGATCGCGTCGTGCCCGCGCAGTCGGTGCCGACGCTGTGGGTGCTGTTCGGCGGCCTGCTGATCGCACTGACGTTCGCCTTCCTGATGCGCGTGCTGCGGACCCACATCACCGACCTCGTCGGTCGGCGCGCGGACCTGCGCATCTCCGATCGCGTGTTCGGGCACGCGCTGCGCATCCGCAACGATGCCCGGCCGAGGTCCACCGGCAGTTTCGTCGCGCAACTGCGCGAGCTCGAGCAGATCCGCGAGCTCACCACCTCGACCACGATCGGGGCCCTGTCGGACCTGCCGTTCTTCGTGCTGTTCCTCGGCGTGATCTGGCTGATCGGCGGACATCTCGTCCTGGTGCCGCTGGCGGCACTTCCGGTGCTGCTGATCCCCGGGCTGCTCGCACAGCGCCCACTGGCGCGGCTCTCGCGCGCCGGCATGCGCGAATCGTCGATCCGCAGCGCGATGCTGGTCGAGAGCGTCCAGAACATGGACGACATCAAGCTGCTGCGCGCGGAGCCACGGTTCCAGAACCAGTGGAACCATCTCAACGAGACCACCGCGACGATCGGCATGAAGACGCGGCGCCTGACCGGCATCCTCAATGCCTGGACCCAGGAAGTGCAGCAACTGGTCTACGCCTGCGTCGTGCTGGTCGGCGCCTACGCGGTCATGGCGGGCGAGCTGTCGGTCGGCGTGCTGGTCGCAAGTTCGATGCTGGCCTCCCGCATGGTGGCGCCGCTGGGTCAGATGACCGGCGTGATGGTGCGCTGGCAACAGGCGAAGGTCGCGCGCGAGGGGCTCGACGAACTGATGAAGAAGCCGGTCGACCAGCCCGAGCGCAGCCTGCGCGTGCACCGCCCGGTCCTGCGTGGTGCCTACGTCGCCAACGAGGTCCGTTTCGGCTACGAAAGTGCCGCGCGACCCGCGCTGGAGATCAAGCGCCTGGAGATCGCGGCCGGCGAGAAGGTCGCCCTGCTCGGGCGCAATGGCGCCGGCAAGTCGACCCTCCTGCAGCTGCTGGCCGGCATGCAGTTTCCGCAGTCGGGCCAGGTGCTGCTCGACGACGTCAAGACGTCCGTCCTCGATCCGATGGACATGCGGCGCGACGTGGCGCTGCTCAACCAGCACGCGGCGCTGTTCTACGGCACGCTGCGCGAGAACCTCACCATGGGCATGCCCCACGCCTCGGATGACGATCTGCTGCGCGCGCTCGCGCTCAGCGGCGCCGATGCGGTGGTGCGCTCGCTGCCCGAAGGCCTCGACTACATGATCCAGGAGGGGGGGCACGGCCTGTCCGGAGGCCAGCGTCAGACGCTGCTGCTGGCGCGCACCCTGATGCGCTCGCCCAATGTGCTGCTGCTCGACGAGCCCACGGCCTGGCTCGACGAAGCCAGCGAGCGACGTTTCATCGAGGCGATGACACCCTGGCTGGCGCCGCGGACGCTGGTGGTCGCAACGCATCGTCCTGCGCTGCTGCAGTGGGTGGACCGCATCGTCGTCGTCGATGGCGGTCGCATCGTGCGCGACGGTCCGAAGGACGAGGTGCTGGTGCGGCCGGTTCGCCCGGGCGCGCCGCGTACGAAAGCCGGGACGGGACAGACGGCATGAAGAGCGAACTGGGTGACAGCACCGGCCTGGCGCGGGCACGCGTACCGCTGGCCTCGCGCGTGGTCTGGGCCACCGTCGCCTGCCTGCTCGCTCTGCTGGCGTGGGCGGCGGTCTTCGAACTCGACGAGGTGACGACAGGCACCGGCCGGGTGGTGCCGACGTCGCGCGAGCAGGTCGTGCAGTCGCTCGAGGGCGGCATCCTCTCGAAGTTGCACGTGCGCGAAGGTGATGTGGTCGAGGCTGGCCAGGTGCTCGCGCATCTGGATCCCACGCTTGCCGAAGCCACCGTGCAGGAAAGCGCGTCGCGCATGCGGGCCGCGCTCGCCCGCTCGGCGCGCCTGCAGGCCGAAGTCGATGGCGGCGCGCTGACGTTCCCCGACGAGGTGCGTGCCGATCCCGAACTCGTGCGGACCGAGACCGCACTGTTCGCATCGCGCCGCGAAAGCCTGCAGGCGAGCTCGGCCGGCCTGAGCCGCGCGCTGGCGCTGATCCAGCAGGAGATCACGTTGACCGCGCCGCTCGTCGCGCGCGGCGCGGCGAGCAACGTGGAACTGTTGCGCCTGCGCCGTCAGGCGAACGAACTGCAGAACCAGCTGACGGACCTGCGCACGCAGTATCTGGTCACCGCGCGCGAGGAGCTCGCGCTCGCGAACGCGCAGATGCTCGAAGCCCGGTCGGTCACGCGCGGGCGCAGCGACGCGCTGCGGCGATCGACGATCGTCTCTCCGGTCAAGGGCATCGTGAAGAACGTCGAGGTCACGACGGTCGGCGGGGTGATTCCGCCCAACGGCAAGCTGCTGGAGATCGTGCCGCTCGACGACAAGCTTCTGATCGAGGCGCGCGTGTCGCCGCGCGACGTGGCCTTCCTGCATCCCGGCCAGCGCGCGGTGGTCAAGATCACCGCGTACGACTATCACATCTACGGCGGGCTCGAAGGCCAGGTTGCGGTGATCTCCCCGGACACCATCCAGGACGAGGTCAAGCCCGAGGTCTATTACTACCGCGTCTTCATCCGTACCGAGCGCGACCACCTGCTCAATGCCGCGGGCCGCCAGTTCCACATCTTCCCGGGCATGGTGGCGACGGCCGACATCCACACCGGCAGCAAGACGATCATGAGCTATCTGATGAAGCCGCTGAACCGTGCGGGCGAGGCCTTGCGCGAGCGTTGATCGTTGCGCGCCACGGGACGCGCGCGGGCTCAGCTGGCGTGGGCCGGCGCATCCGGACGCAGGCACCACAGCGCCGTGCACACCAGCGTCAGCGCCATCGGCGGCACGGCCGCCAGCGCGATCGCCGACAGCAGGTCGTCGGCCAGCAGGAACTGTGAAATGCCACCCGCGAGCAACGGTCCCACCGCGCAGAACGCGGCGATCAGGAAGCTGTAGGCGGCGAAGGCACGCGCGCGCAGGGCGACCGGGGCGAGATCCTGCAGCATGGTCGGGATCAATGCGTTGGCGATGCAGGTCGTCAGCAGGAACGCACCGGTCAGTGCCAGGGCCGCGGACGTCGTCGGCGCGAATGCGAGCAGGGCCGCGCACGGCACCGCGAGCGCCGTGGCCGTACCCATCAGCGCCGGACGCGCACGCGGGCCCAGGCGCCCTCGCAGCGTGCGATCGACGATCCACGCCACCGGCAAGCTCAGCATCGTGCCGGCGAACGTGAGGATCCCGAGCGTATGGCCGACGCTGCCCAGGTCAGCCGCATAGCGGCGCTCGAGCGCCATCGCGATCATCGGCACCAGGGCCTGCACGGCGATCGCGATGCCACCCGCGGCGCCGACGAACAGCAGCACCTGACGCAGGTGCTCGCGTACGAACCCGGGCAGCGACGCCGCCCCGGGCGCCGCACTGGCGGAGGTCTGGCGTGGCGGATCCAGCGTCAAGGCGCCAAGCGCCATCAGCGGCAGACCGCCCAGCGCCAACAGCGCCATCGTGCGTCGCCACGGCTCGAGATGGCCGAGCCAGCCCACGCCTTCGAGGCTGCCCATCAGGGCCAGCAGGTCGCCGCCGAGATAGAAGCCCGCGCTGGCGCCGAGCGCCATCAGCGCCGCGAAGGACAGGTTGGCGGCCACGCGCAGGCGTTCGCCGACGAGGTCGGGAATCAGCGAGTACACGATCGGGATCATCGCGAACTCGGTGATCCCGGCGGCGGCGCGGCCGGCGAAGAACAGCGCGAAGTTCGGTGCCAGCGCACCGAGCAGGGTGAGCAGGGTCCATGCCGCGATCAGCGCCAGCAGGATGCGCTTGCGCGAGTGCCGGTCGGCCAGTCGCGCCAGCGGGATCGCCAGCGCGCTGGCGATGAGGATGCCGGCGATCCCGTGCAGGGCACCCATCACCGCGTCGCCCACGTCGAAGCTCGCGCGGATCGCAGGCGAGAGGATCGACTGCAATCCGCGGTCGCTCATCTGCACGCCGCAGGTCAGGCCGAGGAACAGCACCGTCGCGATACCGGCCCGCGACGTACCGGTCACGGGCCGATCGGTGGTCATCGCGATTGCGCTCTGCATGCGTGCCGATCCCGTCGTGGTCTCAGGCTTACCAGGCGTAGCGCACGCTGGCGGTCACGGTGCGCGGGTAGCCGTAGTAGCACCATGCGGCCGAATTGCAGGTGCTCACATACTGCCTGTCGCCCAGGTTCTGCACGTTGAGCTGGTAGCGCCAGTTGCTGACGTCGTAGTGCGCGGACGCGTCGAACAGCGTGTGCGACGGTGCTTCCCATGCGTTGCCCACGTCACCGTAGTGTTCGCCGACATAGCGCACGCCCGCGCCGAACCCGAGCCCGGCCAGCGCGCCGTCGGTGAATGTGTAGTCGCCGCCGGCCGATGCGCTGTGGCGCGGCTGCAGCGGAATCCGGTTGCCCAGCGTCGCGGCATCGGTGGTCTTCGTCAGTTCGGTGTCGATCAGCGCGTACGCCCCGTAGACGCTGAAGTTGCGTGCGACGTTCCAGCGGCCTTCCAGCTCGAGACCGCGCGAGGTGTACTGGCCCTGCTGGATCGAGAAGCCGGTGTGTTCCGGGTCGATCACCGAGACGTTGTTCTGGCGGATCTGGTAGGCCGCCGCGGTCAACAGCAGGTTGCCGTCGGCCGGCTGGAATTTCACGCCCACCTCGACCTGCTCGCCGGTCGTGGGTTCGAACGCACGACCGCCGCGCGCAGGGGCTTCGGTGCCGCCGACCACTTCGAACGACTGGCCCCAGCTGGCGTACGGCGCCAGGCCGTTGTCGAACAGATAGGTCAGGCCGACGCGACCGGAGAACCGGTCGTCGCTCTGGTGCGCGCCGTTGGTGTCGGTGCCCACGAAATCCTGGCGTCCGCCCAGCGTCAGCAGCCACCTGCCGGCCTTGATCTGGTCCTGCACATACAGACCGGTCTGCGCGGTCCGCTGCAGGGTCTGGCCGGTGAAGACAGGCACGGCGTTCGGCAGCGAACCGTAGACCGGATTGAACGCGTCCAGACCCGGCACCGCATCGTCGGCGGTGAAGCCACCGAAACCGTAGCGGTAATCGCTGGTCAGTCGCCGGTAGTCGAGACCGGCGAGTACGGTGTGCTCGACGCGATCGCCGCCGAAGCGCCACTGGAGGTTGTTGTCGATGCCGAAGGTCTTCGCGTTCTCCTGGATCGACCAGGTGTAGCGGTACAGCGTGCGATCGCTGCCCGCCTGGAAGCCGTTGGGCAGCACCATCACCGTCGGGTCGACCTTCGAATCTTCGTAGCGCACGTTCTGCTGGAACCGCGTGCCGTCGCCGAAGTCGTGGCTGAAGTCGTAGCCGATCGCGGCGACGGTCTTCACGTAGTCGTTGGTGTTCGGCTCGCCGGTATACAGGCTGCGGCGGATCTGGCCGTTCGGATTCGGCAGCAGCGTGCCGACCGCCGGCAGGAAGCCGGCGCCGTTCTTGGTGTCGGCCTTCTGCCAGCGCGCCAGCAGGGTCAGCGTGCTGGCCGCGTCCGGCGTCCAGGTCAGCGACGGCGCGAAGTAGTAGCGGTCGTCGTGGATGGTGTCGACGAAGTTGTCGCTGTTGCGGGCCAGACCGGTCAGGCGATAGAGCCAGGTGCCGGCGTCGCCGAGACCGCCGCCGATGTCGAACGCGGCCTGGCGCATGCGGTCGGTGCCGACCTGCACTTCGACTTCATTGGCCATGTCCTCGGTCGGGCGCTTGGTCACGTAGTTGACCAGACCGCCGGGCGGCATCGCGCCGTAGTTGACCGAGGCCGGCCCCTTGAGCACTTCGATGCGCGCCATGCCGTAGGGCTCGATGCGGGTCTGGCCGGTCCAGGTGCCGGTCGGCAGGGCCAGACCGTCGAGATAGCGCGCCGGCTGGAAACCGCGCACCAGCAGCCATTCGCTGCGCGTGTCCAGGCCGTAGACGCCGCCCTGGGCGCCGGCCACGTACCACATGGCCTCGTCGACGGCGTGCAGCCCGCGATCCTGCAGGTCGCGCGCGGTGACGATCGAGATCGACTGCGGCACTTCGATCAGCGGCGTGTCGGTCTTGGTCGCGGTGCCGGTGTCCTTCGGGATCGGCGCGGTGACCTGCACCCTGTCGAGGGTCGTGGCATCGACAGCGTCTTCGGCGAACGCGACACCGGCGGCCGGCGCGAGGGCGAGCACGGCATGGATGGCAACACTGACGGGACGGCGCGCTGCACGGACAACGCAGGACTGGACGGACATCGGGTCTGGATCTCGAAGGAGGGGCGAAAAGGCACGGGTACCCAGTCGCGGCACATGCAGTGGCCGCGAACCGTTCGCGGGAATGCAATGCGAATCATTGTCATTCTGTGCCTGTTGCGGGCGCTTCGCAATCCTGCGCGCGCCCCGCCGCGCCCGCGATCTGCGTTACCATCACCGTCCGTCATCCTGCAGACAGGTGGCCCGCGGCAACGCCGGCCGAGCGTGCGACATGAGCACTACCACCGCCCAGCGCTGAACGCCCCCGAGGCCTCCTGCACCAGGCGCCTTCGTGGCGCTTTTTTTCTGGGCGGTGATTCGTGATGGGTAACTGGTGATCCGGAAAAGCCGGGTCCCGTTGTGCGCCTTCCCGAATCACCAATCACGCATCACCAATTACGGCTTTCACCCATGATCACGATCACGCTCCCCGACGGCAGCCGCCGCGAGTTCGACCATCCCGTCTCGGTGATGGACGTTGCCCAGTCCATCGGCCCCGGCCTGGCCAAGGCCACCGTCGCCGGCAAGATCGACGGCCGCCAGGTCGACGCCTCCGACCTCATCGACCACGACGCGACGCTGCAGATCCTCACCCCGAAGGACACCGAAGGCGTGGAGATCATCCGCCACTCCTGCGCGCATCTGGTCGGCCACGCGGTCAAGCAGCTGTATCCGGAGGCCAAGATGGTCATCGGGCCGGTGATCGAAGACGGCTTCTACTACGACATCTACTCCGAGCGCCCGTTCACGCCCGACGACATGGCCGCGATCGAGAAGCGCATGGCCGAGCTGATCGACACCGAGTATGACGTCATCAAGAAGATGACGCCGCGCGCGGAGGTCATCGAGACGTTCAAGGCCCGCGGCGAGGATTACAAGCTGCGCCTGATCGAGGACATGCCCGACGACATCACGCAGATGGGCCTGTACCACCACCAGGAATACGTCGACATGTGCCGCGGCCCGCACGTGCCGAACACGCGGTTCCTCAAGGCGTTCAAGCTCACGCGCATCTCCGGCGCGTACTGGCGCGGCGATTCCAAGAACGAGCAGCTGCAGCGCATCTACGGCACGGCGTGGGCGGATTCCAAGCAGCTCAAGGCCTACATCCAGCGCATCGAGGAAGCCGAGAAGCGCGACCATCGCCGCATCGGCAAGGCGCAGGAACTCTTCCATCTGCAGGAAGAAGGTCCGGGCCTGGTGTTCTGGCACCCCAAGGGCTGGGCGATCTGGCAGGTCGTCGAGCAGTACATGCGCCGCGTCTACGTCAACAGCGGCTACGGCGAGGTGCGCTGCCCGCAGATCCTCGACGTCGCGCTGTGGAAGCAGTCCGGCCACTGGGACAACTACAAGGAGAACATGTTCTTCACCGAATCCGAAAAGCGGACCTATGCGGTGAAGCCCATGAACTGCCCGGGCCACGTGCAGGTGTTCAACCAGGGCCTGCACAGCTACCGCG
>ENA-UOXB01000721-UOXB01000721.1-bioreactor-metagenome-genome-assembly--contig:-NODE-721-length-18826-cov-6.828565_pt1 | contig 18826 bp, 21 predicted proteins | sample MGYA00238158_ERZ761615 | MGnify/ENA primary metagenome ERZ761615 (study PRJEB28904, sample SAMN06267902) | bioreactor metagenome | isolation source: Joint BioEnergy Institute, California, USA | place... | reverse complement strand
GGCCGCGCTGAGGGTACCGGTCGATGCACCGCCGAGGGAAAAGGTTGCGGTGACCAACGGGACTGTCACCCACCCCAGGGGCGCGTCAGCATCAGGCTACCGGGCAACACTGCCTGCCGGCCTCACTCCGTTCTCAGCAGGGAAGCACCATGTTCCATCGCATGAACTTCATTCTCGTCCTGGCCTTGGGCTGCTCCAGTGCGCTGGCGGCCGAGCCGGGATATCAACCCGGCTTCCACCCCGACCAGCTCAAGGGTCCCCCGGCCGGGACTCCGAATCGCGTGCTGGTACTGGGCAGCCCCCACCTTGCCGAGCTGTCCACGCGCTTCGAGCCTGAGCATATCGAACCGCTGCTGTTGCGGCTCGCCGCCTGGCGGCCTGACGCGATCGCCATCGAGGCGGTACCCGGACTGCAGTGCGATTTCATGCGGCGCTCTTCGTCCCGTTATGCAGACAGCGTGGACAGCTACTGCGTGGATACCGCTCCGGCCGAGCGTGCTACCGGGCTGGATGTGCCCGCCGCCAATGCCGAGGCCGAACGCCTGTTGGCAGCCTGGCCTGCCGCTCCTTCACCCGCGCAGCGCCGCCATCTTGCCGCCATTCTGCTGGCGGCGGGCGAACGGCACTCGGCACTGGTGCAGTGGCTGCGTCTACCGGCCAACGAGCGGATCGCCGCCGATGGGCTCGATGACGCGCTGGCGGCCTATCTGAGCAGCCAATCGCAGCGCCGCGGCGAGAGCACCGCGATCGCCGCCGTGCTTGCCGCCCGCCTCGGACTGGAGCGGGTGTGGGCGGTTGACGACCATACGGCAGACTCGCCCACGCCCGATCACGAGCGGACCGCCGCCGCGCGTGCGCTTGGCCTGGCGTGGGACAACGAGGATGTGCGGGCGCGTGCTGCAGCGGACGTGCCGCTGTATGCCAACCTGCGCGAGCCCGGCGGGATGCTGGCGCTCTACCGCGCTTACAACGCACCATCAAGCGCGATGGTCGCCTACCGCGGGGATTTCGGCGCTGCGTTGCGAGAACCTTCCGCCGAGGCTTACGGCCGCCGGTACCTGGGGTACTGGGAAACCCGCAATCTGCGCATGGTGGCCAACATCCGTGACGTGCTGGCGCGGAAACCGGGGACCAGGATGCTGGCCCTGGTTGGCGCTTCGCACAAGGGTTACTACGAGGCCTATCTCCACCAGATGCATGACGTGCAACTGGTAGACAGCAGTGACGTCCTCCGCTGACGCCGCCGATCAGGTGTTCCGTGGCAGGGTGATTGAAAAGGTCGTCGTGCCATCGCTCGACGCCGCCTCCACGCTGCCGCCGTGGGCACGGGTGATTTCCCGCACCAGGAACAGCCCCAGCCCGAGGCTGGCATGTTCGCCCTGCGAGGCGCTGCGCGAGCCCCGGCGCAGCGGATCGAACATCACGCGCAACGCGTCATCGTCCAGATCCGGGCCGGCATTGCTCACGGTAACCGTGATGGCGTCGGCATGGCCGCGCACGCGGATGTCCACAGCAGTACCCGCATCACCATACTTGGCCGCGTTCGAGGCGAGGTTGTACACGGCCTCGCGCAACCGCGAGGCGTCGTACTGCCCGCGTGTGTCGCCCGCTGCGGCGAAGCGGATCCGCGTGTGCGGCAGGGCAGCGCGTAACAGTTCGGCTTCTTCACCAAGCGCCGCTTCAAGGTCCGCCTCTTCCCGCCGGATGAGCATGCCATCGCCGAGCTTGCTCCGGCTGTACTCGAGCAGATCGTCCAGCAGGCGGGTCATCCGCAGGCCGCCGTTGATGATGCGGTCAAGCTGCTGTGCATGTGCACCGCCGCCCATGTCTTCGGCAAGGGCATCGGCAGAAAAAACAACAGCCGCAAGCGGCCCGCGCAGGTCGTGCCCCAGCGTGCCGAGGAAGATCTGCCGCCAGGATTCCACTTCCCTGGAGAACTCGGCAAGCGACTCGGCCACGGCCTGGTCGATGGCTTCGTTGAACCTGACCACGTCGTCAATCGACTCGGAAACGAGGGCGGCATCAGCCGCCCACAGGCGTAGTACCGATGCACGCAGGGCCCGGTATTCGGCGACCATCTGGTTGATGCCAAAACCAGCAATAGCGCGGGTGCGACCGTGGAAGGTCGCTGCGGTCTCCGGTCCAGCGACCGGCAACGCGCGTCCTTCGGACTTCACCTGCTGCTGGGCGGCGGACTGCGGTGTGCGCAGGTCACCGGCGATCGCCTGCAGTATCTGCGGAAGATGGTTGCGCAGTTCCTTCGTACTGAAGGCGATCCCCGACGGCGCCTGCGTTTGGGCAAAGGCAACCGCCTGGGCGAGAATCGCCTCGGCATTTTGTTCGATGAAATCAGCGAGCCGCATCCCGGTCATTGGAGTGATGGTGAGGAGATCGTATACGAATCGGGGCCTTCCATAGTGAAACGCATCGCATTGACCGCCCGGCGTTATGAGCGCGTGAAAGAGCTGGCTACGGCCTTCCGGTGGGGTCAGGATCAGGTGTTTCGTAGTCTTCCGGGCGTGCCTTGGGCTCGTCTCCGTCGTCGGGCATGTCGTGTTCCCGCCACGTAGCCTTCTCATTGCGAAGCTTGTCCGGCGTATGCGCCTTGGACTGGTCATCCACATCGGCAGTGGGGTTGAACGGCAGTTTGTCTGGCATGGCGTGTGTCCTCTGGGGCTGTGCTGAAGGGTGAAGGTCGCGCTGGTACTGCCGCACGGAGGCAGGCATGGGCTGAGACCGCTGCCTGCACAGGCTACGGTTACAGCGTGACCGCGCCGCCGGAAATCGTCAGCAGCGCGCCGGATGTGTAGCTGGCGCTGTCGGCGGCCAGCATGACGTAGGCCGAGGCAAGCTCGGCGGGTTGGCCGGGGCGGCCGAACGGGGTCTGACTGCCGAACTGCTCCACTTCCTCCGCAGCCATGCCCGCAGGAATGAACGGCGTCCAGATCGGGCCGGGCAGCACGGCATTGACCCGGATGCCTTTGTCGGCGAGCAGCCCGGCCAGACCGATGGTGAGATTGGCCAGCGCGCCCTTGGTGGCCGAGTAGGGCAGGATGTTGGGCGTGGGTTTCTTTGAGTTAACCGAAGCGGTATTGATCACCGAGCCACCGTCGCGCAGGTGGGGCACCGCCAGACGGGTGAGGTTGAACACTGCATGCACATTGGTGTCAAACGTGCGGCGCCAGTCGTCCAGGGTGATGTCGTCAAAGCTCTCGTAGTAGCGCTGGTAGGCCGCATTGTTGACCAGCACGTCCAGGCCGCCCAGTTCCTTCACAACCCGGGCGATAAGTGCGCTGGCCTGCCCCTCGTCGCTGACATCGCACGGCACGAGAAGTGCGCGCTGGCCGGCCTCCTCGATCAGTGCACCGATGGCTGCAGCGTCCTGCTCCTCACCTTCGAGAAAGGCGATGGCAACATCCGCGCCTTCTCGCGCAAAGGCAATCGCTACTGCCGCACCGATGCCGCTGTCGCCGCCGGTAATCAGCGCACGCTTGCCCTTCAGCAGGCCATGCCCCTGGTAGGTCTGCTCGCCGTGATCCGGGCGCGGTTCGAGCAGACCGGTCTTTCCCGGGAACGACTGCTGCTGGGCCTTGAACGGTGGGCGGGGGTAGTGAGGGACGGGCATGCGAGGCTCCTGACGTGGGAAGGGTGGCAAGCAGTGTGGGCGTGCAGGTGTAAACGTGGCGGCCCGCAGGCGTCGCTGCGATGTGCAGGCGGGTATCACACCGGGTAGGCCAGCGTGGTCATGATCGAGTTCTCTGCCTGGCGCGAGTCCAGGCGCGTATGCTGCACCACCACGGGGACGTCGGACTCGACCACACAGGAGAAACCCACGCCTCTGGGAACCGGGGCCGGGTCCTGCAGGTCGTTGAAGCGCAGGTGGAGGGTACGGCGTGCGGCTACCGTAAACCGATAGGGACCCTGCGGCTCGCGATCCTCGAAATACAGCATCAGGCTGACTGCGGCGTCGCTGGCTCCGGTATTGAGCACACAGCAGGTTTCATGGCTTTGCAGCTCGGGCTCGGGCCCGTTGCTCCAGCCGGGGATGTAACCCTCGGCGATGGCCCAGCGGTGACGTCCAATGGGGGTCTCGTTGATCATGGCAGACTCGGATGCCTGGAGGGTCGGCAGCATCGCAGGCTGCTGACGGTCTACGCCGTGCAGGACGTGTGGGCGCAGGATCAAGAAAGCGCCGGTTTAACGGAATGACGGCACAGACTGGACGTGGCGCATACAGCGTGGTCACCGCGGCGCCATGCACGCACATGCGAGGCTGCATCCACCCCCTGACGGAGAGTGCATGATGCAGGCGTTGACCTACCATGGCCGCAAGGACGTACGCGTTGAAACGGTTCCCGATCCGGTGCTGGCCGCCGAAGATGATCTGATTCTGCGGGTGACTGCCACTGCGATATGTGGATCGGACCTGCATCTGTACCGTGGCAAGATTCCTGATCTGCACCAGGGTGATGTGCTGGGCCATGAGTTCATGGGCATCGTTGAAGAGGTCGGTCCCGGTGTGACCCAGGTGCGACCTGGCGACCGCGTGGTGATCCCTTTCGTCATTGCCTGCGGCGAGTGTTTCCATTGCCGCCTGTCCGAGTATGCGGCTTGCGAGACGACCAATCCGGGCCATGGCGCCACCTTGAACAACAAGGGCATGCTGCCGCCGGCCGCGTTGTTCGGGTACAGCCACCTTTATGGCGGTGTAGCCGGAGGCCAGGCCGAATATGTCCGCGTGCCGAAGGCCAACGTCGGTCCGCTGCGTATTCCCGAGGGCGTGGCTGACGAGCAGGTGCTGTTTCTCTCCGACATCCTGCCGACCGGCTATCAGGCCGCGCTGAACGCCGGGGTCAAGCCGGGATCGACCGTGGCGATCTTCGGTGCTGGGCCCGTCGGGCTGATGAGTGCGGCGTGCTGCCGGTTGCTCGGGGCGGAGACCATTTTCATGGTCGATCACCTGCCTTACCGCCTTGAGTTCGCGCAGCGCACCTATGGAGTAACCCCGATCGACTTCAAGCAGATCGACGATCCGGCCGATTACATTGTCAGTCAGACCAGCGGTCGCGGCGTCGATGCGTCGATCGAAGCGGTGGGCTTCGAGGCTGAAGGCAGCGCGCTGGAAACCGCACTGACCGCCGTCAAGCTCGAGGGCAGCAGCGGCGTTGCCATCCGCCAGTGCATCGCGGCCACCCGCCGTGGTGGGGTGGTCAGCATCCCCGGCGTCTACGCCGGCTTCGTCCACGGCTTCCTGCTCGGCGACGCGTTCGATAAGGGACTGACGTTCAAAATGGGTCAGACCCACATGCAGGGCCTCATGCCTGAGCTTCTCACCGCCATTCTGGAAGGGCGGCTGGACCCGGGCCATATCATTTCCCACCGCATGCGCCTGGCAGACGCGGCACAGGGCTATGCGATGTTCGACAACAAGGATGACGATTGCCGGAAAATCGTGCTCACGCCATGAGCGGCGTGATGATGGCAGGCCTCTACGCGCTCTGGCTGACCGCCGGGGCGCTGGACTTCCATTTTCACCGCCGTACCTGTATCGCGCAGACCTCGGGCCTGCGCGAAAGCGTCCTGCACGGCCTCCAGCTGGGCATCATCGGAGGCGCGGCGCTGTTGTGGTTGACGCTGGCGCCAACCCGAGGGCTGGCTGCAGCGCTGGCCCTGGCAGCCGGGCTGCACGCGCTGGCGGGCTATATGGATACCGTAAGCGCGGATGGGCGCCGCCGTATTTCTCCAGCCGAGCAGCACGTACACAGCGTCCTTGATGTGGCCCCGTGGCTGTTCGTGGCCTGGGTTGCTGCCGGAAGCCAGGATGCATGGGGCCTGACATGGCAGCCCGCACCGCTGGTCATCTGGTTGGGCGTGCTCGCGCCGGCCATCGTCCTCGCCGGCCTGCCATGGCTGGCCGAGCTTCGACGCTGCTTGCAGGCTGCGCCGAACTAGCCGCCGAGCAGGGTTTCCACCTTCTCCTGCAGTTCGGCGACGTGGAAGGGTTTGGCCAGGAACGGTACGCGCCGGTGCCGCGCCGGAACCAGCTGCGTATAGACCGCGGAGGCGAAAAGGAAGGGGATGCCGCGCTCGGTGAGGCGATCGGCGACAGGAAACACCGTGCCGTCCAGCAACTCCACGTCCAGTACCGCGCCGTCGAACTGCTCCCGCTCGAGCAGGCTCAACGCTTCAAAAACACTGTTTGCATGCACGACCTGTTTGCCACATTGCTCCAGTGCCTGCTCGACGAGCCCGGCCAGGTCCAGCTGATCCTCCACAAGCAGCAGCCGTGTGCCAGCCGGGGCAGATCGTTCCAGTTTCATTGCCGATGTCCGTAATGCCATATTGCGTTCTACTGTGTGCCGCGACTGATCAAGGATGCGGTAAACCACCGTGTGCATCATGCGAAGGCACCGCAACCGGCGCTTTCTTGTTAGCGGCAGGTGGTGGTCGCGTCGTCAGTTGCGCCGTCGTGCACTCACGCCAGCCGACGTCGCAGTGATGCCGCGCCGGTAACGATGGACTCCCACGCCAACGCCGCGGAGCACCGGATGTCCACCAAGCACGATATACGTACCGCTCGCCTGCTCAAGTGGCTGCAGGACGCCTATGCCATGGAGCAGGAGGCAGAAACGATGATGAAGGCCATGGCCTCGCGCATCGAGAACTACCCCGCTCTGGCTGCACGCATCGCCCAGCATGTGCAGGAAACCCGCAACCAGGCGCAGACACTGCGCGAGTGCATTCATGCTCTGGGCGGCAGTGTGCCTACGGCCAAGGGGCTGGTGGCCAGCGTCGGTGCCGCATTGCATGCAGCCGGCAACAGCATGATGGAAGACGAGGTGGTCAAGGGTATCGGTCTGTCCTTTGGCTTCGAGAATACCGAGATCGCCACCTATCGGGCGCTGATCCTGGCAGCCGAGCGTGCGGGCGCTACCGATATCGCAGCCGTGTGCTCTCAGATCCTGCAGGAAGAACAGGCGATGGCCGGCTGGCTTGAGCAGCAGCAGGACAGCCTGGTCGGCGCCTTCCTTGACCGTGAAGAAACCCCCGGCGCCGAATCCAAGCGCTGAACCCGCCCGCCACCGCCAGCAAAGGAGTTTCCATGTTCTTTCACCACAAGAAACTGATGTATACCGTGCGCGTCCGCGAGTCCAACCCGCAACTGGCAACACTGATGCTCGAGCAGTTCGGCGGCCCCCAGGGAGAACTGGCCGCCGCCATGCGCTACTTCACCCAGGGTCTGGGTGAGTGCGACCCGGGACGCAAGGATCTGCTGATGGATATCGCCACCGAGGAGATCAGCCACCTGGAAATCATCGGCACCATCATCGCCATGCTCAACCGCGGCCCCAAGGCAGTCCAGTCGGAGGGAATGCTGGAAGCCGAAGACATGCGGCTGCTGGGCCAGAACAGCACCAGTCACACCGAGCAGATCCTGTACGGCGGCGGCCCTGCGCTGGTGAACTCCAGCGGCGTACCGTGGACGGCGGCCTACATCGATACAATCGGCGAGCCGACGGCCGATCTGCGTTCCAACATCGCCGCCGAGGCCCGCGCAAAGCTGGTGTATGAGCGCCTGATCAACGTCACCGATGACCCCGGCATCAAGGACGCGCTGACCTTCCTGATGACGCGCGAGGTGGCCCATATGAAATCCTTCGAGAAGGCGCTGCACAGCATCCAGCCCAACTTCCCGCCGGGCCGGGTGCCCGGCGATCCCGCCTTCACCGACCTGTACATGGACATGTCCCAGGGCGGCATCGAGCCTGAAGGGAGCTGGAACAGCGGCGAGTTGTGGGAGCGGGTAAGCGACCGCGACGCGCAGGCGGCACTGGACGGTGGCGATGGTGGCTGCAGCGTGGGCTTGACCGAGCGCGAGCAGGCAGCCGAGGCGGCCATGGTCCTGCGAACGATGTCCGCCCCCGAGGCGCGCCCGACGACCGGTGCCGAGCTGGGAGCAGGCCCGGGTGCGGGTGCGTTGGACCTGCCGCCGCGCGAGCCCTGAGCAGGTCCGGGCCACAGGTGCGGGCAATGTCCGCGCCTGTCGGCTGAGCCCCTGTGGAAAGACGGGACGCGTTGTTTCAACACCCCGTGTTGACGCTGTATCGGTAAAGCTGGACGCTCCCATTCCAGGCAGACACCGAAGGACAATGGCAAACCGCGCGTTGGCGTATGTAAGCGAGCCGATCAAGGGCCTCTCGAAGCAGAAAGTGGCGGCTCTGGTAGAGGATGCTGCGGCGTTCAACCAGCTGCACGGCATCACCGGGCTGCTGCTGTTCGACGGCACGCGGTTCCTGCAGTACCTGGAGGGTCCGGAAGAGGCGCTGAAACGCACCTATTCTCGCATTCTGGCCTCCACCAGCCATCATGAGATCGTTGAGCTTGCGCGCGGACGCATCAGTGGCCGGATGTTTCCGGCCTGGTCGATGCGTCTGCTACCCGTGGGCGCACCTGAACTCAGCCAGGCCGCGCTGGCCGACTGGCGCGGGTTCGTCAAGCGTGCGGGCCGCCAGGGCGGGACCCCGGCGGCGATGGACCATCTTGCGGCTGCCGCAGCTCCCTATCTGGCCTGACAGCGCACTGCCCGCAGTCGCTCAGTCGGTCTGCGGGGCAGGGGACCGCAGCAGGTCCACCAGCGCGGCGTTGCTCATCAGCTCGGCGGTATGCGAGCGCTGGAGGGTCTGCAGCGCAGGTTCGCGCCGATCGGGCAGCGCCGCCACCGCTTCGTGGGCAATGATGGTCTGATATTCGCGGGAGTTGGCGTCCATTGCGGTGGCGAGCACGCAGGAGTCCAGCGCCATGCCGGTGAGGACCACCTGGCCCACGCCGAGCTTGGCCAGCAGCACCGGCAGCGGTGTGGCCAGGAACGCGGAGTGTTTGGGCTTCAATACGAAGTAGTGCTCGCGCCTGGGGGCCAGCAGCCGGGCGATCCCGGCCGAGGCCCCGCCGCTGCGCCGGCATGCGTCGACCAAGGCAGGGAAATCACGCTGCCAATTACCGAAATTGTCGTTGGCATAAATGACGGGCAGCCCGTGGCGATCGAACAGCGCACACAGTTTCGCTGCCTCGCGGGCCGCCCGCAGCGCCAACGGCCCCAGGCGCCGCCCCTCCGGGAAGTCGAACAGGCTGAAGAAGTCGATCAGAAGCAGGGCCGGTTTTTTTTCCACGGCAGTACCTGTCAGCAGGGTGGGGGCGGCGTCGTGGACCGCTGTCTTCGTCGCCAGGCAAGAAACTGCCCAGCAATTGCGGTTCCAAGCAGCAGCAGGTTGGTGACCACAAAAACGCTCGATCCGAGCAGATAACTGTAGAGGGTGAACAGCGCTGACGCGCTCATCTGCCCGAGAAACAGCCACCGCGATACCGTCTCCGGATGCGCCGCCCGATGCTGTTTGATCATCTGCCGGACCAGGGTGGCCACCAGCACGAGCGTCGCCAGCCAGCCGAGTATGTCAGGATGCATGGTCCACTCCCTTGAGACTGCCGCCGTCCCCGGTGACCGGAGACGGCGGCCCGCGCGATCAGGCGGCCTGTGCGGCCTTGGCGTTGCCGCCGGATTTGGCCAGCAGCGTGAGCTTCTCGTCGGTTGCCTTTTCTTCTTCCAGCGTCTCCAGCAGCAGGGGCAGCGCATCCTTGTAGCCCAGTTCCTTGGCCAGCGCCGCGATGGTGCCGTAGGAGGCGATCTCGTAGTGTTCCACCTTCTGTGCGCCGCCGATCAGCGCCGCGTCGCGCACCGGCCCCTTGTCGATGCTGTCGATGACTTCCTTGCTTTCTTCGACCAGACCCTCCATCGCCGCGCATTTGATGCGTTTGAGCCGGATGCCGAGTACTTCCACAACCTGGTCGATACGCTCGATCTGACCCTGCGTTTCCTCCAGATGCGTCTCGAACGCGGCTGACAGATCGGGGTTGTCGGCGGCGCGGGCCAGACGGGGCAGGGCCTTGGTGAGCTGCTTTTCGGCACTGTAGATGTCGGAAAGCTCGTGGATGAACAGTTCTTCGACGGTCTTGATCGCCATGGGATCTCCTGCGTTGCGGGATGGAGATTTCACCTTAGGGCAGCCGCCGTGGACCGTCGGCGGAAACCGCGTGAACGTCAGATCGTTGCAGGCAGGTTGTCTCTACATGCGGCCACAACAACTGTCCGGACAGCCCGGACTTTCCCCCACACGCCTGCTCTTCATCCGGTGCGCACCTGCCGGTAACGGGGCCGTGACCTGCCGCCAATTACGTTCAGCTGCCCCGACTGTATGACCGCTGATGAACCTGCAAGGAAACCCGCTTGTTGACCGCGTGCGCAGCTGGCTGCAGAACGAGCCGGCACTGCCGCTCCCCGGTGGCGGCGATACGTTGGGACGCTGGCGGGCGCTTGCGCGGATGGGCGCTGAGGATCTGGCGCTGGCCAAGGTACTCGAAGCCCACCACGATGCGATCGCGATTCTGCACGAACTTGGTAAGCCCGCCCTGGCAGCGCCGCACGGCCGTGATGTGCCGCTGCATGCCGTCTGGGCCGCCGAAGGCCCCGCCTGCACGCTGCGGGTGGACGAACGTGGGCGTCTGGACGGAGACAAACCCTGGTGCTCGGGCGCGTCGCTGGTCGATGCTGCGCTGGTCACCGTACGCGGGCCGCGCGGCACCGCCCTGTATCGCGTCGATACCGGCCAGTGGACGGCACTGTCGGAGCAGCAATGGCACGCGCCGGGCATGACGATGATCCCGTCGACAACGGTGCACTTTTCACGCGTCACTGCCGAGCCGGTTGGCGGGCCGGATGCCTACCTCGACCGGCCCGGTTTCTGGCACGGCGGTGCCGGCGTTGCCGCCGTCTGGTACGGCGCTGCTGTTGCACTGGCCGAGAGAATGCGGCCCTGGTGTGCCGATGGCCTGCGCGCCCGTCTGCTCGGCGAAGTCGACCTCATTCTGCCGCCTGCTGCGGCATTGCTGCGGGAGCTGGCCGGCGCCATTGATGCGGCGCCCGATAACAGCTTCCAGGAGGACGTCATCCGGGTCCGCAGTGTGGTCGAGCGCGCGGCCTCACGCGTGCTGGACCTTGCCGGGCGCGCACTCGGGCCGGCGCCCATGTGCCTGGAACCGGACCACGCACAGCGCTGGGCGGATCTGGCGGTCTTCATCCGCCAGAGTCATGCCGACAAGGACTGGGCCTGGCTGGGCGCGGCCCGCTCGCGGCAGGAGGCACCATGGACGCTGTAGCGCTGATCAACGGTCAGGGCTCGGATGAGCGCTCCTGGCAAGGGTGTGACTGGCTGTGGCAGCAGCCTGAGACGGGATTGCAGGCACTTTGTGCCGGCGCTGCGCGCATCGTGGTCGTCGCGCCGCACCCTGACGACGAGGTCCTGGCCTGCGGCGGGCTGCTGGGTCTGGCTGCGGCAAATGGGCTGGACACCTGGGTGGTTGCCGTGACGGACGGTGAAGCCTGCTATCCCGACGAAGCCTGGTGGACGCCGGGCCGGCTGCGCGACGCTCGGCGGCACGAGCTGGCTGCCGCGGTGTCGGCGCTTGGCATCGGGGCCGAGCGCATTACCCACCTTGGGATCGCCGATGGCGGGGTGGCCGCGCGTGAGGCCGTCCTGCAGCGCTGGCTGAGGCGACATCTGCACAAGGACGACCTGGTACTGGCTCCGTGGCGGTTTGACGGCCACCCGGATCACGAGGCGGCGGGGCGGGCGGCCTGCCACGCCGCCCGTGCTGTCGGCTGTGCACGCCTGGAGTATCCCGTGTGGGCGTGGCACTGGATGGATCCCGCTTACGCGCATATCGCGTGGGAGCGGCCACGACTTCTGGACATCAGTACCGGCCGTGACGCCAAGCAGCGCGCCATCGCCGAGTTCCGTACCCAGACCGGCGATGTCGAACAGCTGCAGAGCCCGCCAATCCTGCCAGCGCATGTTCTGGCGCGTTTTCACCGCAACCACGAGGTCTATCTGGCATGAGCGCCCAGCCTTTCTTCGACGAACTGCACGCGCAGGACGACCCTTTTGGCTATCGGAGCCGCTGGTACGAACAGCGCAAGCGTGCGCTGCTGCTGGCAAGCCTTGACCGCCCGCGCTACGTGCGTGGCTGGGAACTTGGCTGCTCCAACGGCGTACTCACCGAGGCGCTGGCACCGCGTTGCCAGCGTCTGCTGGCCACGGACATCAGTCCGCGCGCCACGTTCCAGGCGCGACGAAATCTCTCTCACCTCCCGCACGTGCAGGTGCAGTGTGCCCAGCATCCACAACAATGGCCCGCGGGTCGGTTTGACCTGGTTGTCTGCAGTGAAATGGGCTACTACCTCGAACCGGGCGAGCTGGCGCCGCTGCGGGAGGGGCTGCATGCGGCGCTGCGCCCCGATGGCCTGCTGGTGGCCTGCCACTGGTTGCCGGCCTTCAGTGGCCGGACCTGCAGAAGCGAACTGGTGCATGAGCGGCTGGGACAAGGCCTGCAGGAGGCCTTCCATTACCGTGACGCTGATTTTGTGTTGCAAGGGTGGACCCGGACGCCCCGATCGCTGGCCCGAGATGAGGGGCTGCGGTGATCGGCGTTTTGATACCGGCGCACAACGAGGCTGACACCATCGCTGCCTGCCTGGGCTCCGTGTTGCGGGCCGCGCAGCATCCGGACCTGCGGGGTGAGGCGGTGCGCATCGTCGTGGCGCTGGACAGCTGCTCGGATGCAACCGGGGTCATCTGCCAGCGCCTGGGCGTGACAGCCGTGTCCGTACAGGTGCGCAATGTCGGGGTCGCGCGCGCGGCTGCGGCCGCGCACCTGCTGGCAGAAGGGGCGCGCTGGCTGTCCTGCACCGATGCCGACAGTCGGGTACCGGAAGACTGGTTGGCAGGTCAGCTGGCGCACGGCAGCGATGTGTTCTGTGGGCTGGTCGACCTTGACCCTGCCAGCGCGCCGGACCGGGAACTGGAAGCACGGTTCCGGGTGCGGGAGCAGTGGGGGGACGATCACGGCCGCATCCATGGCGCCAACCTGGGGATCTCGGCGCAGGCCTACCGGACCGCAGGCGGGTTTGCAGCGCTGCACTGCGCCGAGGACGTTGCCCTCGTTGAAAGGGCAATAGGCAGTGGCGCGCGCGTCAGCTGGGCGACCTCCCCTGTGGTACTGACCAGCGCGCGTCTACAGGGTCGCGCGGTGGGTGGCTTTGCCGATTTTCTTGCGGGCATGGCCTTGTCGGCGGCGGCGCTGCCATCCGACGCGCCACGCGCCGCCTGACCGGCACCCGTATGGCAGCGGCGGGCGCCGCCCCCGGATGCGACGGTGGTGTGCAGACAGAACGAGCGCAATCAGCGCTGACTGCGCGTTGACGCTTTCCCTGTGTTCTCTTGCCGGAGTGCCGGTTCGGTCCGCCTTTTCTCTGCGCGGGACACTGTGTCGTCGATCAGCCCTTCGGACGTGCTTTCGCATACCCGTGTTTTGGGCTCGATGGTACGACCACGACCAGCGTCGTCACCTTCGTGACTTCCCCGGCCGGCCGCTGCAGCGGCGACTACCGCTCCACATTGTGGGCATTGCATACCGGCGCCGGGCGCTGTGATCTGCAGCAGCTCACGCTTGAGGGCAGTGCTGTCTCGCCCAGGGTGAGTCCCGACGGGGGCTGGATTGCATCTCCGGGCGCACGCTGTGCGCGCGACCGTCCCATGCCTTACCTGATCGTGCTGGAGGCGGTGAAGCCAGGGCCATTCCGAACCCGGGCGATCTGCAGATGCAAGCGCCTGCTGCAGTGGTCCAGCGACGGACGCCGGCCGCCCGGCGCGCCAGTACCACGGTGGCCTGCGCGGGAAGCCCTGCCGCGGCTTCCTGAGTGCGTGGGCGATCGCCAACGGCGGGAGGATTATCACGGACAGGTCGTGACGTTCCTGCTTGAGCAGGTGGCGGCGCAGCCTTGCGCCAAGCCGGTATGAGGGTTGTGGCGGGCAGTGCGAAGAGCATGTGCGTGCGGCGTGAGCAGATGGATGGGGCGCTCACGCCGGTTTACTCGAGAGAGCCCACTCTCACCCTCTTGGAGGTTTTCCCATGCCCATGAATGCCATCGTCTATGCAAGTCAGGCCGTCGCTGACCTGGAACCGGCCCGTCTGCAGGCGCTGGTGCGCAGTGCCGCCGAGTTCAACGCCCGTATCGGGGTGACCGGCATGCTCCTGCACGACGGTCAACGGTTCCTGCAGTACATCGAAGGTCCCGAACGCGAGCTGCGCCAGGTATATGCGCGCATCCGTGCCTCCAGTTCCCACCACGAAATGATGGAGCTGGCGCGGGGGCAGATCGATGTCCGGCGCTTTCCCGACTGGGCACTGTACCTGGCCCCAGCGACGCCGCCCGTACTGCGGGAGCTGGTCCTGTCCGACTGGAGTGCGTTGGTCCGCAGCCGGCACGGCGGCGCGCGTGCAGGCACCGCCATTGATCGTCTCATCGGTCTCATCGGCAACAAGGCCATGGCGTTGCCGGTCGAACGCATATCACTTTAGATCGCTTGTCACGGCTGCGTCGCTTTTTGTTCACGATTGCTTGATTCACCAAACGTATAGATTCGTTCTAAGCCTCCGTCGGCGTTCCCCCACGCCTCCGTGACGACCCCTCGAACTTTTCTGCCGCAGCCTCTGAGGGTTGCGGCGTGCACCTGCCTACCTGTGAGCTCCCATGAACGCCCTTGTCGAACCGCTGCTCCGTACCGCTCCGTCGCAGCCGTCAGTCACCGCCACCACGCCGCGCAGGCGCGACGCGCGGGGTCGCTTTGCTGGCGCCGGCGGAAGCCCCCAGCATCGTGAACGGGTATTGTTCGTGGCCTCGGAGATGGCAGATTTCATCAAGGCCGGTGGCCTGGGTGACGTGGCGGCGTCGCTGCCGCGTGCGCTTCGCAGTGGATGTGACGTACGGGTGTTGATTCCCGGTTATCCGGCGGTGCTGGAGCGCTTGCCACAGCTGCAGCCGGTCGGCGTGATCGCCCCGCGCGCGGGATTGCCCGAGTGTGTCCTGGCCTGCACCGAGCAGGGCGATGGTCTGCCGATCTATGTGCTGCTCAACGCCGCCCTGTTCGAGCGCGAGGGGTCACCGTACGTAGACGAGCAGGGCGCAGAGTGGCCCGACAACGCGCTGCGCTTTGCCACACTGGCCCACGCCGCCGCCGAGATCGCCGCCGGCCATGGCGACCTGGAGTGGAGCCCGCAGCTGCTGCACCTCAACGACTGGCCCGGCGCCCTCGCTGCGGCGTACGTGCGCTGGAACGGCACCGATGTTTCGACATTGCTGACCATTCACAACCTCGCCTACCAGGGGCTGTTCCCCAGCGCGCTCGCGCCGGTGCTGGGTGTCCCGGCTGCGCACGCGCATGAGCTGGATTTTCATGGCCGGCTCTCCTTCCTGCGCGGCGGTATCGTTCACGCTACGCGGCTGAACACCGTGAGCCTGCGCTACGCCGAGCAGATCACCGACGAGCGTGATGGCTGCGGATTGCACGGGCTGCTGGCACAGCGTGCCGAGCGCGGCCATCTGTCCGGCATCGTCAATGGCATCGACGAAAGCTGGGACCCGCGCAGCGATCACCACCTGCGCGCCCACTTCAGCGCTGACCAGATCAGCGGTCGCGCCGAGAATGCACGCAGCGTGCGCGAAACGTTCCGTCTGCATCCCGGCACCGGGCCGCTGTTTGCGGTCGTATCGCGGCTTGTTCACCAGAAGGGCATCGACATCACCTGCGAAGTCGCGCCGCAGATCATTGCGGCCGGCGGCCAGCTGGTGATCATCGGTGGCGGTGAACCGGCCGTGGAACAGCAGGTGCGGGAGCTGGCGCAGCGTTATCCTGGCCAGGTCGGCGCCTGGATCGGGTTCGAGGAGCGCCTTGCGCGGCAGATGTTCGCTGGCGCGGATTTCCTGCTGATGCCCTCGCGCTTTGAGCCATGCGGGTTGAGCCAGATGTATGCCCAGCGCTTCGGATGCCTGCCCATTGCCCATGCTACCGGCGGGCTGGTGGATACGGTCGATGATGGCGTTACCGGGTTCCTGTTCGAGCAGGCGACCGCTGACGGCATGCGCCGCTGTGTGGAGCGCGCCATGCGCACCTGGCGGCTGCCGGTGCTGCTCAAGGCGATGCGTCGCGCGGCCATGCTCCGTCCCAGCGGCTGGAAGCTCGCCGGTGGGCGCTATCTTGACCTGTACCGTCAGGCGATCGGGGCGGCAGCATGATGGCGCTGGACGGCGGAACGGCGCAGGACGCCGGCGCGGACATGATGATGTACGACCGCGCCGATGAGGCATTGCCGGCGCTTGGCGCGCTGGTGCGGGGCGAGCCGGCTGATGCGTTTGCGCTGCTGGGCGTGCATGCCACCGAGCAGGGGCGGGTACTGCGCGTGCTGCTCCCCGGCGCGCTGGCAGTCGCCGCACGCGGCGACAGCGGCGCCTGGCAACCGGTTCATGCAAGCGCGCTGGAGGGTCTGTTCACCTGCCCGTGGCCACATGCGTGCCGACGTGCACAGTTGCGTGTTCAGTGGCCCGGCGGCGAGCAGATCATCGATGACCCCTACGGCTTCGGCACGCTGCTTGAGGAAAGCGTCCTGCAGCGGCTCGGACAGGGCGATCCCGATGCGATGCGCGCCCTCGGCGCTGTGGCGACCGAGGTCGACGGCATCGCCGGGGTGCGCTTTGCGGTCTGGGCGCCCAACGCGCGCCGCGTGGCGGTGGTGGGCGAGTTCAATGGCTGGGACGGCCGCCGGCTGCCGATGCGGCTGCGACATGCCGCGGGCGTCTGGGAACTGTTCGTGCCCGGTGTCGAAGCAGGCATGCGGTACAAGTACCAGATCACCGGCGCCGACGGTCGTCTGCTGGCCGACAAGGCCGACCCCATGGCGCGCTGGGCGGAGGTCGCACCAGCAACCGCCTCCCGCGTGGCCGCCCCGGCACAGTGGGCCTGGAACGATGCGGACTGGATGGCGCAGCGGGGCCGCTGGGCTGAGCAGGCGTTGTCGATCTACGAGGTGCACGTCGGCTCCTGGCAGCGCGAGCAGACCGGCCAGATCCTGGACTGGCAGTCGCTGGGTGATCGACTGATCCCGCATGTACAGGGGCTCGGATTCACCCATATCGAGCTGTTGCCGGTCAGCGAACACCCCTTCGGCGGCAGCTGGGGCTATCAGCCGCTGGGCATCTATGCACCCACTGCGCGCTACGGCGCGCCGGAGGAGTTCGCGCGCTTCGTTGACCGCTGCCATCAGGCCGGCATCGGCGTGATCGTCGATTGGGTGGGGGCACATTTCCCCGATGACGTGCACGGTCTGCAGCGTTTTGATGGCACCGCCCTCTACGAGCATGCCGACCCGCGCGAGGGCCTGCATGCTGACTGGAACACGCTGATCTACAACTTCGGACGCAACGAGGTCTCGGCTTTCCTGCTCGGCAGCGCACTGGAGTGGGTCGAACGCTTCCACCTTGACGGCCTGCGTGTGGATGCAGTCGCCTCCATGCTGTATCGCGATTACAGCCGTGCCGAAGGTGAGTGGATACCCAATGAACATGGCGGTCGCGAGAACCTCCAAGCCGTGGCATTCCTGCGTCATATGAACGGCACGCTGCGCCATCGCCATCCGGACGTCATGCTGATCGCCGAGGAGTCCACCGCATGGCCGGGTGTGACCGCTGCGGTCGAATCCGGCGGACTGGGCTTTACCCACAAATGGAACATGGGCTGGATGCACGACACGCTGAGCTACATGCAGCGCGACCCGGTGCACCGCCGTCATCATCACAGTGAGATGACCTTCGGGCTTGTCTACGCGTTTTCCGAGCGCTACGTGCTGCCGCTTTCCCACGACGAGGTGGTACACGGCAAGCGCTCTCTGATGGGCCGGATGCCCGGCGATCACGATCAGCAGCTTGCGCAGCTGCGCGCCTATTACGGTGTGATGTGGGCACATCCGGGCAGCAAACTGCTGTTCATGGGCGGTGAGTTCGCGCAGTACCGCGAGTGGAACCACGACGCGGCACTGGACTGGGAGCTTGCTGGCGAACCCGGACGAAAGGGGCTGCAGCACCTGGTGGGTGACCTCAATCGTTGCCTGCGCAGCGAACGCGCGCTTCACCGTGCAGAAACAGACGAACGCAGCTTCCAGTGGAGCGTGGGCGACGACGCCGACAACAGCGTGTTCGCGTTCCTCCGGCATGATCCGGCCGTTCCGGATTCGGTACTGCTGGTGGTAAGCAACATGACCCCTCTACGGCGGACCGGCTACCGCGTGGGGGTACCCCTGCCGGCGCGCTGGCAGGAAGTGCTCAACACCGACAGCGGTCACTACGGCGGCGGCAACGATGGCAACGGCGGCACGGTGACCAGCGAGCCAGTGGCGATGCATGGTCACGCCCAGTCGCTGCAGTTGACCTTGCCGCCATTTACCACGCTTTACCTGCGGGCCAGCGCATGAGCACCGTTGCTGGTTCCCGATTGGGCGCATGGCCGCGTCCAGAGGGCGACGTCGAGTTCAGGCTCTGGGCCCCGGCCGCTGATCACGTCGAGCTGATCCTCGACGGCCAGCCGGTGCCGATGGTGCAGGAAGGCGCAGGGGTATTCAGTACGAGCGCTGCGGCGCCGAGCGGCACGCCGTATCGTTTCCGCATCGATGGCGAGGCACAGGTGCCCGATCCGGCAGCGCGCTGGCAACCGCACAACGTGGAGGGCGCCAGCGCCGTATTGCCATGCGACGGCTACCAGTGGCGGTGTACGGAATGGCAGGGCCGTCCGTGGAACGAGATGGTCATCTACGAGGTGCATGTCGGCTGCAGCGGTGGCTATGAGGGCCTGCGCGCGCAGTTGCCTGCGCTGGCCGCGATGGGCATCAC
>ENA-UOXB01000720-UOXB01000720.1-bioreactor-metagenome-genome-assembly--contig:-NODE-720-length-18831-cov-15.147103_pt1 | contig 18831 bp, 19 predicted proteins | sample MGYA00238158_ERZ761615 | MGnify/ENA primary metagenome ERZ761615 (study PRJEB28904, sample SAMN06267902) | bioreactor metagenome | isolation source: Joint BioEnergy Institute, California, USA... | reverse complement strand
GGTCACCCTGGACTACGACTCCCAGCGCCTGAACATCGACATCACCGAAGCCGAAGTGATCGAGCGCATCACCTGCGGCTGAGCCGACGGTGCGCCCTGCCGCGGCGCCTGACCGGCCGCAACTGAAACGACGAAAGCGCCGCAAGGGCGCTTTCTGTTTTTCAGCTACCGCTACAACCCGGCGGCGCCCACCGTCGCAACCGCGGGCGCCCAGGCTCAGGCCGCCTTGCGAAACACGCGCAGCAACGGGCGCAGGCCAAGCAGCAGAACCAGCACGGTGAACGCCAGTACGGTGGCGCTGATCGGCCGTTCCACGAAGGTCATGAAATCCCCCCGCGACAGCAGCATGGCGCGGCGGAAATGCTCCTCCATCATCGGCCCCAGCACGAAGCCCAGCAGCAACGGCGCGGCAGGGAAACCGAGCACGCGCATGGCGTAGCCGAAGGCGCCGAACAGGGTCACCACCAGCACGTCGAAGGCGCTGTGGTTGACGCTGTAGGTACCGATGCAGACGAACATCAGCACCGCCGGGAACAGCAGGTGGTACGGCACCATCAGCAAGCGCACCCAGAGGCCGATCAGCGGCACGTTGAGGATCACCAGCAGCACGTTGCCGATCCAGAAGCTGACCACCAGCCCCCAGAACAGCGATGGCTGCTCGGTCATCAGCTGCGGCCCGGGGGCGATGCCATGGATCATCAGGGCGCCGAGCATCAGCGCCATGGTCGCGCTACCGGGAATGCCCAGCGCCATGGTGGGGATGAAGGCGGTCTGGTCGGCGGCGTTGTTGGCCGCCTCCGGGGCGACGATGCCTTCGATGGCGCCCTTGCCAAAGCGCTCGGGTTCGCGGGCGATGCGCCGCTCGGTGGCGTAAGCCAGAAACGCCGCGATGGACGGCCCGGTGCCTGGCAGGGTGCCGAAGAACGAGCCGATGCTCGAGCCGCGCAACATCGGCAGCCAGGAGCGCCTGAGGTCATCGCGGGTGGGCTTCATGGCCGCCAGGCGCAGGGAGTTGCGATCGACCTGGCCGCCGTCCACCTTGCCGATGCTGGCGATCACCTCGGCGACGCCGAACAGGCCCATGGCCAGCGCCACCAGGTTGATGCCGTCGGCCAGGTCGAGCACGCCGAAGTCGAAGCGCCGCGTACCGGTGTAGATATCGCTGCCCACGGTGCCGAACAGGATGCCGAAGGCGACCATGATCAGGCCCTTGAGCAGCGAGCCGCCGGAGATGTTGGAGGCCGCCACCAGGCCGAGCAGCATCAACGCGAAGTACTCGGCCGAGGAAAAGCTCAGGGCGTAATGGCTGATGGTCGAGGCCAGGCTCATCAGCAGGATGATGCCGAACGAGCCGCCGAAGAACGACGCCACGGTGGTCATCAACAACGCCACGCCACCGCGCCCTTGCTGGGCCATGGGGTAGCCGTCCAGGCAGGTCACCGCACTGGAGGGTGTGCCCGGCACGTTGAGCAGGATCGACGCGGTGCTGCCACCGTAGCTGGTGCCGTACCAGATGCCGGCGAGCATGATCAGCGCGGCGGTCGGCTCCAGGTGGAAGGTCATGGGAAACAGCATGGAGATGGCGGCGAGCACGCCGATGCCCGGGATCACCCCGAGCAAGGTGCCCATGAATACCCCGACGAAGCAGTAGAACAGGTTGTACCAGGAGAAGGCGGTCTCCATGCCGATCAGCAAATTGTCGACGAAAGACATTCCGGCACCTATCAGAACAGATCGAAATTCATATCCAGCGCGAGCTGGAAGATCAGGTAGGCGAGCACCGCCAGCGCGGTGGCGAGTAGCAACGCCTGCCTGGGGCGGGTCTTGCTGTCGGCCAGGGCGGAGATCAGCACCACGCCGAGCACGGCCGGTATCAATCCGGAGAAGGTCACCGCCAGGGCGAAGAAGCCGATGGCGCCGAGCACCAGCAGCGCCGGGCGCCATTGCACCGACATGCCGTCACGCAGCCCTGGCCGCAGCCAGGCGAACAGCGCGAGTAACGCGCCCAGCACGCCGAGGCCCACGCCCATGGCGACCGGAAACATGCCCGGGCCCATGCGCTGAATGCTGCCGATGTTGTACTGGTTGACGGCGTACAGGCTGACAGCCACGCCGAACACGGCGATCAGCAAGCCGCTGGCCGCGTCCTGATAGTTACGCTGTGACATTGCCAATTCCTCGAAAGCCAGGGCGCGGCACCTGCCGCGCCCTGCAGGTGGGGGCCTAGTTGACGGTGGCGCCGGACACTTCGATCACCTCGCGCCAGCGCTCGATTTCCTTGTCCAGCAGGTTGCTGAAGTAGCCACTGTCTTCGTTGAGCACCACGCTGCCCTCGGCTTCCATCGCCTGGCGCACCTTGTCCGAGCGCAGTGCTTCGTTGATCACCTGGTTGAGCTGGGCAACCCGCTCATCGGAGAGCCCGGCGGGGCCGACCACCGCCTTCCAGTCAGCGGTTTCGAAGCCCTCGAAGCCGCTTTCGGCAACGGTGGGCACCTGCGGCAGAATCGCACTGCGCTGCGCCGAGGTAACGGCCAGCGGCCGCAGCGAGCCGGCGCGAATGTGCGGCAGTACGCTGGGCATGCTGCCGATATAGATGTCGACCACCCCGCCCATCACGTCGGAAATCGCCTGGGCGATGCCTGGGTAAGGAACGTGGGTCAGCTCGATACCGGCCTTGTTCTGCAGCAGCTCCAGCGACAGGTGCGCCACGGTGCCGGAGCCCGGCGTGCCGAACAGCAGGCGACCCGGCTCACCCTTGGCCTCGGCGAGCAGGCCCGGCAGGTCCTTGAGCGGTGAATCACTGCGCGCGACGATCACCATCGGCTGGGTGGAGATCACCGCGATATGGCGGAAATCCTTCTTGGGGTCGTAGGGAATGTCCTTGTACAGGCTCGGATTGACCGCCAGGTTGGAGGTCTGCCCGATGGCCAGCGTCTGCCCGTCTGCGGAGGCGCGGGCCAGCTGTGCCAGGCCGATATTGCCGCCGGCGCCGGGCCGGTTCTCGACCACGAAGTTCCAGCCGGTGCTTTCGCCGACCTGCTGGGTCAGCTGGCGTGCAGAGATGTCGGTGCCGCCGCCCGGTGGGAACGGCACGATGAAATTGATGTTGCCCTTGGGATAGTCAGCGGCCTGCACCGCCCCCATCGATACGCTCAGGGCGAGCAGGGCCGTGGCAGTTAGCTTTCTTGTGATAGTGCCAATCATGGGAGGCGATCCTCTTGGAGTGTCTGGTGGCCACGGCAGTACTGCCAGGGCCCTTTCTCTTGATGCGCGGGTGATCGGCAGGCAGCCGAGCACCGCTCAACGACGTAGCTGGGACGCGGGCGCGCGCGCAGACGTGGCTGGGAGAAAGACGGCGGGAACTGTGCAGAGCCGGGGGCAGGCGCCCGGCAGGGGTACGTTTCGGCTCATGGTGCGGACCTTGTTGTTCTACTTCACCAGGGGCAGGCGTGGCCTGCCGCGAATAGACCTAGAGCCTACCATAAAGAAACGACGTTTCAATATTGAATTTATCAACGTACAAATACAGCCAAATGTGCCGATAAGACTGCACACAGGATGAGCAAGATCAAATATTGAGAAACGATATTCTATTTATATCGCTAGAAACGATAGAGCGCCGCCGGGTTGTCGACCAGGCAGGCCTGCAGCTGGGCGCTGCTCAGCTCGCGACGCAGAAAGGCCAGCATGTCCGCCGAGCGCGGTAACGGCGGCGGCGTCATCACGTGGGGCCAATCGCTGCCCCACAGGCAGCGCTCGGGATAGTGCGCGAGCAAATGGCGCAGCGGCCTGGCGAGGTCATCGTAACGGCCGATCTGCCGGCTGACGCGAGTCGGCGCCAGCTTGACCCACACCCGCCCGCTGTCGAGCAGGCGACACAAGTCCGCCAGGTTTTCCGTACTGTCAGGCGCGATATGGCCGAAGTGATCGAGCACCAGTGCTTGACGGGCCGGCAACCGGCCCAGCAACGCCTGCAGCGCAGCGTAGCGCTGCGGCTCGGTGTTGAGCTCCACGTGCCAGTCCTGCTCGAAGGCACGCGCGGCGAGGGCCGGCAAGCGTTGCAAGTCGTTGATGCCCAGCCGCGTGCGGTCCTGGATGCGCACGCCCCGCACCCCCGCCTCGGCCATTTCGGCGAGCCCGCTGGTGCCTTCATCGATCATCACCACACCGCGCAGCGCGATGTGCCTGGCACTGCCGAGCACCTCGAGCAGGTGGCTGTTGTCGGTTCCATCGATGGACGCCTGCACCAGCACCGCCCGAGCGATGCCATCGACCATGGCCTCCTCGCGAAAGGCCTCGATGCCCTTGCGCGGCGGTTGGTAGCTGGCCTCGGTATAAGGCCGGCTGGCCGAGAAGACGTGGATATGGCAGTCGCACAGTGAAGCCGAAACCGACTGTGTCATGGCCGCGCACTCCCACGGGCATGGCGATAATGCTGGTAGGCCGCCCCCAGCGCACCTAGCAGCGTCAGCCCGAGCAGGCTCAGCACGATGGGCGAGTGGATGAAGATATCGAGGCTGCCACCGCCGGTCAGCAGCGCCTGGCGCAGGCTCTGCTCCAGCGGCTGGCCGAGAATCAGGCCGATCAGCAGCGGCGGCAGCGGGAAGCCGGCGCGGCGCAGGGCAAAGCCCACCACGCCGGCCGCCAGCATCACGCCAACGTCGAACAGGTTGTTGTTCACCGAATAGGCACCGAACAGCGCCAGGATGGCGATCAGCGGGTAAAGATGGCGGGGCTGGATGCGGATCACGTGCACCGCACCGCGGAACATCGCCAGGCCGAAGATGATGCAGGGTATCGCCAGCAGGATCAGCGCCTGGAAGATCGCGTAGATCTCCACGCCATGGTCCCGAAACAGGAACGGCCCGGGGGTCAGCCCCTGCAGCATGAAGGCGCCGAGGATCACCGCGGTCACCGCGTCACCGGGAATTCCGAGGGCCAGCATCGGCACCAGCGCGCCGCCAGTCACCGCGTTGTTGGCCGCCTCGGGCGCCGCCACGCCCTCGACCTGGCCTTTACCGAACGCCTCCCTGCGCGGCGAACGCGAGCGCGCCAGGTTGTAGCTGACGAACGCCGGCACGGTGGAGCCGATGCCCGGCAGAATGCCCACGAAGGTGCCAATCAGCGACGACAACAGCAGCGTACCGCGCATCCGCCACATGGCCAGAAAGCCCACCTTGCCGCCATCCACGCCCACCGGATCGGCCTGGGTGTGCTGGCCGCGGCGGCGATCGAAGACCTGCTGCAGCACCTCGGACATGGCGAACAGGCCGATCAACACGGGAATCAGCTGCAGACCATCTTCGGCCGAGAAGCTGCCGAAGGTGAAACGCGGCAGGCCCTCGATGGGATCGAGGCCGACGATGCCGGCAGTGATGCCGAGCAGCACCATGATCGCCGAATCGAGCCTGGAGCCCCCACCAAATAGCACGATGATCGACAACGCGAAAAACATCAGTGCAGCCATCTGCGCCGGGCCGAAGTCCAGGGCGAAGGCGGCCAGCGGCTGCGCCAGCAGGATCAGCACCACGCAGCTGAACAGGTTGCCGAACACGCTGGCATACAGCGCCACGCGCAACGCCTCCCCCGCCCGCCCCTGCCGGGCCATGGGATAACCGTCGATCACCGTCGCCGCCGATGACGGCGTACCCGGCACACCGAGCAGGATGGCGGAGATCGAACCACCGAAGATCGCGCCCTGATACACCCCCAGCAACAGGATGAGTGCCGGGATCGGCGGCATGCTGAAGGTCACCGGAATCAACAGCGCGATGGCCATGGTCGGCCCAAGGCCGGGAATGGCGCCGATGATGATGCCGACGATCACACCGGTGACAGCCGCCACCAGCACCCAGATATCCAACAAGGCGTAAAAAGCGTCGAGAAGCATGGCAATGTCTCAGCCGGAGGCCCGGCGGTCAGGGAAGCGGAATATTCAAGGCGTGGCGCGCACCCAGGGTGACCAGCACGGCCACCGCCAGCGGCAGCAGCAGGCCGAGCGCCAGGCGCCGCTCGCCCAGCAGCCACGCCAGCGCGATACCCACGGCAGCGCTGCAGAGCAGAAAGCCCAGGGCATCCATCGCCAGCACTGCGCCGCCCACCAGCAAGCCGACCAGCAACACCCGCGCCCAGTCGAGCGCCGCGCCCGGCGCTTCTTCGAGCTCCGCGCGGCGTAGCCACAGGCGCAGTGCGGCGGCCACTGCCAGCAGGGCGAGAACCAGGCGAGGAAAGAAGCGCGCATCCGGGCCGCTGTCACCGAAGTCGAACACCAGCACCTGCGCCTGCAGGCTGGCCAGCCCACCCAGCGCCACCAGCAGGATCGCCACGCTGGCCAGGCTTGGCAGGCCGAAGCGGCGCTTCTGGTCGGCAGTGTCGTGCGATGGCTTGCTCATCGTTTCAACTCCTCGGCCAGGCTCCGATACACCGCCAGGTTGCGCTGGATCACTTCATCCATCTGTTCACCGGAAAGAATCCTCACCGGCTGGCTGAGCTTGTCCATATCACGGGCGAAAGCCTCGGACGCCGCCGCTTCGGCGAAGGCCGCGCGCAGCCGCTCGACCCGCTCGGCCGGCACGCCACGCGGCACCATCAGGCCGACGATGGAGGGAAACTCGATGGCGTAGCCCGCGTCGGTGAGCGTCGGTACCGCGGGGAAGTCCGGGTCACGGCTGTCGTCGAGCACGGCCAACAGGCGCAGGCGCTCACCCCTGACCATGTCGCGATAGGCCGGCACCAGGCCGATATCGATATGCCCACCCAGCAGTGCCGCAGTCACGCTGGAGGCACTGCTGAACGGCACGTGCTGCAGATCTGCCGAGGTCTTGCGCGCCAGCGCGGTAAAGGTCAGGCGCGGCCCGCTGAGGGCGCCAGCGGTGCCATAGGTGAGCCGCTTGCCGGCGGCCGCCGCGCCAAGCAGTTCGTCGAGCGAGCGATACGGGCTGTCGGCCCGCACCAGCACGCCGTGATAGGGCCCGGAGTAATTCATCAGCGAGGTGAAATCGGCAATCGGGTCGTAGCCGACCGGGCGCAGCGCCGGGGTCACGAACAGCGGCGACGAGGTGGTGGCAATCACCGCGTAGCCATCGGCCTTGCCCGCTGCGAGGCCGCGCATGGCATTGATGCCACCGCCGCCGGGGCGGTTCTCGACCACCACCGGCTGGCCGAGCAGGGGCTCGGCCAGGGCCGCCAGGCGGCGCGCGGAAATGTCCGTGGTGCCGCCCGCACCGTAGGGCACGATCAGCGAAATGGCGCGGCTGGGGTAGTCGGCAGCCCCGGCCAGGCTCGGGAAGAGCAACGGCAGCAGCGCAGCGACGACGAAGAAATAGCGGCGAACCGCAACGCTCGTGGGCGATGTCATGGGGTTCCCTTGTTCTTATTGTGGGAATGATGAATGCGATATCGCAGCTGGTTGCGCGCATCGCGGCACCGGCCAAGCCTGGCACCCAACCGCTCGCCACCCTGCAGGCGCGAACCGGATGTTCAACGAAGAACAGCCTAGCATAAAGAAACGCCATTTCAATAATGGCAATTCAAGACAACTCCAGCATTCCGCACGGCTACCAGAGCCCGCTGGCTAAACCGAAAAAACACGGGTATGCAGCGCCATCTCTTTCAAGGCGACGATGAACCCAATGAAATAAAATTTCAAAACCTTTCGAATGCCAAGCCAGGCGGCGGCGCCACTAGCGCCTCGCCATTTTCACGCCCAGGCGAATTCCGCCTTGCAGCCAAGGCTGCGCGCCAGGGTGGCGGCCGCCTTGCAGAATGGCTCGCGCAGAATGCCGGCACGCTCGGCACTCAGGCGGCTGGCGGGGCCGGAGATCATCAGCGCACCGACCATTTCATCCCCTGCCCCGAAGATCGGCAGCGCCATGGCCGCCGCATGGGGGTCGGTGACACCGCTGGAGTAATAGGGATCGGTCAATGCGCAGGCTTTCTCCAGGGTGGTACGCAGCGCCTGGGCGCCGGCAGCATTGTCCATCGGGCGCATGTCGCCGGGCTGCAAGTGCAGGCGCAGGCGATGGGGTGAATTGACCCGATACTGGCAAAGCCGGTAAGCGCCGTGGCGCACGTAGAGGGAGGCGGTCTCTCCGGTTTCGTCGGTCAGCGCCTGCAGCACCGGCATCACGTGGCGCTCCAGATCCAGGGCATCCTGGTACGCCGCATTCAGGCGCATGACCTCGCTGGCCAGCTGATAACGCCCGTCTGCCATGCGGTTGATCAGGCCGAAGGTTTCCAGGGATACGGTCAGGCGCATGATGGTGCTCTTGTTCAGACCGGTGCGGTCTGCCAGTTCGACCAGGCCCAGGGACACATCACCCACCTGGAAGGCCGTCAGCACCGTCAGCACACGATCAGCAGAGGCGACACCGCTGACGGCCGGGCGCGGGCGTGTTTTGTTCATGGGGAGTTCCTCATCGAGAATCGAATCAACGGTAATGGCGGCATTATCGAGTCCCGGCGCCCCACTACGCCAGCGTCCCGTTGACTGCCCGCGCCCAGGCGCGGTTGTCGCCCCAGGCTGGGGCTGGCGACACGGCGCTAGCCCGCGCCCCAGCCAGATGCCATGGCATGGCCGGCCACCGGCAATTCGGCGCGCAGGATGCAGCCCGAATCCGACTCGGTGATGTACAGGGTGCGTCCGCCTGGCCCGCCGAAGGCGCAGTTGGTGGTGCCCAACCCCTTGGGCGAGCGCACCACGGCAAGCGGAATGCCGAGGGCATCATGCACCCACACCAGGCCCATGCCGGTCTGACAGACCACCACGCCGTTGTCGCGGGTCAGCGCCAGGCCGTCGGGGCCGGCACGGCCGCCGGAGAACTGCAGGAACAGCCCGGCCTTGACCACCCGCTGGCTCTGCGACAACGGCAACCGCCAGACCGCATTGGCGCGGGTCACCGCCACGTACAGGGTATGCCCGGACGCATCCAGCACCAGGCCGTTGGGGCTCGGCACCTTGTCGATCAGGCAATCCAGGCGACCGCTGTCCGGGTACCAGCGATAGACACGGCCACTGGGATCCTGCAGGCCGGTCTGCCCCTGGTCGGTGAAATACAGCGCGCCATCGGGGCCGAAGTGCAGATCGTTGCAGCCCTTGAAGCCTTCACTGTCGGCGTCGCCGAGCACGCTCTCGACCTTACCGCTGGCCGGATCGAGGGTCATGATGCCGTTGCGGAAGTCGGCGATGAAGATGCGCCCGCGGGCGTCGATCTTCAGGCCATTGGGCTGGCCGTCGTACTCGGCCATCAGCGCCACCTCGCCAGCCGGCGAGGCACGGAAGATGCGCCCGAAGGGGATGTCGACGAACCACAGGTTGCCCTGCAGATCGAACGACGGCCCTTCGATGAAGCTGTCCACTGGCGCACCGCGGCGGTTCTTGTCCGCCCAGCAGGATGGCGCGCCTGGGCGACGCAACGAGGCGGGCAGCTGGGTGAATACCTCGGCCTCGATCAGCAGCGGGTCGGGATGGGGGAATGCCATGGTTCAACCTCCAGCGGTCAGATTGGGCAGCCACAGGGCGATATCGGGCACGCCGATGAGCAGCAGCAGGAACGCCAGGATGATGCCGAAGAACGGCAGCACGCCCATCACCACGTCCTCCACCTTGGTTTCGGCATCCGAGCCGGCCACCACGAACAGGATCACCCCCAGCGGCGGCGTCAGCTGGCCCAGCTCGACCAGCACCACCACGAAGATGCCGAACCAGATCGGATCCACGCCCATGGCCATCAGGGTCGGGAAGATCACCGGCACGATGATCGCGATCATCCCCAGCCCTTCCATGAAGCAGCCGAGAATGGCGAACACCAGCATCAGGATCAGCAGCAGGCCGAGCTTGGACAGCCCGGCCTGGGACACCCAGTCCAGCAGTTGCTCGCCCACCCCGGACAGCGCGGTGGCATAGGCGAAGATCATCGAGATGAACACGATGAACAGCACGTTGCCGCTCATCAGCAGGGTGCGCGACAGCGCCTCGCTGAGCATCGCCATGTTCAGGCGCCGGTACAGCGCGGCGATCAGCATGGCACCGACCACGCCCAGCGCACCGGCTTCGGTCGGCGTCGCCATGCCGCTGTAGATGCTGCCCAGGATCATCATGATCAACAGCCCGAAGGGCAATACGTCGCTCAGCGCCTGCAGGTAGTCGCGCCACTCGCGCTTTTGCGTGTCGCGCGGCACCAGGTTCGGGTTGGCGATGGCCCGCGCCATGATCAGCAGGCTGTAGCAGGCGCCGAGCAGAATGCCTGGCACCAGGCCCGCGGCGAACAGCTTGGCGATCGAGGTTTCGGTGAAGGTGGCATAGATGATCATGGTGATCGACGGCGGGATGAGGATCCCCAGGGTGCCGCCTGCGGCCAGCGAGCCGGCCACCAGACGCCGGTTGTAACCGCGCGCCGCCAGCGCCGGCAACGCCACGGTGGACATCGCCGCCGCCGTCGGCGCACTGCCGCCGGCCACGGCGGCGAACACGCCACTGCCAACGATATTGGTATGCAGCAGGCCGCCGGGCAGGCGCTTCACGAATGGCGCGATACCGTTGTACAGACGCCCGCTCAGGCCACTGGCGAGGAGAATCTCGGCCATCAAGATGAACAGCGGAATGGCCGCCAGGGTGAAGCTGTTGGCCGATCCCCAGCTGACCAGGCCGAGCGCCTTCCAGCCGGCCACGCCCTTGAACAGCCACAGGTAGGCCAGCGCCGCGGCACCGACCGCGAACTGCACCCACAAGCCGCCGACGATCAGCAGCAACAGCAAGATGAACGCGATTGCAGCTTCCATCACTCAGCCCTCCCGGTACGCAACGTGACGATCAGCTTTTCGACGATGAACAGGGCGATCATCAGCAGGCCCAGCGGCACCAGCAGCTGCGGTATCCACAGGGGCGTCATGAGCGTGGTGGGCGCCACGTTGCCGCGGGCGTAGGAGCTCATGACCAATTTGCAGGTTTGCCAGATCAACACGCCGCACACGCTGAGCGACAGCAGCATGAACAGCAGGTTGAGCAGGCGCTGCGTCCCGGAGGGCAGCGCATGCAGGACGAAACCGACCTGGAACAGGCTGTTGTTGCGCAGGCTCAGGCTGGCACCGAACAGCGTCAGGCCGACGACCAGATAGCCCGCCAGTTCCTCCACGATCATCAGCGAATGGTTGAAGAAGAAGCGCGTCACGATCTCCGCGCACACCAACAGCACCAGCAGCACCAATGCCAGCCCGGTAAGGCCGCGCACCATTGCCGCCAGCACGTCGAATACAGGGCCCGCCGATGCCGGCGGGCCAGAGGGATGTGTCTCTGCTAGGTTCATCGTCGACTCCAGCGCTTACTTGCCGAGGGCCTGGAGCACTTCGGCGAGGACCTTCTCGTGATCCGCGCCGGCGCTCTTGGCCCATTCACGCCAGAACGGCGCCATTTTCTGCTGGGCCTGCTCGATCACGGCAGCATCGGCCTCGAGGATCTTCATGCCGGCCTTGGCCTGACTCTGCATCTGCACCTGTTCGTCCTCGACGAAGCCCGCATCGATCTTGACGATCTCCTCGCTGGCGATGGCATCGAGGGCCTGGCGGGTGCTGTCGGAAAGATCGTCGTAGGCGTCCTGGTTGGCGATCAGCGCACTGAACGCATAATTGACCGGCAGGCGATAGTTGCTGGGCAGGAACTCGTGCCAGTTCTTGGCACCGCCGGCACTGGCGGTCAGCACCCCATCGATCACCCCGCGCTCCAGCGCACCGGGCACTTCGGTGCCGGCCAGGGTGATCGCCGAACCGCCGAAAGCTTCCACGAAGGCGCCCTGCTCCGGCGAGGTGACACGGATCTTGCGGCCGCGCAGATCGGCCAGGCCACGCATCTCGAAACGGCTGAACAGGGTCTGCTGCGGGTAGCGGTAGCTGCCCAGGTAGGCCACGCCCTGCTTGGCGAAGCCCTCCTTGAGGTAGGGCTCCATGACCGCGTAGGCCTTGTCCCATTGCTCTTCGTTGTTGATCAGCAGCGGCAGGTTGAGGATGCGCGCAATGGGCACGTTGCCGGAGAAGAACAGGTCGGCAGCGAAATCGACAATGCCATCGCCCACCGCCTGGGTGATATCCGTGGAGGAAATCTGCAGCGTCTTGCCCAGGTGCAGGGTGATCGACAGGTCGCCATCGGTTTGCTTGGCGATACGCTGGGAAATCCGCTCCATGCCCTGCACGGCGGCGGTGGTCGATACGGCGGAATAGGTGTAGCCCGTCCAGTTGTCGGCGTGCGCCACAGCGGCGGCGGTGCTGCCGATGAGCAGCAGGCTGGAAAGCAGGTAGTTCTTGGCAAATCCCATGGGCAGTTCCTCGTGACAACGTCTGTATGGCCTTGAGCCTGACGAGGTGCGGAGCGCCACCCAGGGGCGCACTCGCAACCGCGAAAGGCCGTGTTGTTGTAATTGCAGGGCGTCAACGTGCGGCGACGAAGCCCCTTGCCTGCGGGCTTCGAGAAGATGAGGTGCGGCCGGCGAGAGGTCGCCGCGCATCTGATGGCGGTCTGGGCATAGCGGTTTTCCTTTTTATTGTTATGGGTGCGGCGGGCGCATGGCGCCCGCGTCGAATCAGCGGGCCGGCAGCAGGTGGCGATTGACCACGCTACGCGGCTGCAGCGTTTCGCCAGCCCAGTGGGCGACGATCTGCTGCACGGCCAACAGGCCGACGCGGTCTTGCGACTCCTGGGTGTTGGCGCCGACGTGCGGGGTCGCCACCAGATTGGCCAGCGACCACAACGCGCTGTCGGCCGCAGGCGGCTCCTGCTCGAAGGTATCCAGGCCGGCACCGCCGATCTGGCCGGCGCGCAGCGCGGCGATCAGCGCCTGGCTGTCGATCAGCTCACCACGCGCGGTATTGATCAGAATGCTCCCGGGCTTCATCCGTTCGAGCTGCGCGGCACCGATCAGGTGACGGTTATCGGCGGTCAGCGGGCAGTGCAGGCTGATCACGTCGCAGTCTTCGAGCAGGCGCTCGAAGTCGCTTTCGCGGCTGATGTTCGGCCGCTCGGGAAGCGTTTTCAGGTAGGGGTCGAAGATGCGCACCTGCATGTTCAGCGGCGCCACCAGGTCCAGCAGGATGCCGCCGATCGAGCCCAGGCCGATCAGCCCCAGGGTCTTGCCGGACAGCTCCACGCCCTTGGCGGTGGCCTTGTCCCAGTTGCCGCCGCGCATCCGCCCATCGAGCCAGGCTACCTGGCGCGCCACGCTGAACATCAGTGCGAAGGCATGCTCGGCGACCGACTGTGCGTTGGCGCCCAGGGCGATGGTCACCGGAATGTTGCGCTCGGCTGCCGCCTGGATGTCGATGGTGTCGTAGCCCACGCCATGCTTGGCGATGATCCGCAGATCGGGCATCGCCTCGATCAGCTCACGGCCGAACTGGCCCTGGCGGACGATCACCGCGCCCGGCTGTTCGGCGGCAATGACCGTGAGCAGTTCCTCGACCGGCGCATAGGGCCGCGTGGGAATCACCTTGACGTTCTGCTCGGCGGCGAACGCCATGGCAGAGGGAGACAGCGCCGGCCCGGTGACCAGAATGCTTCGATTCATGCTGCGTACCTTGTTCTTGTTCGCTTGTCATGCGCGGGGTGGCCCGCGATTGAAACCAGACTACCTATAAAGAAATGCCATTTCAATAATTATAAAATCCGAACTTGCTGAAATTCATCAGCGCCGACCAAGAACGCCAAAATCCGCATAAAACCCGGGAAAGCGCCAATCAAAAACAGCGCAATACCTGAAGAGGTGGTTGTGCCCTATGTGGCTCGATGGTATTTATGAAATTGCATTTCATTAAATCAACAACATCGACACGAGGTATCAACCATGTCCATCGGATTCAGAGTGCTGTCAGCGGCCCGCAAGGTGAGCGCCGACTGGGTCGAGCGCTTTCGCAGCGTGCCCGTGGCCTGCGTCAGCGACTCGATGAACCGGATGACCGCTGGCGGCGCGCGGCTGCGTCCGATGCATGGCGGCGGCATGCTGGCCGGCCCGGCCCTGACGGTCAAAGCGCGGCCAGGTGACAACCTGATGCTGCACTACGCCCTGGATATCGCCGAGCCCGGTGATGTGGTGGTGGTGGATGCCGGTGGCGAGCTGAGCAATGCCCTGATCGGCGAAATGATGGTGGCCTACGCGGCCAAGCGCGGCGTGGCCGGTATCGTCATCAACGGCGCGATTCGTGACGCAGCGGCCATCCGCGCGGGCGACTTTCCGCTGTTCGCCGCCGGCATCACCCATCGCGGCCCGTACAAGGACGGCCCGGGCGAAATCAACGTGGCGATCGCTATCGACGGCATGGTCATCGAGCCGGGCGACCTGGTGATCGGTGATGACGACGGCCTGCTCTGCGTGCCCTATGACCAAGTGCCCGGTGTATTCGAACGCGCTGACGCCAAGAACCGCGCCGAACTCGCTCAGCTCGAGCGCATCGCCGCTGGCCAGAACGATCGCCGCTGGGTGATCGAGTCGCTGCGCCAGAAGGGCTGCCAGCTGCCGGAGTGATCGGCTGAATACCTGCCTGCCCTTGCGCAGGCAGGTCGCCCCCCGCCCTGCACATCTCTCGCCGATGCGGCACAATCGCCCTTCCCCCGCAAAGGACAGGCGCCCATGCAGATCGACGAAGAGCTGACGCTCAAGAAGCTGGAAATCTTTCTCGCCTTCATGCGCAGCGGCAACCTGGCCCGCGCCGCCAGCGAGCTGCAGACCAGCAACGTCAGCGTGCACCGCGCCGTGCATTCGCTGGAAAACGCCTTGCGCTGCCCGCTGTTCAAGCACGAGGGCCGCAACCTGATTCCCCTGGAAAGCGCCTATGTGCTGGAAGAAAAGGCCCAGAAGCTGATCCAGGACGCCCAGGACATGGTGCGCCTGACCCGCGAGGCGGCCGGCTTCGGCGCCGAGCGCTTCAAGCTCGGCGCGCTCTATTCGCTGACGGTGAAAACCGTGCCGCAACTGATCATGGGCCTCAAGCTGCGCCGCAGCGAACTGAATATCGACCTGATCCTCGGCTCCAACGTCGACCTGCTCTACAAGCTCAGGAACATGGAGCTGGACGCCATCCTGATCGCCCTCGACGACAGCGTCAGTGACATGGACTGCGGGCAGCTGGCGCTGTTTTCCGATGACATCTTTCTTGCCGCACCCAACGACTCGCCCTTCGCCGAACAGGCAGAGGTGGACCTGGCCGATCTGCGCGACCACACCTTCATCACCCTCACCCAGGGCTACGCCACCTTTCGTGACGGTGAACGGGTGTTCCAGCAGGCCGGCTTCGAGCCGAAGGTGGCGATGCAGGTCAAGGACATCTTCACCCTGCTGAGCATGGTCAGCTCGGGGGTGGGTTACGCCCTGCTGCCGGGGCGCGTGGCCGCGGTGTACGAGAACCGCATGAAGCTGATTCCGCTGCAGGCCAAGTACCAGCTGCAGCAGCATATCGGGGTGGTGTTTCTCAACGCCCGGGAGCGCGACCCCAACCTGCTGGCACTGCTCGCCGAGTGCCGCATGTACAGCCGGCAGTCGTGAAGGCAGGTGTCGCCGCTGAAGCGCCCCCACGACACCGTAGCCTGGGTAGAGCGAAGCGAAAGCCGGGACGATGTTCCCGTCGTATAGAAAAAGCCCGCCACGAGGGCGGGCGAAAGGTCAGCCGAGAAGGCCGCGCATCATGAAGTAGAGCAAGGACGGCCCGAGCAGGCAGCCCAGCGCGGTGTAGAAGGCCGCGGTCAGGCAGCCATAGGGCACCAGCTTGGGATCGGTGGCCGCCAGGCCGCCGGCCACGCCGCTGGAGGTGCCCATCAGGCCGCCGAAGATCACCGCGCTGCGTGGATTGTTGAGGCCGATATAGGGGGCAACGAAGGGCGTGGCCACCATCACCAGGATCGCCTTGATCAGCCCGGCGGCGATGGACAGCGCCATCACGTCGGAGCTGGCGCCGATGGCCGCGCCGGTGACCGGGCCGACGATATAGGTCACCGCGCCGGTACCGATGGTGGTCAGGCTGACCACGTCGGTGTAGCCGAAGGCCATGGCCACCCCCACGCCGGCCACGAACGAGGCCAGCACGCCGACGAACAGCGCCAGCACCCCGGCAACGCCGGCACGCTTGAGCTCCTCGACACTGACGCCGAAACCGGTGGCGACGATGGCGAAATCGCGCAGCATGGCGCCGCCGAGCAGGCCGATGCCGGCGAACAGCGGAATGTCCACCAGGCCCTTCTGCCCACCGGTATAGGCGCCACCGATATAGGACAGCAACAGCCCGAGCAGGATGGCGATGGCCGAGCCGTGCAGGCGGCCCTTGGTGAGCTTGTCGGACATCCAGTAGGACACCCACATGGTAATGCCGACGATGGCGAAGCCGCTGAGCAGGCTGTAGCCGGTAATGACCTTCATCAGAGATTCGTACATGGCAGTCACCGCGGCGCTTTGGGCAGGGGGGAAGCCGCTTCGGCATCGGCCTTCTTCTGGCCAATCCGGCACAGGGCCGGCACCAGGGCAAAGCCGATGATCACCGCGGCGGCACCGGCGAGAATCGCCATCGGCCCGCCGCTGAGGGCGCCGTAGACGTTCTGCTGGGCGGCCATGGCGACCACGATGGGAATGTAGATGGCGCTCCAGAACTCCACGCCCTGCTCCGATTTGCCGGTGAACAGCCCACGTTTTTTCAGGTAACTGCCCAGGAAGATCAACAGCATCATGGCGATGCCGACACCGCCGACGTTGGCGGGTACGCCGATGAGTTTGCCCAGCAGCTCTCCGATGAAGATGCCTGCCAGGGTGCAGAACGCCAGAAAGGCGACACCGTAGATGATCATTGTTGTTGTCCTCGTTTTACGATCGAAGTTGTTGTTCTTGTGCTTCGGTAAACGCTACGGCTCAGCGGTCGCGGCTCACCTCCTGACGCAACATGGCGTCGAGTGTATCCAGGCGCGCACCGGTGAAGGCGATCGCCTGGCCAGGCTCGAAGACGCGCCGGGCAAGCCCGGTCAGCACGCCACCTGGAGGCAGTTCCAGGTGCAGGCGCACGCCGCGCTCATAGGCGGTAGTGAGGGTGGCCTGCCAGTCGACGACGCGGCTCATGTTCATGGCCAGGTCATCGCGCAGGGTTTCCGGGTCGCGGATCAGGCGCGCCGAACTGCCACTCAGGTAACGCACCCGGGGCGCCCGCAGCTCGACCTGCGCGAACGCGGCAGCCAGCTCGCGGGCCGGTGCAGCGAGCAGTTCGCAATGCGACGGTACGCTCATGGCCAGGCGCTTCGCCGCACCGGCACCGAGGGCGCGGGCGTGCTCGGCCAGCCGGGCCATGGCGGCATCGCTGCCGGCGATCACCAGCTGGGTTTCGGCGTTGATATTGGCCAGGTACACCGGGCCTTCGGCGTCGGCCAGCAGGCCCTCGATGCGGGCCTGGTCGAGGCCGAGGATGGCGGTCATGCCGTAGCCATGGGGGTAGGCGCGCTGCATCAGCTCGCCACGCAGGGCGACCAGGCGCACGGCATCGGCGAAATCCAACGCATCGGCCACCACGGCAGCGGCATAGGCGCCGATGGACAGGCCGGCGACATAATCAGGCCGATGACCGCGTTCGCCCAGCAACCGCGCGGCCGCCACGCCAGCGATCAACAGGCACAACTGCACGGCACGGGTGTCTTGCAAGGCTTCGGCCGAATCCAGCAGGCGTACGTCCTCGCCCAGGGCGGCGCTGGCCTGCTCGATACAGGCCTGCACCACAGGTGCATCAGGCAAGGCCTGGAGCATGCCGGGCTGCTGCGCGCCCTGGCCGGGAAAGGCCCAGAGCGTGCTCACGCCGCCACCTGCTGCAGGTGCCAGGGGTCGCGAACCAGCAACGGGCCGTTCTGGGTTTTCAGCAATACGCGGGGCGACTCACCGGCCCATTCGCGCAGCGCCACGGCGCCGTGCGGGGTTTCCAGTTGCAGGTCGATACGGCCCGGTGCTTCATCCAGCAGCACGCACAATGCCCGCGCCTCGGCGCGCGAAAGCTGATCGGGGGCACGTAGCGACAGGTCGAGATCGCTGTCCGCATGCGCGGCGGCGATGCCGCTGGCCAGTTCGAAGCCCAGGCTGCCGGTCACGCCCCAGGCCAGGCCCAGGGCATCGAGACGCGGCGCCAGGTGGCTCAGCGCCCGCAACGCCGGCCACTGCGGCTGCCCGTGTTGGTGCCAACGACCGGCGCGCGCAATCGCTTCAGGGCTGACCAGGCGGCTGATCTCGCTCAGGCGCATCCAGGCGGCATGGCGCTGTTCCCGCGCCGCGCCGCGGATACCGACGGCGACCCAGCCCGCCGCGGCTGGAGCACGCCGCACCACCACCGGCACATGCCCGCCCAGGGCGGCGCGAGCCCAGGCCGGCGCCTCCTGTGGCAGCTGCTCGGGGCGCAGGCCCCAGAGCAGGTCATGTGGGCGGGGTGTCGGAAGCATCGTTGTATCCTCCGTAGGGCGGGTGCAACCCGCCATTTCGCATCGTTCAGGATCGACGGGGTTCACCCGCCCTACGCCTTACCACTGCGCGCGCAAGGCCTCGCGCACCTGCGTGGACGCCGCGCGGTTGGCGGCGCCCAGGCGGTTACGCAGATCCCGCGGGCTGCCGGCGATATCGGCCAGGGCACGGCCCAGGGCATCCCGCACGCGGGCCAGGTCGGCAGCCGTTGGTTGCGCGGCCTGCTCGACATCGAGCACCTCCGCCAGCAGCCCGAGCGAGGCGTAGTTGTCCAGGTCATAGGCCATCGGCGGCACGCTGGCGGCCAGCGCCTCCAACTCGTCGACACTGCGCAGGGTGATGCGCGCGGCGGCGGCCTTGCCCATGGCATGCACCATCACCC
>ENA-UOXB01000718-UOXB01000718.1-bioreactor-metagenome-genome-assembly--contig:-NODE-718-length-18888-cov-6.021133_pt1 | contig 18888 bp, 13 predicted proteins | sample MGYA00238158_ERZ761615 | MGnify/ENA primary metagenome ERZ761615 (study PRJEB28904, sample SAMN06267902) | bioreactor metagenome | isolation source: Joint BioEnergy Institute, California, USA | place... | reverse complement strand
TTCGGGGCGTTCGTGCAGTACCCCGGGGCGTCCGGTCGCGTATGGGATCCGAGCGCGGTCATCGGCGAGGTGCAGGCCGCGGGCGGTCTCGTCGTCGTCGCCGCCGATCTGCTCGCGTTGACGTTGCTGCGCTCGCCCGGCTCGCTCGGAGCCGATGTCGCCGTCGGGACGACCCAGCGGTTCGGCGTCCCGATGGGCTTCGGGGGCCCGCACGCCGGCTACATGGCGGTGCGTGCCGGTCTCGAACGCCAGTTGCCGGGGCGCCTCGTGGGAGTCTCCGTCGACGCGGTGGGAGACCCGGCCTACCGCCTGTCGCTGCAGACCCGCGAGCAGCACATCCGCCGCGAGAAGGCGACCTCGAACATCTGCACCGCGCAGGTGCTGTTGGCGGTCATGGCGTCGATGTACGCCGTCTATCACGGGCCCGAGGGACTCCGGCGCATCGCCGAGTCCGTCGCCGGGCACACGGCCCTCCTCGCCGAATGGTTGGCCGACGCCGGTGTCGACGTCGAGCACGACTCCTTCTTCGACACGCTGACGGTGCAGGCGCCCGGCCGGGCTGCCGAGGTCGTCGCGGCGGCCCGGGAACTCGGCTACCAGCTGTGGCACCGTGACGACGACACCGTCGGCGTCTCGGTCGACGAGACGACGACCGTCAGCGACCTGCACGCCGTCGTGCGCGCCTTCGGCGGCCCTGAGCAGCGCGCGTTCGCGTTCGTCGCCGGGTCGATGTGGCGGGAGCGGCACGCTCCGGCCTCGCTCCGGCGCGAGGACGAATACCTCACGCATCCGGTCTTCACGAGCCACCATTCCGAGACGGCGATGATGCGGTACCTCAAGCGTCTCGCCGACCGCGACTATGCGCTCGACCGCGGCATGATCCCGCTCGGGTCGTGCACGATGAAGCTGAACGCCGCCACCGAGATGGCCGCCGTCACCTGGCCGGAGTTCGCGCGCGTGCATCCGTTCGCGCCCGCCGACGACGTCCGCGGATACCTCGAGCTCGTCGACCAGCTCGAAGCGTGGCTCGCCGAGGTCACCGGCTACGACGCCGTCTCGCTGCAGCCGAACGCCGGTTCGCAGGGCGAGCTCGCCGGGCTGCTGGCGATCCGCGGATACCACCGTTCGCGGGGTGACGACGACCGTACGGTCTGCCTCATTCCGTCGTCGGCGCACGGCACGAACGCCGCATCCGCCGTGCTGGCGGGCATGCGCGTGGTGGTCGTCGCCTGCGACGAGGCGGGAAACGTCGACCTCGACGATCTCCGCGCCAAGATCGACGAGCATGCCGCGGCGCTGTCGGCGCTGATGATCACCTACCCGTCGACGCACGGTGTGTACGAGCACGAGGTACTCGCGATCACCGAGGCCGTGCACGCGGCAGGCGGTCAGGTGTACGTCGACGGCGCGAACCTCAATGCCCTTCTCGGCTTCGCCCGCTTCGGCGATCTCGGCGGAGACGTGTCGCACCTGAACCTCCACAAGACGTTCGCCATCCCGCACGGCGGTGGCGGACCGGGTGTGGGTCCGGTCGCGGCGAAGGCGCCCCTCGCAGCGTTCCTGCCCTCGCATCCGTTCGCGCAGCGCGCGGAGCACGCGGGCGGCTTCGTCTTCGATGGCGGCCCCGTCTCGGCGGCGCCCTACGGCTCGGCATCCATCCTTCCCATCTCGTGGGCGTATGTCCGGATGCTGGGTGCGCGCGGTCTGCGCGAGGCGACCGGAGCGGCGGTGCTCGCGGCGAACTACGTCGCGGCACGGCTGCGCGACCACTACCCGGTGCTGTACGCGGGCGAAGGGGGTCTCGTCGCACACGAGTGCATCCTCGATCTCCGTCCGCTGCGCGAGCGGACCGGCATCACCGTCGACGACGTCGCCAAGCGACTGATCGACTACGGATTCCACGCCCCGACCATGTCGTTCCCGGTGGCGGGGACGCTGATGGTCGAGCCGACCGAGTCGGAGGACATCGCCGAGATCGACCGCTTCGTCGAGGCGATGATCGCCATCCGCGCCGAAGCCGAGCGCGTGGCCTCGGGGGAGTGGCCCGCCGACGACAACCCGCTCGTCGGCGCCCCGCACACGGCGGAGGCGGCGGTCGCGTCGGAGTGGTCGCATGCGTACTCGCGCGAGGAGGCGGTCTACCCCGTCCGTTCGCTCGTGCGGGGCAAGTACTGGCCGCCGGTGCGACGCATCGACCAGGCCTACGGCGATCGCAACCTCGTGTGCGCCTGCCCGCCGCCCGAGGCGTTCGCCTGACGCCGGGCCGCTTCGCGAGAGCGCACCGTTTCGCCGAGCACGTACCCTCCGAGGTACGTGCTCGGCGGGACGGTGCGTTCTCGTCGGGCTCGGGGTCAGGGTGCGGGGCTCAGAAGAGACCGGGCCACCACGATGCGGCCAGCGGATAGCCGATGAAGGCGACGAGGTCGATCACGACGTGGGCGACCACGAGCGGCATCACCCGGCCCCAGCGGTGGTACACCCATCCGAAGACCACGCCCATCGCGATGTTGCCGAAGATCGGACCGATGCCCTGGTACGCGTGGTACAGGCCGCGCAGCGCCGCCGTCGACAGGATGATCGCCCACGTGCTCCAGCCGAGCCGCCGCAGCCGGTCGAACAGATACCCGATGAAGATGACCTCTTCCGTGAGGCCCGCGCGCAACGCGGCGAGGGCGAGGAGGAGGACGGCCGTCCACCCGCCGTCGAGCGGAGCCGCGCCGACCTGGACGGTGATGCCGAGCGCGCGCCCGAGGGCGTAGAGGCCGAGGCCGGGGACGCCGATGAGGGCGACGAGCAGGATGCCGGCGCCGGCATCCCTCCCGAACATCCGGAAGTCCAGGCCGATGCGGCGCAGCGCCGACCGGCCCGGCTCCCAGAGGAAGTAGATCGCCAGCGCCACCGGGGCCAGGTTGAACAGATTCGAGAAGACCTGCGAGACCACTGACCAGGGATCCGCCGTCGCGGCGCCCGGGTTGAGCGAGGTCGACTGGTCGCCCAGGCTCACCTCGCTCGTCACGGCCTGCAGGAACGACAGCACCGAGAAGAAGGCCGAACGGCCCACGGAGACCGCCAGGACGAGGGCGATCTCCCACCAGAGCCGACTCCGCGACACGTGCGTCATTGTTCCTCCCCGGTCGATGTTAGGCCCGGGGGTGGGGCGTCACGGGCGGCGCCGTTTGCGCGCGGGAGTCTCGGTCGCCAGCACGTGCTGCAGCGGTTCGGGATCGGCGAGACGCCCGATGGCGAGCATGGTCTCGACGCGGTCGATCCCCGGGATGGGCCAGACCTCTTCGACGAGCAGCCGCTGCAAGTCGGCATGGTCCCGCACGCGGAACCGCGCCATGAGGTCGTACCCGGCGGCCAGCACGATGACCTCGGTCATCGCGTCGATCGCCTTCAGCGCGCTCAGGACCGTGGCGGCGTCTGCGTCGCCTGTCAGGCGCAGCGGCATCACCACGAGCATCGGGTAGCCCAGTGCCGCCCAGTCGAGTTCGATCGTGTGTCGCCGGATGACGTGACCTCGCTCCATGCGGGCGATCCGCTCGGCGACGGCCGGGGCCGACATTCCCACCTCCGCCGCGATGCTGCGCATCGACGCCCGTGCGTCCTCGTGAAGGCGATGGAGGATGCGCCGGTCGATGTCGTCGATCTCGAGCACGTCGCGTTCGGGCTCGAGCAGAGAGCGCAGTCGCGCTGGGTCGGTCGTCATGCCCCTCCCCGGGCGGTGTCGGCGAAGCCACTTCGTTCGAGCTCTCGGAAGACGTCGAGCGTGAACTGCACGTGATCGAGAAAATCCTCGACGTAGCCGTGCTCATCGTAGCCGTGCATGTTTCCGGCGGGTCGCAGGGTGCCGGTGGGGGAGATGATCGGCGCGCCGAGGTGCTCGAGGAACAGTGCCCCGGGTCCTGCCCCGGTCATCACGTCGTAGACGACCGCCTCCGCGCCGAACGCGCGTCCGGCGGCGCGCACGACGGCTTCGCCGAAGGCCGATTGCACGGGCGAGTAGGCGGGCGCGAGCGCGCGGATCACGGAGACCGCGACATCCGGATGCCGTTCCGCGAGGTGCGTCCGCACGGCGGCCACCACGCGCTCGGGCCGCATCCCCGGGACGAGCCCGAAGCGCACGCGAGCCGTCGCCGACGCCGGGATGCTCTGACGCACTCCGTCATCGAGGTCGAAGCCCGAGAGGCTCATCGAGGGTTCGAACACGAAACGCGTCGAGAGCTGCGAGTCTGTGCCGGGAAGGTACGGCGAGACTCCGTCGCGCGCGATCGACGGTCCGGGCAGTGTGATGTCCGCGGTGCGGCGACGTGCCCGCTCGTCGGGGACGAGGGCGTCGTCGCGCACGCCGGCGACGGCGATCCGGCCGTCTTCGGTGCGCATCGACGAGATGGCCGCCATCAGCTCGAGCGGTGCGGACCGCAGGATCGACGAGTACGAGGGATGCTGCGCCGAGGCGAGGATGTCGAGAGAGAGCTCGATCTCGAGCGAGCCGCGGCACCCGAAGCCGACGGCGGGGCGGCCGTCCTCCTCGCGCAGGTAGCTCTCCCACAGGCACGCATCTGCTCGGAGCTCTGCCGCGTGCGCGGCGAGTACCTCTCCGAGGCCCGGGCTGCCGATCTCTTCGCACGGGTCGGCGAGATAGATGACCCCGAAGGGTGTGCGTCCGTCGTGCTCGTCGATCCAGAGGCGCAGCGAGGCAAGACGCCCGGCGACGTCTGCTTTGTCGTCGCACGCGCCGCGCGCGTACATCGCGCCGTCTCGGATCTCGGCGGCGTAGGGCGGAGACGACCAGCGCGACGGGTCGCCCTCGGGCTGCACGTCGTAGTGGTTGTACAGCAGCAGCGATGCGTCACTGGCTCCGGCGCGGAAGCCGACGACGACGGGGCCGTAGTCGGGGATCTCGTAGCGCACGACGCGGTCCATCAGCGGAGCGAGTCGTTCCTCGATCCAGTCCGCCGCCGCCGCGATGGCATCCAGGCGACCGGCGACCGTGGGGAACCGGCACACCTCCTGCCAGCTCGCGACGATGGTGTCGGCGGCCTCGTCGATCCGCGGGTCGCGACCCATCGTCACTTGCCTCGGGGCAACGACACCGGAACGAGGTCGTAGGGGTAGTCCGAGATGAGCTCGTAGCCGTCCTCGGTCACCAGCACGATGTCCTCCAGACGAACGCCGCCGAAGCCCTGCCGATAGCAGCCCGGCTCGATGGCGATGACGTCGCCGGCGACGAGGACCGCATCGTTCTGGTTGAGGCTCGGCGGCTCGTGGACCTCGAGCCCCACGCCGTGCCCGAGCGAATGGAAGTAGCCCTCGTCGAGCACCTCGCCGGGCTTCTTGGTCAGTTGGGTGGGCTGGCCCGCGGCTTCGATCGGCTCGCACGAGATGCGGTGGAGCTCGGCCACCGGCAGACCGGGGCGGATCGCGGCCAGCGTCGCGTCGAACGACTTCTTGACGATGTCGTAGTAGAACGCGAGCTCGTCGTCGATGTCGCCCTTGACGAACGTGCGGGTCATGTCGGAGTTGCCGCCCGAGGCGATGTCGCGCGGGCAGATGTCGACGGTCACGGGCTCGCCCTCGAAGATCTGTCCTGACCCCGCGTGGTGACCGATGCAGGTCTGCGCGCCGTGGGCGACGATCATGCCGGCGTCTTCGCACCCGTTGCGCAGGAAGACCGAGCGGATGCGGTCCTTGAGGTCCTCGCACGTGAGCGGCACACCGTCGAGCATGAGCCCGCCGTCTGCTGCGACCGTCGAGCGGTGCATCGCGTCGGCGACGAGCGAGACACCCGCTTCCGCGGCCACCTGCGCACGGCGGATGCCGGCGAGCTCGTGCGGAGTCTTCACGCGCCGACGCTGGACGAAGAGGTCGCGGTCGACACGCACGTCGATGCCGTTGGCGCGCAGGTGGTCGGCGACCTCGAGCGGGAAGGTGGGCGGCACGGCGGCGCCGGTCACGCCCAGACGGCGGCAGGCGGCGACCAGGGTGGAGAGCTCGGCGAGGTCGGGGTCTTGGCCGGCCGCACGGAACTCGTCGAAGCCGAGCTCATCGAGCGGGAAGACCGTCATGCCCGGGACGTCGCGCATGCGTGCCGCTTCGAGCGACTTGATCGCCACGTGCGGCGCTCCCGCGATCTCGATGTAGAGGAACGGGTCGTGCACGTCGTGGGGGATGACGTGGCGCATGTCGGCTGCCAGCGTGCTCGCGTAGATGAGGATGGCGTCGTCCACCACAGCGGCTCTCCTTGGATCGGGTGTCCCGCCGAGTGCGAGACCGAGATGTCCCGACTTTACATCAGAGCTGTTACCGAACAGATTCACCTTGCTATCGAAGGTACGCAATTCCTGTCGCCATACTTAGTAAGCCCCTTCCTGGGCTGTGTCGGAGCGGTCTCGGTGCCCCGGATGACGCACCGCGCAGGCATCGACACGCAGCCGACGCAGGATGACAACCCCGCCGCCGCGATTGTTGCCGACATGTAACGGTTTGGGCCTGGATGCGGTCACAGGGGCGGCTCGCGCTTATCGTCGGGGGTATATCCCGTGCTCCGGACACCGGTGTGTCTTCACCACCGTCCACCGTGAGCGCGTACCCGTCACCCAGGAGGAAACATGTCGAGACGACGTTGGGGAGTCGGCGCGATCGCGCTGGTGTCCGCCGTCACGCTCACGCTGGCCGGTTGCTCGGCCGGCGGCGACAGCAACACGGGCGGGGGCTCCAACGCCTCCGCGATCATCACCACGAACGGCACCGAGCCGCAGAACCCGCTGCTGACCTTCGGCACCACCGAGACCGGCGGTGGCCGCATCCTCACCTCGATGTACGCGGGTCTGGTCAGCTACAAGGCGGACGGCACGATCGAGAACGAGGTCGCTTCCTCGATCGAAAGCGACGACAACGTGGTGTGGACCATCACCGTCGCCGACGGCTGGAAGTTCAGCAACGGTGAGGAGATCACCGCGAAGACCTTCGTCGACACCTGGACCGCCGGCGCGCAGGACGAGAACGGCGCGTACTGGTTCTACACGATCGAGGGTGCGTCCGACGACGGCAGCACCGCCCCGACGGGCCTCGCGGTCGTCGATGACATGACCTTCACGGTCACGCTCAAGGCTCCCGACGCCGACTTCCCGCTGCGTCTCGGCTACACGGCTTACATGCCGCTGCCGTCCGTCGCTTTCGAAGACCTCGAGGCGTTCGGCGAGAACCCGGTCGGCAACGGCCCGTACATGCTCGACGGCGAGGGCGCCTGGCGCCACAACGAGGGCATCAACCTCGTTCCGAACCCCGACTACAAGGGTGTGCGCGAGGTCAAGAACGACGGTCTGAACATCGTCTTCTACACCTCTCTCGAGTCGGCTTACGCCGACGCGCAGGGCGGCAACCTCGACGTGCTCGACACCGTTCCCGACACCGCGTTCGCGACCTACGAGACGGACTTCCCGGAGCGTTCGGTCAACCAGCCCGCCGCGATCTTCCAGGGCTTCAACATCCCCTTCTACCTGCCGAACTTCGGCAACGACGAAGAGGGTCAGCTCCGTCGCGCCGCCATCTCGATGGCGATCAACCGGGAAGAGATCACCGACACGATCTTCCAGGGCACGCGCACGCCGGCCACCGACTTCACGTCGCCGGTCGTCGAGGGCTGGAGCGACGACCTGCCCGGCTCCGAGGTTCTCGAGTACAACCCCGAAGAGGCGAAGGCGAAGTGGGCCGAGGCCGAGGCGATCAGCCCGTACGCCGGACCGTTCACCATCACGTACAACTCCGATGGCGGCCACCAGGCTTGGGTGGATGCTGTCGCGAACAGCATCGCCAACACGCTCGGTATCGAGGCGGTTGGTTCACCGCAGCCGACGTTCGCCGCTGCGCTCGACCTGCGCACGACCGGCACCCTGACCGGCGCCACCCGCGCCGGATGGCAGGCGGACTACCCGTCGCAGGGTAACTTCCTGTCGGCGCAGTACAGCACCGGCGCGAGCTCGAACTACGAGGGCTACACCAACCCCGAGTTCGACCAGCTGCTGACGCAGGCCGCATCGGCTCCGTCCATCGAGGACGCGGCCGGCCTGTACGAGCAGGCTCAGGAGATCCTGATGCGCGATCTGCCCAGCGTTCCGCTGTGGTACCAGAACGCCGTCGGTGTCTGGGGCGAGGGCGTCGACAACGTCGTCTTCGGCTGGGACTCGGTGCCGCTGTACAACCAGGTCACCAAGGGCTGAGTTCGGCTCCAGGCGATCATCGAGTACGGTGTCCGGGGCGCATTCGCGTCCCGGACACCGTGCTGACCGGGGCCCATTCGCCCTCACTACCCGAACCCATTTAGGAACTATTCGTCGATGCTCTGGTTCATCGGTCGACGGCTGCTGCAGCTGATCCCCGTCTTCTTCGGGGCGACCCTTCTCATCTACGCCCTCGTCTTCCTCTTGCCGGGAGACCCGATCGCCGCCCTGTACGGCGAGCGTCAACCGTCTCCCGCCGTCATCGAGGCGGTGAGGGCGCAGTACAACCTCGACAAGCCGTTCATCGTGCAGTACTTCCTGTACATCGGGGCGCTGCTGCAGGGTGACTGGGGCACGACGTTCTCGGGCCGTCCCGTCATCGACGTGATGGCTCAGGCGTTCCCGATCACGCTGCGACTGGCGGTCCTCGCCCTCGCGATCGAAGCGGTCTTCGGCATCGTCGTCGGTCTCATCGCGGGCCTGCGCAAGGGCAAGCTCTTCGACGCCACCGCCCTGGTCGTCAGCCTGCTCCTCATCTCTGTGCCGACCTTCGTCATCGGCTTCGTTTTGCAGTACGTCCTCGGCATCCAACTCGGGTGGTTCCGCACCACCGTCAGTGCGGGTGCGCCCTGGAACGAGCTCCTCCTGCCGGCGATCGTGCTCGCGACGGTCTCGTTCGCCTACATCGTCCGGCTCACCCGCTCATCGGTCGCCGAGAATCTCTCCGCCGACTTCGTCCGCACGGCGACGGCGAAAGGCCTCAGCCGCCCGCGCGTCGTCACGGTGCACGTGCTCCGCAACTCGCTCGTTCCGGTCGTGACCTACCTCGGCGTCGATCTCGGATCGCTCATGGTCGGGGCGATCGTCACCGAGAGCATCTTCAACATCAACGGCGTCGGCGGCACGATCTATCGCGCCATCACGATCGGGGAGGGGCCCACCGTCGTGTCCTTCGTCGCCATCATGGTCATCATCATCATGCTGGCGAACCTGCTCGTCGACCTCCTGTACGCCTGGCTCGACCCGAGGATCCGCTATGCCAAGTAATCTCCGCCGGAATCAGGAACACTTCGTCGCTCCCGAAGAGGAGACGCCGCTCCAGGCGATCGACGCGGTCTCGACCGACGACAAGCCGCGCACCGTCTGGAGCGACGCGTGGCAGTCGATGCGCCGCCGACCCATGTTCTGGGTCTCGGCCGTCCTCATCGTGCTGATCCTCTTCGTCGCGATGTTCCCCGGGCTCTTCTCGCCCGTGTCGCCGACCGCGAATTGTCAGCTGGCCGACAGCAACGCCGGGCCGCGCGCCGGACACATCTTCGGATTCACCCGTCAGGGCTGCGATGTCTACGCCCGCGTGATCTACGGAACGCAGTCGTCGGTCATGGTCGGCTTCATCGCGACGCTGATGGTCACGATCTTCGGCTCCGTCGTCGGCGCCCTCGCCGGGTACTACGGCGGCATCCTCGACGCGATCCTCTCGCGCGTGGCCGACATCTTCTTCGCCATCCCCACGGTCCTCGGTGCCATCGTCTTCATGTCGGTCGTCCCCGACCGGACGCCGCTCGTCGTCGCCCTCGTCATCGCCGTGTTCGCGTGGCCTCAGATCGCCCGCATCATGCGCGGTGCGGTCCTGACGGCGAAGCAGGCGGACTACGTCGTGGCGTCCATCGCCCTCGGCGTCTCGCGGTGGCGCGTCCTGCTGCGTCACGTCCTGCCCAACGCGATCGCTCCGGTGATCGCCGTGGCCACCGTCTCGCTCGGCACGTTCATCGTCGCCGAGGCGACCCTGTCGTTCCTCGGCATCGGCCTGCCCGGCACGGTGATGAGCTGGGGCAACGACATCAACTCCGCGCGTCAGTCGCTCACCACGAGCCCGATGGTGCTGATCTACCCCGCTGCCGCGCTGTCGGTGACGGTCCTGTCCTTCCTCATGCTGGGCGACGTCGTGCGCGACGCCCTCGACCCGAAGGAGCGTGCGCGCCGATGAGCGACACCACGTCCTCGGATGCCACGCCGCTGCTGGACATCCGCAACCTCCACGTCGGGTTCCAGACGAAGGCCGGGCTCGTTCCCGCCGTCCGTGGCGTCGACCTGACGATCTATCCGCGCCAGTCGGTGGCGATCGTGGGCGAGTCTGGTTCCGGCAAGTCCACCACCGCGCAGGCGATCATCCGTCTGCTCCCCGGAACCGGACGCATCACCGACGGTCAGATCATGTTCGAGGGCCGCGATCTCGCGGCGCTGACGAACCGTGAGCTGCAGGCCGTGCGCGGAGCCCAGATCGGTTACGTCCCGCAGGACCCGATGTCGAACCTCAACCCCGTGCTGACCGTGGGCTTCCAGGTTCGCGAGGCCGTCCGGTCGAACCGCAGCGCAACGGGACGGGCAGCCGTCCGCGACCGCGCGGTCGAGGTGCTCACCGAAGCCGGTCTTCCGGATGCCGAGGATCGGATGCGGCAGTACCCGCACCAGTTCTCCGGCGGAATGCGCCAGCGTGCGCTCATCGGGATCGGCTTGTCGGCCCGCCCGAAGCTTCTCATCGCCGACGAGCCGACGTCGGCTCTCGACGTGACGGTCCAGCGCCAGATCCTCGACCACCTGGGCTCCCTCACGTCCGACTTCGGCACCTCGGTGCTGTTCATCACCCACGACCTCGGACTCGCCGCCGAGCGTGCCGAGCACCTCGTCGTGATGTACCGCGGCCGCGTGGTCGAGTCGGGGCCGTCGCAGGAGATCCTCGCCGACCCCAAGCACCCGTACACCAAGCGGCTCGTGTCGGCCGCGCCGAGCCTCGCCTCACGCCGCATCCAAGCCGTGCGTCACCACGAGGACGTCGACGTGTTCGGCGCCGGGGAGGAGTTCCTCGCCCGGGCAGAGGAGCGCGAAGCCGAGGCGGAGTCCGTCGCCGCTCGCAGCGACTTCATCGACATCCGTAACGCGCGACGCGTCTACAAGGTGCGGACCGGCGGGCTCTCCTCGAAGGAGATCGTCGCGGTCGATGACGTCAGCATCCAGGTGGCCAAGGGGACGACGACCGCGATCGTCGGCGAGTCGGGGTCGGGCAAGTCGACTCTGGCGAAGCTGTTCCTGCAGCTGGAGCGACTGACCTCGGGCGAGATCCACTTCGACGGCAAGAAGCTCGGTGGGCTCAACCGCGCCGAAGAGCTCGCCTTCCGCCGTCGTGTCCAGCCGGTCTTCCAAGACCCGTATGGAACTCTCGACCCGCAGTACAGTGTCGGCGACACGATCGCCGAGCCCATGCGCGTGCACAAGTTCGGCAGCCAGAAGGAACGGTCGGCACGCGTACGCGAACTGCTCGACCAGGTGTCGCTTCCGACGGCGGCGAAGGACCGGTATCCGAGCGAGCTCTCGGGCGGTCAGCGCCAGCGAGTCGCGATCGCTCGCGCCCTGGCGCTGAAGCCGGACGTGCTCGTGCTCGACGAGGCCGTGTCGGCGCTCGACGTGCTCGTGCAGGGACAGATCCTGAACCTGCTCACCGAGTTGCAGACCGAACTCGACCTGACGTACCTCTTCATCACGCACGATCTCGCGGTCGTGCGTCTCGTGGCCGACAACGTCTCGGTCATGCGCCGGGGCCGGCTCGTGGAGTCGGCGACCACCGACGAGGTGTTCGATCACTCGACGGAGGACTACACGCGCGAACTGCTCGCGGCCATCCCCGGTGCGGGATTCCAGTTCGGCGTCTGAGCAGCCCGGCATGAGCAAGACCTACCGTCCGGCGTCGGCGACCATCGCGGTCGTCGGCGCCGGTCTGCTCGGTGCCTTCCTCCTCGGGGACGCCTTCGTGCGGGGCGGCGTAGTGCAGGGGCTGCTGCTCGCGCCGTGGGTCCTTCTCGCGGTGTGGCTGATCTATACGCTGCTCTACGCTCCGTACGTGGCGACCGACGAGCGGGCGATCGTGATCGCGAACCCGCTCCGTGTGACACGGGTCCCGTGGCCGGCGGTGAGCGACATCCGGCTGCGCTGGCAGGTCACCGTAGACACCGTCGACGGGCGGTCCATCGCGGCCTTCGGCGGGCCGTCGCCGAGCAGACCGGCGCGCGTCGGACGCGGCGCCTGGTCGAGCGTGCGCGAAGAAGCAGCGAAGATGCCGACCGCGGTGAGAGAGATCGAAGAGATCCGCGCCGCGTGGGATGAGAACGCCTCGGAAGCACCCGCAGAGCCCATCACCCGCTCCTGGAACCGTGCCGTGCTGATCCCGCTCGCGGTGATCGTCGTGTGGGCGGCGATCGCGCTCGTTTTCGGCGGCTGATCACCGCTCGCGCGGCCGGAGTCGGGTCACCCTCCTGCGCGGATGCAGCGCGGGTGCACAAGTGCTCAGCCCCGCCGCTTCGCAATGAGCAAGGCGTACGCCGTCGGCGGCATGCGTAGGACACATTTTGCTAACGAACTCGTTTCGCGCAACACGTTGGAAACGAACGCACGCAAGGGTAGTTCTCATCTGAGCTCGGCGACCAGGTCACCGAGCGGGGAACGGAAAGGTCTTCCGTCGCCCGGATCATCAAGAGAACAGGAGTGGGAATGCGTTTTACGCGTATCTCCATGGCGGCCGCGAGCGCCGCAGCCCTGGCGCTCGTCGTCGCCGGCTGCGCGCCGGCGGACGGCGGCGACCAGGAGGCGAACTCGACGAGCCAGTCGATCGCCGTTTCGGTCGGTCCGAACGACTTCATCAGCTACAACGGCTTCACGCCGGAGACGTACTCGACGTACAACTCCGCGATCGTGGACCGGCTCCTCGCGGGCTTCAGCTACTTCGACGAGGTCGGGGCCATTCAGCCCAACGCCGACCTGGGCTCGTATGAGCTGATCTCCGAAGACCCGATGGTCGTCGAGTACACCATCGCCGATGACGCGAAGTGGTCGGATGGCACGCCCATCACGGTCGCCGACGCCGTTCTCGCGTGGGGCGTGCAGAACCCGAACCTCGCCGGCGCCGAGGGCCCCCTCTTCAACTCCGTTTCGCAGGACCTGGGCGACACCGTTCCCGCGGGCCCGCAGGGTGACGCCGACGCGAAGTCGTTCACCGTCGAGTTCGCCGCGCCCGACCCCGACTGGCAGATCCAGACCTGGCTGCTCAGCCCCGCGCACGTCGTCGCCGAGCAGGGCGGCCTGTCGACCGAGGAGCTCGTCGAGGCGATCCGCGGCGGCGACGCGGCTGCTCTCGCCGACGCGGCCGACTTCTGGAACACCGGATGGAACACCGCGCCCGGCACTCTGCCGGACGAGGCGCTCATCCCCAGCTCCGGTCCGTACGTGCTCTCGTCGTGGGAGGCCGGACAGTCGGTGACCCTCAAGCGCAATGAGAACTACTACGGCGAGCCCGCGGCCAATGACGAGCTCGTCATCCGCTTCGTCGAGCAGGACGCAATGGTCCAGGCGCTGCAGAACGGTGACCTCGACGTCATCGCCCCGCAGCCCTCGGTCGACACCGTCTCGCAGATCGAGGAGCTCGGCGACGCCGCTCAGCTGCTGACCGGCCAGACCCTGACGTGGGAGCACCTCGACTTCAACTTCAAGGGCAACGCGTCGCTCGCGAACAGCCTCGAGCTGCGCCAGGCGTTCGCGATGTGCGTTCCGCGCCAGCAGATCGTCGACAACCTCATCAAGCCCGTGAGCGCCGACGCCGAGGTCATGAACGCCCGCGAGGTGTTCCCGTTCCAGGAGAACTACGACGAGGTCGTCTCGGCTGCCTACGACGGCCGCTACGACGAGCCGAACCTCGAAGAGGCCAAGGCCCTCGTCGACGCCGCCGGTGCTGCCGGCACGGTCGTCCGTATCGGCTACTCGGCGCCCAACCCGCGTCGCGCTGACGAGGTCGCCCTCATCAAGTCGTCCTGCGACCAGGCCGGCTTCGACATCCAGGACGTCGGCAACGCCGACTTCTTCCAGCCCGGCGGAACCCAGGAGCGCGGCGACTACGACGTGGCACTGTTCGCCTGGGCCGGCTCCGGCCAGATCACCTCGGGCCAGAACATCTACGCCACCGACAAGCCGCAGAACTACGGCGGCTACTCGAGCCCGGTCGTCGACCAGGCGTGGCAGACGCTGGTGACGAGCCTCGACGAGTCGGTGCACCTCGAGCAGACGAAGATCATCGAGAAGCAGCTGTGGGACGACCTGTTCGGCATCCCGCTGTTCGCTCACCCCGGTGTCGACGCTGCGGCCGCCGACATCCAGAACGCTCAGCACTCCGTGGGCCAGACCGGCATCATGTGGAACGCCGAGAAGTGGTCGCGCGCAGAATAAACGTATTCTGTCTCTGACACGTCCAGAGTGTGGGCCGTCGCTGCGGTGACGGCCCACACTCCCGTGAGGGGCACATAGGTGCCCCGCGTACGACCAAGGGACCTCGACTTCCGTGCTGAAATTCATCATCCGCCGTCTGGCGGCCGCGGTGGGCATCATGCTCGCCGCATCCCTCCTGATGTACGTCCTCACGATCAACTCCGGCGACCCGCTCGCCGACCTCCGCGAGAGCAACGCGGACAACCGCGAGCAGTTGATCGCCCGGCGTATCGAATACATGAACCTCGATCAGCCCTGGTTCGCCCGGTATCTCACCTGGCTGCTCGGGGCGAGCAAATGCCTCATCGGGCAATGCGATCTCGGCCTCACCCGACAGGGCGTCGAAGTGTCGACACTCGTCGGGCAGGCGGCGGCCTCGACGCTGAGGCTCGTTCTCCTGGCCACCGTGCTGGCCCTCATCATCGGCATCGCGATCGGTATCGTGACGGCTATCCGGCAGTACTCGGGCCTCGACTACGCCGTGACCTTCGCCACCTTCCTCTTCTTCTCGCTGCCGGTGTTCTGGGCCGCGGTGCTCTTCAAGGAGTACCTCGCGATCGGGTACAACGACTGGATCCGCGATCCGCAGCTGTCACCCGTCCAGATCATCGTGATATCCGTCTTGATCGGCTTCGTGGTGCAGGTCTTCGGCGGTGGCTCGTTCAAGCGTCGCGCGGTCACCTTCGCCTTCACCACGGTCTTCATCGGCGTCGCGCTGTCGCTGATGCTCGCGACCAATGCGTTCCGTGAGCCGCGCCTGACCATCATCGGCGTGGCCGTCCTGACCGTCCTGCTCGCGCTGAGCGCGACGGTGGCGTCGGTCGGTCTGCACAACCGGCGGGTCCTGGTCGTGGGCCTGTCCAGCGCCGGGCTCGTGGTGGTGATGCATCTGGCACTGACGAACGTCTTCATCTACTACATGAACTGGGGCGTCCTCGCCGCCGGCGCACTTCTGGCCATCGTCGTGCCGTTCGTCATCGGACGCTTCTTCGGCGGGCGTTTCCGCGGCCCGGCGACCGTCGTCGCGTTCGTGACGATCTTCGGCGGAGCCCTGCTCACCGTCGTCGACTCGCTGTTCCGCGTCTGGCCGTCATTCCTGCAGCGCAAGCCGCGGCCCATCTCGACGATCGGCGCTCAGACGCCGAACTTCGACGGGACGTTCTGGCAGACGTTCCTCGACATCGGCACGCAGATGCTGCTGCCGACGCTGCTTCTGACGGTGATCTCGCTCGCCTCGTACAGCCGCTACACGCGGACGTCGATGCTCGAGGTCGGAAACCAGGACTTCATCCGCACGGCGCGGGCCAAGGGCGTGCCCGAGCGACTGGTGATCTTCCGCCACGCGTTCCGCAACGCTCTGATCCCGATCGCGACGATCGCCGCGTTCGACTTCGCGGGCCTCATCGGCGGCGCGGTCATCACCGAGCGCGTCTTCGGCTGGAAGGGCATGGGCGACCTCTTCTCCACCGGTCTCGCCCAGGTCGACCCGAACCCGGTCATGGCCTTCTTCCTCGTGACCGGCCTGGCCGCGATCGTCTTCAACATGCTGGCGGACATCTTCTATGCCGTCATCGACCCGAGGATCCGAGTATGACGAACCCGAACGACAACGTCCCGACCACGACGTCGGTGCTCTCGGTCGCCGAGGCGGAGGACGCAGCTCTCGCCAAGAGCACCGCGGCGCCTCGCTCGCAGGCCCGGATCGTGTGGGGGCGCTTCCTGCGCCACCGCGCGGCGACGATCTCCGCGGTCGTGCTGATCTTCCTGACCCTGCTGAGCTTCACCTCCGTCGGCTTCGCCGGCATCCCGGGGTGGTGGCCCTACGACTACCGCGCCGCGGGCGACGTCGTCAACGGCGGCCTCCCGACGTTGAGTCTCATCCCGGAATGGCTCGGGGGCGACGGCATCCACATCGGCGAGCACCCGTTCGGTCAGGAGAACACCGGTAAGGACTTCTTCGCCTTGACCATGATGGGCACGCAGCGCTCGATCCTGCTCGGGCTCGTTCTCGGCATCTCGTCGACGGTCATCGGCACCGTGATCGGGGCCGTCGCGGGGTACTACCGCGGCTGGGTCGACTCCGTGCTGATGCGCATCACCGACCTGTTCATCGTCATCCCGCTGCTCGCCCTCGCGGCCGTCGTCGGTCAGATCGCGGGCAACCTCGGCAAGAACCCGATCCTGCTCGCGTTCCTGCTCTCGTTGCTGACCTGGACCGGGCTCGCCCGTCTCGTGCGCGGTGAAGTGCTGTCGCTCCGCGAGCGCGACTTCGTCCTCGCAGCCCGCGCCTCGGGTGCCGGGGGAGCGCGCATCATCTTCCGTCACCTCATCCCGAACGTCATCGGGGTCATCGCCGTCAATGCCACGTTCGCGATCGCGGGAGCAATTCTTCTGGAGAGCTCGTTGTCGTTCCTCAACTTCGGCGTGCAGCCCCCGGAGACCTCTCTCGGTCTGTTGATCAGCCAGTACCAGGGCAGCTTCACGAGCCGTCCGTGGCTGTTCTGGTGGCCCGGAATGATGATCCTGGCGATCGCCCTGTCGATCAACTTCCTGGGTGACGGCATCCGTGACGCGTACGACCCGCGGCAGTCGCGCAGCGTGCGCCGCGAGATCAAGAGGAGGAACCGCGCATGAGCGTCACCGCCACGCGAACCGCACTGAAGTTCACCGACCTCTCGGTCACGTTCCTGACGGGCTCCGGAGACGTCGATGCTGTCAAAGGCATCTCGCTCGACGTAGCGCCGGGCGAAGTCGTCGCCGTCGTCGGCGAGTCGGGCTCGGGCAAGTCGGTCACCTCGCTCGCCGCGATGGGTCTCCTCGCCGAGAACGCGATCGTGCGCGGCTCGGTCACCGTCGGCGAGACCGAGGTGATCGGCATGCCGAACGAACAGATGCGCAAGCTCCGGGCGAGCGAGATCGCCATGGTGTTCCAAGAGCCCATGACGGCACTCAACCCGGTGCTGACGATCGAGCGTCAGCTGACCGAGATCTTCGAGCTGCACGACGTCGCCTACGGCGAGGACGCGCGCGATCGGTCCATCGAGCTGCTTCGGATCGTCGGCATCCCGGAGCCTGAGCGGCGGATCAAACAGTATCCGCATCAGTTCTCGGGCGGGCAGCGTCAGCGCATCGTCATCGCGATGGCGATCGCCCTGAACCCGAAGGTCATCATCGCCGACGAGCCGACGACCGCCCTCGACGTCACGGTGCAGGCCGAGATCCTCGACCTGCTGCGGCGACTCAAGGACGAAACCGACGCCGGCATCCTCCTCATCACGCACAACATGGGTGTCGTGGCCGACATCGCGGACCGCGTCGCGGTGATGTATCGGGGCGACCTCGTCGAGGTCGGCGCGGTCGAGGATGTCCTCACGCGGGCGCAGCATCCGTACACGAAGAAGCTTCTCGCGGCGGTCCCGCGCCTCGACCCCGAGCTGACCTCGCGGGCCGCGATGAGCGCGTCGCGCGACGTCGTGCTCGAGGCCAAGGGGCTCGTCCTCGAGTACGCCGGTCGGGGCAAGACCTTCCGTGCGGTCGAGGACGTGTCGTTCGACCTCGCCGCCGGCGAAGTCCTCGGGATCGTCGGCGAGTCGGGATCGGGCAAGTCGACGATCGCGCGCGCCGTGCTGGGCCTCATGCCCATCGCCGACGGAACTCTGCGCCTCGGCGGCCAGGACCTCGCCAAGCTCCGCGGGCGCAACGCGAAGAACGTGCGGCGCGAGATCGGGGTGGTGTTCCAGGACCCGGCGGCCTCGCTCGACCCGCGTTTCCCGATCGGCGACTGCATCATCGAGCCGATGGCGATTCATCGCGTCGGTACCAAGGCCGAGCGGCTCGACCGCGCGCGCGAGCTGCTCGACGCCGTCCGGCTGCCGCGCGATGTCCTCGAGCGTTACCCGCACGAGCTGTCGGGCGGTCAGCGGCAGCGCGTGTCGATCGCGAGAGCCCTCACGCTGCGCCCGAAGCTGTTCGTCGCCGACGAGCCGACCTCGGCTCTCGACGTCTCGGTGCAGGCCGCGGTGCTCGACATGCTGAAGGAGCTGCAGGAGACCTACTCGTTCGCCTGCATCCTCGTCAGCCATGACCTCGCGGTCGTCGACCAGCTCTCGGATCAGATCCTCGTGCTCAAGTCGGGCCGGACCGTCGAGCAGGGTCCGACCTCGCAGGTGCTGCTGCAGCCCCGCGAGTCGTACACGCGCGAGCTGCTCGCCGCATCTCCTGTGCCCGATCCGGTCGAACAGCGTCGGCGCAGAGAAGAGCGTCGCGCGGCTCTCGACGCCTCCTGAGGCCCGACCCCGGCCTCTCCGCAGGCGCCCCGCGAACTCGCAGGGCGCCTGCGTTAAACTGTCCCGTCGGCATC
>ENA-UOXB01000715-UOXB01000715.1-bioreactor-metagenome-genome-assembly--contig:-NODE-715-length-18961-cov-12.372474_pt1 | contig 18961 bp, 18 predicted proteins | sample MGYA00238158_ERZ761615 | MGnify/ENA primary metagenome ERZ761615 (study PRJEB28904, sample SAMN06267902) | bioreactor metagenome | isolation source: Joint BioEnergy Institute, California, USA... | reverse complement strand
GAGAGAGAGAGAGAGAGAGAGAGAGAGAGAGAGAGAGAGAGAGAGAGAGAGGAGGATAAGGATAAGAGAGCAAGATGTTCTACAGTCATGAGAGTGAGTCCGAGTCCGAGTCTCGTTTTGTTTTGTCTTTTTGTTTCTTGAGATCTGTCTTGAGATCGCGCAGAACAGCGAAGCTGACAATATCCCGTTATGCAGTTCTCACGTCTGGCGAGCACGGGGTTGCGACGATATGGTAGGTCGATTTCCAGTCCTCTTCTTCTGCTCCTTTCTGTGCTACATTTCGTCTCTTATCTCGCGCATTTATTTGTCTGACAAAGGATCAAAACCCAGGCTGGTCGCGACGCTGGGCTCCAAGTCCGCCGCCAGAAAGGTGAACCGCAAGGCCATCCTCGACGTGGATGTCCCGAAGGCATGCGACACAATCATGCACCCTGAGGCTCCGATGGCGCTGAGACTTCAAGGGAACCTGCTGTGAGTATTTTTTTTTTTTTTTTTTTTTTTTTTTTTGCTTGATAGTTCTGATCCTTGGATTTGTTTTGTGTCCGAGTCTTCTTCTCCCGGGATGCTGACCATTTTGATCTGCCAGGTACGGAGTGTCGAGAGTGTATAACCAGCAATGTGGATACACACTTACGGACACCCAGGCGATGCACGATAGGATGAGGACCATGCTGAAAGTCGTGCACGGGGGTGGATTGGATCCGGATGCTGGCAAGGCGAGGTTTGTACCCCTGTTCGCTCTGTTAGTGTGAATAGTAGAATTGTTTCTTCTGGATCAGTCCAAGCTTTTTCATGTGAAAAAAAAACCCCGCTAAGGACGACTACATAGGTCCGATGAGCTCGTCGTTCCGTACGATCCGTCTTTCGTGCCTGAGCTGAACCTTCCGGTGTTCGATCTCGACTTTGCCACCCTCAGTGCAACGACTGAGATCAGCTCGAGCCGGCGATCCAGTCTCCTGCTGACACAAGTCCACGGATCGAGCCGCTCCAGTCTTCTGGAGCATGCTTCTCCTCAGCTCGACATCTCTTCTTCTGACATCGTCATGGGCGATATTGGCGGATTTGATGTCATGAGCAACATGGGCAGCTCTGTGCAAAAGGGCAACCGGTTTGGTAGTGGCAGGGTTTCAATCTTCGAGAATGAGGAGGAAGGTGTCCTTCTCCAGCCGGATTTCGAGTTCGACGAGGAAGGAAATATCATTGAGCTTGCGGTGAGGAAGCGACCACAGGATAACAGCAGGGTTGGGCAGGCCGCAAGTCGCAATTCGAGTGAAGCCCCCGTCATGAAAGTGAGGGAAGAAGCTGAGGAGGGGTTTCTGTTCGACCAGGCCCAGGTACGTACCACATGATGGATACACTGAGCACATCTCTCCTAACTTACTATGTACCAGCCGGGTGAGCCAATGCATCTCGACGAGGACAACGCAGCACTCATTGGAGATGACAATGACATATTGCCTCCCGGTGAACCGTTCCCTTCCAGGCGAGGTCAACTCCCTGATCCCGACTACGTGGAGGACGAAGTCGCTGGAGGAGCGGCCTCTGAAACCCGCGAAACTTCCATGCGTCGAAACAAGAAGAGGGCTCCTCTCAATATACCCATTGATGAGCGCCAGGAACTGCGCAACTCGGACCTGGCCCAATGGAACAACGAGTATCTACGCAACATGGCGGTAGCGTCCAAGCAGAAGGAGCAGAATCGGATGGTGACGCAGGCGAAGAAGAACGCGGCCTTCTGGGTCTTTGGGCAAGGGATCGGCTCTGTGGGTGTCGGGCTGGGTACCTCTCGTGTTGCGCACCCCCTTGATCGTTTCTCGGGAGAGCAGCTTCTCGCGACTTTGCAGGGACAAGAGGCGAGAAATGGAGGAAGGGGAAGGAAACGCCGCCATGAAAGTGTTGACAGTGAGTCTGGCAGCGAAGGCAGGCGTGTGCGTGCGCGGGAGGACGATGAAGAGAATGCGCAGCACGTTGGCCGTGGAGAAGGCATGGAGCTCGCTGATGGTGATGGGATCATGCATGAGGTTTGTTATCCAGCTGCCACTACGCTCTATCCACTTCTTTCCCGCTGCTGTTCCCATTCATTGGTTTTACCCGTGATCTGATGCATACTAACTTACATGCATAGGACGTCGAGATCGGCCGCCATGGAGCACCGTCTCTTCACGACGATCATTCCTCCCAGATGCCATGGAACCTCACAGCCTCCATCCGGGGATCCCGTCAGGGTTCCTCCATCAGCCTCCCCCATGCGTTCGGAAGCCTGGGTGAATTCTCCTCCCGCGGAAGACCCCTTTCTGCGATTGGCGCCGGATCCCGAAGGCCAGGGAGCCGTCTCACGAGCGCCAGTCCTCTTGCTGGGCGCGGCCTTGGACTTGATCCCGCCGCTGGACACGACGCACTCAGCAGCCTTTCGATTCCCGGAAACGAAGGCGATGATCTGGATATCCTGGGCGACTTTGACCTGAACATGTATCTCGAGGGGGAGCTTGATGCGGATCGCCGAGCAGCTGCAGCTGCAGCTGCAGCTACAGCTGGAGCAGGAGAAACTCAGGACTCCTTCCAGATATTCGGCCCAGCAGCTGCTGTTGATACCCAGACGGCGGCGCAGTCCCAGTGGCTGGCCGCGACTCTGGACCAGGAGAGCAGGAATTTCCTAGAGTTTGTCCAGAATCGGATTGAGGCCCTTCCTGCTGCTGCTACGGGCCCTGGGACGCCCGTGACGAAGAAACGCGGCGAAGCTGAAGCTGATGATATCGACGGACAGCACCAGGACACATCGCCTGAATCGACGAAAGAGGTCAGCTTTTCGGCTCTCCTGCCGCCTGAGTCCAACACTCGCGTTGTAGCCACCCAGGGGCTGATGCATGTCCTCACCCTTGCCACGAAGGGCATTCTGGCTGTTCGCCAGGAACGGGGTACAGATGAAAATGGAAACGAGAACGCCTTCGGAGAGATCTTCCTCAGCGTCAAAGATGCGTAATGATTCTCGAAAACAGAACTTCTTACCGGTCGCTACTTACCCATTCGTCTGATGGGCAAGGAAACTTTCTGTTCTTCATTCTTTTTTTTCCACCATTGCGCTGGTCCGCAATCTCGGAAATATTTATCTTCTTTCCTTCTAAAAGGCATCATACATCTTTTAGTTCCTACCTATTTACAGTGCAACGATTTATGACGACTATCTATTACTGGGAAGATGGCATGGATCATCGATGGGAACATACTAAGTAACTTGATCTGTTACTCTCACGGCATGATCTAAGTTGCAAGGGAGATGCGACGTTTCCTTGTTTTTCCTTTCTTCCCATGGAGGTTACGCTAATTATTTACCTATTTACGTGGTGGTCATTTTTCCCCCTCCGGGAATATTACTTACTTACATAATTGCTGTGTTTCCTTACCAAGCTTTCCAGAAATGTTTCCTTTATATGGCGTTTCTGACAAGGCAGGTTCTCTGCTTTCTTTCCTCTGAACCTCCACTGGAGCTCATTCTGATGATGCACGGTCATCCTTTGAAGAGAACTGACATCTTATTAATGAGATACAAACTCTCTCGAAGGGACTGACTATTCGTCGCTTGAGCTTCAGTGGAAAAAAATAACCATGGAGGAAGTTAGGTATCCTAACGGGTGGACATGTGTGCGTGTATCGAGTCTGCTCTTTTACTGTCACTTGTTGTTTTCTTTCTAATAATATTTCTTTATCTATTCTCCCTTCTCAAGTGTTGTCTGTTCCCAGAAGTTGTTGTTCTCGAAAAATTAAATGGTTACTAGTTACAACCATTAGTTTAGTTACAGATACAAGATGACATCCATACGCCGTTACCACGAAGTACGAACATCGTCACGCTTACCGCTTACCGCCTTACCGCCCATACAAACAAACGTATGATTACAGTCAGTCAGTACGGTAGCTGCTACCTAGGAGCTACCATGGGCTCATGATTGTAATTATTATTTATTCCTTGCTTGAAGAAAAACAAAAGTTAAAAAAGAACTAGACAAGACAGTGTCAATCTAGCCTAGTTTCTGTAGCCAGGCAGCACTTGCAAACTTTTCTTTTCGGGGCGTCATAGGGTAAGTCACGTCATGTAGGGGCGCCAGCGACGCGTTCTACGCGCGCGTGAGCGAGGCTAGCTGAGCTGATGGGCGACCTCCAGCTCTCGACATGTGCAGTAGCTGTGCACAGTACCCGTCCTACCTAGGGTAAATCGATGCTTGATGTACTCCGTACATATTCTGTCCCTGACAAAATTGAGGTTCGAAATGGACACCGCTCTGTTGAGTACCTCAGCAGTAATCTTCGCTCCAGCTGAGCTGCTTTCTATTCTAGAAAGAAAGAAAGAAAGGGACCCTGGGGGTATATATATATATATATATATATATATATATATCTTTGACCGCAAATATACATCTTCTTTCTACGCCCTAGATAGATCTCTATACAGAATTAGTAGGTCTAAATTACCAATCATCCGGGGCTAGCCGCCGGTGTGCGTGCGTATGTATGAGTACCTCAGCTGACAGGCTGTCAAGGCGGTTAGGGCGGTAAAAAGGACACGGGGAGGTCCCTGCCATGCCATGCCGAATCCAGGTCTGTCTGTCTGTATGGATACCGCTAGATCGCTGGTTGCTCTTCGTAAAGGCCTGAGGTATTCAGCTCATTATCATAACAAAATAAATAAAAAAGAATACTCTCCAAGTTCAGCTGTTCTTGACGTGTTCAGAGGTGTCTTGTCTGTCTGTCTGTCTGCCTGTCTCGGCGCGAACCTGCGCGTGACTTGATACGCCAGCGGAACACGCGTCAGGACCTGTCAGGCGAGCCCGCTGGGCGTCTCGACTCCCAATAGCTGGTCAGGTGGCTGGCTGGGCGCGGGAACAGCACGCACAGCCTGACGCTGGATTGCGCCGCGCCAAGAGGCTGCGGTATCGCAGCGCGCGCGGCTGCCTGTGGCTTGACCGACTCGAGATCTGGTCTGGATATGCTGATAGCTGTGGTAAGAAGAAGGGATAAACCACTAGGATCTGCCTGGATATCTGAAAAGAATGCTAATGAAGAGGAGTAGAAGATCCCGGCAGAGGCCGCCGGTGACGCAGCGATGAGGCGCGGGATGAAAATTACGCCGACGCGGCGTCTCGTTTCTGACGGCTCGCGTAAGTTACCCGGCCGCGCCACCCGTCTTGTCCTCGTCTCGTCTCGTCTCGCCCGTTTCCTCTTCCCTCTCCCCCTCTGCCTCTCTGCCCTCCCTCGTCCTCCCCCATCGCCCTCGATCCTCCTCCCTCCGGCCCGCCCGTCATCGAGACTCGCCCCTCGTCCGCTGCTGCTCCCTCTGCTTTCATCGATCTCGCTCTTTTTTTCGCTCCTGCACACGAGAGACCATGGGTCGCACGGTCGACCAGGAAGTCCACGCGGCGTTCGTCGAGTTCCGCGCCAAGGAAGACGATAAGGTGCGTGAATCTGTATTTCCCGTATCTGGGTAATATTTCAAACCACCAGCCCAACAACACACGATTACTGACATACAACCCTCCTCCTTCGTTCTACAACAGTGTCTCTCCGTCCAGTGCATCTACTGCCAGCAGATCCGGGCAAAGAACACCTCGCGCCAGAAGCAGCACCTGCTCGAGTGTCCCGGTCTCCGCCAACAACAAGCCGCTGCTGCTCAGGCCCAGCAAGCTGCTGCTGCTGCTGGCGCGAATGGCATCGCCCCTCCCAACGGGTACAACGCAACACCAAATGGCCCTGCGGCCACGGGCCCTGGGACGGGCCCGGGGACCGCAGCTGGAACCCTCCCCGCGACGAACGGCCCCATGATGTCCAACGGGGTCAATCCTCATCCCAATGCCATCCAGGGCCCTCTGCAGAACATGCAGAACCGCCCGCCGCTGCCTGCTCCGGGAGCTCCGCAGCCGCCGGCAGGTACCTCCACCACCACGACAACCCATTCGCGCAGCAAGTCCAAGAGGGCACACACTTCGAATCTTCCGGCGCCGCCGCTCGACGATGTCCATGCTGCGTTCGTCGAGTTCCGTGCCAAGGAGGAAGACAAGGTATGAGAGCGCAAGATCTCATCTCGGGCAAGAGAGCTCATACTGACGTCCGGAAATAGTGTTTGTCGGTGCAGTGCATCTACTGCCAGCAGGTCCGCGCGAAGAACACGAGCAGGCAGCGCCAGCACCTGCTCGAGTGTCCCACCTACCTCAATGTCATGAAGGAATCGATCCCGGCCAACAACCTCCTCCACACATTCCCCGAGGGTGATATCGCCCGCTCCTTGCAGATCCCGGCTCCAACCTTGGAGCTTGACTTCCGCATGAGCATCAAGATCAACCCTAAAGTCACTGCTGGTCAGAACTTCTGGGGTCAGAGAGATTGGATCAGCTTTGTCGGTGGTCAGTGGGCTGGCCGCTGGGGCAAGGGCATTGTCTTGGTATGTCGTGTCTTCCCTGGCCGTTCTTCCATGGTCCTTTGCTAACTGTCACCTGCAGCCTGGAGGACAGGATTCCCAGATCGTGGTCAAGGAGCTGGCCACGAGCGTCCGGGCGAACTATATGCTTCAGACCGCGGATGAGCCCCCCGCTTACATCATCGCCAAGAGCAGCGGCTGGTTGACCGGCGCCAAGGACGTGCTGGAGAAGCTGAATGATCCGAACGTCGCCGACACCATCAACCCCAGCACCTACAAGTACCGCACCACCCTCACCCTGGAGACAGGTGATGAGCGGTACGCGTTCGTGAACACCCTCATGTGGGTTTGCAGCTGCTGCCGTAGAGGCCAGGAAGGTGAGTCCACATCACTTATATACTATGCTGTGAACAGCGTAAGCTGACTTTGTCACAGTTATCTTCGATGCATTCCGCATCAACTAAGTCCACGATTCTAACGGTCCCTGTTTTTTTGAGAGTATTCAGCGAAGTGATGTATGTTCTGTGACGGGAAAAAAGGAGTTCACGTGCTAAATCAATCGCTTTCCGGGTAGCGGTGTCGACGGTGAAATTGGGTTTTGTTTTCATTTATGTCTTCTGGTAAACTCGCGGTCATCCCTCCTCCAATCTTCCCGGGTTTAGTACTATGATTTTCTGTTTTTGTCCATCTCGCGCGATTATCGAGACCTTCGCGTATGTCGATGCGGTTCGAGGTCTGCTTAGTTGTTAGTATATGTCTCTCGAGCGGGTGCTTTTTTTTTCCAGGAGACATCTGTTTTTTTTCTTCCCCTGGGCTCTCTATTCTATCATCTCTTTTTTTTAACGTTCGAGATGTAATATCTATGTCTCGAGTTGATGAAGCGATCGATATTCTACTCTTCTTCGGCAGTTCAGAGTTCAGATCGACTTGAAGAAGCGAGAAATGGCATTGAATGATATCCGTGTTTATCCTGGAATGGACGGCTGTAGTTCTTTCAAGCTGCGCTTAATCCTGTCTGTCTGAATGTCGAGAAAGGTCTGAGTTTTCCGTGTTATAAGTCCACCATCTACATATATAATAGACTGCATTGCATTGCATTGCTTTCGGTGATTATGTAGGCAGGTAGTTTTTTGCCCATGCCCAGGTTTTTAAATTCTGTTCAGTTCGTGATGCTTATTTCCCTTCTGAGTTTCTGCATGCAGGAGAAGTCGATTTTAAAAAAAAAAAAAAAAAAAAAAAAAGGACAAATAAATTTTATAAAATCACGTTAGACAGTATCAGGGCCTATTTGGTTTGGTTTTGTCTATCTGCATTGAGGTACAGTAGGATTGTTCTGTCGACTGTCGACTCGGGAATAAATTGAAACCCCTTGGAAGAAACTGTGGACATACATAGTTACTTACTGTACAAAAGTTACCTGCTGGAGTGAGTGAGTGAGTGAGTGTGAAGGAGAAAGAAAGAAAGAAAAATCTGAATCTCTAGCCTAACCTACCCCAAAGCTAAGCTATGGATAGTATAGAATAGTATAGTACTGGTAGGTGCCTAGGTAATAATTGAATAATTATATACCTTAGGTGCTAACTTACCCTGTGTACAGTACCTACATGCCTAGATAGATAGATAGATAGTTTGTGGTAAGATTGGAAGCTACTTCATTATATATACCTAGGTTACAGCAATGTGGGGAAGTAATTAGATTGTGTATAGACTGTGTAACTACTACTACAAAATTACATAACATACCAAAATCAGATAAAACTTACATCCATCCATCAACAGAGAAATAGCGAGCAGACAAAGATGAAATTATCGGTGTTAGTCGTCTTCATTAATAATAAAATACAGAGTGATGAGTTGATTTTTTTAAAAAAAGGAACGAAGCATACCTACATCGCTTCTCCCCCCCCCTTCTCTCACCTAAACATGTCCAAAGCACCCTCTGCCTCTAGATCCCTCTGATAACAAGGCATGATTTCCCTCACAACATCGATGCACCATCTCCGCTGTCGACTGCAAAACAAGGCCTTTCGATACTCCCACCACTCAGGCCAAAACCCAGCCATCTCCCAGTCCAGAATCCCGGTAACCGCACCGGTAACGGGATCCACCATGACGTGATCGTAGGATAGATCCGCATGGGCGAAATGGACCCGGTGGTCGTCGGAGAAGGAGGCGCGGAATTTTGCTGCCAGGTGTGGATATGGGCATTGCTTCACGGGCGCAACGAGGAAGTCATGGAACTCGCGTACAGAAGCGAACGTGCCACAGGGACGTCCGTTGTTCAGACGGTGGTCGTAGGCAGGACCCTGTTTTGTACAGGATCCTATCCATCCCTGGCTCCGGAGATTTCAGCTCTCGGAGCTGTTGAAAGAATGACTTGAGCTTGCTGACTGTTCTCGCTCGAGCTCCTTCGCTCATTTCTGGCCAGCATGAATTGAGGCATTTTCCAGGCGCGCGCTGCATGAGAATCCAGCTATCATAGGCTATCTGTTGACATCAATGACATCGGGTACTGGGATGGAGGTATGCTTTTGACAAATGCAATAGCATCAGCCTCCCGTTCTGTCACAAAGGCCTGGCCCCGCTTGCGAATCATGGATGTGCCTTCCACTGTGATTCGCCCCAGGCCACTGTCGTGACCGCAGTCCTGGTTGGTAGATGAAGGCATCAATGGCAGATGTGCGCAGACCAAGTGCAAGAGTACACATTACACAGTGAGAAGAGCAGAGTTGCATCACAGGAGCAACAGTGCAATCCAACGCAGGGGTTGAAAGCGGTCAGGTGCTGCCTAATTTAAGCATGTGATTTTTTTTCGAAGTCATGTGGAGTATCTGACTATGTGACCTGCAGGCCAAACTCGCAATGACGCAGAGAGCACAACTTTGGAAGAGTCTACGTACATAATAACATGGAGAGTTGTGATGGTTAAATCTGGGAACTGTTTCTCATTGGCACAGTGACTTGGGACATCGAGTTAGGAGGGATTGGGAATGTGATTGGCAATCTAGACGACGATGAGAGTCGAGAAGTTTGAGAAGCTGACGGCACGAGCGTTATTAATTAGAAAGACGGCCCTAAAATCCACTGGAGGTAGGGAAATGAGAAGAGAAGGAATCAGGATCTGGAAGTCCGTAACTGCGAAGGGCTACCTAGCTACCGTACCTGCCCAGGATTCGAGGTTAGTAAGCATGTGTTGACAGGACTTGTTGGGACAAAGACATTCGAAAGACAGCCGTGACATTTACAACAGGTCCAGGGCGACAATGTTCGCTACCGTGTGACACGGTCTTTCAGATGGTCATAAACGAAGATATAGGCAGCAACAGACAGCGAGATAACCGAAAATGTGCAGTTCAAGCAAGGAACGGTGCGGACAGTATTATATCCTGCAAATGTCTGACAGCTTGGATGTGAAAGAAAGCTGGATCTCATTGGCCACTTCGCCTATCCAGGTGGTATGGAGAGAAGGGCAATCTGTAAGGGAATCTCAACACACAGATACCATTCCCTTCATCATCCAAGGAGTCAAAATCGAAGGAAGTAACGAATATTATGTACCTAGTATTGAGTTAATTTGTGCTGATTGGATTCCTCGAATGGATGGTTAATGGAACAGAATGGTTCATTTAGTCGCAACACCGAAAAGGAGCAAATTCATTCTGTAGAGCATTCTGTCATGCAAAGAGAAGAGAGAACAAGGCAGAGTGGAAAGAGATTGAGGGGAGATGTTGGCGGGTCTTGCGACGAGTCCAGTCTATATCTACTTAGTTAGGCAGGAGCTGCCGTCGAGGTCATTCGCCTCCGCATTGACAATGAATCAGGAAAGAGCAAAACATGGAACTGTAATAATAGCAAGCCAGAGTTAAGCTTTACTCGCCGATTTCTGGCCTGTCAGGGCAAACTATCTGCGGAAAGTACTCCGTAGATCTCTTTAGGTACCTCTGAGAAAGCAATTGATCGATCGCCTACTGTACTGTATTATGGGCAGTTGCGCTTCCTACAGTTGGAGCGTATTGTACTCTAAAAGCACGCAAAGCTAGGCTTTACGCAAGCAAAGCTTTTTCTGGTTGCGGCGGAAGGAAAGGCCCTCTACTTCGTTTCCGGGCCATTTTAAGACCTTTTCTTCTCAGTGATAGCGGGAAAGGATTCCGTTTCTGGTGTCCTGGAAACGGTATTTATTTCAGATGCAGGGTGATGAATGAAAAGCACCATATCGTTCTGGTGTACTGATAGGCTATTTTGCGATCTGTAATGGAATTCTTCTTTATTTCTAGGACTATTGAGAGCTCCAAACGCCCGACGAATGAAAGTGGAAAAGCCTGAGATGGAAAACGCGGGGAACATGCAACTTTCGGGGCTTAAAACTTCAATTGCGCACTCATAGTCCACGCGATGAGATCCCAAGTTACCGGCCAAGATTCTGGGGCGCGGGCGTTGCTGGTCCTTCGGGCGTCACGTACGCCTGGGATCGTAGAGTCAGCTGAACTGGATCACAAATATGACAGTGCTCTCATGGTAATCGACACGAGTGTTCCGTTGCTGATTTCCGAGCCAGTATTCACGTACCTTGGTCAATCCTCCGTCGACGACGAAATCGGCTCCGTTGACGAAGCTGCTCTCATCGCTAGCAAGGAAAACGACGGCGTGCGCCTGCTCGATGGCCTCGCCAAAACGACCCGTGGGGAAGTGAACTTCGCGCCTGAAGCGCTTGGCCTTGTCGTCACCAAGCCAGTCCTGAAGGAGAGGAGTGCTATCGTCTGTCAGTATATGGATCCTCGGTGAACAGGAACTCGATACGTACTTCAGAGGAGCAGGGCACAGTGCGTTGAACCGGAATCCCTCACGAGCGTGCACAATGGCCAGCTCGCGGGTCATGGCCAGCACGGCACCCTTGCTCGCCGTGTATGCCAGCTGGGGTGTAGCACTACCCATGAGCGCCACCACACTGGCGGTGTTGATGATGCTGCCCTTTGTCTTCTTGTGCCGGCGCAGACTGAGCACGGCATGCTTGCACCCGTACCAGACGCCCTTGACGTTGATGTTGTGGGTCAGATCCCAGATGTGCTCGGGGGTGTCGATGGCGTCAGCGTCTTCCGCGTGCATGATACCCGCGTTGTTGAACATGACATCCGTGCCGCCCCAGCTGTCCTGATACTCGACCAAGGCTTTTACTTCAGACTCCTTGGAGACGTCGCACTTGAAGGTCTCGACCCTGCGAGCATTGGGAGCCTGCTCCTTGACCTTGGCAAGGGCCCTTTCAAGTGCGGGCTCAGAGATGTCGGCCATCAGGACATTGGCGCCTTCACGGGCGAACAGGATGCTGGTCTCGAGACCAATTCCTCTGGGGTTTGTCAGCGCGACAATATAGAGGCATTTAGATGCGGAATGCGTGAACAAAAGTACAAGTCGTCGGGAAAATAGAATTTCCAAAATATTTATCTTTCGAAAAAAGAAAATATGAAATCAACGAAATATGATGCTTGGCCTTGATGACTTTTACTGTATCTGAAATGGAACGCGAGGTCATGATCGGAAAGAGATTAGCACACTCACCCCGCAGCGCCCGTGATGATGGCATTTTTGCCCTCAAGGCGTCCTCTTGGAGCTGTAGCAGCCATGGTAACGATTTATGTATATGTAGGTCTCGGAAGATATGTACTATGTACTGTACTATACCTGTCAGCCTGGGATGTATCGGTCTATCGGTATGACTCAACTCATGAGACGGCGGCAAATATGGAAATATCAACACACTACACGTCGATAGACTTACCGTAGCAACCAGTAATTGGATGTTGAATCCCAAAGATCCCTCTGAATGCTGACGTGGTGTCTACACGGAGAAATTTAAGGGGAGCAGCCGTCGTTGAGGGGGCGGGGCTGAGTGGGAATGTGTGGATTCTCTTATCTAATCTCGACCTGTCACCAAGTCAGATCAATACGAGGTGGCCGAGGAGCGACATCGGACAATCCATACTTTCAAACCTCAAGTGAGTCAATTCAGTGGACGAAAAACTCAAGTAAGCTGTGCGTCTTGAAAATCGAAGCCCATACAGGTGGCGAACCAACTGTGCATTGCAGACGGAGCGCACAGATGGGGAGAGACTCGGCATCCCGAGCGCGGACCGGCCTCTGCCTGTCTGCTGCGTCTCCGCGCGCGTGAGCCGAAGGTCGCGCCCGCTTTGCCTTTCTGGGTCATTGCTCACGACTCCCCTCCCGATAAGCCTTGATAAACGCGCGCCTCGTCCTCCGGTCGTGCCCTTGATAATCCTCCACTTCTCCACAGCCTCGACTTCCCAAGCTGCCACCCCCAAAGACCTGGCTCAGTCAATCCTCGTAAGTCACCTGAAGCCTAGGGTGAGCAGCAGAAGACAGAAACTGACCAGGCTTTCTACCAACAAGGCCACCATGTCCGCTCCCGCTGGTTCAGAAGTCACACTCGAGAATATCGCGCAGGTCCTCGAGCACGATACCAAGGTCAAGGTGGCAGGCGTTGATGTCGATGGCATCCTGCGCGGTAAGCTCATCTCCAAGAAGAAGTTCCTATCCATCGCGCAGGATGGCTTCGGTTTCTGCTCCGTCATCTTCGGATGGGACATGCATGACCGCACATACTTCAAGGAGCTGAAAATTAGCAACAAGGAGAATGGGTACCGGGACATACTCGCCATCCCTGACCTGCGCAGCTTCAGACGGATACCCTGGGAGGATAATGTGCCGTTCTTTCTGGTCAGCTTCTTCGACCCAAACACCAAGAAGCCGCTTTGCGCGTGTCCTAGGGGGCTGTTGAAGACGGCTGTGGAGAAGCTGGAAAAGGCTGGATGCAAGGCTATGGCAGGCGGTATGCGTTCTTCAAAGCACCCCGTGTTTCCTGAGCGTCTGTTTCGCAAGCTGATCCAAAGCAGCGGAGTATGAGTTCTATCAGTTCCGCGCACCCGGCAGCCAGCCTGGCCCCGAGCGCAATTCGTCGTCCACCGCTTCATTCCTCAAGAACAACCCAGTCGAGGCTCTTCCACCTTTGACGGAAGGCATGTTTGGCTATAGCATCACACGGCCTGTCCATAACCAGAACTACTACTACAGCATCTTCGATGCATGCGAGAAATTCAACTGCAACCTCGAGGGATGGCACACCGAGAGTGGTCCCGGTGTGTTTGAAGCTGTGGGTGTTCCACCATCCGCCGGCCCTGTGTGCGTGCGCTGACATTTCTCCGTCGTGGCAAGGCTTTGCAATTCGGGGAGATAAAAGAGATGGCGGATAGAGCTGGGCTCTTCAAGTCAGTATCCGTCTTTTCATCTTTTGCTCAAGTTCTTTTTCCTTTTTTTTTATACTTAGCTCGAGAGTCCCGGAATGATCATTAACAGATTAACTGGATGCATGCAGATATGTGGTCAAATCCCTCGGCAGCAAATACGGTATCACGCCTGCATTTATGGCCAAGCCTAGGGAGGGCCTTCCCGGAAATAGCGGCCACATGCACGTCTCCATTGTCTCAGAAGATGGCAAAAATCTCTTTTTCCGCGAGGAACCCGACCCGTCCCCTAAGTATCCAGACCTGACCTACCTATCGGACCTGGGCAGGCACTTCCTTGCGGGCTTGCTCACCGGGCTGCCTGACATCATGCCTCTTTTCGCACCGACCATCAACTCCTACAAGCGGCTGGTTGAGAACTTCTGGGCTCCTGTGACTGTGTCGTGGGGCCTTGAGCACCGCGCCGCGTCGATTCGAGTCATCACTCCCCCGACGGCTAGCCCGAAGAGTACACGCTTCGAGGTCCGTGTACCGGGCGCTGACGCCAACCCCCATTTTGCACTGGCTGCGATCGTCGCTCTGGGCTGGCGTGGGGTGGAGAAGAAGCTCGAAATCCCCGTCCCTCCTCTGGGCAAGGGCGACGATATGGGTGGCGCGAACGATCAGGGGATCCGGCTCGCGAAGACCTTGAAGGAGGCTAACGAGATGTTTATGCGAAAGGACAGCATTGCGCGGGAGGTATTTGGAGACGAGTTCGTGGACCACTTTGGTGGAACGAGGGAGCACGAGGTGCGGCTCTGGCAGGAAGCTGTCACTGATTGGTTTGTATCCCTGTCATCGTCAATTCACTCACTTTTTGCTTTGGATAGCTTTCACTAAACTAACTTACTCTCTACTACAGGGAGGTGAGACGCTATATCGAAACCGTATGAATTATATTCCACGCTGTCTCAGGCGGTTCCTTGCCGTCTGTTGGATTTCCGCAGCGAGATATATATATCACGTCCCGTTCTGCTCGTGGTTATCGGATAGAACGCTATATATGTATGACTAAACGCGTGCCATCTTTGCTTGGTAGCTCTCAGTTATTGTTACATATATATATATATCCTGATACTCTCTGATCGAGCAACAAGCGATGTTTGGGAGGTTATATTGGAAACCCGGGTCGGCCTTCTTTGCTGGCTGCTACGATAGCAATTTGATATCCATATATTAATACGATTATACCTTTATTCTGCCATTGTGATGTTGAAGGTATGTATTCTTTTGTTACCTAGGTAAAGATACATACATATACTCTGTACAGCAGAGCTCACCGTTGTTAATTACGTCACCTCGGGCCCACTGTCTTAGGTACTCAGTACCTAAATATCCCGAACTTTAAGTTCAATGCAAGCTGATTGGTCCTGACTCGACTTCACATAGAGAACCTGACAGCATTGGAGATCTGGAACGTGGCTAGAGTAGAGGACATGCGTCGAGGTTATGTATGCATAGTAGACAACCATTGGGATGGAGTACTGGAAATCGGCTAATTTAGCAGATATGAGCTTGAGAAGACCCGATCTAGGGATCTCTCCTGGCTGAGAGGTGTCGGGGATACGCGGATTCTTCGAGTTCGGGGTTGGGATACTGCGTTCTTGCGTGGAAATCGCTGGCGGTGAGAGATAGGTAGTATTGAGATGCAAGGTGGTGGAAGACAGCACTCGAGTGCAGATTGTTGCTTAGCATGGAATGTTGTTCTGTACACTTAGTGACTGGATGACGTGGTGCTGTGAGAGATCGCTGCTGCCAGTATCTCTATGAAACAAGGATAATGGCCATGCAGTGTTGCTTGAAGCGGTGGCGTAGAAGATGATTCACAGTTTCCATAGGTGGAGCGACTGAACGACATTGGAGGTCCAGGTCCAGGTCCAGGTCCAGGGGAGGTGACTACAAGGTACTTGCGGCTACGGGATCCTCCGTACTGCTAGCATCTTGGCTGCATGGGGATCGTCTGGGTCGGGCGATCGGGAGATCTCGGGGCGATCACATGGCTGCAGCCTGAGGCAGCCACGCGCGCCTTCCACCCCGCCGAGCGCATCTGGCGTCTGGACCGCGGCTCTGTCTCGGACATGCGGGGAGCTTCCATCACCGCCCCCAGGGATCTGCTGCGTCCAGCATCGCCGCCCGTCGACGCGGACCGGCATCCAGGGGGCTCTATCACGATCTGGAGGAGTCTCAAATCTCAGGATTAGAGCTGACAAGCAGACGACAGCGTCCTGGGAGCACATGTCACGGCCCTCGGACCGTCGAGGTGCCTGTCCGCAGGCGGCAGATGGCGGAAGCGTAGCTGGAGACGCTGATATCGCGAGCTGATAACGCGGGGAACGGGGCAGCGGACAGGGCCCATGTCGGCCGAGACAGCAGTTTCCCGCGGGCAACTCGCCGTCACGAGCTCCTGGCCTCCCAAAGCGTCAACTTCCGCTCACCCTTTCGTCCACCGCGATACCTGCGCCCCCAATCGCCGCGCGGCCATTGGCCCATGTCGCTCGGCCCTTTCTCGCTGCTCGGCGGGCCCTTCCCATGGGCCGCGGTAAACGGTCGTGACGCAGCTCTGGACTGCCAGGCCTGCTGCTATATAGGAGCTCCCTGGCTCCCCTCCACCATGACCTGGTCCTGTTCTTCCTCGTTTCCCCGGTTCTTATCTCCTGCTCCCTCCGGATCTCCTTATCTCTCTCTTTCATCGACGCGGATCGATATAGAGCGTTGACGTGAGAAGAGGAAGCAAGCCAGAAGAAGGACGATACAGAACGACGACGACGACGACGACATCCGCAGCCATGGCCTCCGTGGAAGCTCAGCTCAAGGACGTGGCCATCCTCGGGGCCGTGAACAACGAGCACCGCAAGATCCTCACCAAGGAGGCCTGCGCCTTCCTGGCCCTCCTGCACCGCACCTTCAACCCAACCCGCAAGGCCCTCCTCCAGCGCCGTGTCGAGCGCCAGGCCGAGATCGACAAGGGCCACCTGCTCGACTTCCTGCCCGAGACCAAGCACATCCGTGAGAACGATGCCTGGAAGGGCGCTCCCCCTGCGCCTGGTCTTGTTGACCGCCGCGTGGAGATCACCGGCCCAACGGACCGCAAGATGGTCGTCAACGCGCTGAACGCTGATGTCTCGACCTACATGGCCGATTTCGAAGGTACGTTGCTGGGAGGGGAATTGATACCAGGGCTGTGACAGATAGGGGGAACTGGTTCTGGGAAATAGGGATATAGATCGCGTTGGCTAACTGTACGGATGGACAGACTCGAGCGCCCCGACCTGGGACAACATGATCAACGGCCAGGTCAATCTGTACGATGCCATCCGTCGCCAGATCGACTTCACACAGAACGGCAAGGAGTACAAGCTGCGCACCGACCGCGCTCTCCCAACCCTTATTGCCCGTGCCCGTGGCTGGCACCTGGAGGAGAAGCACTTCACCGTCGACGGTGAGCCCATCTCCGCCAGTCTTTTCGACTTCGGTCTGTACTTCTTCCACAACGCCAAGGAGCTCGTCAAGCGAGGCCATGGTCCATACTTCTACCTGCCCAAGATGGAGTCGCACCTCGAGGCGAGACTGTGGAACGATGTGTTCAACATGGCCCAGGACTACATTGGCATGCCCCGCGGCACCATCCGTGCTACTGTCCTGATCGAGACGATCACTGCTGCTTTCGAGATGGACGAGGTATGGGACATTCTTCCTTGATTCCTGTGAAACACGTTCCTGACTGAATGCGCAGATCATCTACGAACTGCGTGACCACAGCGCTGGTCTCAACTGTGGACGATGGGACTACATCTTCTCCTTCATCAAGAAGTTCCGTAACAACCCCAACTTCGTCCTGCCTGACCGTGCGGATGTGACCATGACCGTGCCCTTCATGGACGCATATGTCAAGCTGCTGATCAAGACCTGCCACCGCCGTGGCGTCCACGCTATGGTAAGAAATCCCTCGAAAGGGACGACAGCAGGCTTGTGCTGACCCTCATTAGGGTGGTATGGCTGCCCAGATCCCGATCAAGGATGACCCTCAGGCCAACGAGCAGGCCATGGAGAAGGTCCGCCAGGACAAGCTCCGTGAGGTGCGCGCCGGTCACGACGGTACCTGGATCGCCCACCCAGCCCTCGCCCCGATCGCCAACGAGGTCTTCAACAAGTACATGCCGACCCCCAACCAGCTTCACGTCCGCAGGGAGGACGTCCACATCACCGCCAATGACCTGCTGAACACCAACGTCCCCGGCTCCATCACCGAGGACGGTATCAGGAAGAACCTGAACATTGGTCTTTCCTACATGGAGGGCTGGCTCCGCGGTGTGGGCTGCATCCCCATCAACAACCTCATGGAGGATGCTGCGACCGCCGAGGTTTCCCGCAGCCAGCTGTGGCAGTGGGTCCGCCACAACGTCACCACGGCTGAGGGCAAGAAGATCGACAAGGCCTACGCCCTCCGCCTGCTGCAGGAGCAGGCCGATGCCCTTGCGGCCAAGGCTCCTAAGGGCAACAAGTACCAGCTTGCCGCCCGCTACTTCGCCAACCAGGTTACCGGTGAAGACTACGCCGACTTCCTGACAACGTAAGTTTCAGAGATTTAATCCCCTGCGTGAGCGTGATCGCCGCTGACGCCGCTTTTTACAGTCTCCTCTACAACGAGATCTCTTCCCCCGGTGCTGCTGCCAAGCTGTAAATGTTCTATTATAGCGCTCCAGTAGCGCATGTATACCCACTTCAATATAGGATGAGTCTGGTTGTGGTACAACTTGAGCAACGTCTCGAGAGAAGGATAATGATATATCGGAAAGTCCATTCCTTGTTGGAACCGGAAGCCAAAGCGCATGACGCTATTGGATGAGATGAATACCCATTTGAAATTATGTACATGTCTAGTAGTTTCATGAGCCATGAATATAGTTTTGTTCTCTTATGAAAGGTCGCCCCCTAATTTGATAATCGTGTAGGATTGTAGCACCCGGTCGTCCAACCGTATGCAACAGCGCTGGAGTCCTCTTGATACCCTACTGAGGTCGATAAGTGTAGATTTCGGAGTCATTAAGTTAGCTGCCGAAGGTACCTAGGTAATGATGTCAGCGGATCTGCCCGGCTCGAAGCTTATTCCAACTACGACCTAGCCATATTATTGTTATTGGACACCCAATAATAATCAATCTGTTGGGATTTTGGGAATGGAGCATACAAGCCGGTCGAGGAGAGGATCAGGCACCTACGACCATAGGGTGTGGAAAACAGGGCTTCCCGTCCGCTCAGCCGT
>ENA-UOXB01000709-UOXB01000709.1-bioreactor-metagenome-genome-assembly--contig:-NODE-709-length-19152-cov-5.170969_pt1 | contig 19152 bp, 15 predicted proteins | sample MGYA00238158_ERZ761615 | MGnify/ENA primary metagenome ERZ761615 (study PRJEB28904, sample SAMN06267902) | bioreactor metagenome | isolation source: Joint BioEnergy Institute, California, USA | place... | reverse complement strand
GTCGGTCGTGCGGGTCAGGGTCGTGTCATGCATGGCGACCAGATGCCCGTCGCGGGTCATTTGGACGTCCGGCTCGATGTAATCGGCCCCCAGCCTGATCGCCAGTTCATAGGAGCCCAGGGTCTCCTCGGGGAGATAGCCGCTGGCCCCGCGATGGGCCACGACGATCGGAGCCTCTCCGGTCAGCGTGTCATAGGTGGCGGCATGGCCGGCCGTGGTCAGCAGACCGAAGGCCGTCAGCCCCAGGGCGATTTTCGACAGGATGGACGTCATGAGGTTCCCCATTGGCAGGCCGCGTCGGTCGCGGCGGTCAGGGGAACCTGACCGATAAGGTTAACAAAACAATGACATTCGGCGCCTGAACGCCAAAAAATTGCACGGCCTGCAGATCCTTGGACAGGACCTGCAGGCCGCCTCTCAGTCCTCGGCCGGGACCAGGCTGTGCAGCGGGGGCCGGCCGTCGAACAGACGCCACAGCGCGAACAGGCCGCCGCCCAACAATATGGCGGTCCAACCTCCTGCCACATAGCCCAGGGCGATCACACCGAAGGAGGCACCCGTGATGAACAGGACCGCGGATGTGGCGAAGGCACCCATGACACCAAGGGCAAGGACCAGAACCACCATCACAGGCCATCCCCAGCATCGAGCATCATTGCCGTCAGTGTGACGTCAGGGGCCGTGAGAACCAAGAAAGTATTAAATTGCATTTTACCAATCCCCCTTTGAGACGCTCCCGAACCGGGCAGTTCCCTCTTCAAAGTCGATTCGGGAAAAAACATCTCCTGTGATTCGTACGATCAAAAAATAGTGCGCGATGTGCAATCTTAGCGCGACCACGACATTATGTATACTGTTAAGTTCAGTTGAAAGTTCCGCGCCTGGACATCCTGAAAGTTGAAACTTGCCCCCATAAGCCTATCCTTTCGGATAGGTCATTGTAATTAACCAAAAAAATACGCATCGCCCGCCCGACATGGCCGTAGACAGATACAATTTTATCGATATGCACTGAAAAGCAGGAACCTGCCGATGACGCATTTTTGAACACGTCCTCGGCATCACGGGTCCCGAGACGATGCCGTCGGCTTGGACCCGGACAGTGAGCGGTATGCCCCCAGGGGCGTTTTGGGACAGGAACCATGACCTATTACTACAAGAAATATGAGTGGACCGCCTTCACCGAGGCCGATCTTCTGGCCAACGGCAAGAACGGGCTCGATTTCGGCAAGGGCGACACCTTTGTCATGGGCCATGCGACGGTCAGGATGTCGACCTTCGACGATGACAGCAAGCTTTCGGGCGACAGCTGGTACGACTGGTTCGACAAGTCCGAGGACCGCTCGGGCCAGAACGGCCATGTGAACGGCCATGCCGTGGGCTGCAAGATGTTCGCCGAACAGTACCACGTCCTGCACGGGTCGGACGGCAAGACCTATTACCTGATCGAGATCAAGATCGAGGGCCATGACTCGGCCGGGGCCGGAAACGGCTATTTCACCTTCTACGGCGCCCAGCCCCCCGCCGGGGTCGGCCTTTGCGTGGTCAACACCTGCAACGTCGCCGGCTCCTGGATCGACTATTCCTGTTTGGGTGCGGGCAAGACGGCGCCCCCCAACACCCCGCCCACCTTCACCAACGTTCCCGCCAACGGCGTGTTCTGCGTCAACGAGAACAGCAAGCTGGTCGTCGACCTGAACGCCCGGGACGCCGATTGCGACCCGGTGACCTTCTCGGTGGTGGGCGGCGAGGACGCGGCCCTGTTCGAGATCGACCCCAAGACGGGCGTCCTGACCTTCAAGACCGCCCCCGATTTCGAGGCCCCCGGATCGAAGGACGGCGACAACCTCTACAAGGTCGTCGTCGCGGTCAGCGACGGCAAGGGCGGCGTGACCCATGCCGAGCTGTCGGTCTGCGTCAAGGATGTCGACGAGCGCCCCAAATGCATCGTCTATGAAGCCGAGGACATGCGCCTGTCCTGCTATACCGTGAAATGCGCCTCCAGCGCCTCGGGCGGGGAATACATCGCGCTGACCGGCTACAGCGGCAGCGCCAGCCAGACCTTCGGCGGCGCCAAGGGCGAATACGACCTGACGCTGCGCCTGTGGGATGCGGCCAAGGGCGACGGCGTGATCAAGATCCTGGTCAACGGCAAGGAGGTCGGCGCGGTCCGCCTGAACGCCGAGACCAACAAGTGGTCCGAGATCAAGATCGAGGACCTGAACCTGTCCAAGGGCGACGTCATCACCCTGAAGGGTGCGGGCACCGGCTGCGAATACGCGATCATCGACAACATCAAGCTGTGCCCGTCGGACCCCGCGATCAAGCCGGGCGCGCTGGAGGGCCGCCTGTTCGTCGATGCCGACAAGAACGGCCTGGACAATGCCGAACCGGGCGTCGGCGGCGTGACCGTGCAGCTGCTGGACTCGACCGGCAACGTGGTCGCCACGACCACCACCGGCGCGGATGGCGGCTATCGCTTCGACGGGCTGCAGCCGGGCGAGTACCGCGTGCTGTTCCCGACCGAGGTCGAGGGCCGCGTCCTGACCCAGCAGAATGTCGGCGCGAACGACACCATCGACAGCGATGCCGACACCGCCACCGGCATCACCGACGGCGCCACCGTGGTCGCGGGTCAGGTGACCAAGGACGTGGATGCGGGCCTCAAGGACCCCGGCACGGCCGCGCTGGAGGGCCGCATCTTCGTCGACGGCAACGACAATGACGTGGACGATGCCGAGCCCGGCGTCGGCGGCGTCACCGTCCGCCTGCTGAGCGCGACCGGCACGCTGATCGCCACCACGGTCACGGCCGAGGACGGCTCCTATGCCTTCACCGGGCTGGATGCGGGCGATTACGTCGTCGAATTCCCCAAGTCGGTCGATGGCCGCGTGCTGGTCAACGCCAATGTGGGCGGCGACGACACGATCGACAGCGATGCCGGCACCGCGACCGGCCGCACCGGCGTCATCTCGCTGGAGATCGGCGAGGTCTCCTCGGACAATGATGCGGGCCTGAAGGACCCGGCGACCGCCAGCCTGGGCAACCTCGTCTTCCTGGACGCCAACGAGAACGGCCTGCAGGACGAGGGCGAGACCGGCGTCAGGGGCGTGACCGTCACGCTGTTCCTGGCCGGCACGGCGATCGCCACCACCACCACCGATGCCAACGGCAACTATCTGTTCACCGGCCTCAAGGCGGGGACCTATACCGTCGGCTTCACCGAGAAGACGGGCTTCGACTTCACCACCGCCAATGCCGGCGGCAACGAGGCGCTGGACAGCGATGCCGATCCGGTGACGGGCCTGACCGGGCCGATCACCCTGGGCATCGGCCAGACCAACCTGGAGGTGGATGCGGGCCTGGTGATCGAGAACCGCGCCCCCGACGCCAAGGACGACGTGGCCAAGACCTGCGCCGACGATGCGGTCACGGTCGACGTGCTGGCCAACGACACCGACGCGGATGGCGACATGCTGACCATCACCCAGGTGGCGGGCCAGGACATCGTCGAGGGCGGTTCGGTCGATGTGGACGGCGTCACCATCGCGCTGGTCGACGGCAAGCTGGTCTTCGACGGGTCGGCCGCCTATGCCGACCTGATCCTGGGCCAGAAGGCGACGACCAGCTATACCTACCAGATCTCGGATGGCGAGGGCGGCTTCGACACCGCCAAGGTCGACCTGACCTTCTGCGGCGCCAAGAACACGCTGGAGACGATCAAGGACAGCCTGCCCACGGGCGGAACCCTGGTCCTGACCCGTGACGGCACCCTGGGCGGCGACTTCTACGGCGTCACCCTGTCGGGAACCGGCGACGAGCGCTTCGACGGCAAGTTCTTCGACATCACCTACTGCGTCTCGGCCTATGAGCCGATCAAGCCGAACGAGACGGTGCCCTACAACATCTACCTGGCCGATCAGGGCTCGGTCCCGGCGGGGATCGTCGCGCGTCCGCAGAACCTGGACATGGTCAACTGGATCCTGAACCAGGATTTCGAGACCAAGGACAATGGCGACCGGACCGGCCACACCTATACCGAAGCCGAGATCCAGGGCGCCATCTGGGGCCTGACCGACAACATCGTCTTCGTGAACAGCGGCCTGGGCACCACCGCCAATGCCCGCGAGATCTACAATCTCGCGCTGGCCAATGGCGAGGGCTTCGAGGCGGGCGAAGGCGACATCGTCGGCCTGATCCTGGACCCCACCGCCGAGGCCGAGGCCGCGGGCAACCGCCAGCCCCTGATCATCGGCGTCGAATGGGATGCGCTGGAGCAGGACTGCTTCTGCTTCTTCTGACCCTGCGCGCTGCGGCGCCCCGACCGGGGCGTCGCCCGGAATTCCGGTCGTCCAAGGGTCGGAATCGGGATCGCCTCGTTGGCGGTCCTGTCATGTAGAGGACGGCGCCTTGGACAGCCGTCCGTTGTTTCGGAGTTCGAACCATGAAGACATTCTCGATTGCCGCCGTCGCCGCCAGCATCTCGGCCTTCGCCGCGGGCGTGGCCCATGCCACCGTCGCCGGTGACGGCCCCCCGCCGCCGGTCACCGCCGTTCCGGAGATCAGCGCCCTGGAAGGCACCGCAGCCCTGGCCGCGCTGACCGCCATCGTGCTGCTGACCTGGGAGCGTCGCCGCCGCGCGCACTGATCGTGTTTTAACGGTCCCGCGCTTGACAGGCCCGCCCTCCGGCGGGCCTGCTCGTCTGACATCCCTTCTGCGCAAGGCCCCGCCATGAGCGACATGCCCGCCCCTTCCTTCCGCCTGCGCCTTGCCCCCCTGGCCCTGGCCCTGGGACTGCTGGCGGTCCAGTTGCTGGTCATCGGAATGGTCTTCAAGCACGGCATCGACTTCGACTGCCGGGCGAACTGGGGCAATGCGGCCTGCGGCGCGGCCAGCAAGAGCCTTGCGGCGCTCTACTGCATGATCGCGGCCGGGGGGCTGTTCGCCATCCTGCGGCCGGGCCTGTTCCGCGCGCTGCTGTCCGAACCGGGCCAGGGGCTGCGCCCCATCCTGGTGAACATGGCGGGGTTCGTGCTGGCCATGGTGCCGGTCCTGCTGCTGCGCGAGGGTGGCGGGACGGCGATGATGGGACCGGCCTTCGCGTTCTGGGCGGCGGGCATGGGGCTGATCCTGTCGGGCCTGCTGGGCTGGCTGGCCCCCTGGGACCGCTGGCGCGCCTTCCTGCGCGATGCGGGGCCATCGCTGGCGCTGGTCATCGCGGCGGGCGGCCTGGCCCCGGCCCTGGCGGTCCGGCTGCAGCCCATCTGGCAGATCGAGACGATCTCGGCCATGACCTTCCGCGCCGTGGGCCTGCTGGTCGGGTCCCTGGGCTATGACCTCCATGTCGACCCCGTCCGCAAGCATATCGGAGAGGGGGATTTCATCATCTCCGTCGCCCCCGCCTGTTCGGGGATCGAGGGCATCGCGCTGGTCACCATCTTCGTCAGCCTCTATCTGTGGCTGTTCCGCTCCGAGCTGCGCTTTCCCCGGGCCTTCCTGCTCTATCCCATCGGCATCGCGGCCAGCGTCGCGCTGAACGTGGTGCGCATCGCGGTCCTGCTGCTGATCGGCATCGAGGGCCGGCCCGACCTGGCCGTGGGCGGCTTTCACAGCCATGCGGGCTGGCTGATGTTCACCATCGTGGCGCTTGGCATCATCCTGGTGGCGCGCCGCGTGCCCGCCCTGCACCGCGCGCCGGTCGCACGGGCCGCGGCGGCGGCGCCCCTGCCCCCGCTGTGGCGCGACCCGGTGGCGGCGCGCATCCTGCCCTTCGCCGTCTTCATGCTGACCGCGGTGGCCGCTCCCGCCATCAGCCAGAACCCGGCGATGTTCTATCCGATCCGCGTCCTTCTGCTGGCGGCGGCGGTGGCTGTCGTCTGGCCGGCCCTGCGCGACATCGTCTGGCGGGTCGCCCCCTCGTCCTGGCTGGCGGGCATCCTGGTCGGGCTGCTCTGGGTGCTGATCCCCGTCGCCCCCGCGGAGGGTCCGCCCCCCTACGGCACCCTGTCGGGCGGTCTGGTCGTGCTGTGGTTCCTGTTCCGCGGCATCGGCACCATCCTGCTGGTCCCGCTGGTCGAGGAGCTGTTCTTCCGCGACTATCTGGAGGGGCGCCTGCGCGGGGCGCCTGCGGACGGGCCTGCACCCTTGATGCGCGTCATCGCGGTCGCGCTGATCACGGCGGGCCTGTTTGCGCTGCTGCATGATCGATGGGCCGAGGCCTTCCTGGCCGGGCTGGTCTTCTCGGTCGTGGCCCGGCGTCAGGGGCGCATCTCCGATGCCATCGCCGCCCATGCCGCGGCCAATGCCGTGGTCTTTGCGGCCGCCGTCGCCACCGGCAATCTGGCCATCATCTGACAGCCGCAGGACCGCCGCGCCGGATTGGCGGGAACCTGCAAAATTCCTTGCGCCACTCGGCGGAAATCAACGTGTTAACCACGATTGCCGCTCAACCTATCCGGAACGACAGGTATGCATAATCCGTTAATTTGTCTAAACCAACCGTGTGACGAGTAACCTTTTAAGGCCTCAAAACCATGACCGTGTCCTATTCTTCTGCGCTTTGCGCGGAGGTCGAGGGGCTGCTGTGCCTCTCGGATCTTCCCGATCTGGATGTTCAGCAGCCCCTCTGTTCCTCTGAGGATCCCTGCCTCCATTTCTTCGAGGGAATGGGCTTCCGTCCTGCGGCCTGGGCGGTGGAACGCGATCAGTATGGTGACCGCATGATCCTGATCGTGTCGGGGGATGACGCCTATTACGCGAAATACGACATGCCCTTCGATGCGATGGCCTTCCTGCCGTCGGAGGACGCGCTGCCCCTTCCGGGGCCGGTCCTGCCGACGCCTGTCCTGCTGGCCACCCCGGGCGGCGCGCCGGCAGGGTCCTCCTCCGGAGGGTTCCCCGGCTTTCCGGGTTTCCCGGGCTTTCCCGGTGGTCCCGGCACGACAGCCGGCACCCCGGGCCAGCCCGGCGGAGGTGGTGGCGGCGGGGGCGGCCATACCGGTGGGGGTGGCGGCGGCGGTGGAACCGACGAGGTTCCGCCCCTGGCGCCCGTGCCCCTGTCCGGATCGGGTCTGTTCCTGGTCCTGGCGCTGGTCGCGATGATGCTGACCGCGGCGCGGCGCCGGTGGTCCGGGCTGCTCAGCGCAGGAAGTTGAAGCTGCGTCCCAGCCCGACATAGACCCGTTCGTCATCCTCGCGCAGGCCGTCGCTCTCGCGCGAGCGGACCACGTTCACCCCGGCCGAGAGCGAGATGTTCTGCCTGATCGTGCGGGAATAGCTGATGTCCAGCGCGGCGCTGCGGGCGTCCTGGCGGTCGCCCCGCTGCACCTCGCTCTCGCGGAAGAACAGCGAGATCCCGACCGAGGAGCGTTCGTCCAGCTGCCGGGTATAGCTGCCCCGCAGGCTGGTGTTGATGGCCTCGTTGCCGTCCAGGTCCGAAATCGCGTCGCGCTGCAGGCTCAGCTGGGCGCGGGACCGCCGGTCCAGTTCGCCGGAATAGGCGATCTGCACGGTCGGGTCCACGTCCCCGCCATCCAGCCGCGTCACCCCGGCCGCAAGGGACAGGGTATAGGTCGGGCGCTCCAGGCTGTGGCCGAAGCTCAGGCGGTCGCGCCGCCCCTCGGTTCCCGGATCGCTGCTGACGGTCAGCGTGTAATCCCCCAGGGGGCGCAGATAGGTGGCGGTGCCGCTCCAGGACAGGCCGTCGCTCTCCTCGACCAGGCCGGTATCCCCCTCCTCGCGGCGGATGTAGGATTGCGCCAGTTCCAGATCCAGGTTGATCCGGCGGTTGACCTGCATCGAGGCGCCCACGCCCGCGCGGTGGCGCCGCGTATCGGTGCCCGTGCCCTCGCTCTCGGTCTCCAGGACCGAGCCCAGGATGCGCGCCCGGATCAGCGGGGTCGGCTCCAGGAAGATCGTGGCGGCGCCGTCGACCGTCCGGCTGTCGGTCAGGTCGGGGTCGGTCGTGTCGATATAGCGGCGGTCCAGATAGCCCAGGTCGAACTCTCCGCCCAGCTTGGACTGGCTGCCGAAGGCATAGCCCGCGCGCAGGCCGGTATCGGCGCGCCGTCCGCCGTCCAGCGTGACGATGTCGTCGACCAGGTCGTCGAAGAAGATCAGCCGGTCCAGGTCGGCCTCGACATAGCGCCCCTGCAGTTCGATCGAGGACTGGCGGGCGAAGCGGCGATAGAACAGCTCCGCCCGGCGGTCGCCGATGCCGAAGTCGCCGTCATCGTCGGGATCGCCCAAGCGCAGCGGGACCGAGGCCGTCATGCCGAAGACCTCGGACCGGGTTCCCGTCCGCAGCGACAGGTCCAGCGGGATGCGTCCGATCAGGTCGCCGTTGTCCAGCGACAACTGTTGCGAGACGCTCAGCTGCGCCTGCGGGGCCAGGTCGGAATCGTCCTGCGCCACGGCCATGCCGGGCAGAAGGGCCGCCCCCGTCAGGAGGGCGGCGGACAGCGTCAGCGGGCCCGTCACACCTAGCCGCGAGGGGATCATTCGAACAGGCTGCGTTCGGGAATGATGATCACGTCGCCTTCGGCCAGGACGGGGTCCTGGGACATGGCGGCGCCGCGCATGATCGCGTCGTAGTTGATCGAGATGACCGTGCCCGGCATGGAGGGGCGGCGCAGCTGGATGCGCTTGGTCGCGGCGAAGGGGGTCAGGCCGCCGGCCTGGGACAGGGCCTGGAGGAAGGTCGTTCCGGGCGGCACGTTCTTGGCGCCGGGCGAGGAGGCCTCGCCCATGACATAGACGTTGATCAGCACCGCCTCGGGGGCCTCGACCATGGGCATGGGCTCCAGCGGGGTGACCGACACGAAGACCGTCGGCGGAGAGGCCAGCACGCCGGCCAGCGACTGCGAGATGCGGTTGCCGATCGCGGTGGGCGACTGGCCGGCCACCTGCAGGCTGCCGGCATAGGGGAACGTGATCGTCCCGCCCGGCAGGACCGGAATGGTGCGGTTCAGCGTCGTGTCCTCAAGCACCTCGATGGTCAGGCGGTCGCCGGCCCGGACCCGGTATTCCTGGGCATCGGCCATGGATGTCCAGAGCAGCGGCAGGCACAGGGCCAGCCCGATCAATATGCGCATCATGGTTTTCATCGCGGATCACCTTCCCTCTTGTCCCCACGATACGCCGATCCGGACCGTATCGCACAGATATTTCGTTTGAATTTTTGCGTTTCCGCCGACTGTGGGCGGAAACGTCACGGTCGGCCCAATTCGGGACGCTTGCGCGCGGAACGCCCCTAGTTCGTCGGTCCGCCCTCGCCTTCGGGCGCCGTGCCGGCCGCAGGATCAAGCAGGCGTTCCAGCGTGCTGCGGGCCGTGGCGACGGTGCTGCCCTGCAGGTCGCCCGCCAGGTCCAGGCCCTGTTCCAGCTGGTTTCGGGCCTGTTCCTGGCCCAGGGCGGCCTGGACGATCCCCAGATGCAGCTGCACGGCGGCATCCTCGGGCAGGGCCTCGGCCGCGCCTTCCAGATAGGGCAGCGCGCCCGCGCTGTCGCCGTTCAGGTGCAGCAGCCAGCCATAGGTGTCCATGAAGGGCGGAACGGTCGTCCCGGCCAGACGGCGCGCGACGGCCGTGGCGCGCGCCAGGCGTTCGGGGTCGTCGGCATGATGCGTGGCGATCAGGCTGGCCAGGTTGTTCGCCACGACCACCGAATCCGACGACTGCGCGTAAAGCGTCTCGAAGATCGCGATGGCGCCGTCCACATCCCCGGTGCGCTCCAGCAGGCCGGCCTTGGCCCAGAGCAGGTCCGGATCGTCGGGCAGCTGCGCCAGGCTGTCATCCACCAGCGCCAGCGCGGCCGCGTCGTCGCGCGGCTCGGTCTGCGAGGCCAGGCGCAGGCGCATCAGATGGGGCGCGGCCTCGGACGGGTCCTCCTGGATCAGCGCGTCCAGAAGGGTGCGCGCCTCGTCATTGTTGCCGCGGGCCGAGGCCAGGACCGCTTGGGCCTGCCGCAGCGTCCGGTTCCGGGGGTCGGCGGCCAGCAGGGCGTCCAGCTGGGACTGCGCCCCGTCCAGATCGTTCGCCTCCAGCCGGGCGCGCAGCAGGGACATCTGCGCATCCAGGTCGCCCTCGGCATCCGCCGTCAGCTCCTGCAGGCGGCTCAGCGCGGCCTCCTGGCCCTCGTCGCGGCTGACGCGGGCCAGTTCCAGCTCCTGCGCGGCGCGCAGGGCCTCGGGCGTGTCCAGCTCGCGCAGGCGCGCGACGACGCCCTCGGCCCGCGGCAGATCGGGCATGGCCAGATAGGTCTGCCCCAGAAGGGCCAGCAGGGCGACATTCTGCGGATCGGCGCGCAGCGCGGGCAGCAGCGCATCCTCGGCCGGGCGCGCGCGCCCTTCCGACAGGAGGCTCTGGGCAAAGCGCAGCGATTCGGCCGGGGCGTTGCCCGAGGCCTCGGCGGCGCGCGCCAGGAAGTCGCGCATCAGGTCCGGCTCTCCCGCGCGGTAATAGGCATTGGCGATCAGGTTCAGCGCCTCGACATCCTCGGCATTGCTGTCCAGCGCCGCGCGCAGGGCCAGGATGGCGTCGTCGATGCGGTCGGCCTCGATGTCCCAACCGGCCTGCAGCTTCAGCGCGCCGACATGGCCCGGCTCCTCGGTCAGCACCTGCGCGACCAGGGGGCGGGCCTCCTCGGCGCGCCCCGCGCCGATCAGCATGCGGGCCAGCTGCACCTGGACGTTGCGGACCTCGTCCGAGGGTTCGCGCCCCTCCAGCAGGCCCTGGATGGCGGTGATGGCCTCGTCCTGGCGACCGGCCGCGTAATCGGACCCGGCCAGCAGCGTGCCGAAGACCAGCGGGTCGCCGCCCTGGTCCAGGGCCGCCTGGATCTCGGCGCGGGCGGCCTCGGCGCCGCGGTTCATCTCGACATAGCGGATCAGGTCGATCCGGGCCGCATTGTCGCCCTCGGGCGCGGCGGCCGCCAGCTCGCGCAGATAGGCCTCGGCATCCTCGGGACGGTTCTGCGTCACGTAATAGGCCAGAAGGTCGCCCTTGGCGTCCATGCTGTCGGGAAAGCGTTCGGCCGTCGCGCGCAGATGCGCCTCGATCCCGGCATCGTCGCCCTTCTCGACCAGCCAGGCCAGCCGCTGCTGATAGCGTTGCGGATTGTCGGGCTGCAGCGCGATCAGCCGGTCGATCAGCCCGCCCGCCTGGTCGAGATCGTCCATGCGCGGCGGGCGGTCCAGCAGCATGGTCAGCAGCAGGACATCGTCGGGCCGGCTCTCGGCCAGGCGCGCGGCCTGATCGAACAGCGCCGTCCGATCCTCCATCGAGGCGTTCTCGGGCAGGTTCAGGTAATCCTGCGACAGGGCGATGGCCTGGACGTCCGGGTCCTGCGGCGCCAGCTCGCGCGCGCGGGTCGCATGACGCTCGAACTCGTCCTTCTGCGCGGTCTCGACGGCCAGTCGCGCCAGGGCGATGCGGGTGGGCAGGTCGTCGGGATACTGTTCGGCCAGACGCAGATACTGGCTGTAGGCGTCGCGGATGCGGCCTTCCTTCCGGTGCAGCTCGGCCAGGGTCCGGCGCGCCTCGTAATGGGTGCCGTCCGCGTCGAAGACGTTGCGCAGCTGCACGATGGCGCGCCCCGTGTCGCCCTCCTGGATCAGCTGCAGGGCGGACTGGTAATATTCCTCGGCCTGCTCCTCGGAGGATTTGCACCCCGCGACCCCCAGGGCCAGGACCAGGGCGACGGACAGGCGAAACCCGGCACGCCGACCGGTGCGGCATGCGGGACGGGGGGCGGTCTGGGCGATCATGAAAGATATCTCGTTACTGGTCGACGATCCGGGGCTTCTGCCCGGATCGGGCGATAATGACCGCGGCGCTCAGTAGCCCGTGCCGCGCAGAACCACCTTAATCGTTCGCACAAGAATTCCAAGATCATTCCGGAAGGACAGGCTGCGCTCGTAGAGCTCGTCATAGCGCACGCGGCTGGTGAATTCCGACTCGTTGCGGGCCGAGATCTGCCACAGTCCGGTGATGCCGGGACGCAGGCGGTAATAGGCGCGGCCGCGATAGAGCGGGGCCTGGTCGACCATCATCGGGCGCGGCCCGATCAGCGACATGGTGCCGTTCAGCACGTTGTACAGCTGCGGCAGCTCGTCCATCGACGTCTTGCGCAGCAGCCGCCCGACGGGGGTGATGCGCGGGTCGGACTTCAGCTTCTGGGTGCTGTCCCATTCGGCGCGCGCGGCCGGGTTCTCCTGAAGATAGCTCTCCAGCTTCTCCTCGGCATTGGCGACCATCGTGCGCAGCTTCCACATGCGGAAGACCTTGCCGTCCTTGCCGACGCGCTTCTGCGCGAAGAAGGGATTGGCCCCGTCCATGGCGATGATCACCGCCATCAGCAGCACGAAGGGCAGGACGAACGGAAGGGCCGCCAGAATCATGAAGGATTCGAACGCGCGTTTCGCCCCCTTGCGGTAGGGCGTCTTGGGCTGCTGGGCATCGGACGCAAAGACGGGCTTCGGGACTTGCTTGGTCAGGTCTGTCGCCACGAATGCCGCTTCGAACTCTCTCGCGCTGATCGTCATCGTCAAACTCCATCTCCCTGCGGGAGAACACCATGGACACTGTCAGCACATCAGGCCGGGAACCCCTCCGGAAGGCCGAACATCGACCCCTGATCCTATGCAGATGCGCAGAAGCTAGCATGCCCTTCCGGCAAGCTGAACCATTAGATTAAGAATTAGTTAAAACTTTATCGGCAGGTCGATGAAAGTTTTCGTGTCGCAACGGGATTGTGATCGCGCCGGGGGCAGGCGGCCCGGTTTTTTTGCACTGCAGCATCGCCCCAGCCCATTGGGTCCAAGGCGATTCGCGCCCCTGCCCGGTTCCGAAATGCTGCGAATGCGCATGGCTCTCTCTGGCATCCGCGGCGACTGTCGGGCTATGATGCGCCGTCCCTGATCGGAGACTGACGTGAGCCAGTTCTATCTCGAGCATTTCGGCTTCCGGATGCGCCCGTTCTCGATCCTGCCGGATCCGTCGATGATGTTCTGGTCGACCCGGCACAAGCGCGCCTATGCGGTTCTGGAATACGGGCTGATGACCCGCGCCCCCCTGACCGTGGTCACCGGAGAGGTGGGGACGGGCAAGACCACCCTCATCCAGGCGCTTCTGCGGCAGACCGATGCCAGCATGACCGTCGGGCTGATCTCGAACGCGCGGGGCGACCGGGGCGACCTGCTGCGCTGGATCCTGAACGCCTTCGACGTGCCGACCCCGCCGCAGGCCGATTACGTCGCCCTGTTCCAGACCTTCCAGGACTTCGTGCTGGCCGAATACGCCGCCGCCCGGCTGGTGGTGCTGATCATCGACGAGGCGCAGAACCTGGGGGCCGAGACCCTGGAGGAGCTGCGGATGCTGACCAACATCAATTCCGGCACCGACGAGCTGCTGCAGATGATCCTGCTGGGCCAGCCCGAGCTGCGCGACATCATCACCCGCCCCGAACTGCGCCAGTTCGCGCAGCGCGTCAGCGCCACCTTCCATCTGAACAGCTTCGAGCAGGAGACCTCGCGCGAGTACATCCGCCACCGGCTGGTGCAGGCCGGCGGCAGCGGCGACGAGATCGACCCGGCCGCCGCCGCGCGCATCCATGCCGAGGCCGGCGGCATCCCCCGCCTGATCAACAAGATCGCCGATCTGGCCCTGGTCTATGCCGCCGCCAGCGGCGCGCGCACGGTCGAGGCCCCGCTGATCGAGGAGCTGATCGCCGACGGGCTGATCCTGACCGCCCGCAAGGAGGAGCCGGTGCAGGACCGGCTGGTCCTGGCCGCCCGCGGGGACGCCAAGCGCACCCTGCCCTGAGGCGCCCTCAGCCCCGGCGGGCGCGCAGGGCGCGGGCCGCCTCTCCGGGCAGGATCGCAAAGCAGCGCGCATAGCGGCCGGCCATCCGCCGCGGGCTGCCCGCCAGCCGCCACAGCCATTCCGCCGCCAGCCGCCGCATCCAGGCCGGTGCCCGGGTCTGGGTGCCCGCCAGGAAATCCAGGCCCGCCCCGATCGACATGAACCCGGTCCGCGGCAGCCGCGCCGCCGCATGGGCCGCGAAGATCTCCTGCTTGGGCGCGCCGAGCGCCAGGAGGCACAGCCCCGCCCCCGAGGCGCCGATCCGGGCGATGGCCGCGTCCGCCGCCGGACCGGTCGGATCGAAGCCCATCGGCGGGGCGATGCGGGCGACGATGCGCAGGCCGGGCGCGGCCCGGACCAGCGCCTCGCCCGCCGCCTCCAGCGCGGCCTCGGTCGCGCCGAACAGCGCGACGGTCGTGCCGGTGCGCGCGGCCAGCCGGGTGACCGGCCCGATCAGGTCCGATCCGGGGATCAGCGTCACCGGCCGCCCGGCCAGGCGCGACAGCCAGACGATGGGGTTGCCGTCCGCCGTGACATGGCTGTGCGCGCGATAGGCGCGGGCGAAGGCCGCGTCGGACCGCAGCTTGACCAGGTGGTCGAGGTTCAGCGTCGCCAGGGCGAAGCCCCGCCGGTCGCGGAAATGCGCCTCGAGGTCGTCCAGCAGGGCGGGCAGGTCGGGGGCGGTCACCCGCAGCATGCTGCCCGGTGACGTGCGGGCGGACCAGTCGATCATTGAAGGCTCCGGATGATGTCGATCCGTGATAGCGTGACGCGGCGCGCGCCGGAAGGGTGCCGATGGCGGCGGGTTTCCGCGACCGCAATCCTGGGTTGTAAGATGCACGGAAATGCACCGTTGACGATGGGTGCGCCCCTGTTCCAGGGACGGGGCCGGCGACGTGCCGCCGGTCCGGCCATCCTTCCGGGCAGGGGCGTCGCGGCCTTCGGCGGCTGCCGGGAAAACGGTCATCCGCGGCCGAACTGCCCGCCCCGAGACCGGTCCGCAGACGGGCCCGACCTTGCCGATGCGCAGGACTTGCTCCCGGCACGCCCCGAGACCCTGATTGCGGCGCATCCGGATGATGCCGCAGTCTCCACCAGTGTTGAGTTCGTCCCTTGCGTCATTCCCCCCCTCCTGCCGCATCCCGGCGCAACGTCCAGATCGACACGCTGCGCGCGATCGCCTGCATCAGCCTGGTCGCCTTTCACGTGGTCGGCAGCAGCTCCGGCAGCGGGCTGGAGCTTGACCCCGACCACTGGATGGCGCGGGCGAACCTGGCGCTGGTCGATCTGCGGATGCCGCTGTTCAGCTTCCTGTCGGGCATGGTCCTTCCGGCGCTGGCCGGGCCGCCCTGGCCGCAGATCGCCAGGAAGGCGCGCCGCCTGCTTGTGCCCATGGCCGCGGTCGGCACGGTCTTCTGGCTGGCGCGCCATGCCATGGGCTACGAGCAGATGCCCCTGACCCGGATCTTCTGGCTGCCCTATGCGCATTTCTGGTTCCTGCAGGCGACCTTCCTGATCATGGCGGCCTTCTATCTGGGCTCGGCCCTCAGCGGCGGGCGCGCGGTCCTGACGGCGGCGCTGATCGGGGTCCTGGGCGCGGCCCTCTACATATCGCCCTTCCGGCTTGACCAGAACGTGTTCTCGGTGATGCAGGCCTGGAAGCTGGCACCGTTCTTCGCGGCGGGGTTCCTGGTCGCCACGCTGCGGCCCCGCCGGCTGTTCGCGGCGCGCCGGACGGTCGCGGCGGCGGGGGTGGCGGGGGCCTTCGCGGTGGGGGCGCTGCTGGCGGCCCATCCCGATGCCCTGACCGGGACGGGTCGCCGGGCCGTGTCGATCGCCCTGGGCCTGACCTTCTGCCTGTGCCTGCTGGCGCTGCGCCCCGGCAGCGCCGCCATGGCCCGGCTTGGCCGGCAGTCCTATCCGGTCTATCTGTTCCATGTCTTCTTCACCGCCGGCATGCTGAAGCTGGTCGGCACGCTGCTGCCCGGAGCGCCGGTGCCGATGGCCTTCGCCCTGGCGCTGGCCGCGGGTCTGGCGGGGCCCATCCTTCTGGCACAGGTGCTGTCGCGCCATCGCGTGACCGCATTGGCGTTCCTGGGCGTGAGCCGCCGCCCCCCCGCCGCCAGGCCGCGCCCCGAGGCGGACGTCACTTTTACTTAAACTTGGGTGGCATCCCCTGGGGCGCGCTGGTCAAGACGCACCCGCCCGGACTATACAGGACCTGCCCGATTGGAGAGTTGACACCGTGACCCTTGTTCCTGATTTCCTGCCATTCCGCCAAGGGCATGGACCCTTGCGCCTCCGGGGGGGCGAGCGGTGATCGACCTGCGTTTCTACTGGGCCCTGCTGATCCGGCGCCTGCCGATCATGCTGGCGCTGTTCATCATCTGCGCGGCCTTCGGGGCGGTCTCGGCGATCCGGGCGCCCTCGACCTACACGACATCGGCCCGCCTGCTGGTCGAGAACCCGCAGATCCTGCAGCAGGAGACGAACAGCCGCAACGACACCACCGCCCAGGGGCTGGACGTGATCGAACAGCAGCTGCTGACCCGCGCCAACCTGATCGACATCGCCAACAAGCTGAACGTCTTTCCGGACGCGCCCAACCTGACGGTCGATGAACGCCTGCAGCAGATGCGGGCCGCGACCTCGATCCGGCGCACCAGCGGCGCCAACCAGGCGACGCTGATGACGGTCAGCTTCACCTCGCCCAATCCGCGGATCGCGGCCTCGGTCGTCAACGAGCTGACGACCCTGATCCTCAGCGCCAACACCCGCAACCGCGTCGGCGTGGCCGAGGAGCGGCTGCAGTTCTTCCAGCAGGAGGTCGAGCGGCTGAGCGCCGATCTGGACCAGCAGAACGCCCGCATCCTGGAGTTCAAGCAGGGCAATTCGCAGTCCCTGCCCGAGAACCTGACCTATAACCAGAACCGCCAGTCCCTGCTCCAGGAGCGCATCTCGCGCCTGGAGAGCGAGCTGTCCAGCCTGCAGACGCAGCGCCAGGACATGGTCCGGCTGTTCGAGGAGACCGGCAACATCCGCCAGACCGCGCAGCCGCAGACGGTCGAGGAGCAGCAGCTGGCCCAGCTGCGCGCCGAGCTGAGCGGCGTGCTGAGCGTCTATGCCGAGGACAGCCCCCGCGTCACCTCGCTGCGCAACCGCATCGCCGCGGCCGAACGCCAGCTGCAGGCCCAGACCACCGGCACGGCGGGCGGCGCCGACAGCGAGACCACGATCCTGGATGTCAGCCTGTCCCAGATCGACACCCGCATGACCGCCCTGCAGACGGAACTGGACCAGGCCAATGCCGAACTGGCCACCGTGCAGGCCGCCGTCTCGGCCACGGCGACCAACTCCATCACGCTCGGGGCGCTGGAGCGCGACCAGGCCAACATCCAGGCCCGCTACAACGCCGCCGTCGCCGACCTGAGCCAGGCCCGCACCGTGGAGCGGATCGAGGCCTCCTCGCAGGGGCAGCGCATCAGCGTGCTGGAGGCCGCCAGCGTGCCGAACCAGCCCTCGGGTCCGAACCGCAAGAAGATCGCCGCGATGGGCGTCGGCCTGGGCCTGGGCCTGGCCGGCGGGTTCTTCGTGCTGATGGAGATCCTGAACAACGCCGTCCGCCGCCCCGGAGAGCTGCGGTCGCGGTTCCAGATCACCCCGCTGGCGGTGATCCCCTATATCGAGACGCGCCAGGAGCGCCGCCACCGCCGGACCGTCACGCTGGCCCTGATCGCGGCGGTGATGGTGCTGATCCCCCTGGGCCTGGTCGCGCTGCATACCCAATACATGCCGTTGGACGTGCTGGCGCAGAAGGTCGTCACGCGTCTTGGCCTGGGCTGAGCGCCCGGAAAGGTTCCCATGGAAAAGCTGCAAGCCGCCATCGAGATCGCCCGCCGCCAGCGTGCCGCCCAGGAGGGGCGCGCGCCCCAGGCCGCAGGCCCCGGTCCGGACGCGACCGACCTGCCCGCCGATGCCGCCTCCCCTGATCGATCTTCTGACGATCGGGGCCTCGACCAACCGACCGTGACGACCGACGCGGCCTGGAACGCGCTGCGCGAGGTGCAGCTGAACCGGGGCGCGCTGATCCATTCCCGCATCCTGTCGCTGAACGCCTCGGCGGAATCGGCACCCTTCGACGTGCTGCGCACGAAGATCCTGTATCAGATGCGCCAGAACAACTGGCGGCGTCTGGCGGTCACCTCGCCCATGCCGCAATGCGGCAAGACCACCACCTCGGTGAACCTGGCCCTGGCGCTCAGCCGCCAGCCCGAGCTGCGCACCATCCTGTTCGACTTCGACCTGCGCGCGCCCACCGTGACCGAAAAGCTGGGCCTGAAGGACGCACCGTCGATCACCCCGCTCCTCAGCGGCAAGACGCGGTTTCAGGACCATGCGGTCCGGGTCGGCCCGAACCTGGCCCTGGCCCTGTCCGGCGCCCCCGATTCCGACCCCACGCGCCTGCTGATGGCGGACAGCACGCGCGAGGTCCTGGCCCGCATCCAGGCCGATTACGCGCCCGACATCATGATCTTCGACCTGCCCTCGATCCTGATCGGGGATGACGCCCGCGCCTTCCTGCAGCATGTCGACTGCGCGCTGATCCTGGCCCGGGCCGAACAGACCCGCTATGGCGATTTCGACAGCTGCGAGCGCGAGGTCGGGGAATACACCAATGTCCTGGGCGTGGTGCTGAACGGCTATCGCCATGCCGACGGCAAGTTCGACGCCGTCGAGGGAACCGGCTGATCATGGCCGCAGGGCTGGATCGCCAGATTATTGTCGAGCCGTTCCTTTTAGTAACTGTATCTCTCAGGCCGTTGTGGCGGTCCATTTCTGACGGCTCTTGTACAAAACGTTCGCAATGGTGGGCTTCTGGTAGATCGGCATCAAACGCGTGAGCCGCATCAGCCGCCGGATACGCTTCTGGTTCACCCTGTGACCCTCGTTTTGCAAATGCCAAGTCATCTGCCGGACCCCGTAGAAGGGGGTGTCGAGGAATTGCTGGTCGATCAGCCGCATCAGAGCCAGGTTCACCTCCGTCTCACCCAATGGCTCGTGGTAGAACGACGAGCGCGAGATCGACAGAAGACGGCATTGCGTCCCGATCGACAGCGCAGGATGGTCCCGCTCGATCATCCTACGCCTCACTTGCCGGTCTACGGCTTGAGCTTTCGTAACAAAAAATCGTTGGCCACGGCCAGCTCTCCGATCTTGGCGTGCAACGACCGGACCGTCTCCTCGTCCACCTCCGCCGGCTTCCGGCTGCCCCGCTCGAAGATATCCGCCGCG
>ENA-UOXB01000708-UOXB01000708.1-bioreactor-metagenome-genome-assembly--contig:-NODE-708-length-19176-cov-9.509126_pt1 | contig 19176 bp, 19 predicted proteins | sample MGYA00238158_ERZ761615 | MGnify/ENA primary metagenome ERZ761615 (study PRJEB28904, sample SAMN06267902) | bioreactor metagenome | isolation source: Joint BioEnergy Institute, California, USA | place... | reverse complement strand
CTGGCGATCGTCATCGCGATGTCGCAACTGGAGCACTTCCATACCGACAGTGGCTGGCTGCAGGGCGCCGCGCTGTCCTGGATGCTCGGGCTGGTGGCGCTGACCATGGCGGTGGTCTACCTGTTACCGAAGCTGACCCGCGCGGTACCACCGGCCTTGGTGGCGATTCTCGGCGTCGGCTTGCTGGTGTACCTGCTCGATCTGCCCACGCGCACCCTTGGCGACATGGCGCACATCGCCGGCGGCTTGCCGCAGTTCGCCCTGCCGGACATTCCCTGGAATCTGGAAACGCTGCAAATCATCGCGCCTTACGCGGTGTTGATGGCGTTGGTCGGCCTGCTGGAAACCCTGCTGACCCTCAACCTCACCGACGAGATTACCCAGAGCCGCGGTATGACCAACCGTGAGTGCGTGGCGCTCGGTGCGGCCAACATGGTCTCCGGCGCGTTCGGCGGCATGGGCGGCTGCGCGATGATCGGCCAGACTGTGATCAACCTCAGCTCGGGCGGGCGTGGTCGGGTTTCCGGCGTGGTCGCCGGGGTGATGATCCTGCTCTTCGTGCTGTTCCTTTCGCCACTGATCGAGCGCATTCCGCTGGCGGCGCTGGTGGGAGTGATGTTCGTGGTGGCGCAGCAGACCTTCGCCTGGGGCTCGCTGCGTGTGGCCGGCAAGGTGCCGGCCAACGACGTGCTGGTGATTGTCGCGGTGACCGCCATCACCGTGGCCACCGACCTGGCTACCGCCGTGCTCTGCGGCATCGTCATCGCTGCGCTCAATTTCGCCTGGCAGCACGCTCGCGAGCTGTATGCCGACAGCGATATGCAGGCCGATGGCAGCAAGTTGTACCGCGCCCACGGTACGCTGTTCTTCGCCTCCTGCACCACCTTCCTGGCGCAGTTCGAGCCGGCCGACGACCCGCAGCAGGTGACCCTGGACTGCCGCCATCTGAGCTTCGTCGACTACTCGGCCATCGCCGCACTGAAGACCCTGCGCGAGCGTTACGAGCGCGCGGGCAAGCATCTGCGCGTGGTGCATTTGTCCGAGCGTTGCAAGCAGTTGCTCAAGCGAGCGGGCGAATGAACCTGCGCGGCCAGGAAACCGTCATGTCAAGGGGGCTGATAAAAACTGAGATTTCCCTGCAATAAACAAGAGGTCTTTCTCAGAACAGCCAGGCAACACCACCGCCCGGTGGACTGGGCAGATCAGGTGAAGTAGCGTGCGCGCCTGATCACAAGGATGCTTTCAGGACACCAGGATGTGTAAGACAACTCTCTTTACTGCCTCTATTCTCGCCAGCCTGCTACTCAGTGGCTGTGATAAAGACTTCGCCAGTCTGACTTTCGAAAACTCACTGAGCGCCCGCCGTGATATGAGCGGTGAGATTGCTCCACGCCACCGAGAGGCGTTGGCCGATCTGTTCGGTGCCAATGGTATCGATCCGGCCATCATCGGAATGCGCACGAAGAACCCCCAAGGCACGATTATCGTGCTCAGCGAGCCGTTTTTCGGAGGATTGGAGCCCGCTCAGAAGCAGGTCTTGCAGAAGGCTCTGCAATCCATCATCGACGCTCGCGGCAAGCCTGTTGGCTTGACCCTGACCTTGCATACGCAAGACATCCAGAACGTCAGTGATTCGGATAAGCGCAAGGCAGCGGAACTGCCAGAGCAGTACCACCTGAAGATCACGCTGGGAGAGGCTGAGGTTGCGGTTCGCTTTGGCATCTCCGACGTGCTGGATGCCGCTTTGCAGCAACAGACAACCATGAACACCGAGGGATTTTGTGCCGTTACGGCAGAGAGCGAAGCGACCCTGCCGTTCAAGCAGCTCGTTACCAGAGTGAACGACGACGGTAGCCTTTCCTACATGCTGCAGGGCGGATACTCGCACCCCGGATTTCCCCAAGAGCTACCGGTTGATGTGCAGTTCGACGACCCGGAACTGCAGTTCCTGCTGGAGCAGGGCAAAATCAGTCTGGTACCACCCATAAATACTTTTCAAGCGCTCAAACAGAAAACCCCCTTCTCGATCACGACCGGCTCACTGGGGGAGATACAGCACGAAGCCGGCAAACTCGATTACATGTCCATGAATAGCCTGAAAGTTAAGTGCTCGGACATGACCACCGCACTGGGGCGCCCGTTCACTTACCACATGGGCGTGTCCACTGATCAATTGACCTCGGTGAGGTTTTACTGAGGCTCCAAGCCGCCGGCTTAGGCTACAGCTAGGCTACGAGCGCAGAATCCTGCCCACAAAAAACCGCTGACAGCTCACGCCATCAGCGGTTCTTATGTAGCCGAGCGGTTGGCTCAGCGGCGCGCGCCGCGTACCCCTTCGGCCAGTTCGCGGCACAGGCCGAGTACGCCGTCGATGGCTTGCTGCGGGCTCTGCGCCTCGGCGATCTTGTCGATCAGCGCCGAGCCGACCACCGCACCCTCGGCGCGCTTGGCCACCTCGGCGGCGTGCTGCGGGGTGCGGATGCCGAAACCGATGCACACGGGCAGGTCGGTGTGACGACGCAGGCGCGCCACGGCTTCTTCGACGTGATCCATGGTCGCCGCGCCAGCGCCGGTGACGCCGGCCACCGACACGTAGTAGACGAAGCCGGAGCTGCCGGCCAGCACGGTGGGCAGGCGGTCGTCGTCGGTAGTCGGCGTGGTCAGGCGGATGAAGTCGATGCCTGCGCTCTGCGCCGGTTCGCACAGCTCGTCGTTGTGCTCCGGCGGCAGGTCGACCACGATCAGGCCGTCGACGCCGGCTTCTTTGGCGTCACTGATGAAGCGTTCGACGCCGTAGCAGAAGATCGGGTTGTAGTAGCCCATCAGTACCAGCGGCGTGCTCTGGTTACCCGTACGGAATTCGCGAACCATCTGCAGGGTTTTCTGCATGTTCTGCTTGCCGTCCAGCGCGCGGATGTTGGCGAGCTGGATGGCCGGGCCGTCGGCCATCGGATCGGTGAACGGCATGCCCAGCTCGATCACGTCGGCACCGGCGTCCGGCAGGCCCTTGAGGATGCTCAGCGAGGTGGCGTAGTCGGGGTCACCAGCGGTGATGAAGGTCACCAACGCGGCGCGGTTTTCCGCTTTCAGTTCGGCGAAACGGTTTTGCAGGCGGCTCATGCGTGTTTCTCCTGTTCGCCCATGTGGTGCATCACGGTTTGCATGTCCTTGTCGCCACGACCGGACAGGTTGATCACCATCAGGTGATCCTTGGGCAGCTTGGGTGCGCGTTTGAAGGCCTCGGCCAGCGCGTGGGCGCTTTCCAGGGCTGGGATGATGCCTTCCAGGCGGCAGCAATGGTGGAAGGCTTCGAGGGCCTCGTCATCGCTGATCGGCACGTATTCGACGCGCTTGATCTCGTGCAACCAGGCGTGTTCCGGGCCGACGCCGGGATAGTCGAGGCCAGCGGAGATCGAGTGAGCATCGGTGATCTGGCCGTCCTCGTCCTGCAGCAGGAAGGTGCGGTTGCCGTGCAGCACGCCCGGCGCGCCACCGGCCATGCTCGCCGCATGCTTGCCGGTGTCGATGCCATGACCGGCTGCCTCGACGCCGACGATCTGCACGCCCTGGTCATCGAGGAAGGGGTGGAACAGGCCGATGGCGTTGGAGCCGCCGCCGATGCAGGCCACCAGCGAGTCGGGCAGGCGCCCTTCCTTCGCCATGATCTGCTCGCGTACTTCGTTGCCGATCACCGACTGGAAGTCGCGCACCATGGCCGGGTACGGGTGCGGGCCGGCGGCAGTGCCGATCAGGTAGAAGGTGTTGTGGACGTTGGTCACCCAGTCGCGCAGGGCCTCGTTCATGGCGTCCTTGAGGGTGCCGGTGCCGGCGGTGACCGGGATCACCTCGGCGCCGAGCAGCTTCATGCGGAAGACGTTGGCCTGCTGGCGGTCGATGTCGGTGGTGCCCATGTAGATCACGCACTGCAGGCCGAAACGGGCGGCCACGGTGGCGGTGGCCACGCCATGCATGCCGGCGCCGGTCTCGGCGATGATGCGCTGCTTGCCCATGCGCTTGGCCAGCAGGATCTGGCCGATGCAGTTGTTGATCTTGTGCGCGCCGGTGTGGTTCAGGTCTTCGCGCTTGAGGTAGATCTTCGCCCCGCCGAAGTGCTGGCTCAGGCGCTCGGCGAAATACAGCGGGCTGGCGCGGCCAATGTAGTCGCGCTGGAAGTAGGCCAGTTCTTCGAGGAAGGCCGGATCGTTCTTGGCCTTCTCATATTCGGCGGCCAGCGAGTTGATCAGCGGCATCAGGGTTTCGGCGACGAACTGACCGCCGAAGCGGCCGAACAGGCCGCGAGCGTCGGGGCCGGTGCGAAATGAGGTCATGGCGTGCTCCTTGTCGACAGCGTTGGGCTGGCAGGGCGAGTGAGTGATGGGGCCATTCTATCCCCATGAGGCGCGGCGAAAAGCGATTTGATTGTGATGACTCGTCAGAAAATCTCACGGGTTATGTCTGTGCGCCATGCCACATTTCCCAACTCGCCGCCGGGCGGTACAGAACTCGGCCGCGCCTGATCAGTCCCAGCAGCTGCGGCCAGGGGGCCGTTCTTCCAGGGAGAAAGCGAATGCACAAGGTATGGATAGCGGGCGCGATGCTCGCAGCGTCGTTGGGCACGGCTCAGGCGCAAGCGCTGGATCTGCATGGCATCGGCGTATCGCGTGATGTGCCCTGCAAGGGGCAGGACGTGATCGTTACCGGCAATGGCAACCAGTTTCGCCTCACCGGTGACTGCGGCCAGATCGAGGTCAATGGTTCCGATCAGCAGGTGAGTTTCGGCAAGGCCGCCGGCCTGGTGGTGACAGGCTCGAAGAACCGCATCGAGGGCGAGCGCGTCACCAGCCTCGAGGTCAGTGGCAGTGAGCACCAGGTTGAAACCGAGGTGCACGGCAATGACCAGCAACCGGCGCAGATCGCCATTTACGGTGATAGCAACGTGCTCGAACTCGACCTCGATGGCCCGACGCAGATCGAAGTAAACGGTCTCAACCAGCAACTGACCTGGAGCGGTGACGAGCCGCAGATCGAGACCACCGGCGTCGAGCACCGTATCAAGCAGGACTGATCGGTGCGGCAGGTTGGCGCCCGGCGGTGAACGTGATTAGATGCCCCTGACTTGTCAGGAAAAATCACCTCTCCCATGAGCCGCGACCTGCCCCCACTCAATGCCCTGCGCGCCTTCGAGGCGGCCGCCCGCTTGCAAAGCGTCAGCCGCGCTGCCGAGGAGTTGCACGTCACTCACGGTGCAGTCAGCCGGCAGATACGTGTGCTCGAAGAGCAGCTTGGCCTTGGCCTGTTCGACAAGGACGGCCGTGGCGTCAAGCTAACCGCCGCGGGCCTGCGCCTGCGCGATGCCACTTCGGAAGCCTTCGAGCGCCTGCGTGATACCTGCGCCACGCTGCGCCGTGAAACCGAGGAACGTCCCTTCGTCCTCGGCTGCCCCGGCAGCCTGCTGGCGCGCTGGTTCATCCCGCGTCTGGATCGCCTGCAGCGCGAGCTGCCCGAACTGCGCCTGCAACTCTCGGCCAGCCAGGGCGAGCTGGACCCGCGTAGCGCCGAGGTGGACGCCACCTTGCTGTTCGCCGATCCACCCTGGCCGAGCGACATGCAGGTGTTCGAGCTGGCGCCGGAGCGCATCGGCCCGGTGCTCAGCCCGCGCTACGGCAACCATGCGCAGTTGGCTGCTGCGCGGCCCGAAGCGCTCTACGCCGAGCCGCTGCTGCATACCACCTCGCGCCCGCAGGCCTGGCCGCAGTGGGCGCAGGCCCAGGGGCTGGCGCCCGAGCGCCTGCAGCAAGGCCAGGGTTTCGAGCATCTCTACTATCTGCTGGAAGCTGCTGCGGCGGGGCTCGGTGTGGCCATCGCGCCGCAGACGCTGGTCGCCGATGATCTGCGCGCCGGGCGTCTGGTCGCGCCCTGGGGCTTCGTCGAAACCAGTGGCTACCTGGCGCTGTGGACGCGCCGCGCCGACCCGCGCAGCGAGCGCCTGGCGCAGTGGTTACGCAAAGAGCTGGCGACCTGAGTACAACGACTGTGGCAACGTCGTCTCTGTCGAAAAGCGCGACGCTACCAGCGAGGTTGGGCGCGGAGGCGGTTGCTAGCATCGCCTCACTTTCCTTTCGCTCAGCGGCCTGGCCGTTACAGACGAGGCATCGATGTCCAACCCTTGCAGTAGTTTCATCCCCTATACGCTGGAAGTGACCGGCAAGGGTATCCACGAGGTCGAGCAGGCGCGGGCGGTGATACCTGCCGGCACGCCGATCAACATTGCCTTTCTGGGCAACGAAGACCATGCCCAGCGCATCCATGCCGCCAAGGTCATCCGTGCCTGCGGCGCCGAGCCGGTGCCGATCATTTCCTCGCGTCGGCTGCGCAGCGAAGAGGATCGTGATGAGCTGATCGGTGCGCTGGTCAGTCAGGCGGCGCCGAAACGCTTCATGTTCGTCGGCGGTGATCCGGCCACGCCGGCCGGGCCCTACCAGGATTCCCTGGCGCTGCTGGCCAGTGGCGTGCTGGAGCGCCATGGCATCGATCAGGTGGTGATTACCGGCTATCCGGAGGGGCACCCGAAGATCGACAGCGGTGAGCTCATGCGCGCGCTGAAATGGAAACTGGACTTTCTCCGTGAAGCCGGCTGCGCCGTGGAGATCACCACGCAGTTCGGCTTCGATGCCGAGGCGGTGGTGCGCTGGATCGAGCAACTGCGCCAGCAGGGCATCGACACGCCTGTGCGCATCGGCGTGCCCGGGCCTGCCGATGTCGGCAAGCTGCTGCGCTTCGCCCGTCAGTTCGGCGTGGCGACTTCTGCTGCGATTCTGCGGCGCTACGGGCTGTCGATGGCCAATCTGATGCAGCGCGTGGGCGCCGAGCGCTACTGGGACCAACTGCAGGCCGGGCTGGGTGGCAGGCAACTGGGCCGCATCGGCTGGCACCTCTACCCCTTTGGCGGGGTCGAGGATGGCGTTACCTGGATCAATGCCCGTCTCAGCGCCGATTCCAGGCCCCAGGCATTGCCAGGTTAAAGGGCGAGGCCAGAGTTGGCGGGGTGTCGATGATGTTGCCAAGTCGCCCCGGCAAAGATGACAATGCAATTCATTGTCATTTGATATGAAATTCGCTCCATGTCCGCCGACGTCCAGGTGCTGCACACCCTCTATCGCGATCACCATAGCTGGCTGCAAGGCTGGCTGCGGCGGCGCCTGGGCAACGGCTGCGATGCCGCAGACCTGGCCCAGGACACCTTCGTGCGCCTGTTGCGAGCCGGCAATGCCGCGAGCATCCGCGAGCCGCGTGACTATCTGGCCACCGTTGCGCGCGGCTTGATGGTCGACTTCCTGCGCCGGCGCTCGCTGGAGCAGGCCTACCTCGAGGCAATGGCCTTGCAGCCGCAGGCCGAACAACCCAGCGCCGAGCAGCAGGCGTTGTTGCTGGAAGCGCTGATGGAGGTCGACCGTATGCTTGCAGGGCTCGGCCGGAACGTGCGCGAGGTGTTCATCCTCTCCCAGCTCGACGGCCTCACCTACGCGCAGATCGCCGCCCGCCTGGGCATTTCCCTGCGTAGCGTGAACAGCTACATGGCTCGCGCGGTCGAGCACTGCTGCCTGCTGCAGGCCGGCTGGCAATCGTGAACGAGGCGCAGCGCGCCGCACTCAAGGCGGCCAGTGGTTGGTATGCGCGGCTGTGCTCCGGCCATAGCGATGCCAGTGAACAGCAGGCCTGGCAGCGCTGGCATGATGCGGACGAACTGCATCGTCAGGCCTGGCAACAGATCGAGAAATTACGTGAGCAGTTGGGCATGCTGCCCGGGCCTGTGGCTTCGTCGACCCTGCGTGGTGTCGACCGCAGTCGTCGCCGTCTGCTCGGCAGCCTGGCGTTGGCTGGCCTGGCGCTGCCGTTGGGCTGGTTCGCCTGGCAGAACGATACCCGCCGTTACTGGCTGGCTGACTACCGCAGTGGGGTGGGCGAACGCCGCCAGTGGCAATTGAGCGATGGCAGCCAACTGATGCTGGGCACGGCCAGCGCCGCACAGTGGCAGGTCGATGGGCAGCGGCGCCTGCTGCGCCTGGTCAGTGGTGAGGCGATGATCACCAGCCCGGAAGCGGTGCAGCCGCTGCTGGTGGAAACCCGGCATGGCCTGGTGCGCTGCCAGCGTGCACGTTTCTGCGTGCGCAGCGATGAGCACGGCAGTCATGTCGCGGTACTGAAGCAGGACGTGGAGGTAGCCCCGCTGCGTCATCTGCAAGCGATGCAGGCACTCGCCGCCGGGCACCAGCTACGTTTCGATGCCGAGCAACTGGGGCCATCGAGTGCCAGTGACGCGGCGACCACGGCCTGGACTCAGGGCAGCCTGATCGCCCTGGAGCGGCCACTGGGCGAGGTGGTTGCCGAGCTGGCGCGCTATCGCCACGGTGTGTTGCGTCTCGACCCGACCCTGGCCGGGTTGAAGGTTTCCGGCAGTTTCCCCCTGACCGATACCGACCGCGCCCTGGCGGCGCTGGAGCACAGTTTTCCGCTGCGCGTGGTGCGGCGCAGCGACTACTGGGTGACGCTGGTGCCGAAGGTGTAAAAATAGTCATTGTCGTTTGCACTTTTTTCTCGACTGGCTCGGCCCCTCCTGAAATATCGGCTACAGGCCTTTCATTCTCAGGGGAAACTCATGCGTCAACCTCGCTGCAAACTGCATACGCTGACTGCCGCCGTCCAGGCCGCGCTGTTCTGTTCCGGCCTGGCGCTGGCTGCACCGATGGCCGCTGCAGCACCAGCAGAGCCTGCCGCGCAGGTGCAATCATTCGAAATCGCCGGCGGCCCTTTGGCTGAGGTGCTCAACCGCTACGCCAGCGCTGCCGGAGTCGCCCTGTCGTTCGATGCGTCAGCGCTGCAGGGCCAGAGCAGCCAGGGTTTGCAGGGCACCTACGCGGTGGAGGACGGTTTCGCACGTCTGTTGCAGGGCAGCGGCCTGCGCGCAGTGCGCCAGGGCGAGGGGGTCTACGGGCTGGAGCGTCAGCCGCAGCAGCGTCCGCTCAAGGGCGATGTGCTGGAGCTGGATTCCGTCACGGTCAGCACCCTGCGCAGCGACACCGCGGTGGGTCAGACCAGCCAGCGCGTGACCGTTATCGACCGCCAGCAGATCGAGCAGCAACTGGCGCTGAGCAGCGACCCGGGCCAGGTGCTGAGCAGCCTGATCCCATCCTATTCGCCAAGCCGGCAGAAAATGTCCAATGCCGGTGAAACGCTGCGTGGCCGTACACCGCAGTTTCTCGTCGACGGTGTGCCGCAGGCCAGCTCGATCCGTAACGACGGCCGCAGCAGCTACACCATCGATCTGGCGCAGATCGAGCGCATCGAGGTGATCCATGGTGCCTCGGCCGAGCATGGCGGCGGTGCCACCGGTGGCATCGTCAACTTCATCAGCCGGCGTCCCGAAGGGAATGGCGTTAGCCAGCACGCCGGGGTTAGCCTGGAAAGCGCTGATCGTTTCAGCAAGGACGGCCTGGGCTACAAGATGAACTACCGGGTCAGTGCGCTACAGGGTGACTGGGAGACCCTGTTCGGCGCCACCTGGCAGGAGCGCGGCGCCTTCTACGACGCCAACGACGACCTGGTCGGCATCGCCTACCCCGGCGAGATTCAGGATACCCGCGATCATGACCTGATGTTGAAGCTGGGTTACTGGCTCGATGACGTGCAGCACCTGCAGTTCAGTGCCAATCATTACGAGCTCAAGGGCAACAACGACTATGTGCCGGTGCTTGGCGACCGCGCCGCCGGTATTCCCAGCACCGCGCGCAAGGGCGACCCGCAGGGCGATCCGGCCTTCAACGAGAACCGTCAGTACACCTTCAGCTACAGCAACCAGGATCTGTACGGCAACGTGCTCGACGTGCAGCTCTATCACCAGCGTTATCGTGGTCAGTTCGGCGCGCTGCTTTCCGGAGCTTTCCAGGACCCGAACATCGCGCCGATCGGCACGCTGTGGGAGCAGAGCCGCAGCGACTCGGAAAAATGGGGTGGCAAGCTGACTCTGCGTCGTCGCGGCATGTTCGATGGCCTGCTCGACCTGACCGGCGGCGTCGACCTGATGCGCGACAAGGGTGAACAGGTCCTGGTGCAGACCCACCGCAGCTACGTACCGCCATCCACCTACGACAACCAGGCCGGCTTCCTCCAGGGCGATCTGCACCTGACCGACAAGCTGACCCTGATGGCCGGTGTGCGCCGCGAGCACTCGGAACTGGACGTGGATGATTTCCGCACCGTATGGGGCACCAACAACGCGGGTGGCGTGAGCGTCACGGGTGGCAAGGTGTCGTTCGGCAAGACACTGAGCAACTACGGCTTCACCTATCAGGCCACCGACTGGGCGCAGCTCTATGGCGGCTATTCCGAAGGTTTCGGCATGCCCGACATCGGCCGCGTGCTGCGCGGGCTCGACGAACCGGGGCTGGACGTGGAGAACCTGCTGGAGCTGGAACCGATCATCACCCGTTCGCGCGAAGTGGGCCTGCGCCTGAATTTCGAGCGGGTGGACATGGAGCTGAGTTACTACGAGTCTTTCTCCAACCTCGGCGAGCGCCTGTCGGTCAACAACGACGGCAACTACATCGCCAACCGCGAACGCGTCGAGATCCAGGGTTATGAACTGACCGGCAACTGGCACATCGATGACCGCCACAGCCTGCGTGGCAGCTACGCCCACAGCCAGGGCAAGTCCGACACCAATGACGACGGCAAGGTGGATACACGCCTGACCGGCCTGAACATCTCGCCGGACCAGTACAGCCTGGGCTGGCAGGCCAACTGGAACGAGGACTGGTCGAGCTACCTGCAATACAACTACTACGTCAGTCGCAGCTTCGATGACCCGCGTCTGAAGTTCGACGGCTACGCCCTGCTGTCAGCCAGCGTCAGCCGCCGCCTGCCGGTGGGCAGCCTGTCGCTGGGCATCGACAACCTGCTCGACGAGGATTACTTCACCTACTACTCGCAATCGGCGCGCATCGCCGACGACTACAACTTCAAGGGCCGCGGCCGTACCTTCACCCTGGGCTACCAGGTGGAGTTCTGAGTCATGGGGGCGCGCTGGCAAGCCCGTCGTGGTTTGCCGGCGCCTGGCGGTAAATGACACTTATGCGTGGCGGGCTAGTCTTAAGGAGAACCTTCAAGCCACAGGAGTTATGTCATGACCGACCACCACACCTACAAGAAGATCGAGATCGTCGGCTCGTCTCGTACCAGCATCGAGGATGCCATCGAGAACGCCCTGTCCGAGTGCGCCAAGAGCGTGCGCAACATGGATTGGTTCGAGGTCATCGACACGCGCGGTCATATCGAGAATGGCAAGGTCGGTCACTACCAGGTCACGCTCAAGGTCGGCTTTCGTCTGAGCGGTAGCTGATCCCCTGGGCGTTCAGAAAGGCGAAGAAGGCTTCACGGCTGGAATAGCGTGGCAGGTAGCCGAATTCGTCTTTCAAGCGCTGGTTGCTCAGCACCGGGCGGTAGCGCAGGAAATCCAGTTGCTCCGGGCCATACTGGCTCAGCCCCAGCGGCTTGAGCAGGCGTAGCGCGCCGGCCAGTATCATGGCCGGCAACGGGCGATAGGGCTTGCCCAGTATCCCGGCGATTTCCGCCAGGCTCAGCGCACCGTCGCCGGCCAGGTTGTAGATGCCTTCGCGGGCTTCTTCCAGGCCCTGGCGGATGATGCCGACCACATCCTGCTCCCAGATGAACACGAAGCGGCTGCTGTGGCCACGCACGCCGAGCACGGCGCGTTTCTTGAACAGGTCGGTGATCGGGTTGTTCAGACGCTTGCCGAGTATGGTGCCGGGGCGCAGCACCAGTTGACGCAGTTGCGGGTGCTGGGCACGGGCGCTTTCGAGCAGGTGTTCGATCTCCAGTTTGTGCCGCGCATAGGCGAAGTGCGGATGGCCGCGCAGTGGATGACGCTCGTCGATCCACTCGGCATTTTCCGGGGTGTAGCCATAGGCCGCGCCGGAGCTGGTGACGATCAGCTGGCGCACGCCGTTGGCGATGGCGCTGTCCACCAGGCACTGGGTGCCGCCAACCTCGATGGCGTGCAGGTGCGCCTCGCTCATGCCGCGTGGCGGACGGATCACCGTCGCCAGATGCACGATGGCATCCGGCTTCCAGCCACCGATGCAGGCGCGCACTTGTGCCGGCCGGCCCATGTCCAGCAGTACGGGCTCGATATTGGCTTTCAGCCCACGGCTGTCGAGGGGGCGTATGTCTGCGGCGATCAGGGTCCATTCGGGATGCTGGATGGCCAGCTCCTCGAGCAACTGATGGCCGATGAAACCGGCAGCGCCGGTGATCAGAACACGCATGGCTGTCTCCTGGCGGGCAAAGCTGCCCGTTCGCCTCCCGTCACATGGCGGAAGAGATTGTTGTTTTAGAGCTGTCAGGCTAGTTGCCAATAGCCGTTGCGGCAGTGGCGCCTAACGCCAGCGGGTATGGCGTTAGGCGCCAGGCTGACCAATGGTGTGGCGCTGCGCACAGCGGCGGCTCAGGTCGCTGGCGAGGCTGGGTCGGATCGGGCAAGCTGCCGCAGCTGAATTTCAGGGAGGAAATGCCATGTTCAGACTCTTGCTGTTGTTGAGCCTGCTGTCGCTGGCAGGGTGCATCGATAACGAACCGCCACTCGCCGAGGAGCGCCGTCTGCTGCTCAGTGGTGAAGACTTCGCCGCCTACGAGGCGCCGCAGGATGGTCAGTACGAGAAGCAGGTGACCTATGCTGCGCGCACCATCGACCTCAGTTTCGAGAGCGAGGGCAGCGACTGGTTCTACCTCTACAGTGGCGTCTCGCTGTATCCACGCGCTGGCGATGCGCTGATGACCAGCTACGCCGAGACCTTCGGTGCGTCGTTCGGTCTGCGCGACAGCGGCCTGGTGCAACAGGATCTGCCGCTGGAGACCACGCTGGCCAGCCGCGCCAGCCTCAAGCTGCTGACCCAGGATGGCGAGCCGGTAGGCAACCTGTTCTATGCCACCGTCGGCAACAAGTCGATGTTCACCATCTTCACCGGCGTGTATTTCGAGCAGCCCGAGGACTTCGAGGCGTTCATCGCGCCCAAACTGCGCGCGTTGCGCGAATACCAGCACGATGACCCCGTCCTGACCTGGGCGGGCAGGACGCTCGGTTTCGGTGAGTGATGGGCGCTTAGCCGAAGAACCAGTAGCACACGGCAATCGCGGCGATGATCCCGGCGGCGTCGGCGACCAGCGCACAGCCCACGGCATGGCGGGCGCGCTGCAGGCCGACCGCGCCGAAATACACCGCCAGTACGTAGAAGGTGGTTTCGGTACTGCCCTGCACCGTGGCCGCTACCAGCGCCGGGAAGCTGTCGACACCGAAGTTTTCCATGGTTTCGATCAGCATGGCGCGCGCAGCGCCACCGGAGAAAGGTTTGATCAGCGCGGTGGGCAGGGCGTCGACGAAGCGTGTATCCCAGCCCAGCGTCTCGATCAGCCAGCGGATGCCGTCGAGGCCAAAATCCAGTGCGCCGGACGCGCGCAATACGCCAATGGCGCAAAGCATGGCTACCAGGTATGGCAACAGACTCTTGGCTACATCGAAACCTTCCTTGGCACCGTCGATGAAACTCTCGTACACCGCGACCTTGCGCAAGGCTCCTACTATCAGAAACAGCAGGATCAGGCCGAACAGGGTGAGATTTCCGAGCAGTGAGGACAGCGCAGCCAGGGCCGTGGCGCTCATGCCGGCGAGCAGCGCCATGAAGCCGCCGAGCAGCAGCGCAGTAGGAATCAGGTAGGCCAGCACCACCGGGTCCCACAGGCGCAGGCGCTGCATCACCGCCACCGCAAACAAACCGGCCAGGGTCGAGGCGCTGGTAGCCAGCAGGATCGGCAGGAACACCAGGGTCGGGTCCTCGGCCCCTTGCTGGACGCGGTACATAAAGATCGATACCGGCAGCAGAGTCAGCGAGGAGGTGTTGAGCACAAGGAACAGGATCTGCGCATTGCTCGCCGTGGTCGTGCTCGGATTGAGCTCCTGAAGGGCGCGCATGGCCTTGAGGCCGATAGGGGTGGCGGCATTGTCCAGGCCGAGACCGTTGGCCGCGAAGTTCATGCTAATCAGCCCCAGTGCGGGATGGCCGCGCGGCACTTCCGGCATCAGGCGGGCGAACAGTGGGCCCAGCAGGCGCGCCAGCAAGTCTACGAGGCCGGCCTTCTCGGCAATACGCAGCAGGCCCAGCCACAGCGTCAGGGTGCCGAACAGCACCACCATCAGCTCCACCGAGAGCTTGGCCATGGCGAACAGGCTCTCGACCATGGCGCCGAACACGGTGGCGTCGCCACCCAGCAGCCAGCGCGCCAGAGCGGCGACGGCGCCCAGCAGAAAAAAGCTCAGCCACAGGCCATTGAGCATTGCGATCCCCCTTCGGTATGGCGGGGGATGATAACGCGCCGGCGGTGACTATGGGACAGCCGGCAAACTGCCGTCACTCAATACCAGTTGGGGTCGCTGCGTAGCTGTTCCATCAGCATCTGCTGGACTTCCTCGTCCGGATCGCCCAGCCAGCGCAAGGTAGCGTGTTCGCTGGGTGCGCGGTCTTCCGGCAGGCCGTCCGGCACCTGCACGTAAAGCGCATAGGCGTCGTCGTCCTCCCATTCGAAGGCCACATAGGCGCGTTGGCTGAAGCACTTGTGCGCTTCGCACACCTGGCCGACCAGGTAGCGATCACTGTCGGCTTCCACGGCCTGCATGGGAGTGGACAGGCCGCTGAGATTGATCAGCCAGTCCGGCAGGCGTTCTTCATCCTTGACCAGATCCTGCCAGGCTTCGCGGTACTCGGCATTGCTGCTGAGCAACTCGCCTGGGTGGAAGCTGGCGTCACGGTCGGCGGCCTGAGCCGCCAGGGCGCCGCCCATTAGCAGGGCGGCAGCGATGGCGTGGATCGATTGCATCTAGGTCTCCCTACATCCGTGGGCGGCGGCCCATGACGAACGAGACGATGAACAGCACCAGGAACACCACGAAAAGAATCTTGGCGATACCTGCAGCGGTGCCGGCGATACCACCGAAGCCCAGTACAGCGGCGATGATGGCGATGATCAGGAATGTGACTGCCCAACTAAGCATGGCGTTTCTCCTCGATGGATCAGTGGGTAATGGCCCAGGCAGGCCAGGGGTCTTGCGCGTTGCTCGGGACCAGAGGCTGAGGCACAGCGCCCGAGGGCAGCTCCAGCTCGGAGGTGTCGCGGCTAGCGCACAGGGTCTGGCCAATCAGCACGACGCTGGCTAGCGTCAGGCTGAGCAGAAGCAGCAAGCTGGCAAGTACCAGAGCGACTATCCACATGGCTGTTCTCCTGTTGCGTTTGAGGCGGATGGCGCAGGGGTGTGGCATATCCGTCTCGTCCTTTTGTTGCATCGTGACCGGTGCCTGACCGGTCACCCACTCAGGACATTGCAGCGCCCGTGCCAGACTTGGCCTTTAAATAAAATCCTTTTGAATCATCTAGTTATATTTGCCTGATGGCACATTGTGGCGGGCATCCTGCCCGAATGCGGTTTTCTCGGTCGTGCGTTTTGCCCGACGAGGCGCAGGTTGCGGGGCCTTGCGCGAGGCCAGAGTGGTCGCCCGTCGACTGCACAGTCGGTATACTCGCTGCGCCCGCGTGCCATGCGGGTTCCGCGCCCAGAACAACAACCGCGCCGCGAGTCTCGAGCCGATGAACGACTACGAACAGGAAGACCCGATTCCCCAGGGTGACCTCGCCCTGCAGATCACTGCGTTGCCGCGCGAGACCAATGGTTTCGGTGATATCTACGGCGGTTGGCTGGTGTCCCAGATGGACCTCGCCGGTACTGCCATGGCGAGCAAGGTCGCAGGGGGCCGCGTGGCCACTGTCGCCATCGATCGCATGGCCTTTCTGGTGCCGGTGGCGGTGGGGGCGCAGCTGTCCTTCTACACCCAGGCGCTGGAGATCGGCCGCAGTTCGATCCAGATGATGGTCGAGGTGTGGAGCGACGATCCGCTGTCCAACGAATGGCGCAAGGTCACCGAGGCGGTTTTCGTGTTCGTCGCCATCGACGGCAGTGGCCGCACCCGACCGGTCCCGCCGCGTCGCGGCTGACCGGGCTCGCGCCGTAGAAGCGAATTGCACTCATGAAAACGCCGGCATAAGCCGGCGTTTTCATTTTGTCCTGGCAATCAGCCGCGGATGTTGTAGATGTCCTTCTCGTTGCTTTCCGCGTAGTCGTAAAGGCGCTGCAGATAGGCCTTCTGGTGCTCCCAGACCTTGGCGGCAGCCGGGTCGGCGGCGGCACTGGCCTCGACCACTTCGGCCGCGACTTCCTTGAGGCGGGCCAGGACTTCGTCCGGCAGGCGGCGTACTTCCACGCCATCGGCCTTGAGTTGTTCCATGGCTTCCATGTTCTTGGCGTTGTAGTCGTCGAGCATGTCGCCGTTGACGTCGCGAGCAGCGGCACGAACGATGGCCTTCAGATCGGCCGGCAGGGTTTCCCAGGCCTTGAGGTTGACGTCCAGCTCGAACAGGACGCTCGGCTCCTGCCAGCCCGGGGTGTAGTAGTACTTGGCTGCCTTGTGCAGGCCCAGAGCCAGGTCGTTGTATGGACCGATCCATTCGGTGGCGTCGATGGCGCCGGTCTGCATGGCGGTGAAGATCTCACCGGCCGGCATGTTGACCACGGTACCGCCCATCTTGGTCAGCACTTCGCCGCCCAGGCCCGGGGTACGCATCTTCAGGCCCTTGAAGTCGTCGACCGAATTCATTTCCTTGTTGAACCAGCCGGCGGTCTGTACGCCGGTGTTGCCGCAGGCCATCGGCAGCACGCCGAACGGTTTGTAGACCTCTTCCCACAGCTGCTGGCCGCCGCCGCGATGCAGCCAGGCGTTCATTTCCTGGGCGTTCGGGCCAAATGGCAGGGCGCAGAAGAACTGGGCCGCCGGGACCTTGCCTTTCCAGTAGTACGGCGCGCCATGACCCATTTCGGCGGTGCCGCGGGAGACTGCATCGAACACTTCCAGGGCCGGTACCAGTTCACCGGCTGCGTACACCTTGACCTTCAGGCGGCCGTTACTCATTTCGTCGACCAGCTTGGCGAAGCGCTCGGCCCCGACGCCGACGCCCGGGAAGTTCTTCGGCCAGGAGGTGACCATCTTCCAGTTGAAGGTTTGGGAACTCGAACCCTCTTGAGGTGCTGCGGCGCTCTTGGCCTCTTCTTTACAGCCAGCCAGTGCGGTGGCTGCAAGGCCTACGCCCGCTGCGGCGAGTATGTCGCGACGTTTCATGCAATGCTCCTTTATTGTTGTATTGGTCTTACCACGGGATCGCCGGAGGTAGACCGGGCGTGAATAACATAGGGGGTCGTGACTCACAAGCCTAGCTACTACGACTAAAGTTGTACGGGCATTGCTGCATTACCGGTAGCCTGCCTAGAATCGCCGGCCTGCGGCCCACAAGGCTGCTGGTGGCGTGATGTGCAGCCAACCGGTTTGCTGTCTGTCTCCTACTCATAACGATAAAGGACTCACTATGTCCGACAAGCCTTCATTTCCCCTCGCTCTTGCAAATCTGATCGATGCGCTCAACACCTGGTTCGGCAAGGCCTGCGCCTGGCTGACTCTGTTTCTGGTACTGGGAACCGCCATCGTCGTCGTCTTGCGTTACGGCTTCGGTATCGGCGCTACCGCTCTGCAGGAGGCAGTTCTATACGCTCACGCACTGGTCTTCATGGGCGCCGCGGCCTGGGTGCTGCTGCGCAATGGCCACGTGCGGGTCGACATCTTCTACCAGAAGTTCAGCGGCCGCCGTCAGGCGCTGGTGGAGATTCTCGGCAACCTGCTGTTCCTGCTACCGGTTGCGCTGTTTCTCGGCTGGGCCAGTTGGGATTACGTCAGCAACTCCTGGTCGACGCTGGAAGCGTCGAGCGAGTCTGGCGGGCTGAAATTCGTCTATCTGCAGAAAAGCATCATCCTGCTACTGGTCGTCAGCCTGGTACTGCAGGGTATTTCCAACCTGATCAAGGCGCTCTACATCCTCAGCGGTCGCCTGCCGGCTCCGGAGGTGAACCATGGCTGAGTTGATGGCGATTCTGCTGTTCGTCAGTATCTGCCTGGCCTTGATGGCCGGCTTCCCGGTAGCGTTCACCCTGGCCGGCGTTTCCCTGTTGTTCGCCGGTATCGGCGTGCTCACCGGTACCTTCGACCCCGGTTACCTCAGTGCCCTGCCGAACCGCCTGTTCGGCATCATGAACAACCAGACCATGCTCGCCGTGCCGCTGTTCGTGTTCATGGGGGTGATGCTGGAGCGTTCACGGGTAGCCGAAGACCTGCTCGAGTCCATGTCGCGTCTGTTCGGCACCCTGCGCGGCGGTCTGGCGATCTCCGTGTGCGTGGTCGGCGCGCTGCTGGCGGCGTCCACCGGCATCGTCGGTGCCACCGTGGTGACCATGGGCCTGCTGGCGCTGCCGACCATGCTGCGCCGCGGCTACGACCCGGCCATCTCCACCGGCACCCTGGCCGCAACCGGTACCCTGGGGCAGATCATTCCGCCGTCCATCGTGCTGGTACTGCTGGGTGACGTGATGTCCAGCGCCTATCAGCAGGCGCAGTTGAAGATGGGCATCTTCTCGCCGAAGACCGTCTCGGTCGGCGACCTGTTCGTCGGTGCGCTGCTGCCCGGCCTGCTGCTGGTCGGCCTGTACATCGTCTACATCATTGCCGTGGCCATCCTGCAGCCGAAGAAACTGCCGGCGCTGCCGCAGGAAGAACTCGGCCCGATCGAGTGGGGCAAGCTGGGCAAGGCGCTGATTCCGCCGCTGATCCTGATCGGCGCGGTGCTGGGTTCGATCCTCGCCGGTTACGCCACCCCCACCGAAGCCGCTGCGCTGGGCGCCGTAGGCGCGATGCTGCTGGCCTTCAGCAAGGGCAAGCTGAACTTCGGCCAGCTCAAGGAAGTGGCCTACGGCACCACTGAAATCAGTGCCATGGTCTTCATGATCCTGATCGGCGCGTCGCTGTTCTCCCTGGTGTTCCGCGGCTTCGGCGGCGAAGTACTGATCGAGGATGTGTTCGCGCAACTGCCTGGCGGCGTGCTCGGCGCGTTCTTCCTGGTGATGGTGGTGATCTTCCTGCTCGGCTTCATCCTCGACTTCATCGAGATCACCTTCGTGGT
>ENA-UOXB01000707-UOXB01000707.1-bioreactor-metagenome-genome-assembly--contig:-NODE-707-length-19209-cov-12.086614_pt1 | contig 19209 bp, 16 predicted proteins | sample MGYA00238158_ERZ761615 | MGnify/ENA primary metagenome ERZ761615 (study PRJEB28904, sample SAMN06267902) | bioreactor metagenome | isolation source: Joint BioEnergy Institute, California, USA... | reverse complement strand
GCTCTCTATTCTGACTAGCCCCTTGATACTAACGTATCAAGGGGCTTTTCTTTGCGTGTCTGTTTAATACAGGCTTGCCCTAATTCTTACCAGCTCATAATCTCAATTCGGCCATATCTTCTTTTCATTCAAATCATAAATTTTTGAAAACCATCGTTGTATCCAAAATAGTAGATATTGGGTTTTGTGACCATTATCTTTTCCCTAAGAAATATAGCGTTATATAGCCGTATTAAAATGATTTGACTTATATCGTTTTAACTGATAATTTTAAACAGTCTTTTTATTTAAGTTAATAACACGGAGGTGTTAACTGATTAAATAAAGTAATTTCTATCGAATCAAAGTATTGAATTTACGTGTTGTTCCTACCCCTACAATTATCAAAAGGAATTGATAATGAAGTTAGCTCCTCTTTTTTCAATTGGTGCTTTAGCCGCTATCAGCCTTTTTGGCTGTTCTAACCAGTCAGCTGACACAACTGATGGATCATCTGCAACCTCTCAAGATACGACCGTCTTACGCTTCTCTCATTTTTGGCCAGCGACTTCTTCCATTAGTACAGAAGTTTTTGAACCTTGGGCTAAGCAAATAGAAACAGATTCTAATGGTCGCTTAAAAGTAGAGTTATATCCATCAGCAGGTCTTGCGAAAGCTGACGTCACTTATGAATCGGCTGCTAAAGGTACCATTGATATCGGTTCACAAGCCCATGGCTATACTAGTGGTCGCTTTCCGCTGACTCAGATTACTGAGCTTCCAGGTTTATCAAATTCAGCCACTCAGATGGGTTGTATGCTACAGACGCTCTATGAAGACGGAACGCTTGCCAGTGAATACAAAGACACGCATATGCTATTTATGTATGGCGCTGGACCAGGCTCTCTGCATACTACTGACAAACTGATTCGTACACCTGCGGATATGAAAGGTATGCGCATTCGTCGTCCTTCGGCAGTCGCTGGTGACATTATTGAAAGTGCGGGCGCATCACCTGTTGGTCTACCTGCAAATGACATGTATACCTCTTTACAGCGCGGTGTTGTTGATGGTCTCAGTTTCCCATGGGAAGCCGTAACGGCTTTTAAAATTGACGAAATTACTAAGTACCATACCAATATTCCTTTTTATAGCTCGGCACTCATGGTGACGATGAATAAAGACAAGTACGACAGTCTGCCTGATGATTTGAAACAAGTTTTGGATAAAAATTCAGGTATGGCCCTTGCTAATAAAGTGGGTGAGGTATTTGATAAGCATGATCAGATGGCCATACAAGCGGCTAAAGATAAAGGTGACGAAATTATCGAGATTCCTGACCCACTCAATGATCCAAATTGGAAAGGCCCGCTTGAAAAGGGTACTAAAAAATATTTGAGTGATGTCAAAGCATTAGGTCTGGATGCTGATAGTGTCTATGAAAAAGCCAAAGCTGCTAGCGCAGCCTGTAAGGTATAGCCTACTGGAGGTATTACATGATCTTTTTAATTAAAATCAGTACCTTCATCTCTAGGTTATGCCAGTTTTTTGGCGGTATCAGTCTTATCATCATCGTGTTAGCGACCATGCTAGATGTGACGGCTCGTTATATTTTTAAGCTCACGGGTGGCGAGTTTGGGTTTACGGTAAAGGGCAGTGTAGAGATTGTCTCTTACTTTATGTTATTTGCTTTACTTGCCGCTTTTGCCGCCTTTGTAGAGCGATCACAAATTATCGTCGATGTATTCACCCAAAAGATGCCTCAGACTATTAAAGGTTACATGATGGGCGTCTTTATGTTGGGCTTTTTCGTTATTGGGATCGTCTTCTCGTGGGGGCTCTATGAAAGTGCAATTGATGCTATAGAGTATGGCAAGGTCACTCAAGATCTTAGAGTTTCAATGATGCCCATTTATATGTTTAGTGCCTTTCTGAGCCTTTTGCTTGCCATTCGCTCGCTGATCGAATCCATCAATATCTTTAAAACGGGCGAGTTCTTTGACGCCGAGGAGACAGGCGCATGAGTCCAGAAATTATTGGTGCCATTGGCCTGCTGGTCATGATTGTATTGGTGGTGCTGCGAGTGCCAGTGGCATTGGCCATGTTGGGCGTGGGACTGGTCGGTTTTGGTGCTGTGACTGCGCCAAGTGGGGCACTGCAAATGCTCAAAGACATTCCAGTGGATGTTTTGGCAAAGTATGATTTTAGTGCCATTCCTTTATTTATTCTAATGGGTGTATTTGCGACTCATTCAGGTATGGCTGGCAAATTGTTTGACGCTACTAGAACTATATTTGGCGGGGTAAGAGGTAGCCTTGGTATTGCAGGTATTGGCTCATCTGGTATTTTTGCTTCTATTTCAGGCTCTTCTTTGGCGACTGCATCTACAATGACAAAGGTCGCGCTACCTCAAATGGAAAAGTATGGCTATCAGCCAGGTTTTGCCTGTGGCGTTTTGGCGGCTGGCGGTACGTTAGGGATTATGATTCCTCCCAGTATTGCATTACTGGTCTATGCTATTTTAACTCAGCAATCTGTCGGTGATATGTTTATCGCAGGTTTTTTGCCTGGCATCTTAGGTATGGTGATGTACTCTATCACTGTTATGATTATGGTACGCTGGAAACCGCATCTCGCACGTCGCGGTGAACCAACGTCTTGGAAAGCAAAACTACTATCATTGACTGGTTTAATACCGTTCAGCTTTATTTTTATCATTATTATCGCTGGTATTTTCTTTGGGCTATTCACTCCAACAGAGGGCGCAGCAGTTGGCGCTTTTGTATCATGGGCTTATGCTTTTGCCAAAGGTATGCGCTTAAAAGGCCTGAAACAGTCACTCATTGAAACGCTTGCACTATCAGCAGTGGTCTTTTTTATGCTACTTGGTGCAGAGGCATTGGGTTATTTTATTTCCGTATCACGTCTGTCTTATACAATGGCCACTTGGATTGGGACTCTATCGGTCAGCCCAATGATTGTACTGATTTGTATTCTAGTCATGTACTTTTTACTGGGGCTATTTATGGACGCCTTAGCCATGTTGGTTATTACGATTCCAGTGGTTTATCCCATCATTGTGGCTCTAGGGTTTGATCCTGTTTGGTTTGGTATTATTGCTGTATTGACGGTAGAACTGGGTTTGATTACACCGCCTATGGGGATGAATATTTTTGTCATTAAAGCGATGGCACCGCACATTAAGCTTAGTGACATGTTTCGAGGAGTCGCACCTTTTATTGTCTCAGATGTGATTCGATTGGGCATTTTGGTCGCTTTTCCAGCCATCTCTTTGGTGTTATTGACGTAAGTTTTATTCGTAGTAATAAACCCACAAGCTAAAAATCCACAGTTTAGTAAGCCGTTATATTTTTTAAGCCATATTGTTGTCATAACGATGTGGCTTTTTTATGGCAAATCAAAAAGTTGGTAAACTGAATTGATATAGCGATGAGCAACTAAAAGATGCCCTACGCGACATCCAAAATACTATAAGTAGCAAAAATTGTCTGAGACAGTGTTTGGTTACCAAGGTGGTTTTTGATTACAGTGTATGGCAGGACGATAACTTTTCTTATCATTCTAAAATCTGATGGATGTAGTAAACTGATTGGTATTTTCGTATTCACCCTTTTATATGATAAGTAGAGACAGTCATGGCAGTCGATTTTAGTAACACGCTAATAGTCGCAATTTCTGCAACCGCACTTTTTGATTTAACAGAATCTGAAAACCATTTAGTACAATTATTGGAGCAAAAACCGGCAAGCGCTATCAAAGAATTTCGCGATTATATGACTGAACGTGAGAATGAGCCTTTAAATATTGGCGCCGGTTACCCATTGATCAAAGCTTTATTAAATTTGAACGAATATTGTGCAGACAAAAATGGGCAAGATTCAGAAATCGAAGCGCCGTTAGTCGAAGTCGTTATCGTCTCAAAAAGCAGTCCAGACACAGGCATCCAAGTACTCAATGCCATTTTGGCGCATGGACTGAATATTTCACGATCTGCTTTTATTTCGGGTAGTCCAATTGCTCCCTATATCAAAGATTTCAATGTCGACTTGTTTTTGACTACAAACCGTGATGATGCACAGCAAGTTGCAGATGCCAATATCTGTGCTTGCGCAATCTTGGATGCGACCCCTGTCAATACTTATGAGTTGGATACCAATCAGCTACGCATCGCATTTGATGGCGACGCAGTGCTTTTTGATGATTCGGGGGAGCTGCTATATAAACAAAAAGGTCTGCGAGCTTTTCATGATCGCGAAACACAAATGCGTGATTTGCCAATTGAAAAAGGACCTTATGCTGAATTGCTGATTAAATTATCAAACTTACAAGAGCGTCTACCAGCTGGGCTTCAATACTCTCCAATCAAAATTGCTTTGGTCACCGCTCGTAATGCGCCTGCTGACTTGCGGGCGATTAAAACGCTGCGAGAGTGGGGCGTCAATGTGGACATGGCATTTTTCTTGGGCGGTTTAGAAAAGACAGCAGTATTGAGAACCTTTGCCCCGCATATCTTTTTTGATGATTCCATCAAACATATTGATGCCGCACGTGATTTTATTCCTACGGCATTGGTACCTTATCACTCAACCTCATTGTTGCATGGCGACAGTTATTTGACGCCTGATAAAGATGCAACCTTAATGGCTTTTGAGCCCGTAGAGCGACCGCTTTTTACCACACGTCACTAAAACATATCTAAAAACTCAATCAAAAGGATAAAGTCGTCTATGAAGTGGCAGCAATTGCTCAACTTGATCATGGTACGTATCAAGCAGGTCATTGGCTTATATGCGTTTGTACTCATACCAATGTGGGGCATGTTTTTTTTAAATGATGTATTGCTATTTGGTATGTGGAACATCTTTGGGATTGTGCCGCGCGCCTTTGATGTAGGAAGTATGATAGGAGTGTTTGCATCATGGACGATGCATGGAAACTTCTCACATTTACTGGGTAATACGTTAACGTTATTACAAATTTTGTTTTTGTTCGGATTGTTTGAAAAAAATGCCTACCGTACTGTACTCAAGCTGATTATCGCATCAGGAGTGGTCACATGGGTTATTGGCTCGCCCTTGTCCATTCACATTGGAGCGTCAGGATTGTGTTTTGCAATGCTCGGTTATATGATCGGTGGGGCAGTATTTGCCCGACGCTGGGGTTACTTACTGGCTTGTATTATCATGGGCACAGGGTACTGGTTAACGATCAAACAAGGGCTGGTGCCGCAACAAGGCATCTCATTTGCGGCACATTTTGGTGGTTTGTGTGCAGGTCTGCTATTAGGCGCTAACTCAAAACATACGTATTCGGCAACCTCTCAGCGCTATTAAATGCTTAGCATTATGAAACCTGTATCGTATAAATGTCACTGAATCAGGTCATAAATATGTTGGTCACGATAACGTTGCTTCTAAGCAGTAGCGCAACGTTGGTTTTAACTCATGCAAACACTAGTAAATAAAGGATCATCTTTCGCCAACGCTCGCCATGCTGTGGTCTGCTTGACATGCTCATCGATAGTCAGCGTGCTGTCTTTTGCAGGCAATACATAATCTGCCCGAGCGGGGGCGCTGCAATCTATCACTTGCGAGACTTTTTGCACACCTCTACGTCTCTCGAACAGATACAAATTGACCAAATATACATCTGGGTTATCGACTTGCACAGTAGCATTGCCAATGTCAGCGGCGATAAAACGTAGTATTTGCGGCTTAACGTAAGTCCATGGGCGAAACCATGTACTCTCTTCAATTTTTTTAACGACAGTGACACCTTCAGGAAGTTGCGTAACCTGTTGATCAAACCAGCTATACTCTTGTTGAATTTGGAAGCCAAATATACCGATGGCAGCAAATAATGGGATAAGCCATTTTGGTGCTCTTTTACCTGCCAGTTTGCTGAGGTGAGTTATGATCAGTGCTATCCCAGCCAAACCAAATCCAGCAGCTATGGTAGCGATAAACTCGTAAAGCATAAAATCTTCCTTAATGCGATAAGCGCTTTTAATTAAGCGTCTGTAGTAGAGCAGAATTTAAGAATTTTTGTAAAAAATAGAGGATAAAAAAATCACTCACAAGCAGCAACTGCCTGTGAGTGATATATATTAACGCAAAATATATCCTCAGTCGTGCGCTTAGTGGTCGACTGCACCGCCAGCGCCGCGTGGAGAGCGAACACTTTCAACCAGTTCTTGAATGTGCAATGGTGGTGCTGGTGTAGCATATGAGACAACAAATGCTACGATGAAGTTAAGCATAGCACCAACCGCACCAAATGATAATGGCGAGATACCAAACAGCCAATACTCTTCTGTATCAGGGAAACTTGCAGTACCACTGATGAAGAACCAACCTTTGAATAAAAAGATATACACTAGGATACTAATCAAACCCGTTAACATACCAGCGATAGCGCCAAGGCTGTTAATACGTTTAGAGAAAATACCCATCATCAGTACTGGGAATAGTGAAGCTCCCGCAATACCAAAGGCTAAAGCCACGACTTGTGCGGCAAATCCTGGTGGATTGATACCTAACCATGTTGCTACTACAATCGCAATACCCATAGTGATACGCGCTACTTTTAACTCGCCTTTATCACTAATATTTGGGTTGAGGTTTCTTTTGATCAAGTCATGACTGATCGCTGATGAAATAGCCAATAGTAGACCTGCGGCAGTTGATAGTGCTGCTGCTAGGCCACCTGCTGCAATAAGACCAATAACCCATGGTGGAAGATTTGCAATTTCTGGGTTAGCTAGTACTAGAATGTCATTGTTTACGTCAAGCTCGTTACCTGCCCAACCTGCGTTTGCAAAGCGACCATCGACTTCTAAATCGTGTGCAGTACGAGCCTGTTCGACAGCAGCAGTAGCAGCGGCAACATCGCCACCATCAGTTTCAGCAGTATTTAGCGCCAACTGAGCGGCACCAAGTCCACTGTCGTTGTACATCTGAATACGGCCATCATTATTGAGATCATTATACTTAATGAGGCCAGTCTCTTCCCATGTTTTCATCCAATCTGGACGTTGATCATAGGTGATAGACTCTGCTTCAACACCTTGTGGATAGATAGTATCAATCAGGTTCAAACGCGCCATCGCACCTACTGCAGGAGCAGTGAAGTAAAGTAACGCAATGAATACTAGTGCCCAACCTGCTGACCAACGCGCATCAGATACTTTAGGTACAGTGAAAAAACGAATAATAACGTGTGGTAGACCTGCTGTACCAATCATGAGTGATAAGGTAAATAGCACCATGTTTAACTTATTTGGTACATCAGCGGTATAAGCAGTAAATCCTAAGTCAGTCACTACCTGATCAAGCTTAGTCAATAAAGGTATACCTGATTCGGTATGGTTTGAGAACAAACCGAGACCTGGAATTGGGTTACCCGTCAGCTCAAGTGAGATAAAGACAGCAGGGATAGTATAAGCAATGATTAGAACGACATACTGTGCAACCTGCGTGTAGGTAATACCTTTCATACCACCTAGTACGGCATAGAAGAAAACAACCACAGCAGCAATAAGAAGGCCAGTCGTATTGTCGACTTCTAAGAAACGTGAGAATGCGACGCCAGCCCCTGTCATCTGACCAATAACGTAAGTAGTCGACGCAATAATCAAACACACGACTGCAATCATAGCGGCAGTCTTAGAGTAAAAACGGTCCCCAATAAAATCAGGAACCGTAAATTTACCAAATTTGCGCAAGTATGGTGCTAGCAGCATCGCTAGAAGTACATAACCCCCAGTCCAGCCCATTAGATACGTTGAGGCACCATAGCCACCAGCGGCAAGAATACCTGCCATTGAAATAAATGATGCAGCACTCATCCAGTCAGCGGCGGTTGCCATACCGTTGACGACGGGATGGACACCACCACCTGCGACATAGAATTCACTGGTTGAACCCGCTCGCGCCCAGATTGCAATACCGAAGTATAGAGCGAAGGATAGACCCACAAAAATAATATTAATTACAAATTGACTCATAGCATTATTCCTCGTCTACGCCATATTGTTTATCTAACTTATTCATACGCCAGGCGTAAAAGAAGATTAAGACCATAAATACTATAATCGCGCCTTGCTGAGCAAACCAAAAGCCCAGATCAGTACCACCGATTCTAATACCTGCTAAGAGAGGACGTAATAAGATCCCAAAACCATAAGAGCATAGTGCCCAAATGACTAGGCAACCTAAAATGAGACGGACATTGGCACGCCAATAACCGGATGAATCGTTGTGGTTTTCCATAGAGCAACTCCTTTTGTCTTACCTAAAATATTATTGTTGGTCTCATCCTAATAATTATGATGGTCTTGCATCTGTAGACGACAACGGCAGTATCTATAGGGTAGTGTTACTTAATAGACAGTCTGTGTTGAATTTTTCAAAACAAATAATGCGAAGAGCAACATAAGAGAGGCGGTGACTATTCCTTATCACTTAACCTGTCATAAAAAACAGAAACATGCGACTTTATAAAATGAGCATTATAAACAATGAGATTAACAGTACGTAATGGCACTACGATGACTAAAAATCATTTACTTTAAAATAATAGCTAAGTTATTAAATGTTGTTTTGGTCACTTTGATCAAAAATAACGTTTGAAATGCACAAAGTGTATCGAGGAAGAAAGAAGGGGCAGGACAATCCGCTGTCTTTTTCACAACTTGTCTTCCTGACAAGCGTTTGAAGTTCTAAATGTTCTAATCATTTATGGTAACATCTAGTCTGGATAAATGTTCAAAAATAAGTTTATCAATATCTGATAAAAGCAACTATAAATAATTATTTATAGATATCATCCACTATTATAAAAAATAGTATAAATTCTCTTAGACTAAATATTAATGTTACTAGAATATTACTAAATTTGTCTAACTTATAATGTTAAATTGTTACTCAATAGATTCTATAGGATATCAAGTACATATAACATTTATTTTATAAATAGCGATTATAGACTGATAAGTAAATGTGATACCGCAGACGGCTGAATATCTATAAAATGCTTATGATATTTTTATGCCAAATTTTTTAAGTAGTCACACTTGTGGTTTAGATATTCTGAAAGTAACGTCTGCAAGACAAACACATAAGCTGTATCAAGTATAAATGAGGAGTCCGTATGACCGAAGGGATAGCTGGTTGGTTTAATAGCATCGTAAATTATGGTGTCAGTATTATTTGGGGAAACAATGAATGGTTGGTTGCTAGCAACCCTTGGTATGGATTATTAATGTTCGTATTGATTGGCGCTGGTCTTTACTTCACTATCGCCACACGCTTTATTCAGTTTCGCCATTTTGGCCATATGTGGAAATTATTACGTGTTTCGAACCAAGGTCGCAAAGATGGTGGTATCAGCTCATTTGAAGCTTTAATGACATCATTAGCCGCGCGCGTCGGTACAGGTAACTTAGCAGGGGTCGCAATCGCGATCTATCTTGGTGGTCCAGGTGCAGTGTTTTGGATGTGGATGACGGCTCTCGTCGGTATGTCGACCAGTTTCATAGAGTCAACGCTAGCACAGGCTTATAAAGTGCCTCATGCAGACAATGTGTACCGCGGTGGACCGGCTTATTACATTGAGAAAGGCCTAGGAATGCGCTGGCTAGCGGTATTTTTCTCGCTATGTTTACTTGTGGCGTTTGGTCTAGCATTCAACGGTGTACAGTCAAATACGATTGCTCAAGCAACTAATGAGGCTTTTGGCGTTCCAACATGGATGACCGGATTGATATTGGTCGTATTGGTTGCGCCAGTGGTATTTGGTGGTCTGCGTTCAGTTGCCCGTATTGCCGGTAAGATTGTACCTGTGATGGCGATTTTATATGTTTTATTAGCGCTATTCATCATTGTTACTAACTTTAGCCAGTTTCCAGCGGCGGTTGCCTTGATTGTCAAATCAGCCTTTGGCTTTGAGCAAGCAGCAGGCGGTGTGATTGGTTACGGCATCGCTCAGGCCATGATCAACGGTATCAAACGTGGTTTGTTTTCGAACGAAGCGGGTATGGGTTCAGCACCGAACGCGGCGGCAACGGCAAAGAGCCATCCTGATCATCCAGCGGTGCAGGGGTTTATGCAAATGCTAGGGGTCTTTTTAGACACGCTTGTCATTTGTACAGCAACGGCTTCAATCATCATATTGTCTGGTGTGGTCGATCCAAACGTTGAACAAGAAGGTATTCAATTAACTCAGTTAGCCTTATCGCAATATGTTGGTGATTTGGGTGTGACGTTCGTCGCCATTGCGATTTTCTTTTTCTCATTTACCTCTATCATTGCCAACTATAGTTATGGCGAGTCGAATCTTGAGTTCATCTCTGGTGCCAAAAATGCCAAAGTCATGATCATGATATTCCGCTTTATGGTACTCGGTATGGTATTTGTGGGTGCTGTCGCTAGCTTACCAGCAATCTGGAACTTTGCTGATTTATCAATGGGTCTCATGGCATTGGTCAACTTGTTTGCTATCTTAATGCTGTCTCCAGTGGCACTAAGAGTCTTACGTGATTATGAACGTCAAGTCAAAGAAGGCAAAACGGGAGATCAAATAAAATTCGATCCCAATAATTTTGTGAAGCTAAGAGATGAAGCCAATCGCGATGCTTGGACGGATTGATAAAAGCTATTCATATTGTCATTTCAAGATAAGAGTACTGCCTAGAATAAGCATTATTCTTAGATTGAGTCGACTATATATAGGTGTAAAAAGATAGATATAAAAAAACCGCCCTTTCGAGAGCGGTTTTTTATTGGCGTGTGATTGAGTGATCAAAACTAAAATCAATGCAACTCTGGTCTACATGTTGGGATAATTAGGACCGCCGCCGCCTTCTGGTGTTACCCAAGTGATATTCTGTGATGGGTCTTTAATATCACAGGTTTTGCAATGCACACAGTTTTGGGCATTAATGACAAACTTAGCACCTTCCGCATCTTTTACCACTTCATACACACCCGCTGGGCAATACAAACGCGCAGGTTCGGCATACAAAGGCAAATTGATCGAGATAGGAACTGTAGGGTCTGTCAATTTCAAATGCGTCGGCTGATCTTCAGCATGGTTGGTATTGGAGATGAAAACGGACGATAATTTATCAAACACCAATTTACCATCAGGCTTCAAATAAGTCGGTTTATAGGCGTGATTGGCACGCTCTAGCTGGTCATAATCAGGGAGGTTGTCATGTATAGTGAATGGCATTTTACCTTTCAAGATGTTGTGCTCAAGGAAGATAAACGCGCCGCCCATGAATTGACCCATACGGTGCATCGCAGGCGAAAAATTGCGTGATTCGTAGTTGTCTTGATAGAGCCATGACTCTTTATACATGGTGCTATAAGCAACAACTTCATCGTGTTGACGCCCAGCCTGTGTGGCTTCAAAGATTGCTTCGGCAGCAAGCATACCTGACTTCATAGAAGTATGTGTGCCTTTAATCTTGGCAGGGTTTAGGAATCCAGCGTCATCACCTACTAATACACCACCTGGGAAGGTGAATTTTGGTAGGGAGTTCAGCCCACCTTTGGTCAAGGCACGGGCGCCGTAAGAAATACGTTTACCACCTTCTAATACATTTTTGATAACAGGGTGGGTTTTTAAACGCTGTAGCTCATCAAACGGTGACATATATGGGTTATGGTAAGACAAATCAGCGACCAGTCCAAAGCTGACTTGATTGTTTTCATCAAAGTATAACCACCAGCCACCGGTAGAACCTGTTTCGGTCAACGGCCAACCAAGACCGTGCATGACGACACCTTGCTCGTGTTTTTCTGGTGCAACTTCCCATAGCTCTTTCAAACCGATACCGTAATGCTGAGGATCTGAGTCTTTATCAAGACCAAAGCGGCTAATCAGGCGCTTGCCTAGATGACCACGGCTGCCTTCAGCAAAGACCGTGTATTTGGCGAGAAGTTCATAACCTGGCTCAAAACTTGGCTTGGCTTCGCCATTGGCGGCCACACCCAAATCACCCGTTAGAATACCTCGAACGGAACCGTCATCGTTGTATAAAATGTCGTCAGCAGCAAAACCTGGGAACATCATGACTTCAAGCTCTTCTGCTTGTACTGCCAGCCAGCGAACCACATTACCAAGTGAGACTATATAGTTGCCATTATTATGCATTGGCGCTGGAATCAAAGCATCTGGAACTTTGGTAGAGCGCGTGGCTGAGTTTAGGTAGTAAAAGCGATCTTCGGTTGCGGGCACGTTTAGCGGTGCGCCCTTTTCTTTCCAATCTGGTATCAATTCGTTCAAAGCACGTGGCTCAATAACTGCGCCCGATAGAGTATGGGCACCAAACTCAGAGCCTTTTTCAACCACACAAACCATAAACTCATCATTACCCGCTTCGATAGCAAGCTGACGCAGACGGATAGCAGTAGAAAGACCGGCTGGTCCACCGCCAACAATAATAACGTCAAACTCCATAGATTCACGTTCGACTTCAGGCTCAGCTACGACAGGTGCTACGTCGTCTACAGCGGCAGGTTGGGTCGTTTGCTCTTCTACAGCGACCTCAGCAACCGTCGCTTCTTCGGTCTGCTCTACTTTGTCTAGATTTGCCGTCTCTGTCGCTACTGTTGTGTCAGTATTCACAGTGTCACCATCAATGACTGGCTTTTGATTGTCTTGCTCTTGCATACCTACTCCTAAACTTTTAGTGGCTCATCTCAGGGCATCATTAGCTTAACACTTGAATAATCGACTTGCGGCGCTAACTTTACTCAGACATATGGCTGCCCAATAAAAACCGTGTTGACAAGATTAGCCGACTTATTTCTGTCAAAAACAGTTTATCTAAGGATATCAATATATAACGTAAAATGTGCCATTGATACGACACTTACTTTATCAGGGCAATAAAAAACCGTTACTCATTATAAAAGAAAAATTCCACAAACACGACACGCATTTATGAGTAACGGTGTTAAGGTAAACGTGAAATAATACGGGTACTAAAATGATAAAGCCCAATCATACCCTAAACTAAAATTTATAGTAATAATAGATTTGCCAAACTTTGACTACTTAGTAAAGGAATACGTGATGAATGACCATATAAATAACACTATGGCAAATAGTAAAAAGACCACTGAGACCACAAACAATCAGCCCTCCCATTTAAATGATATCGACGCACTCAGTCAATATATAAAGGATACGGCAGGAGTACGTGAGGGGCGCGCCATACCACCTTTAGAAAATTGGTATCCTCAAAATGTAGCAGACATGGACTTAGTGATAAAATCAAATGGGGAGTGGTGGCATGAAGGTGAGAAAGTGACCAGAGAGTCACTGGTTAGCTTGTTTGCCTCTATCTTATGGAAAGAAGACCATAACGGTATTGCTGAGTATTTCTTAAAGACACCAGTACAAAAACTACGTATCCAAGTAGAAGATGCACCGTTATTCATCAATGATGTGGGTATTGTCAAAGAAGACGATAAGAGTTGGCTAGAATTTACGACCACGACAGGGGATGTGGTACGTTTAGATAATGAGCATCCCATCACATTACAAGCGTATAATCCCACTCTGACTCATAACGTAAATATCAGAGCTGACAACAAGCAAGAGCAAACAAGCGAAGTATCCGTAAGACCTTATATGACCGTTAGGAATGGCTTGACTGCGCTTATTGCTCGTCATACTTTTTATCATTTGACTGAGATTGGTGAGTTAACAGAATGCAATGGCGAAACGATACTTACTTTACAGAGTGGCGCTGAGTCTTATCAGATTTCGATGCCAGCCGATTAAATGTCATTGATATGAGTTTGGTAAAAGTAACCTTGTCACAGCAATTTACTCATTGCAATCCACTTATTAGCTATTATAATTTTACGAATTAAACACTGTATTTGGTAGCGCTCCTAATTGGACAAACATTATTTAGATACATACTACGAATTGGATAAACAGCATGAAGATGACATGTGTATAAAAATGACACGAAAGCGATAATGGATATTACGGCAAATCATTCTATAAATATCGTGAAAGTACGAACAGATACTTTCACAGACAGTTCGTCTGTAAAAATGAACGAAGTAGATATAAAGGAAGTGGCCACCCAGACAGGGACAACGCCCAACGCCTGTAACTCTCCCATTGGAGTGTTTGACTCGGGTATTGGAGGCTTATCCGTTTATCTACATTTAGCGCGGCAATTACCTGCCGAGCGTTACGTATACTATGCTGATACGTTGAATGTCCCTTATGGCAATCGCGATAGCGAAGATATAGAAACTTTGACCCTGACCGCAGTAGAATGGTTGTATCAACAAGGCTGTAAGCTCATTGTTATGGCATGCAACAGTGCCTCAGCTTATGCACTTGAAAAAGCCCGACGCTGTTATCCGCAATTATTGATCGTCGGCTTAGTACCAGCCTTAAAACCTGCCGTATTGGCAAGTAAAAGTGGTCTTGTGGCTGTATTGGCGACTAAAGCCACCTTAAATGGGTCACTGCTCAATGATGTCATTGATAATGTTGCAAAACCCAATCATACAGAAGTTGTAAAGTATTTTGATCCGCAACTGGTGCCGTGGGTAGAAGCAGGGATGCCAGAACAGGATGCGACCGCTGAACGCTTGCGTCAGCAATTACAAACCTTTGCTAATGATGGCGTTGATCAATTGGTGTTAGGCTGTACTCATTACCCATTTTTTAAACCATTTTTGTTGGATGAGATCGCAAGGCAACAGCTGTCTATGCAAGTCGTAGATTCTGGGCAGGCCATTGCTGAGCGAGTTAAGCAGCTGTTGGCTATGAACCAACTGTCTGCATGTGCTAATAATGAAGCAGAAGATAACCATTCAGACATTAACGAAAAAACAAATGTCGACATTAAGTATCCATTAACTTTTTATGCCACAAGATATGATGATAAACTAAGTGTTTTGATACAGCGCCTGCTTGGTGAAGAGACAATATTGCAATACTATGTTAAATAGTTGCTATTATTCATGTTTAAATAGGTGCCTTACTTTTGGTATAGATTTAATCGAAATAAGTTGAGCTCACTTTTACTAGAATATGCTAGCCTGTAAAAAACAAGATATTTGTGCTTTGTCTTACATCATATTCTATTGTGTCACGACCTAAGTCTAGAGGTAATTGTGCCAAACCGCCGCTACCATATCCATGTTATATGCGCTGACAACGATCAATTACTGGCCTTAGACAGACTAGCCATATTTTTTCAGACCCGCGCATTTTTGACTTATGATGTGTCCAGTAAACTGGCAAAAGCATCATTGTATGGGCGACAATGTATCGATTCTTGTGATTATGCATTGATGCTAATCGGGGACAGCTACGGCACAGTACAAAAAACTGGTGTGAGCCAAATGCATTTGAGCTATTTGAATGCCAAAGCCAAAACCAAGCCTTTAATCATACTGATCAAAAACCATCGTCAGGATGCAAGTATCAGTCGTCAGTTGCAAGAGTTTATAAAGTTAGTTGTTAGACAAGACAATCAGCTTTATTATTACGATACAGAAGAAGACATCGACCAACTTATAGTGCAGGCTTACTACAATACATTGAGCCATCACAAAGTGGTAGGAGGCTGGGCAAGAGGCAGTGAAGAACTCATTGAGTTTAGCAAACAGACGGTATCTGAAAGGTTCTCTGATCTTCTGTCTAATAGTAAAGCCATCAAAAAAGATGAGTCTTTTGATAATGATGTCATGACTGACAGTGTTAGCAAACCAATAGCGTTGCAAGAATCTTTCAATATTTATTACAGTGCTCAGGCCTATGAGGGCGGTAATTTGACAGATGTTACTAGAAGCATGATATTAACTTGGCAGGAAGTACTGACCGTGTTGATAAAAATACCGACGACTTTTTCCAGCTATGGACTGCAAAATTTCATTAATCGTTTGATAGCAACCAAAGCTGAACAAGATATCAAACAAGATATGCCAAACGTCCACGCGGTTTCGCGCTGTCAAATTTCTCAAGATGACTTTAATAAGTTACAGCGGCAATTGGTCAGTGCAAATTGGATACAACTCACCACTTATGGCAATCGAGTCTCACAAGAGCTTTGGAAATTGACGTTTTATGCAAAAAGTTTGTTAAATACCGAAGAGTGAGATTATTAGCGTCCCGTACTGACTGTGGGCGGTATCAATGGGTCTTTATAAGAAAGATATCTAGCATAGTATCAATGTATGTATAGCCAAGACTACGTTTTGTAATACAAAGCATACGCGCTGACGGTTGTGAAATGGCGTGAGACTGACGATAATAAAGTTTATAAGGTAGGAGTTTTATTTTATTACTTGTACTAAAATTATAAATGCATCAAACAATACGGACTAGTTAAGGAGAGTGCACCATGAGTAACTCTAAAAATGATGAATTATTAAAAGAATTGGATGGTTTAGAAAAGTCCATGCATGATGCTGAGAAGTTTCATACTTTAGAAGAGCAAATAGCAGATATGAAGCGCCGCGGTATTGATCCAAGCCAAGTGTATAAAGAGTTAGATAGAAAAGAAGAAGATGCCGATTGGGGCGATGCCACTTGGAAAGAGAACGGCAAATGGGAGCCAAAAACGCCAGCCGATTTGGATGAGAAGGCGCGTGAGAATTGGAACGGTGACAATGGCAAACCGAATCCACCACCGATTGTTTAGGCTCTTTTCTGGCTAACCGCCATTCATTACTGATATTTAGAGCTCTGAATCATTAACGTTATAAACCATATAAAAGGCCACGCTTCTATCAGCGTGGCCTTTTTTGTACCCACTAGATCATTTAATACTACGACCCTTCATCCACACGAACCAACTTCACAGCACCACTAGCATCAGTGACACGGCGATAACGCACATTACCAGAGTTTGCTGGTTGAGCCGATGGCTGTGTTGAGTAAGTGTTAGAAGGGGTCGTTTGCTGTTGAATCAGCTGTCCCATACGGTCAGCAGAAGCAGGTTGTAATGGCTGGCTATTTGATGGTTGAGCATATTGATTGGTAGATTGAGCGCCACTAGGTGCAGTATTGCCAACAATGGCACGATAGAACTTTTGACCAGCGCGGCCATCGGCTGGGAATATGCCGCGACTAGACTGGTATTGTTGAATCGCTGTGCGCGTACCGTCTCCGATGATACCATCAACACCGCCAATATCGTAACCTGCATTGATTAATGCCTGCTGAATATCTTTGGCTTGCTGGCGGCTGATACCTGGATCGTCTGTCGGCCATGCAGTCACAAAGTCGGTTTTGCTGCTGTCTTCGCGCGTGATCAAATCTGATAAGTGAGCGATTGCCAACGCGTAGTTTTCTGATGCATTGTACGAGTAAAACGTATCAAAGTTTTTACCGACCAAAAACGCAGGACCTTCCATACCCGCTGGTAATAATAAGCCCGCGCTACTCAAGTCAGAAGGCAATGGGCTACCATTGGCAAGCGTGATGCCTTGGTTGCGCCAGTGGCTGATAGATTTTTTGTCTTTGCGATTAGAGGCTGCCCAAAATCCACTAGGTAACTTGACTTCATAACCCCAAGGCTCGCCCGTACGATAGCCACGTTTGTCTAAGAAGTTGGCGGTAGAAGCCAAGGCATCAGGCACGTTATTGACCAAATCACGGCGACCATCGCCATCAAAATCGACTGCTAATTCTAAAAAAGTGCTCGGCATAAATTGCGTTTGACCAAAGGCACCTGCCCAAGAGCCTGTCATGTCATTCGGTGCAATATCACCGTTTTGTACGATTTTTAGGGCGTTGGCATACTCCCCTTGAAAATAGCTCTGACGACGATCAAAGCAGGATAGCGTCGCTAAAGACTCAAATAAGGGTTTTTTGCCCAAAGTCTGACCAAAGTTAGATTCGACACCCCATACCCCCAAGACATGCTCAGCTTTTACCCCATAACGCGATTCGATTTGACGGAGTGTATCGCGCCATTGACGCTTAGCTCGGATACCATCTTCGACACGCTCTTTATCTACAAGCACTGATAAATAATCCCAAACGTCTTTTTGAAATTCAGGTTGGTAGTTGAGCGATTGAATCACACTAGGATCGGGCTGGGTAGGGCGATAGTTATTAAACGTAGAGCTGTTGACGCCGCTAAATTTGCTAGAGCTTTGCAGTCTATCCAGACATTGTTGAAACTCACTGTTGGATAAGTCTGGTGCTGGTGGCCGCGCAGCTTGTGCTGTGCTGGCAAGACTGAGGCCAACTGCCATACTAAGCAGCGATAAAGTAGAGAAAGGAGTCAAACGCATGAAAATATCCTATAAGCATCGAAATCGTGAATGGAGTTAAAAGCGACTAATGGCAGTATGGACTTAGAGTAACCAATCTCAATAATAAAGAAAAGGTATCGCAGCACTCAGTTACTATAAGCTGACGTTACCGTGATATTGTGAGAGGTTTTTGGAAATAGAAAATCTAATAACCACTGGTTTTTTACAGTCTTTTTTGATGAATCACTTGTTTATTATTCACTCAATAACCAAACCTGCTCGCTGACTGTTAGCTCAGGTATTGAGCCTATAGAAGCGGGTTCTGATGCCAGCTCAGCAATTTGATAATGGCTGCCATAATATTGCTGCACTTGCTCATGATTGATAGAGAAGGGCGGCCCATCCTTTTTACTTTGATCGTAATTAAGCGTTATTAGCAACTGTGGCGCATTGCCGCTAATTTCGCTTATCTGTTCGCTATAGTTGGAACGCATATCGGCTGGTAAAGCAATTAAAGCTGCCTTATCGTAGACCGCTTTAATTTTGCCAGTATCCTCTGAGGTTAGCGCAAAGATATCAGCAACCCATAGCTCTATTTTTTGACCTAGAAGCTTCCCTTGATAGCAGATAATAGCTGGGTTTTCTGCATGCTGAAATATGGTAGGCTCAATGTTCTGCTCATTAAAAAACGCTTGTACGGCCGATTCCACCAATTCAACACCGACCACATCATAACCTTGTGCTGCTAGCCAAACCATATCGATTGATTTGCCACACAAAGGCACAAAGATACGGCTACTTGTTGGTACATTTAACGATGACCAATACTTTATCAACAATGGATTAACTGCAGATTGATTAAAACCAATACGATTTTCTTGCCAGCGATGTTGCCAAAATTCAGGATTCATAATTTACGCCTACCTATAGTTATCTGTTGATATCTTTATAATAACGT
>ENA-UOXB01000706-UOXB01000706.1-bioreactor-metagenome-genome-assembly--contig:-NODE-706-length-19225-cov-25.795931_pt1 | contig 19225 bp, 14 predicted proteins | sample MGYA00238158_ERZ761615 | MGnify/ENA primary metagenome ERZ761615 (study PRJEB28904, sample SAMN06267902) | bioreactor metagenome | isolation source: Joint BioEnergy Institute, California, USA... | reverse complement strand
TGGCCATCGCATCGGCCAGCGTATCCAGCTGGCGTCCGCTGGGCACGCGCTGGCGGCCGATCAGCTCCACCTCGATGTACTGCTGCACGCCCCGCAGGTAATCGGCAGGCGTGGCCAGGTCGAGCATGCGCAGCGCGCCGCCGACATCGCCGAGCAGGCGCGGTACGTGCTGCAGCTCGGTATGGTTCCAGCTCGTCTCGATGAAGGCGACGAAGTGCTCGCGCGCGGCCGAGAAATTGGCGATGGCCTCGTGTGCCAGCACCTCCACGGTGCGCCGGGTCTCGGTGGCCGACGGATCCTCGTCACCACTGCCGGCCGCTCCCAGGTGTGCCACCTGGTCGTCCAGCGAGGCGTCCACGTACAGCAGTGCCCCGGCGATATCGAGCAGCAGACCCTCATCGATCTGCTGCTGGCCCTGCACGACAGAGGCCAGCGCGTCGCGCTGCTGCACCACCACCGTACGCGCCACGCCCAGACCCATCATGGCCAGGGTGTCGCCCACCGCGGCCAGTTCGTTCACCTGCTGCTGCAGCTGCTCCGGCCGGCCACCGGTGCGCAGGTGCAGGTCCAGCGCATCCTTGATGCGCAGCAGTTCTTCCTTCACCGCGTTGCCGACCGTATCGAGCAGCTCACGGTTGCGCCCGCTGATGCTGCCGCGGGCATGTTCGAGTTCTTCCGGCGAGGCGCCGGCACTTTCCGGTGCGAAGGCGAACAGCACGCTCTCGGTGATGCCCGCCACCCCGCGCGCCGCGCGGATGTCATTGAGCAGCGGCAGCAGCACGATCGGAATGTCGCGGTGACCGTTCTGCAGGCGCTCCAGGTAATCCGGCAGCAGCACGCTGCCACGCATCAGCGTGGCGCACGATTCGTCGCGGTCCTGCACCTGGCCGTCGCCGATGGCCAGCGCAAGCTGTTCCAGTTCCTCGGCCACCAGCGCCGGCGCATACAGTTCCACCATGCGCAGGGTGCCCTGCACCTGGTGCAGGTAACCGGCACAGATGCGCATGCGGCTGCTGTCGGCGGGATCCTCGGCGAAGTATTCCACTTCGTTGCGCACCAGGCGCAGGGTCTCGTCCAGCTCCGGCTTCACCCAGCCAAGCGCGGCATGGCTCATCGCGTCGCGCAGCGTACTCATGCCCGGGCTCCGTTCGCCGGGACGCCGCTGCGCGCATCATGCGCGGACCGGCGGCTGTGGCGGGAAAAATGGCGAAGTTTCATCGTGGTGTCCTTGCTGCTCCGCGGCCGCCGGCTCAGGCCGGCAGCTTGAAGTCGGCGACCGAGCGGCGCAGGTCCGCGGCCAGCTGCGCCAGATGGCCGATCGATTCGGCGGTCTGGCCTGCACCCTGCGAGGTCTGTCCGGTGATCTGCCGGATCACACCCATGGTCAGGGTGATGTCCGAGGCGGCGGCCGACTGCTGCTGCGCAGCGACGGAAATGTTCTTGATGAGGGTATTCAGTGCGTTGGACACGCGCTCGATCTCGGTCAGCGCAGTGCCGGCGTCCTCGGCCAGGCGTGCACCGGACACCACTTCGGCGGTGGTCTGCTCCATCGAGGTCACCGCTTCGTTGGTATCGGCCTGAATGGCCTGCACCAGGTTCTCGATCCGTCGGGTCGCACCGGAGGTACGCTCTGCCAGGCGCTGCACTTCGTCGGCCACCACGGCGAAACCGCGGCCGGCCTCACCGGCGGACGCAGCCTGCACCGCCGCGTTCAAGGCCAGGATGTTGGTCTGTTCGGAAATGTCGTTGATCAGTTCCACGATCGAGCCGATTTCCTGCGAAGACTCACCCAGGCGCTTGATGCGCTTGGAGGTTTCCTGGATCTGGTCGCGGATCTGGTCCATGCCCTGGATCGTTTCGCGCACCACACCGGCGCCCTCGGCGGCGATCACCACCGAGCGCTGTGCCACGTCGGCCGATTCGGCCGAGTTGCGCGACACCTGCTCGATGCTCGCGGCGATTTCGCCGATGCGCTCGGAGGCGGTAGTGATCTGGTTGGCCTGGTGGCCGGCCGCTTCGGCCAGCTGCATCGCGGTGGCCTGGGTTTCCTGGGTGGACACGGCCACCTTGGCCGAGGTGTCGTTGATGGTCGTCACCAGGTGGCGCAGCTCATCCACGGCGTAGTTGATGGCGTCGGCGATCGCGCCGGTCATGTCCTCGGTCACCGATGCCTTCACGGTCAGGTCGCCCTCACCGAGCGAACTGATTTCATCCAGCAGCCGCATGATCGCCTGCTGGTTGCGGCTGTTGAACTCCACCTGGGTCTGGTAGCGCAGTTCCTGTTCGCGCGAGCGGCCACGCACCGAGGTGGTGACGAAGCCGATGATCGCGATCAGCGACAGCGCGCCGGACACCACACCGATCCAGAAGTTCGGGAACAGGCGGGTGTCGCTGGCCGAGCCGAACGAGGAGAAGGCATTGAACAGGGCCTTGCTGTCGTTGAGCATCGTGGTCGAGCCGGCCGTCAGGCTGGCGGCGGCGGCCTGCGCGGCGAACAGCTGGCGCGAGCTGGCCAGGATGGCGTCGGCGTCGGTCTTCATCGCCGCCCACTGCTGCTGCGACTGTTCCAGCGCCGCGACGGCGGCCGGACCCCGCACCGCGGCGATGCCCAGTTCGTCGTTGCCGTTGCGCAGCGCATCGAGCACCTGGCTGAACACCGTGATGTCGCGGGCCAGCGCGTCACCGGCGGCGGCAGCGGACGAGCCGCCGGCACGCATCTCGGTGACCCGGCGTGCCATGGTGCCGGCCACCACCACCTGCTGCAGTGCGCTGTAGATCTGCGCGGAGGCGGCGCCGGAGCCGCTCATCGCGCGCACCACCTCGTTCAGCTGCGCCTGCAGGCCCGGCACGGCGCCGACGAAGTTGTTCGCGTTGCCGGCCAGGGTCAGCACGGCCGGTTCACTGGCCACCAGCTGCCCGGCGCTCTTGCCCAGCGGCGCCCAGGTGGCCGCCAGCGTGCTGATCGGCCCGGACACGCCCGGCTCGCTGCCGTAGCGCCCCTGCAGGGTGGTCATGTGTTCTTCGATGGCCGAGCGCGTGGCCTTGAACGCGGTGAACGCCTGCGCGTTACCGGCCACGGCCTCTCGCCCCTGGTTGGCCAGCTGCTGCGAGAGCACCTGCAGGTCGGCGGCCTTGGTGCTGGCGTCGGCCAGGCGGCTGCCCTGCCAGGTCGCCACGCCGGTGTTCAGGCCGAACAGCACCATGGACAACAGCAGCAGCGCCAGCCAGGCATTGGTACCGCCCAGGCGCGGCGTGCGGGTCCTGGCGGAATCCGAAGCAGTACTCATCGTTCAACCTCGATGTTCAAAGCAGTGCGGAGACGGCAGGCGACTTTCAGGCCGCGGCTTGCCGGAATTCAGGGGTGCGCGAGAGCAGGGCCAGGGAGAACACGCCCCAGTCATGGCCATCGGCATGGAACGCGCGTTCGACGAAATGCCCGTAGCGGCCCTCGGCGAGGACACCGGCGGGAACCTCCTCGTGCTGCTCGAAGCTGCGCTGGCCGTAAAGCTCGTCGATGGCCAAGGCAACGTCGCCGCCGGCCTGGCGCATGATCAGCACGCGCTGGCCTTCCTGCTGCTGGGTGCGCGTGCCTTCCAGGAACAGCTTCAGGTCCACCACCGGGAACAGGTTGCCACGCAGGTTGCCCACGCCGAGCAGCCACGGCTGCGCGCACGGCACCGGGGTCACCGGCGGCATGGGCACGATCTCGACCACTTCGCGGAAATCGGAGACCAGCCGGCGGCTGCCGATGCGGAAGCCGACACCACGCCACACATCCTGTGCGAACTGGCGCTCGGGCAGCTGGACCGCGTGGGCCAGGCTGCGGCGCTCATAGGCCTGCAGGATGTCGAAGGGCGAGCGCATCAGGCCACCAGCTCGTTGATGCGCGCGATCAGCTCGTCCTCGCGCGGCGGTTTGACGATGTAGTCGGCCGCGCCCTGGCGCATGCCCCAGGTCTTGTCGGTTTCCATCGCCTTGGTGCTGACGATCACCACCGGGATATGCCGGGTGGTGGCATCGCGTGCCAGCGCACGGGTCGCCTGGAAGCCACTCATGCCCGGCAGCACCACGTCCATCAGCACCAGCTGCGCGGCGTGCTCGCGCACGAGCGCCAGCCCGTCCTCGGCATTGTCTGCTTCCATGACCTCATGGCCGGCTTTGCGCAGCCATTGGCCGAACACCGCGCGGTCGGTCGGTGAATCCTCGATCAGGACGATACGAGCCATTGTGCCTTTCCCCCCTGGTCAGGCGTTGACGTATGTGCGGATGGCACCCAGCAGTTCTTCACGCGTGAATGGCTTGGTCAGGTACTGCTCCGAGCCGACGATGCGCCCGCGCGCCTTGTCGAACAGGCCGTCCTTGGAGGACAGCATGATCACCGGGGTGGCCTTGAACAGCTGGTTGCCCTTGATCAGCGCGCAGGTCTGGTAGCCATCCAGACGCGGCATCATGATGTCCACGAAGATGATCTGCGGCTGCTGGTCGGCGATCTTGGCCAGCGCCTCGAACCCGTCCGTGGCGGTCACCACCTCGCACCCTTCGCGCTTGAGCAGTGTTTCTGCGGTCCGGCGGATGGTCTTCGAGTCATCGATGACCATCACCCGGAGTCCTGCGAGCTCCCCACCCGCAGTCATGTTCTCAGTCATTACCTGTCCCCATGCGCGACACGTCCTGGTGGGTGTCGCTGCGAAGACGTATCTATAACGCACTTGCGCGGCCGCCAGCAAGGGCGGCGAACCGTGAGCCGCCCACCGCCGCGCCGCACCTATGCCTGCCGGGTGCCGGCCGCGCCGCCGGCACGGGGGACAGACGCTGCGTTGCGCGCGCTGGCAGGCACGAGCGCGCTGTTTGCCGCTACCATCAGCAGCTTCGTCCACCAGGTGCCCCCATGCCGCTGAACGTCATCGTGGTGATGGATCCCATCGCCCACATCAAGATCGCCAAGGACACCACCTTCGCCATGCTGCTCGAAGCGCAGCGGCGTGGCCATGCCCTGCACTACGTGCGCCCGGGCGGCCTGTCCATCCGCGATGGCCGCGCCCTGGCCGAGGTCGCGCCGCTGCAGGTCCGCGAGGACCCGCAGGACTGGTTCAGCCTGGGCGCGTTCGCCTCGCTGCCACTGGGCGAGGGACAGATCGTGCTGATGCGCAAGGACCCGCCGGTGGATGGCGAGTTCATCTACGACACCCAGGTACTGAGCCTGGCCGCCGCCGCCGGCGCCCAGGTGGTCAACCATCCGCAGGGCCTGCGCGACTACAACGAAAAGCTGGCCTCGCAGCTGTTCCCGCAGTGCTGTCCGCCGACGCTGGTCAGCCGGGACATCAAGGCGTTGAAGGCGTTCGTGCTGGAACAGGGCCAGGCGGTGCTCAAGCCGCTGGACGGCATGGGCGGACGCTCGATCTTCCGCAGCGGCCAGGGCGATCCCAATCTGAATGTGATCCTGGAAACGCTCACCGACGGCGGCCGCCATCTGGCGCTGGCGCAGCGTTACATCGCCGAGATCACCGAGGGCGACAAGCGCATCCTGCTGATCGATGGCGAGCCGGTGGATTACTGCCTGGCGCGCATTCCGCAGGGCGATGAGTTCCGCGGCAACCTGGCCGCCGGCGGGCGCGGCGAAGGCCGCCCGCTGAGCGAACGCGACCGCTGGATCGCCGCCCAGGTGGGGCCGGAAATGAAGCGGCGCGGCATGCGCTTCGTCGGCCTGGACGTGATCGGCGACTACCTGACCGAAGTGAACGTCACCAGCCCGACCTGCGTGCGTGAGCTGGACGCGCAGTTCGGCCTGAACATCGCCGGCATGCTGTTCGATGCACTTGAGGCCGGTCCGCGCGGATGAGCACGGCCGTGCCCCTGCACGCACGCGAATCGCAGCGGCTGGGCGCCACCCTGGCGCTGTCGCTGGCCGTGCACGCGCTGGTGCTGCTGGGCGTGGGCGTGGCCGTGAGCGATGAGGCACCGCTGGTACCCACGCTGGATGTGATCTTCAGCCAGACCCGCACCGCGCTGACACCGAAGGAAGCCGATTTCCTGGCCGCGGCCAGCCAGGTCGGCGGCGGCGACCACGACCGCGCGCTGCGTCCGCGCGACGCGCAGGCCGGCCTGGTGGCCCAGGCACAACCCGGCACGGCACCGGTACCGCAGCAGCGCCAGGACGCGGCCACGCCACCGCCGCCGCAGGCCCGCGTGGTCACCAGCCGCACGGGCGAAGATGCCGCGGCAGCCGCGCAGCCGCATCCGCTTCCCGAACAGCCGCGACCGGATGCACCGCTGAATGCCCGCGAGCAGCGGGATGCGGAGATGGCCCGGCTGGCAGCCGAAGTGCACCTGCGCTCGGCACAGTACGCCAAGCGCCCCAACCGCAAGTTCGTGTCCGCCAGCACCCGCGAATATGCCTGGGCCAACTACCTGCGCGCGTGGGTGGACCGGGCTGAGCGCATCGGCAACCTGAACTATCCGGACGAGGCGCGGCAGCGCCGGCTGGGCGGACAGGTGGTGATCACCGTGGGCGTGCGCCGCGACGGCAGCGTGGAAAGCAGCCGCATCCTGCGCTCCAGCGGCACGCCGCTGCTGGATGCGGCGGCGCTGCGCGTGGTGAGCCTGGCACAGCCGTTCCCGCCGCTGCCCGAGGGCGAGGACGGCGTGGACATCCTGCAGGTCACGCGGACCTGGTCGTTCATGCCCGGCGGCGAACTGCGCGACGATTGACAGCGCGCGTGGCGCTGCCGCGTCGTCAGGCCCCTGCGCGGGCCTTGGCCTCGCGGGCGGCCTGCTGCTCGACCAGGGTCAGCGCGACGTTGTCACGCAGGTAGGCCGGCTCGACGTGCTCGGCCGCCACCCCTTCGCCGCGCGCCAGTGCGGGCACGGCCAGCGCAAGGACATCGGCGGCACGCGGCAGCGCGCTGGCATCGTACGCCTGCAGGCCCGTAGCGAGCTGCCGCACCAGCGCGCCCTCCTGCGCGGCGAAGCCGGTTCCCACGCCGTGTACCTGCATGCCCGCCGGCAGCTGCACGTCCGCCGCCGCGCAGACCCGCTCGCGGCCCTCGGCCACGAGCACGCCGCCCTGGCGCTGGAAGTGCCCCACGTAGATCTCGCCCATGCGGGCATCGATCGCGGCCAGCACCTGCTGCGCCTGCGCCGGGGCCTGCAGGGCCAGCACCTGCAGGGTCGACACCGGCACCAGCGGCCGGTCCAGGGCCAGCGCGATGCCCTGTGCCAGCGCGATGGCCAGGCGCACACCGGTGAACGCACCGGGCCCGCGACTGAACGCGATGCCGTCCAGCTGGCGCCGGCTGATGCCCGCCTCGGCCAGCAGCGCCTCGGCCCAGGGCAGGCTCAGTTCGGCATGCCGGCGCGGTGCGATCTCGAAGCGTTCCAGGACCTCACCGTCCACGTGCAGGGCAACGGAACAGGCTTCGGTGGCGGTTTCAAAGGCGAGCAGTTTCATCGGCAGGGTTCAGAACAGGGGAAACGTGGTGCCCTGCGCCGCAGTGGGCGTGGCAGGGCCGGAAGCCGGCGCGGCATCGGCCGCATCGGTGGGCGGCGCCCATTGTGGCGCAAAGAACGCCTCGACATCGGCCAGCGCGCGGGTCCGCCGGAACGGCGGCAGCGAGTCCAGGAACACCCGGCCATAGCTCCGCTGCAGCAGGCGCGGATCACACAGCACCAGCACCCCGCGGTCCGTCTCGCTGCGGATCAGCCGGCCCACGCCCTGCTTGAGCGCGATCACCGCCTGCGGCAGCTGCTCATCGCGGAACGGATTGCCGCCGGCGCTGCGGATCGCCTCCAGGCGCGCCTCGAACACCGGATCATCCGGGGCGGCGAACGGCAGCTTGTCGATCACCACCACGCTCAATGCATCGCCCACCACGTCCACGCCTTCGCGGAAACTGGCCGAGCCCAGCAGCACGCCATTGCCGGACTCGCGGAACCGCTGCAGCAGGCTGGCGCGCGGCGCCTGGCCCTGCACGAACAGCGGCCACGGACCGCCGCGCAGCGCGTCGGCCGCCTCACGCAGGGCACGGTGCGAGGCGAACAGCAGGAACGCCCGCCCCTGCGAGGCCTGCAGCACCGGCCGCAGCGCGTCCACCAGCGCGGTGCCGAAGCCACGCGCGGCCGGGTCCGGCAGGCCTTCGGGCAGGTAGCACAGCGCCTGCCGCGGCCAGTCGAACGGGCTGGGCTGCAGCAGCGTGCGCGGGTCATCCAGCCCAAGCCGCTGCGCCACATGCTCGAACCCGTTGCCTACGGTCAGCGTGGCCGAGGTGAATACCCACGCCGCCTGGCTGCGCTGGCGGTGCTCGCGCAGCGGCCCGGAGACATCCATGGGCGTGCGCTGGCAGCGGAAGCCGCGCGGGGTCAGCTCGTACCAGAGCACATCGGCAGCGGCGGCCGGCAGCGCCTCCGGCTCGGCATCGAAATCCAGCATCGGCTGGTCCTCGCCCAGCCAGCGTGCCAGCCGCGAGCAGGCCTCGCGGGCACGCGCATGGCAGGCGTCCAGCCCGGCACTGGCCTGGCGCAGCGCATCCAGCGCCTGCAGCAGGGACTGCAGCGCCTGCAGCACGGCATCGAAGCCTGCGCTGACCTCCGGTACGGCCAGGGCACGCCACTGTGTGCCGCGCGGCGGCAGGGTCTCCATCGCCGCGCGCAGCGCCAGCAGCGCGTGTTCCAGTTCCGCCACCGGTGGCTGCAGGGTGGCCTGCGCGCCGCCCGTGCTGCGTGCCTCCACCAGGCAGTCCCGTGCCAGTTCCTGCCACGGGCGCATGCCAAAGCCTTCGCCGAAGAACTGCGCGGCCAGCTCGGGCAGCTGGTGGGCCTCGTCGATGATGAACGCTTCGGCGCCGGGCAGCAGTTCGCCGAAGCCGTCCTGCTTCAGGGCCAGGTCGGCCAGCAGCAGGTGGTGGTTGACCACCACCAGATCGGCGGCCTGCGCGCGTTGCCGGGCCTGCACCACGAAGCACTCATCGTAGTTCGGGCAGTCGGTGCCCAGGCAGTTGTCCACCGTGGAGGTCACCAGCGGCAGCAGCGGGGAATCGTCGGCCAGCGCGTCCAGTTCGGCCATGTCGCCGTGGCGGGTACGCCCCGCCCAGGCGACGATGCGCTGGAACTCGGCCACCTGCTGCGGGCTGGTCAGCCGGGGCTCGCCCCGCGCCTGCTGCAGCCGGTAGCGGCACAGGTAGTTGCTGCGCCCTTTCAGCAGCGCGCTGCGGTGGCCCACTCCCAGCGCCTGGCGCACGCGCGGCAGGTCCCGGTGGAAGAGCTGGTCCTGCAGCGCGCGGGTACCGGTGGAGATGATGGTGCGCAGGCCCGACAGCAGCACCGGCACCAGATAGGCGTAGGTCTTGCCGGTGCCGGTACCGGCCTCGGCCAGCAGCAGGTCGCGCTGCTGCAGGGTCTCGGCGATCGCTTCGGTCAGCCGCAGCTGCGCCGGACGCGGAACGAACGCGTCCAGATGCGCGGCAAGTGCGCCGCCCTCGCTCAGGGCGTCGGTGCTGGCAGGGACAAGATCGGCATTCATCGGCGCGGCCAGTCTACCAGCTGGGGGGCCGGCGCCCTGCCGCAGCGCCCTGCCCTCACCGCAGCGCAGACGCGATCAGTAGCGCTTGATGCCCGGCACGGTGCAGCCTTCCAGCTGGGCATGCGCGGACACCGCATTTTCCTTTTCCGCCCGGGCCAGGCGCGCCTGTTCAATCGTCGCCCAGTGGCGGCGGCACAACGGACCGGTCTTCGAGCCCAGCTCCACCGCCTTGCGGGCGAAGTCCTCCGCCGGCGTCCACTGGCCCTGCAGCAGCGCGATCTCGGCCCGTTCCTGCAGCACCGCCGGATCGCCGGCCACCAGGGTCAGCGCATGGTCGAGGCTGGCGGCGGCGGCCGCCAGATCGCCCGCCTGGCGCTGCGCCAGCGCGTTCTGCCGCAGATCGTCCACTTCCGGGTCACGCAGCGGCTGCACGGTCAGTTCCTTGTCGTCCGGGCCGGCGGCCGCGTCCACCGCGGCCAGCCGCTGCGCCGGGGTCGTGGTATCGGCCGGCACGCTCACCTGCGGGGTCGTGCTCACACAGGCGGCAAGCGTTGCGGACAGCAGGAGCAGCGACAGCGGGCGCAGCAGGCGGGGGGCATTCATGGGCTTCACCGTGGGGTCGGAGTCGGGGCCGGAGCGGCTTGCGGCGCCGCCTCGGCAGGTGCTTCAGGCTTGGGGTCCAGGCCGAACCAGCTGCGCCAGCCGCCGCCCTGCTGCGGCTCGTCCACCGGCGGCGGCGGCGCGCACGGCGCATAGGCCGGCGCATAGCCGACCACGAACGGGAAGCGGCGCGCACCCGGGCAGGTTTCGTCGGTACTGCTGGTGCCGCTGGCCTCCACGTACTGCCAGTCCACGCCCTTGCTGCTGACCTGCAGCGGCGCGCTGGGCAGGCGCGAGAAGATGCCCGACCACACGCGCATGGCGCCGGTGGCACCAAACAGCCCGGTCTGCTCGTTCTTGTCGTTGCCCATCCACACCACGGCCAGGTGGTCGCCGGTATAGCCGGCATACCAGCTGTCGCGGCCGTCATTGGAGGTACCGGTCTTGCCGGCCGGCTGCAGGCGGCCCAGGCCGTCGGCGTTGAGCCGCTGCGCGGTGCCGCTGGACACCACCTGCTGCAGCGCGATGCTGATCAGGTTGGCGGCGATGGAATCGCCTTCCTGTGCCGGCGCCGGGGTTTTGTCATAGCGCTTGAGCAGCTTGCCCTGCGGGTCGAGCACCCCGCGCACGGCATGCAGCGGCTGGATCTCGCCGCCGGAGGCCAGGAACTGGTACAGCTGGGCCATGGCGTAGGGGCTCTGGTCGGTCGCGCCCAGGATCACCGAGGGGTTGGCTTCGGCCTTCAGCCCCGCCAGCACGTTGATCAGCTGGGTCACCCGTTCCGGGCCCACCTGCATGCCCACGCGCACGGTGGCCTGGTTGTAGGAGCTGGCCAGCGCATCGATCAGGCGCACGGTGCCATGGCTGCGGTTGTCCGCATTGCCGGGCGTCCAGGTGCGGTTGCGCCCCAGCTGCACGGTCACCGGCGAATCGTCGACCCAGCTGGCCAGCGAATAGCGGTCCGGCTGGGCCAGCGCCAGCAGGTAGACGAACGGCTTGAGCAGCGAGCCGACCTGGCGCTGCGCCTCGATGGCGCGGTTGAAGCCGGGCTCGGATACCTCGCGGCTGCCCACCACGGCCAGCACATCGCCGTTGTGCACATCGGTCAGCACCAGGCCGGCCTGCAGCTCCGGACGGCGCTTGTTCTCGAGGGATTTGATGGTGCGGGTCACCGCGCCTTCGGCATAGGCCTGCGCGGACGGCGACATGCCGGTCATCACGCTCAGTCCGGCGCCCTGCAGTGCCGCTTCGGCGTAGTCATGGCCCAGCTGGCGGCGGACCAGGTCCACATAGGCGGGGAACCGGTTGGCGGCGACCAGCCCGGCCGTCTTGGATACCCCCAGCGGGGCGGCCAGTGCCTGCTTGTACGCCGCATCATCCAGCAGCTGCGACTCGTGCAGCTTGCCCAGCACGAAGTTGCGCCGGTCCAGCGCCCGTTCCGGGTTGCGCCGCGGGTCGTAGTAGGACGGTCCCTTCACCAGGCCGATCAGCAGTGCGATGTGCTGCGGCTCGAGCGAGTCCAGTTCACGGCCGAACCAGAACTCGGCACCGGAGGACATGCCGTGGATGGCCTGGCTGCCGCGCTGGCCCAGGTACACCTGGTTGAGGTAGGCCTCGAAAATGGTGCGCTTGTCATACCGCGCCTCCATGATGAGGGCGAACAGCACCTCGTTGAACTTGCGGGTGATCGTCTGTTCCTTGCCGATGCCCAGCAGGCCCGAGCGGGCCAGCTGCTGGGTCAGGGTCGAGGCACCCTGCCGGCTCTGCCCGCCGGACCGCACGGTGACCCACACGGCACGTGCGATGCCGCTCAGGTCGATGCCATGGTGGCGGTTGAAGTCCTTGTCTTCCACCGCCTGCAGGCCGGTCACCAGCAGGTCCGGGGCTTCTTCCATGCGGATCAGCCGGCGCTCTTCCTGCTTCTGCCCGTACAGCGTGGCGATGCGGGCCGGGTCCAGGCGCGCGGCCTTCAGGCCCTTGCGGCTCTGTGCATCACGCAGCGAGGCGATGCGCCCGCCGGACAGCACCACTTCGATGCGGCGCGGCGCCACGCGCCCGTCCACATCGTTGAAACCGCGGCTGGCAATGGTGAAGCGCCCGCCCTGCACCGCGTAGGTCGCCGGGCGCTCGCCCTGGCCATCGTCGCGGTAGGCGGCCGCCGCCAGTTCGGTCTTCAGCGTGGCCGCATCCATCGCCTTGCCCGGCACCAGCGCCAGCGGCCGGGCGTAGACCCGCGTGGGAATCTGCCAGCGCAGTTCCCCGAAGCGTTCGGTGACCTGATGGTTCAGGTACACCGTGTACGGAATGAGGAAACCCAGCCCCAGGGCCACGGCGGCCATCGCCCAGGTGATCAGGCGGCGGCGCCACAGCGGGGCCCGGTTTTCTTCGTCGAAGTCGTCTTCGATGTCGTCGGAATCGTAGCGTCGGGGCACGGGAATGCGAGAATGTAGAGTCCGGCGAGTCTAACCCAGCCTTTCACGGTGGCGCAGGCTCCGGTGTTTTCCCGCTTAAGCTGGAGTTGCAACGCAATGCGCATGCCCTGGGCCGAGGCCCGTTCGTACCTGAACCGCGTGCTGGGGCTTGCCCGGCGTGCGCTGGCCAGCCTGCGCACCCGCGGCTGGCGGGCCACCTGGCAGCGCATCACGGTGCATGCGCGGGCGCCGGCCGCACCGCCGCTGCGGCCGTTGTACCTGCCGGCGGCCGCACCGTTCGCCCCGTTCGCGGTGCCCGCCGACCCGGCCCCGCAGGTCAGCATCGTCATCCCGGTCTACAACCAGGCCGCGCATACGCTGGCCTGCCTGCGCGCGCTGGCGGCGCACCCGCCCCGGGCCAGCTGCGAGATCGTGGTGATCGACGATGGCAGCCGCGATGACACCGTGCGCTGGCTGCCGCAGGTGGCCGGGCTGCGCTACGAGGTGCGCGAACGCAACGGGGGTTTCATCGAGGCCTGCAATGACGGCGTGGCCCGCTCGCGCGGGCAGTACGTGGTACTGCTGAACAACGATACCGTGCCCCAGCCCGGCTGGCTGGACGCGCTGCTGCAGACCTTCGGCGACTGCCCGCAGGCCGGACTGGTCGGCGCGCAGCTGCTGTATCCGGACGGGCGCCTGCAGGAATCCGGCGGCGTGGTGTTCGCCGACGGCAGCGGCTGGAGCTATGGCCGCTTTGAATCGGCCGATGACCCGCGCTACGCCAGCCTGCGCGACTGCGATTACTGCTCCGGCGCGGCGCTGATGCTGCCGCGCGCGCTGTGGGACCGCATCGGTGGTTTCGATACGCGCTACCGGCCGGCCTACTACGAGGATACCGACCTGGCCTTCCAGGTGCGTGCGCTGGGTCTGCGCACGCTGGTGCAGCCGGCCAGCCGCGTGGTGCACGACGAGGGCACCAGCAACGGCACCGATACCGGCAGCGGGGTGAAGGCCTACCAGGTCCGCAACCAGCGGGTCTTCGCGGCGAAATGGGCCGCGCAGCTGCAGCACCATCCCGCGCCGGGCACGGTGCCCTCGCCGGCGGTGCTGCACCGCGGCCAGCGCCAGGTGCTGGTGCTGGACGAGCAGGTGCCCCGCCCGGAGCGCGATTCCGGCTCACTGCGCCAGTTCAACCTGCTGCGCATGCTGTTGGCCGAGGGCCTGCATGTGGTATTCGTCCCCACCCGTCGCGAGCATGGTGGCGCCGCGACCGAGGCACTGCAACGGCTGGGGGTGGAGGTCTGGCATGCCCCCTTCCTGGACAGCGTGGCCGGCTGGCTGCGCAGCCAGGGCCCCCGCTTCGCGGTGGTGATGCTGGTGCGCCACCACCTGGCCCGGGAGTGCCTGCCGCTGCTGCAGCGCTATGCTCCGCAGGCGCGCCGCGTGTTCGATACGGTTGATCTGCATTACCTGCGCGAGCGCCGCGGCGCCGAAGTGGCCGGCGACGCCGCGCTGCTGCGCGAGGCCGAGCGCACCCGCAGCAGCGAGCTGGCGGTGATGCAGCAGTGTGATGTGACGGTGCTGGTCAGCGCCGCCGAACGCGAGCAGCTGCGCGTGGACGCACCGCAGGTCCAGGTGGAGCTGATCTCCAACCTGCACGACGTGGCCGGCGCGGGTGCGCCGTTCGCGCAGCGCCACGACCTGGTCTTCGTGGGCGGCTTCGGCCACCCGCCGAACCTGGATGCCATGCAGTGGTTCATCGGCGAGGTGTTCCCGCGCATCCGCGCCGCACTGCCCCACATCCAGCTGCACTGCATCGGCGCCGGTGCACCGGAGAGCCTGCTCGCCCTGGCCGCCGCACAGCCGGGCGTGCGCATGCACGGCTTCGTGGAGGACATCGTGCCGTACATGGAGCAGGTGCGCATCGCGGTGGCGCCGCTGCGCTTCGGTGCCGGGGTGAAAGGCAAGATCAACCTGAGCATGGCCCATGGCCAGCCGGTGGTCGGCACCCGCTGCGCGGTGGAGGGCATGCACCTGACCGATGGCGTGGATGCGCGGGTGGCCGACGATGCCGAAGGCTTCGCCGCGGCGGTCGTGGCGCTGCATGAAGATCCGGTGCTGTGGCAGCAGCTGTCACAGGCTGGCCTGGCCAATGTCGCCACGCACTTTTCCCTGGATGCGGCCCGCGACAGCGTGCGCCGCGTGTTCGTGCAGTAAGCGCCGGCGAAGGCTCAGCGCCCTTCGCCGCCCCGCGCGCGCAGCAGCCGCTGCTGGAACGCCTCCAGTTCGCTGCTGGCAGGCTGCCAGTAGTGCGCCTGTTCGGCGGCCCGTTCGGCAAAGGCCAGCTCACCACTGCCCAGGCGTTCACTGCCGATCGCCAGCCAGCGCTGTGCCAGGCGGGCGCGCGCGGCCGCCAGCGCGGCCTCGCCCGGCGCCAGCGTCTGCCAGGCCTGCAGGCAGGCGCCGGCGGCCTGTACCCGGTTCTGCCGCAGCCCCTCTTCGAAACAGCGGCGACTGGCCGGCAGCACGCGCTGCGCCGCCGCCACCACCCGGCGGTCCTGCGGGGCCAGCGCCTGTGCCTCGCGCAGGGCATCGTAGGCGCTGGCGCCTGGCGGGGCGATCAGGCGCCCTGCCGCCTCACTGCGCTCGAGCTGGTCCAGCAGCGCGCGCAGCTCGCGTTCGCGCTGCGCCGGTTGCCGCGCGGGCGCGTTCAATGCCCGCTGGGCGGTGCGGGCGCGCTCGATCTGCTGGCCGGTCGCGGCCAGCGCCGCCGCCGTGGCGCCCAGCCCGGTGGCCTGCTGCAGGCGGCGCTGCGCCTGCGCGAAATCGAAATCACGGGCCGCACGTGTGGCCTGTTCCAGCAGTGCCTGCTGCAGGCGCTCGCGCAACTGCTGGGCGGCCGGGTCGGCCGGCACGATCTGCAGGACCGGCTCGAGCTGCTGCACCGCGCTGTCCCAGCGCTGGCGCGTCAGCGCGCGGTGGGCCGACTGCAGCTGCTGCTCCAGCGCCCGGTTGAGCTCGCCCTGGCTCTGCGGCAGATCGCCATGCCCGGCGTCGAACCGGCGCGCCTGCTGCAGCAGGGCGTCGGCCTGCACCAGCTGTCCTGCCGCCACCGCGCGGCGTGCCCGCAGCAACAGGTCACCCAGCGCGTCATCACGCGCTTCCAGCGCGCGCAGGTCATCGGGTTGCCGTTCCAGCACGCGCTGCAGCAGCGGCAGCGCGGCATCCTCGGCGCCCTCGAGCCGCCCCTGCGCCAAGGCCTGCTCCGCCTGCGCGCGCAGTGCGTCCAGCCCCGCCTCGCCGCTGCGCTGGCGACGCAGCTGCGCAGCCAGTGCATCGGCTTGCCCCTGCGGCACCTGCAGCTCGCGCGCCAGCGCAAGCGCGGCCGTGGCCTGGTCCAGCTGCCCGCGCTGCAGTGCGTCGGCGGCCTGGCGCACGGCGGCCTGGCCGGTGCGGGCAAGCCCCTCGCGGGCCTGCGAGCGGTCCGCATCCAGCGCCAGCGCCGCGGCGAAGCGCTCGCGCGCGCCACTGCCATCGGCCGCGCTCAGGCGGCCTTCGCGCAAGGCCAGGTCGCCCTGTTCCAGCAGCTGTTCGATCCGCGGTTCGCCCCAGAACCAGTCGGCCAACGGCCTGCGCAGCAGGGCCATGCCGATGAAGATCACCACGGCCGCCAGCAGCGCCCAACGCCAGATCCGCCGCGTGTGGCGTGCCTGCAGCCACCACCAACGGCCTTCGCGGCGGACCCGCTCAAGCGGGTCCTGCAACCGGATGTCAGGTCTGCCGGGCCGGGAATACATGCGGCAAGCGTAGCGGTGCGCGCGTGAAGCTCAGCCCAGACGGCGCGCGTGGCTCACGCCGGGCAGCGCGTCCAGTTTGCCCAGCAGCGCGGAGAGCTGGTCGAAATCACTCACCTTCAGGCGCAGGCGCAGATGCGCCCGGCCACTGTCACGCACGTTATCGCTGTGGATGTCCAGCACATAGGCATCCTCCTGGGCGATCAGGTTGGTGATGTCCTTGAGCAGCCAGCGCCGGTCCACGGCGTCCACCACCACATCCACCTCGTAGCCACTGCCCGCCTGGCCCCATTCCACCGGCAGGATCCGCTGCGGGCTGGCCGCCGACAGCCGCGCCAGCGAGGCACAGTCCACCCGGTGCACGGTGACCCCGCGGGTGCGGGTGAGGTAACCCACGATCGGTTCACCGGCAACCGGCTGGCAGCAGCGCGCCAGCTGCACCAAAAGGTTGCCCACACCCTGGACGGTGAAGGTGCTGCGTCCCAGCCCTTCGCGGCGGGCGGTCGGGCGCGGCAGCGCCGGCGCCGCCGGCGGCTGGCTGGCCGCGCGCTCGGCTTCCAGCAGCGCCCGGCTGACCTGGTTCGGCCCCGTATCGCCCAGCGCCACCTGGATGTACAGATCATCGATGCTGTCGGCATGGAACCGGCGCGCGGCTGCGGCCAGATCGGCATGCTGCAGCCCCAGGCGCTTCAGCTCGCGCTCCAGCAGATCGCGTCCGGCCTGTACGTTGCGGGCGCGGTCGAGCTTGTGGAACCAGGTCCGCACCTTCTCGCGCGAGCGGTTGCTGGCCAGATAGCCGTTGGCCGGCAGCAGCCAGTCGCGCCGCGGATCGGCCTCCTTGGCGGTGAGGATCTCCACCCGGTCACCACTGCGCAGCCGGTAGGTCAGCGGCACGATGCGGCCGTTCACCTTCGCCCCGCGGCAGCGGTGCCCGACCATGGTGTGCACGTGGTACGCGAAATCCAGCGGCGTGGCCCCGTACGGCAGGTCCATCACCTCGCCCTTGGGGCTCAACGCGTACACGCGGTCTTCGGTCAGCTCGGCATCAAGCGCGCCGGCCAGGCCACTGCCGGCGGACTCCTGCGCGTGCTCCAGCAGCTGCCGCATCCACGTGATCTTGCGGTCGAAGGCCTTTTCCGCGCCCTTGCCGCCTTCCTTGTACTTCCAGTGCGCGGCAACGCCCAGCTCGGCCTGCGCGTGCATGTCGTGGGTCCGGATCTGCACTTCGATGGTGCGCCCTTCCGGCCCCACCACGGCCGTGTGCAGGGACCGGTAGTCGTTGGCCTTGGGCCGGGCGATGTAATCATCGAACTCGCTGGGCACCGGTGCCCACAGCGCATGCACAACGCCCAGCGCGGCATAGCAGCTGGCCACGTCGTCCACCATCACCCGCACCGCGCGGATGTCGTAGAGCTGATCGAAGGACAGGCGCTTTTTCTGCATCTTCCGCCAGATGCTGTAGATATGCTTCGGCCGCCCGCTGACGTCGGCCCGGAGGCCCTGTGCAGCCAGCTCGCGCGACAGCGATTTCTTCACGCTTTCCACGTAGCGTTCGCGCGCCACGCGGGTTTCGTCCACCTCGCGGGCGATACGCCGGTAGGTGTCCGGTTCCAGGAAGCGGAACGCCAGGTCTTCCAGCTCCCACTTGAGCTGCCAGATGCCCAGCCGGTTGGCCAACGGCGCATGGATGTCGCGGGTCAACTGCGCCAGCGCGCGCCGCTGTTCCTCGTCCAGCCGGTCACCGGCGCGCATGCGCGCCAGCTGCTGCGCCAGCAGCACCGGGACCACGCGCAGGTCCTGGATGATCGCCAGCAGCAGCCGCCGCAGGCCTTCGCTGTTGCGTCCGGCCTCGCGCCCGGCGTGCAGCGCCCAGACCTGGTCGGCTGCATCCAGACCATCGAGCAGCCCGCCCACCGCAGCGGTCGCGCCAGGCGACTGCAGCGGCAGTGCCGGCAGGGCCGGGCGCAGCCCGGGCAGCTCGAACAGCACCGCCGCCACCAGCGCGCTTTCGTCGGCCGACAGCAGCGCCAGCGCATCGAAGGTGTCGCCCAGCACCGACCACGGGCAGCGCTGCGTGTGGTCGCTGTCGGCCGCGTTCCAGTGCTGCAGCAGCGCCGCACGCAGTCCATCGGTGATCACCGCCGCCGAAGGGCGGTCCAACAAGGCATCCAGGCCGGCAACAGAAGCGCGGTTCACAGCAGCACATACATCCCGAAAGAGAGCCCTACACTAGCGCCGCACCCGCCGGGTCACAATGACCGGCACGCACACCCGGGCGCATGTATTCATGCCGGGCCCGCCGGTGTCCTACACTGCGCTCACCTCCAGGAGAAGCCCATGTCCATGCCGTCGATGCGTTTGCTGGTCTGTACGTTCACGCTGCTCGCCCTGTCCGCTACGGCTACGGCGCAACAGCGCGTTGCCGGCGACCTGCAGCAGCAGATGAGTCCGGCCGAGTTCAAGGCCGCCGGCCTGGACAAGCTCAGCGCCGGCGAGCTGGCGGCGCTGAACCGCTGGCTGCAGGGCAAGGTGGAGACCGCCAGCACGGAAGCCGTGGCCGCCGCGCGCGAACAGGCACGCGAGGAAGGCCGGCAGGAAGTGATCGTGAAGAATCGCGGTTTCTTCGATTTCGGCAGCAAGGAACCGATCAATGCGGTGCTGCCGGGCGAGTTCCGCGGGTTCGGCAAGGGCCGCGTCTACGTGCTCGACAACGGCCAGCAGTGGGAACAGACCGACGCGGTGAGCGTGTCCGGCGTGCGCCGGCAGGACCCCAAAGTCAGCATCAGCCCGGGCATCATCGGTGTGTGGTACATGAAGGTGGAAGGCATCAACACCCAGGCCAAGGTGCGCCGGGTCAAGTAATCCGGCGCGGGTGGCCTGTGCGGCGTGCCGCTGCACAGGCCCTG
>ENA-UOXB01000701-UOXB01000701.1-bioreactor-metagenome-genome-assembly--contig:-NODE-701-length-19342-cov-13.208379_pt1 | contig 19342 bp, 15 predicted proteins | sample MGYA00238158_ERZ761615 | MGnify/ENA primary metagenome ERZ761615 (study PRJEB28904, sample SAMN06267902) | bioreactor metagenome | isolation source: Joint BioEnergy Institute, California, USA... | reverse complement strand
AAAAAAAAAAAAAAGAGAGGGGGGGGGGGGGGCGTACAATAATAGTAATAATAAAAACTAAAAATAAACAAAACCGACCAACCAATAAATCAATCACCACCTTCCCATTCCGTCTTTCATAAAAAAGCTCGAGCTCAAGTTCAGGGGAACGGCGGCTTCTTGAAAGGGGTCGGACCGCCGGCACCGGCACCCTTCTCCATGGCCGCGGTGGCCTTCATGTCGCCGACCTTGGGCGGGAGCACGAGCGCACTCCGGTCGTTGCGCTTGTAGAAGTCGACGAGGATCTGGGCCGTGCGGGCGGGCTGGTCCTCGTGGATGAAGTGGCCTGCCTCGGGGAGGACTTGGAGTTGGTATTTTCCTAGATATTATACGGTCAGCAGTTACAGAAACAATGAAACAATCGAGAAATGGAAGAAAATGAATATGGGCAAAGCAGACACTGGGCAGGTTGGGTAGGTAACTCACCCTGCATCTGCCCGATCATCAGTTCCTTGTCAAGCCGGTCCGTCCCCGCCAGGAGCAGCAGCTTGCCGCCGCGGGCCTCGAGGAACTTCTTGCTCAGCCCGACGAACCAGTTCTCCCAGAAGGGCTTCGTCTCGGCCAGGTTGGTCCGCCAGACCCAGGGCTTGGACGGGTCCTCCGAGTCCTCCTCCTCGCGGAGAAGCGACGGCACGGAGACGCGGGCGGAGTACGAGTTGCGAATCGTGCGGGAGCGGGTGCTGGGGGATGTCGTTAGAAATTATCTGATGAATGGGGGGGGGGGGGGGGGAGAAGGGGGAAAGCACATACTGCCATTCGATTCCTGATGCTAGGGAGGGGAATCGCGTCGGGCGTGTTTGGAGGTATTTCTCCATGCTCTTGAGCGCGTCCATCGCGGAACCTGCACGATAAATAAGTCAATCTCGAACTGACTAAGAGCAACTATATTCAGTCCCATGCGTACCTTCTACGACGTCCAGAACGGCGTACGCGAGGACTTTAGACCCCAGCTCGCCCTTCTTCGCGACATCCGTGACGACGGCACCTCCCAGACTGTGCCCGACGAGGACCAGGTCCGGAAGCGTCTCCCAGCCCATCTTCGACTGGGTCTCTCTGACCACGAAGACGAGATCACGGCTCAGCGTCTCCAGACGCAGGTCCATCTCGACGGGGCCATCACCTTCCCGGGCGCTCAGGGTCGTGTCGCCATGGTTCCGGGCGTCCACGGAGAGGATGCCCGCCTTGGGCAGGATCTTTCGGATCTCCTCCGCGCAGCATGCGAACGAGAGCCCCGAGGAGCCTGCGCCGTGGTGCATGACGAAGAGCGGCCCCTTGTCGGCGGGTGGAGTGAGATAGGCATGGTGGACGATGTGGATGCCGTCCACGTCCTCTTCCAGGAAGAGCTCCTGCGAGTAGAACTCGGTCCAGCTCAGTGCTTGGGGACCTTGTTTGCCCGATGGTCTGGAGTTGTATACATGTTAGCGGAGTGGCAATAAACAAGTCAACTAAAGTGATCATTCAATCAATAGATCAATAATCGCGATTAACCTCTCAAAAGCTTTCGTTTCATAAGACAGAAGGAAGTATGCATTGAAGCATTTGGAATAGAATCAGACAGGAGGAAAAGAACCCGTCATCGGCGGTTTTCTAAATCAGGGGAAGCTAGGCAGAGAAGACAGAAAAAGGAACATCTGCTTCTGTTTCTGAAACGTACCCTCTCGCAAAAAGATTCTTGCTTGGCGACGGGACCACCGTCCCAGTCGACGACGCCGAAGAGGCCGAGGAAGAATCATCGTCATGGCCACCGTCCTGATGGAGGTGCGTCGCCTGCGCATCTCTCTCGTTGTCCAGGTCGTCGAATAGTGGAGGGGGCTCGGGCGGCAGTCGGGCAAGCCGTGCCTTGGCGAACGACTTTTGAAGCTCGCTCATGTTGTCTGTCTGATTGTCGGCTTCTTTTCTGCTTGAGAGGGGGCTTCCGCCGTGCAGGAGTGTCGTCCAACCAGCAGCCTGGGGATAAAACGAAATGCCTCTTCTAGTGTTCTAGAGAGGCCGATTTAATGTCTCGCGTGCATCGAGTGTTCTTCCCGGTTGGCAAGGCGCTGCGGGCGACAAGCACAGAAGGCCAGCGAAGGCCCGGCGACTTTTGCGATAGAAACGATCCCCACCATTCCATGACATCGTCCGCTGGCGGAGAGCGGGCACACCGCATACGTGATCCTGATCGCTGAGTGATCTAGACCGCCATCGCAACCACCACGCAAGGCCTGGAGGCTGTAAATTCAAAGTCCCTCTTGAGGCTGGAGTTTCTGTCGCGGTTCCTGCGGTCTTCGGCCAGGGAACCGACGGCTTCAAGGTTGGAACCCCGCAGAGGAGCCATCGCACATCGCTCTCTATGCTTTAATTCCGTGTTGCTAACCTGATAGTCACTACTATAGGGCGGTTAAAAAAACCAGCCTGCTCCACGCCCTTAATCCGACGTGGATCGCCCCATTCCCTTCCCCAGGGAGTCTACCATCTGCTCTCTCCTCCACCGGCCAACACGAGTATCGCCCACGTTGATAATACTTATTAAGCTTCAGTCTTCTCCTCCAAAGACCACCCACGGTTCCAGCGCTACTTACAGTTCTCCTAACACGATCTAGAGGCCAACCCGCTTGGAACAGCGGTTGCGAGGCACGCGTAACCGATGGATACTGTACCTGACTAGGGTGATAGGGTGATCCTCTCAGATCGTCAGCTCGATGTAAATTTCTTCCTCATTTCCATTCTCGAGTGTGAGAAATTTTTTTTTTCGTCGTTGTTACTCCTCGTCTCACAGTTTAGACACTTACGATCCAGGTACTGACTTGCTCAAATCTGGCCAAAAGCTATCAATCAGTTGGGGCGATGATGCAGGGATACACTCAATTATCTGCCTGCCCTGCCCTGCGCTCGAAAAGCAATTATTAGTCCAGACTGCCAGTCGTTCTGACCCCCTACCAAGGGCAGGATCAGTGACCTAACCACGCGTCAATGACTACAAACGGACAAGCCTCATCATGAGTCCCCGCCAGGGACTATGTACCTACCTGATTAGACAATGCAAGCAGGTATTAATGAAGTAGTGCTATGTACTGTATACGCATGCAAAGCGGGTCAACTATACTTCTATGGATACGTGTAGCGACCCCCTTCTTTTGGACGTCCATTGCCCGGCGCACAACCTTATCAAGGAATCGCATAAGGCCATCAATACGTCTCTTTTGAACACTGGGATTCTAGGATCGCGGCAGTATTATATAATATTTTTCGACACTCAACAGAATTGATTCTAAAGGTACGGAAGGTTCAGCGCCTAGCATAGCTAAGTACTATCATCATAGAATTGGCATCAGGGCCTTCCAGAGGTCTGAGCTCATTCTATATCTCAATAAGAGTCTGCCTCATTCTTTACCTACTGACCCAGCAGGGTCTTAGCACAGGCTCAATTTTTAGGACATGATAATGTACAGGGTGACTAGGACAGCCAACGGGTTTTTTAAAGAAAATTGATCATGCTTTCAAACTCGCTAGATACGTCTATTTCCCTTATTCTGGATACTATTCAGTACTTGTATATAGAATAATAAGCCCCAGAGGTATGTACAGTATGTACAGTACCTCCTGCAGAGGATCACATGACTCCCACCTTCAACCAAACCCATGACGTCACGCGTGTTCGAGCTTCGCCGGATCGCGAATACATGGACATAGGAAACAGTCGACATTTCAGGGTTCAATAATGATGAATTGGGAGAGAAAAGGGAAGGGGATCTGACTGACAAGAGGTCCTGCTGATGAGGACCGTCGGCAGTCTCCACCCTGATCGCGATACTAGCCTTCCAACTCTTTCCTCACGATCATTTATCTAGGTCGCGTTTCATGACGGGGTACTAAGTATACCGCTCTCTTTATCTGAAATCTGATACCAACATCGGTTATCAAACGTCCTTATATTCAAGGGATTCCTGACGCAGAAGAGACAACAATGGCCTCACTCTGGGGCGCGAAGAAGGGCGACGATCAACGTCGAGCAGAGGGCAGTGATCGCAGATCATCACAAGATGAGGATAATGCCCATTCCAGCATAGAGAACTCCGGCAAGAGATCCCAGGAGCCCAACGGACGAACCCGCCTGCTTGGACCGGGTTTGGGGGGGGGGGTAGTAGAACTGGCTATCTGAGCCCTGATGATCCTGTTCGTCATCATCGACGCGCTGCATGAGGACTATTTGCCCAGATTGGGCCAGAGTGGTCGAGGGTTCCTGCTCTGGCTGGGGGGGTCTCATCTCCCCGCTGGGCCTGGACTGGCTGGCAGGCGCCATTTTCAGGGGCTGAACGAGGGAGGACCGCGTGTTCGGCCGGAGCGCGTACCAGGGCAGACGGTTTATCAAGGCCAAGCTGCAGGAGAACCTGGTCGCAAAGTCCATGACGGTGAGCGAACTCGCGAGCGCGCATCCAGTCGCGGGACACGCCGCTTGTGGTGGTCAGCTCGGGGGTGGAGGTGAGGAGGAGCGAGACGTGGGCCAAGAGGCAGGAAAGTCTGAGCAAGATCACGGACAAGCTTGTCGCTTTCGATGTCGTCGAGGGTGCTCCACACGAGGTGTGGAAATCGCCCGAAGGCCGGAAGATATTGGAGGACAGACTGGGGCAGCTTGTGAAAGGGTGAGGTTACCGAGGTAGCTCTACAAACTGGGAGTTCGTCCTTTGTACCTATAATTCTTCTGCTTTTCGGATTTTTATCCCATCTGAAATGTGACATGTTATTGGCAATAGCAGCGTTTGACATCCTGTTCACCATGTTGATAATCCATCTCCCGGCTGCTTCTCTTTACGACTCCTACGAACAAATGACACATTACAAAGTTTAAATAAAATACGCAGAGTCCGGTGCAATAATGATCATGATAATAACTAGCATGACCTAGGATGATCTCAGCATCTACTCGCCTGGAGCTTATAACCATGTAGACTGTTCTTCCCAAGATAATGATGACTTTTTAGATAAATTCATTCAGATAGCCCGGGGCTTCACAGAGGAACATTCCTCTCACACCTTAAGCAAGTATCTGCACCGTTCTGCAAAACCTTTGAACATGGTTCTCCAAAGGCGGAGGAAAGAGTTACCGGTGTCATCATCAATAAAACTTCAGCGTGAATGATCTCCTAGTCGCCGAGTATTTTGACGCTACTATGGAGACGCGCATGGGGTCAGGGTAACAACATAAAATATTGACCCAGGGACGGTAGCTCACGAGCTGGAGGGAGGGTATCGAAATGTAAGGTAAGAGGGCATTTCACTGACGAGTAAATTTGATATCGTATTGAGGAAATTATACGACATCATGTTTGGTTCGTCAAAGGGTTACTGATCGGAAGACAGGTAGCCAAGCGCGTTTCGGAAGCAGTTTGGGCCGTTATTCTAGGCTAGCTCCCTTAAACCTCTTAGCAAGATGTTCACTGTCTGAATTCGGAGACTCGGATCTTGATGGAAGGTGACGACGTCTCTGGTGCAAAGACGGGAGAGAATCCTGGGCCGTGAAGGGCCAAGGGCGCTTGGGGGGCCGCTCACCGCTCTCCTGAAGTATTGTAACCAAAGTCGCCCATCCGGGTGTGTTGATCAGCTGCAGACCTTCCGCGGGTTCACGGGTCGTCGCGACGCGGCATAGGAGCTGTTCTTCCTCCTGTTACAATCACGGTAAGTCTGGAAGCCCCAGAATAAAAGATACGCGTTTTCAAAAGACACTTCAGGGGGTTCAATAACTCACCTTGTTGAAAGTGCCCAAGCCATGGAGGTAGCACAGGAGATGGAAATCTGACACCCCACGTATGGCTTTGTCGGGATCTCCATGAGAGACAAGCTTCCTGGCGACATGTTGAAGCTCTTGGCTCTCTCCAATGATTTCACGGTTCTCAATGGGGAAGTTGCTGTCAATAAAAAGCGACTTCGGCTCCGTTGGGAAACCATGGGTCAAAGTAACCAGAAGATATTCCACAGGAAAGCTAGGCTTCGCGTTTTCCTGGACGCTGTGACCATACTCATTGATCTTGCGATAGAACACCTCAGGGATATAGCGGACCTTCTTGCCCACCTCATTCTCATCCTCTGACTGGACAAGCATTACGGAAGGATCCGCAGACGGCTCTATTATGTCCGCTTTCACCATCTCAACTGCTGAGATCGAGGCTTGATAAGCGCTGACAGAAATTGCGCCCTTCTCATCTCCGCTGAGCACGCAAGTAACGAAGTTCGAGCCGAAACGACCCGTTTCGCTCCACTTTGTCGCTTTCGGATACTGAGCCTGCAGCCGAGCTGCGAAAACGATCTCCAGGGAGGAGAGATAATACGAATCGATGTGCCGTTTGCAAATGACAGATCCGTCTCCACGCCCGGCATCAAGCAGGTCGGTAAATATTACCCCAACCTTCTCGAGACCACATAACCGAGCCACTTCATCCACATCCTTTTCGTTGTGCCACTCATGAAGCGTCACCCCATCAACCTCGCCCGTTTGTGGGGGTTCATAGATGGCCTGAACAACAGCCTTGATCCCTAGCGGGACCTCTGTATATTCCTCATAAGTGCCATAAAGGAAGCCTATCCGCTGAGTCCCTGACTTTCGCCAGAAGTCCAGCAGCGAATTGATCAGGTCAGGAGACGAAAATTCGACATGGTCGACCATCCGGAACTCCTGAGGCTGGAGAGTAATCGCGCTCGGCTGGCATTTCGTGCAGATTCCTTCCGGCCAGGGTGGGTGGCCCGAGGGACAATCTCGCTTTACTCGATAGTACGGTTCGCTGAGTGGTGGCATGTACGAGCTTCCAAGCTCGGGCCTGTTCTTAGATGTGTTTATTTTCCGAAGGTATGAGTGGAACGACAAGTGCTTGATCCCCTTCTCGGACAGGTACTCCGGCGCGTAGGGTTCGAGCGGCATGCAGTAATCACACATGCCCTTCGGACCATGTCTGCACATCTTCGGGTCGCGATTACGCCGTATCCTTCCATCTTTCTTGTCTAGCAGATCGTCAAGGGGGGACTGTTGGACGACTTCCCACGGGTTTTTGATCGTGGCGGTAGGCGAAGTGGGCGGTGGTGCGGCGGTTGGCTCCCTTTGCGGCACAGGAGCTCCATCGAGGCGGCGCGGTTCTGCTTGAATCCCCCGTGGGTGACCGTTCGCCGCTCCGTTTGCGAGCGCTGCTTTCTCCTGGTAGCCAACATAGAGCTTGTCTCCATGTCTTGAAACGACAGGCGTCAGAAATCAAGAGTCGGACGACAACTTTTGATCAGACGTCCATGATATAACTTACGACAGGCCAACCCTCTCAATAGAAACACCATTTAGGGTATTCAGATATCTCTCCTCCCCACCAGTTCCTATGGGTTTGTTGGAAAGCACTATCGAGGAGGGTTCGACATCTGGCGGTAGATGCTCCAGAATCTGAAGGATAGAACTGAATTAGTGCCACACTGATACATGACAAACCAGCGCTAATTTGACAGCCTTTAAATAGAAAACTTCCATGAAAGCTCACCTTTGGCTGCAATGACGGGAAGAGATCCGTCGGGTTGACCGTCAACCGGAACTGACCATTGCGGCTCTCGAACCGAAGGATAATCGGCCGGGAGGGCGGCATGTTTGAGGAATAAGGATCGCAGGACAGAGATATGGGCTTCGAAAAAGGTTCAGGGTGATCCGACGCCTGCACTCATAACGGTTAAAGAAAAGAAAGTGGGAAGTGGGTGCGATGTAGCAGCCAGGGTATGCAGGTGGGTATGTGGAAGTCCAAGGTGGGAGGGAGCAGGCAGCGGAGCTCTATCGTCATGTCCCGCCGCAGCCAGCGGGAACTAGAGCCATCACTGCGTGGGAGTACGGTACTCCCCATGACCCGTTGCGCTGCCACAACCGCTGGAGAGCGGCGCCGGATAATGTATTTTACGTATCGATATTACAACTGTATATCATTTGAACAGCATGCAGGCAAACATGCTGCAGTCGCGCATTATATCTATGGTTCGGCCCTTTTTTTTTCATTCACCAGAAAGGTGTATTGATGTTGTTAGGTGGGGCTTTGTGATCAATGAAAGTCATTCAACAACACGAGCTGGGAATATTTCAGACTGCTACCAGCGCGGACTTTCTTCACTTTGCCAGCAGCATCACATCCTTACCTATTTGCAAGCCTTTCACTGTCAATCCTTGGTTTTTGTTAAAAAAAGTACATCTGCATATATCTGATGATAGCCAACTCACGACAATACCCATCTGGACATATTTCATCATGACTAGGATCTAAACGGTCATGACATACGAACATCTGGCATTTCCTTGAACCTTTCTATGTACATACATACCCATATAGCAGTCAATCACTATCTTATGTTTGCTTATTCTTGCCTTACAGTTTATGTGGACATATACTCCGAATCTCCATAACGGATATAGCTCACTCGATGTACATAAATAGCAGTGCACAGGTGCTTCTATTCTAATCATTGGACATTCATTATCATTCAATTAGACTGCTCTAAGTAACGGGAATCTAAAGAGCGTCTGTACATACATAAATCCGAGGGGCCATTCTAAACGTGAGACTAGAGAAGTACCAAGATTGGTATCATGACGAAAAGAGGAGTAAAGGGGTATATATGGGCTCCGATATTTCAGAGGATATTGCACTTCGTTGGCAGACCACATGGTCCCTCCCCACTCTTCTTCTCCTTCTTCTTTTCTCCCTTCCCGTCTCCGTTCTTCTCTGCCTTATTGGGTTCGGTCTTCGCGGAGGTAGAGGGTTTCTGCTCTTCCTGCTCCCGACCATATAGTCACGCGAAGTTGACCCGGGAAACATGCTCGTAGAAGGCCTTGCCCTGGGCCTCTGCAATCTCGAGCTCGAGAGTGCTTGGTTGGCGAGAGCCGTCACCGGCCTTGAATAGGGGGTTAGTAACTATGTTTTGTGAGTATAAAAAATGAATGGGTTAGACTTACAGCGAAGGTGCCAGCACCCCAGGCGCTACCACCGTGGATCTCAGAGAGGTTGGTCAGGAGAGGGAAGGCGGTCTTGTAGCCCAGAGGAACGTAGATCAAGCCATGATGGGCCAGAGTGCTCATGGCAGCGATAGCGGTAGACTCCTGACCACCGCCGAGGGTGCCAGTAGAGACGAAGAGACCGGCGTACTTGCCCCAAAAACCGCCCTTGGCCCAGATGCTGCCGGTCTTGTCCCACCAAACCTTCCACTGGGCGGGGAAGTTACCGTAGCGGGTCGGGATGCCGAAGAGGAAGGCATCGTACTCGAGCAGCTTCTCTGGCTCCGCAATGGGGTAGGAGGACTTGGGAGGAGCGTGCATCAGGGCGAGAACATCGTCGGGCAGGGTCTCAGGGATCCTTATCCGTGCTTATCAGCTCAAAAGTTCCTCGAAAGGGTGCACCTGCGTCCACATACTGGTAGATATCGGCAGAGCCGCCAGCAGCCTCGATGCCCTTCTTCTCGGCCTCGGCCAGCTTCTGGATGTGGCCGTACATGGAGTACTGCAGGACACAAGTGTGAGTCTAACATTCGTCATCAAGGAGGGCGCTAGAAATCCCAGATCAACCGCGGGGTATCATGGAAGAAGACATACAAAGACAATTGCGATCTTGGGAGCCATGGTGAAAGTCTATGATGATTCAACGAAGCTCTAAAAAGAGATGGAACCGTCTGAGAGCAATTGAACAGAAAAGTCTAACTCGCACAACCAGGACAGATTGCCAGATCTCAAGTAGGATTGGGAGAGAGCTTCGCTTTATATGGGGCGGGAGCTCCGTCGAGTGACCCCACTGATGGGCTAGAATGCCCCTCGCCGGAGTAACCCCCTTCACTACTCACACCCATATCGGCCTCGGCTGTTTCCATGGAATTCCGTAGACAGCAAGTCAGAAAGTCTAGTTCCACCATGGCATTGCAGCTTGTTTGGCGTTTGCAGGTGCAGTTTCAGGCCCGCGAGCAGCGACGGTGCGGGCCAACCAGGGATCGTGCTGGGGAGCATGATCTTACGGAACAATGACAAATAAACATCAAATGCGGAGCTGGCCTCGGGCAGCGGCCAGTCAGATCCCGATCATCACTCGCCGAATCGTGGATCCTGGTCTCATAAGGCTTACATAACCAATTCTTCAGGCCACGCTGGGTAAGGAGGATAGACAATAATTCCGTGCTGCTGATATATCCCTTGATAATCAACCGCCCGTGGTGATGTCATGCTGCCCGCCGAAGGTGCAAGCTGACAAAGCATTGTCTGGAGTTCATGCTCGACCCTGGTACCGTCTCCTACCCGCTGCACAACCCCGATTCCCCTCACAAAAGCCGTTACTCTCGAGTTCCTAAAAGCAATTGAACCTCCGCTGCGGACGTTCAGCAACGAAACCTGTCTACGCCCGTCTCCTCACTCTGCGTGGATCATGGGGTCAATATATAAATCCCTCCTAACACCTTACACCCCTCAGTCGCAAATAACGCTCAAGTGCAGGAGCAGACCATCGTTACTCCCTGTTCTGCCCCGAGAAGCTGGCATCTTAAATGCGAGGATAATAAGCTAGACTGAGATGAAAGACCTGATATACAGTAACTATCTTGGTGGACACGGTGAGCCGCACACCTATCTTTTACCTGGATCCGGGGTGAAAGCGGATCAGCACCATCCTCTACATTCCTTTGTCGGCTATCCTTCTGGCAAGCATGAGTTGACTGAGCTCGGGATCTCTGTCTCACGCATACTGAGTCGGTGGTTTAAGGGTAGAGAGCTAAAGACATGTTGAGCTCTAAGTTATCGAAAAGCTATTGCACAAGAGATGAGAGACGAGTAAACCTGCAGCTGAACGTGACTCAAGTTGCCGATTTTAATCACTGGATATCTCATAACTAGATTCTTTCTCTTGAGAAACATAAACCCCTTCCAACTCCAAAGCCTCCAGAGCACCGCGGAGCAAATGCTGTTCATACGTGTAGCCGCGATAGCAACAACCAAGAAAGCTCTTCCATGCTCGAGAAAACTTCAAACTCTGAGAAAACAAAGCAGACCGTCGTTCATCTGACTCGTCCTCTGTATCTTCCACGCATGAAACCACCTCCGCGTGCCCTCCTCCACTCCCTCTCTCGCTCCTCCTCCTTCTCCTGCTCTTCCCTGATCAACGCCTTCTCGCGCTCAATTTCTTCCTCCGTCTTCTCAACCCTCGGCGTAGGCTTGGGAAGATTCTCCGTCCAGCGCGGATGGGCTCCCTCCTGGCATGCCTTGCCTTCGGGGCAGAAGCCCGCCAGGTAGAACGGACAGATGCGCCGACGGATGTGGCGCTTCGAACACAAGGGCCCCAATTCGCAGAACCCGCGATCGTAGTTCTCGCATGGCGGCAGTCTGGCTTCGGGCCGGACGTGCTGGTACAAGCAGTCGTCACCGTTGGGACAGTATCCGGAACGCGAGTAGGACTGGCACTCGGGCATGCGCCGCAGGTTGTACTCGTGGAGGTATTCGCACTTGAAGCCCTTCTTGCACAGGCCCTTGAGGTAGTGCTTGCAGACGAGGGAGCCGTGGGTTACCGAGGGGGCAATGCCTGAAGCGGTCGTGGTCGACGTTGTCACCCGCGAGGGCGTCGGGTGTCGATCCGGACAGGTCGGTCCAAGGGGGCAGTGGCCCTCGCGATAGGCCTTGCAGACGGGTACATCGCTCGCAAGTCCGAAGCCGAAGCTCTTGCGTAGGAAGGGAATGAAGGAAAAGTTGTTGAAGTTGGGGTCCCGAGGACAATCGGGGGATATGATGCGCTGAGCGATGCTGTGGACGTCTGCGGTCATGGTACAGACAGATGGCAATGGCTATTGCCAAGGAGAAAGTTCTGATATGAAGGACCGGATGCAAGCCAAAGTAAGGTAGCTTTTCTAAGTGCCGATGGCCTGCCCGCTCCTTCAGAATGCACCTAGCTAAGGCAAGTGCTCAACCGCGAAGGGCGCGTGGTTTCCGATTGAACGGTGCTGAACGGGTTATGTGGCAAATTCTAATAATTCCTGAGAGATCTAAAGACAGTCGATTCAGGGTCTCAGGAAAATAGAAGCCGCAAATAATGAGTCAAGGCAGCTAATGTGTGAGCGTATGACGAGACTGATGTAGAGCTAGAAAAGGGCCAGCTCGAGACCTCGACCGGCTGTTTGCTTTGCAGCTGTGGAGAGTGCCAAGAGCAGACAGCGGCAGCCGGCAGTGACGGCAGTCGGCGATTCCCCACGTGCCACCCACCAAAGGTTGGAGTTCTTCCGTGCACTTTATCCCACAAAAGCTTTCAATCCTCGGATGCGAACGAGATTTCAGAACAATAAGCCAACTGCATACATTATAATATTATGGCCCTAGAGACAGCTTCAACTACAAGCCTTGCTTGGCAGAGTAAACCAAGAGGCGGTTAGAAGTTTCTCTTCGGACTCTTCGTCAGCCAATCGAGTACTTTTCCAACGCTTTCTGGTCTCTCACAGAACCCCAGCAGTTGTGTCGGTATGCATAGCATCGATATGCCAGGATGTTCTAAGTCTTGCAATTATACCGCTACTGCGAGCCTTGAAGATGAGGCGTGCGGTCGCATACTTATTTGCCAATAATTGGATCAATGAACCAAGGAGAGTCGACCCAGTATGGAAATTGCTCCAGAGCAAATTACATCAGGCAATCTTCTTGCAAGGGAACCCTCGAAGAGGTGACACAGCCGCACGGACTGCTTAGATGCTGTTCAACTTCATCCCACTGTCTTGTTGAGGCTTATTGTTACGGCAATAGACAATGTCAGTCTTCAAGGTTTCCCGATACACTTTACGGGATCTCTATCTGAGTATGTTGAACACTTGAATTGAGACTATGGGCTTCCATCATTGTTCATGCATTATGTCTAGGTATCCCAGACCCCCTGTGTATACTCATTTGGTGTGCCCTCGAGCCTCTAGCATGGTCACCATCGGAGCATTATCCGCCTATTATCTACGAGCATTATCTAAGACCCCTTGCTCAACTGTTTCCTTGCAGCAGTAATGCAAATCCTCGGCGCTGCACGGAGCAGCCAATCCGTGACTGTCAAATGGATTTGACACTTGACCGGTGCCTAGTCCAGGTCCATGTCCTCCAAAGTGTGGGGTGCATTCTGATTTTTGTTAGTGCCAAAGATGACTGGTGCAATCGATTTCTTCCTATTGCTAAGGCACACTACTGTACACACACGGTTACGCCAGTATCGAACTGCCCTTGGAATTTTATCCAGTATGATGTACGGAAAACGGAATACGTTCGGGCCCACAGTCTACTTTCTTTTGACCCTGTTTCCTATGAAGCAGCAGCATCTTTCTTTTTATATTTGCACGACATATTTCACAGCGTGGCATCGTTGGACGTATGCCTGCTTTCAAATAATGAGCTCTGCGGCGCGGTTGGCTACGTTCCTCCCCACTGCTAGTCGCCTCCTGAAGCTCAGTCATGCAGGTGATAGCGAACTCACTGCCGCGGCTGCGAGCACTCAGATTGGAGGTCATCCGAGGGGGAGCCTCTTCAGAAAAGTCAAATTCTTCCATTCCCCTCTTTTCGCCCAGATCCAGAGGGCCAGAGCATCGCCTTCCTGTTATGGTGTAGCACTCGACGCGGCCCTTATCCAAGTCAGGAATTGTCGATCTGCTATGGTGGATTTTTACGATCCTTGCAGATTCACCTTCTAGAACATTGAACCCAGACTGGAGCAGGGTACGCGCGCCATTGCAATTCTCGTGACCAGCTTAGTTCTCTTAGGTCGTCAGCCTGCCTTGAGATCCCTGTCGGTTGAGATGGGTCGGACCTCACACCGGTTCCAACAGAACTCCTTTTGAATCCTACCTCTTGGGATGTGCGAGAAGAGGCGTGCCGCATAAGCGGATCCGATCGCGAATCTGCAAGTGTTTCGAACACCCCTCAGGGCCCCTCTCTAGGTTCAACGGCATATGCATCTCTCCCTAAGCTCACGAGACGCGCGGAGCTACTTTGCATCTAGCTAGACAAGTAGCATCATCTCCTCCTGTGGGGTGTGTGGGTTCGTTTCCTCCGAAGGCCTATAGTGTCGAGCAGGTTTTCGCTTCCCCAGGTGCCTCCGTGTGGTTTGCCGTGATGCGATATTGAGGAGATCCCACCTCGAACGATCCGCTAACGAGCAAGGGAGAAGATGGAGTGGAGGCACCAGGATGCTGAGCTCCGTCTGGGCACCCAGCTGCCATCCTGCCGTACCTGAGTATAATTAATTTGTCTTCCTTCACATTGTTTCTTCTTCGACCCGATAACTCGTCTCATTCTGTTTCTGTTGTTGCGTCCATCCAGGGCAGGAAGAAGAAAACTTCCTCTACACACGTGATCCGGAAGACATCCACAGTGCCGTCTTTCCCCTCTTCGGATCTTGTATCTTTTTTTGGGTGTGGCCCTTGCGTTTAAGGGGAAACAAGGATCTGAGAGATCCAAGATCCAGCGCTGAGCAGGGTCTCTCTTTTTTGATCGACAAATGTACTCAACCATCATGGGGTCTGCCTTCTCACAATGCGGTTGGGCGAATTCGCCGAAGCCCCAAGGCCCCGAACGGCCGCCCAGGGATCCCAACAGACCTCGACCCTCTTACGAAATCCCATTCTATGCGAATGCAGCCTACTACCCGAATTGGAGGATATACAAGAAGCAACCCCCGTCGTCACTAAGGTTGGGGTTTATTTCGCACATCTTCTACGCTTTTGCCTGGTACTAGCAGAACTCCTCCAAAAAAATGAAACTATGCCATTGTTTGTCGAACCACAGCTGTTAACTGCGTCGTCTCCTTTTTATATAGGGTTAAAGAAGATGGCACAGTTTATGTTGCTTTCCCTTGGTCTGCCAGACGAACCTGCAAGCTAGCTAACTGTAGCCCTGTCAGCTGAGTGACGAGTGGGCCGATACCCAGATGCCCGTCGACGGCACGCACGGATGCCTCAAAGCGTTTGCCCAGCTGAAGCAGCAGTATTCCCAGATGAAGGTTATCCTCTCCGTCGGCGGAGGAGGAAAGGGCAGCGAGAACTTCGCCAGCGTCGCGAGGAATCGACCTGCGGTAGAGACCTTTGTACGGACCGCCAAGGAGTTGGTGGATCGATTTGGTCTAGACGGGATTGACAGTAATATACATATCCGCCCTCCGGCTGCTCTCTGACGGATGCATCTAGTGCTAACAAGGATCTACCAGTTGACTGGGAACACCCCTCAGACCCGCAGCAAGGTCTCGACTACGTGTATCTGCTCTCCCAACTGCGGGCGGGAATGCCCGCACCACGGTATGTTCTCACCACCGCCCTTCCTGCAGGCGAGTGGGCTCTGCGGAACATCAATCTGTCTGCCGCGCAGAAGTATCTGGACCTGATCAACATCATGGCGTACGACTTTGCGGGCCCATGGACGAACCGGACCGGCCACCAGGCTCAGCTGTACACGCCTTCACGCCCGCACAACGATGCGGCTACCATATCGTGCCAATCGTCGATCTCTTACCTGTTGTCGCAAGGGGTGACCCCGAAGAAGATCCTGCTGGGCGTGCCGGTGTATGGCCGTTCGTTCCTGGGGGCCGAGAAAGTCGGTCAGCCCTACTCTGGCGTCGGAGGGGAAGACGGGGTGTTTGACTACAGCGAGCTGCCCCGGCCCGGCGCGACGGAGCACCACGATGATAAGGTTGGGGCGGCATACTGTTCCGGCGGCGACGGGGGGTTTGTCACGTACGACACGCCCCGGACGGTGCAGCAGAAGGCCCAGTTTGTCACGAAGATGAAGCTGGGCGGCCTGTTCTACTGGCACATCGCCGCTGATGCAAGGGGCCCGAGGAGTCTGATCGAGACGGGATACAACACATTGCATGATATGTGATCGTTCCTCTCTCCAGGTTGTAGGTGTCCGGGATGGAAGAGATACTCGCAAGATTCCGGTTTCAGCGGTTTCCAGGAAAGCAAGAAGAAGGAGGCAAAAGGGTCCTCGCAGCCAAGAGAATTTAGCTCAGATTAGAATCCTAGTCACCAGGCGGTGTCAGAGTAGTGAGCACGCAAGTGCCGCATGCGACTCGTGCATGTCCAGATCAGAATATCAGAGCCGGGGTTGACGGATGACACATGTTATGCTGCTTCGTTGTACCCATACGTGAGACACCCGCCGGTGGATATCCACTGATTCCAGGCCCAACCGTCCTGCTTTGTACGGAGTAGACAAGCTCCCCAAACGGCGAGACTTGACTAGAGTATCAACCGGCTCCATCTCTCCCTACCGAGATAGGTATCTATGTAGACCCTGGGACACGCCATTGCCCTCGTCTTGGCTCTTTTATACTCTGTACAAGCTCGTCCGCCATGGTAAGACCGGTCGATTCGCATGGATGCTCGTCTTATCTTGCCGACACGCCCTGTTCTCCTCCCCTGGTTTCTGTGACGGTAGCCGAGGGACCACAAGGAGGCCTTGGATGTCTCCGGACGGCGGCCGGTCGGCCAGACGTGGTCAGGCGGTGCACGCCCATATTCCCATTATCCCATCGTAACGCGGCCTGACGACATCTGCTCCATCCAGGCCTTCTTGGCGGCCGAATCGATGACTAACGCGCGACCAACCGGGGTAAGAGCGCGAGGAGCCGGCGAGACCGCCGATCACAGGACGGCCGCAAGGGCAACGGGGAACCACACGAGTCGCTGGGATGTCGTTGCAGTCTGTCGGTGAGGAGGAGCGTAGGAAGGGCTTGTGAGGAAGCGCGGTCCGGTGCTGGACGGAGCGCTGGTCCGGGGCACGAGGTGTGGAGGATCTGTTCCGCCGGCGGTCGATCACACCGGCGCTTCGAGTCGGCGGACCCACGCTCTGGAGAGCATCTCATCTGATGCAATCCTCGCCATCGCCCCTGGACGCTGGAGCTTTTCCTCGCCAATAATGGCGCCTGTGGACCGGCCGCGCGCTCTGATTGATAACTCTCTGATCAAAGGATGATCTATATATGGCGCCTCGCCCCTCCCACCCGCGAGGACGCCGGGAGATAAGATGCCCAGTCTCACGGCCAGCATGGCAGTCGACTGATGGACTCTTCTGCGGCAGCTTTCTTCCAATTCCTCTTGTCGTTCATGGCTGGTGCATAATTGATGACCATTGTTGTGTCCTCTGGCATCAGCAAGCCTCTGCCCTTGTCATATCAACCTGCGGTCCGTCATCCGTGACATCATCAGCACGGAACGTCATCACCATGCCCTCCGTGTTCGACAGGATCCCATACGAGATCCTCTCGCTCATCCTCTCAGAGGCAGCGGCCCTGAACCTGAAGGATGCCGTCACCTTCTCCTACGGCCTCACGGAGGCGCCTCAGCCGCTCCAGCACGTCAAGCTGGAGAAGTATGTCCGCGGACGGCGGCCAGAGGACTCGCTGCGCTGGGATGCGGTCAATTCCATCCGCCAGGTCAATTCCACCTGGAGGCACTGGGCGTTAGAGTATGCCGTGAAGGAACTCTACATCCGCCGCTGGAGAGGCAGTGAGAGGTAAGACTCGTGCATCTATATGGATGCATGTCGATCAGCCATACTGACCAATGTGTTCCGTAGATGGATCGAATCCCGCGACCTGGCCACGCTCGAGGGCCCTCCCTCCGGAGAGGCCGTGTACCGACAGCCATACAACGCCGTCCGGGAGACGGCACGCTGTGTCTCGCAGTGTCCGGACCTGGCACAGCATGTCCGCCGGCTCTGGTTCAACGGCCTCTACACGGCTGAGACGACCGCAGAGATCTTCAAGATCCTCGCGCATTGCCGCAACCTGCGGTCTCTCACCATGCCCTGGGTCTCCTTGAGATACGGGGACGCAGAGCGGTGGGCGGACCTGCTCCGGGAAGATGGCCTCGAGTCGCTGGAGCTGACGGCCATCAACCTGACGAAATCTGCGCTGTCCGTGCCTGCGAACCAGGTCGACAACCGGGTGCTGGAGGATCCCCGAGTGAGCTTCCGCAGCCTGAAGAAGCTCAAGATCTTTGGCAACACGAACTTCCGGCCCATCACGGACGAGGATCTGCGGCTCATCGCGCGGACGGCCACGGGCCTCGAAGCGCTGCATGTCACAGGGAACTCGAGCATTTCAATAGCTGGTAAGTTCATGCCTGACGTACAAATATCCATTTTGTGTCACGATCTCTAACAGAATGCAAGGAATCGTCTCCCTCGTCGAAGCCTCGAGCTCTACCCTCCGCGTCCTTGAATATTCTCCTTTATCTGCCGACGGCTTCGACCATCCTGACCCTGACCCGAACCCTACCTCAGACCAACTTGCCTACTCCTCACGACCACAGCCGCACTACTGCCAGATCCTCCTCTCCTGCCCCCATCTCACCTACCTCTCCATCTCCATCCCGTCCATCTGCCCGGCTCTCTTCAGCTCTCCGGACATCGTCCACTGGGCCGGCGATCTCCAAGTCCGCGCTGCCCGGATCTGCGGCTACCCGCGCGACGCTCTCAGCTCAGAGAAAGCCATCGCGACGTTCAAACGCATTCTTCAGAGCGCACGAGACCTGATCGAGCACCGCTCGTCTTCATCATCCACAGCCACTCGCAACGGCAACAACAACGACAATGATAATACTACCTGTCATGACCGGAACCCCCACACCCACCGAGCCCTCGACATCGAGCTCTTCATCGGCCCCTACATCTTCACCCCCTCGACCGGCCTCGTGCACGGCGACTTCGACCTCGCGCGGGCCCTGTCGGACTTTACGTGGCCCGCGCCGGACGTCTCGTCCACCAACGGCTGGGGCAGCGATCATCTCGCGCTCATGCCCAGCTCCAAGGGCCCCTACGGCCAGACGGGCCTGTACGGGAAGGACCTGGACCCGGACCCGGAGCTGGGCATCAGCCGCCAGCGCTCGTGGAGCTGCGTGAGCGAGACGGCGTTTTTCGACGGCGTGGCGAGGGGGTATGTTAGGTTTTGAATGGAGGGTTTGAAGGGTTTAATGTGAGATAAATAGCAGATTGCACATATACATACATTATCTTTTTTTTATCGGGTCCTTGCTTCAATAATATATCTGCCTGTTTCTGTTCGTCTGTCCATTTTAAGATGAAACAAGGAATGGGACGACCGGATAACTGGGAGAGGGTAAAAGAAAAGGAAAAAGAACAAGGGAGAAAAGAAAAAAAGCAACTGCAAGAGTAACGACTTTATGAACTTACCGACCGGATGATGTCTATAGACATATAACCGCAGTGCCTATGTACAGTAGTTTAGTATACTATAGTAGTCCATTGATCAATCAATCAGTCAATCAAAAAAAGACAGATAGATACTTGGGGCCGCCGGCGGGGGAAGGGGGG
>ENA-UOXB01000699-UOXB01000699.1-bioreactor-metagenome-genome-assembly--contig:-NODE-699-length-19398-cov-16.366437_pt1 | contig 19398 bp, 14 predicted proteins | sample MGYA00238158_ERZ761615 | MGnify/ENA primary metagenome ERZ761615 (study PRJEB28904, sample SAMN06267902) | bioreactor metagenome | isolation source: Joint BioEnergy Institute, California, USA... | reverse complement strand
GCCGACATTCTGCTTGTAAGGCAGACGCTCTACCAACTGAGCTAAGCGCCCTTAACGTCTTTATCGTTTGTGAGGTGCATTATAGAGAATCTTTACAGGCTGTCAAACGCTTTTCGGCTTGTTTTCGCTTTTTTGCAATCGAGTGATTAAAAAATAGGTCAAATGGTATAAAAACAAGTATTTTCTGTATGTTATTTAACATATTTGCGAAAATTAAAATGATTATTCGCTAAATTTCTTTTCCTCAAAATACACATTTTCTATGATTAATCCCCTTCTTCTACTAAATATTCATATTTTAAATTACAGCGTTGAATACTCAATAAAATAGGCTTGCACATTTTTTAACATCTATTTTTAGAGTTCAAGTTTATGTTCGGAAATATAAACCAGCGCATTGCAATCAATTAGTTCAAATAACTCTATGACATCCGTATTACGCATACGAATACAGCCATGCGACATCGGCATCCCCATTGGTTCACTATCTGGTGTTCCATGAATATAGATATAACGTTGATAGGTATCGCAGCCTTCCCCGCGATTGAAGCCCTCTTCTAAACCACTCAGCCATAAAATCCGAGACAAAATCCAGTCCCGCTCAGGAAACTGCTTGGCTAAATCGGTGTCGTAAACTTCCCCTGTAGGCTTTCGAGCAATAAAAACGGCATTTTGAGGTTGCTCAGCACCATGCTTCTCAGCAACCAGATGCCAACCTCGCGGCGTTTTACCACTATTTTCAGTTTCGCCAATACCATTTTTTCCTGACGAGATCAGATAAAATTTATTCTTTTTAGGCAGCGTTAAAGTCTGTTCAGCCAGATCAATCAAGACGTCTGCATCAGCAATTACATAAGACATCAGTTGTCCTCTATTTGTTTTTTATCTATTACAGTATTTGGTTCTGGACGTAACCATAACCATATTGCGACAAGCAGCATGGTGGTATTGGTAAATAATTTCACTAAAAATGGTGCATTGGTCAGTAGCATGATCAGTCCACTGATCAACATCATGATACTGGCAAACCATTTCGCTTTACGTGGTACAGTGCCATTGGCACGCCATGCTCTTAACGTTGCGCCATATTTAGGATGGTTGAGTAACCAAGCATCCATTTGTGGCCAACCTTTAGATGCAGCCCAAGCGGCCAAGATCAGAAAAACAGTTGTTGGCATACCCGGCAACAGTGCACCGATAAAGCCTAGGATGACAAAGATCACCACTAAACAACGCCAAAACAACGTTTTCATACCACTTTCCTGAACACCGAATTGCGGTAGTATAAAGTGTTTTTTAAGTTTATCCGTTGTCCTTCTGCATATTTAGCTTCTTTTTTAAGGCACTCGCATGCATCTCATTTCACAGCATCAGTTGTTCGAACCTTGGCTCCAACTCAAACATCCATTGGTTCGCCAGTTAGCTTTTGCTGTAGCAAGTCCAAATATTTTGTCTGCGTTGCCGTTAGAGCTCGATATACAACATGCTTTTCATTTTCATCCCTCACAGATCTGGCAACAGCACTTTCAAACCTATTTACCTCGCCTTAAACAGCTCGATCAAGACCCGAAAGAACTTGAAGACTTTATGGCTCAACTGAAAAGTACCCGTCTGGGTCTGCGCTTTGAAATGTTCATGTGGTTTTGGTTATTGGATCATCGCTATCATGCATACGAGTTATTGGGGCATAGTATTCAAATCATTGATGGTGCTCGGACTACGGGTGAGCTGGACTTTTTAATTAAAAATACCGAAACCAATCAAATCGAACATTGGGAAGTCGCGTTGAAATATTATTTAGGTGAAACAGATCTAAGCTTAACCACATGGTATGGGTTGAATCGTACTGATACTTTAAACCGAAAACTAAAACACTTTACCCATAAACAGTTTCAATTCCAGCAAGCTTTAGACACAGACATTCAGACGCGCTTTGCCGTTTTAAAGGGGCAACTCTTTCTCCCACTAACAAATGGTTTCACGGCAGTCGAAACGTTAAACCAATACGCCCTTCCCGATTGGCTCAATCCAAACCGTCAACTAGGCACTTGGGGTAACATCATTCCAAAGGCCGACTTGAATTACTATCGCCTACAACGTCAAGAGTGGATTTGCCCAAATGCGGAAGTCAGCAGCCAAAATGCACATTGGTGGACCAATGGACTGTACTTACAAAATAAAAACAATCAGTTTTATATGTATAGAAATCCTAATTTGATTTTAACTTGATTTTGCAGAAGTTCCTTTATACAAAAATACATAACGCAACATACAGTTACTTATCTCCTGCAAAACCATGCTATTTTTTAAAGTGTTTATTTTTTAATCTTAAACAACATCAGAACAAAATCATTTGATGAATACACTAAAAATTTTGGAGACAGCGATGAAAAAAATTGTTTTAGGTTCACTGGTGATGCTTTTTGTTTTAACAGGCTGTAATACTGTAGCTGGTGTGGGTAAAGATGTGTCCAAAGTAGGAGATGTCGTGACCAACTCTGCTGATAAAACTGCTGATAAATTATAATCCGCTTGTAAGCCCCATAAACCTTATCTAAACGATAAGGTTTTTTTATTGCTAAGTTTCGCATTCCAGAGATTAATCGCCTATTATAGTGCCGACTGTTTTATTGACTTTGAAATGCGCATGACCTCTTCTGCTACTCTCGATTTAAGCCTCCAACTTTTACGTCAGCCATCGGTTACACCTGTGGACCACAACTGTCAAAATATTATGGCTGAACGCTTAAAAAAAATTGGTTTCAACATTGAGTCTATGCGCTTTGATGATGTTGATAATCTATGGGCACGAAAAGGCACTGAAGCACCTGTATTCTGCTTTGCGGGTCACACCGATGTCGTTCCTACAGGTAATTTAGATGCTTGGAACTCAGACCCATTTGCCCCTGAAATTCGTGATGGCAAGCTTTATGGCCGTGGCAGTGCAGACATGAAAACTGCCTTGGCTGCAATGGTGGTTGCTTCTGAGCGCTTTGTTGCAAAACACCCAAATCATAAAGGCTCAATCGCGTTCCTCATCACATCAGATGAAGAAGGCCCATCGATCAATGGCACGGTCAAAGTGATCGAAACACTCGAAGCCCGTAATGAAAAAATGAAGTGGTGTTTGGTGGGTGAACCTTCAAGTACCCATCAATTGGGTGATATTGTTAAAAATGGTCGTCGTGGTTCACTCAATGCAGTACTGACTGTCAAAGGAAAACAAGGTCACGTGGCTTATCCACATTTGGCTATTAACCCGATTCACATGGCGTCTAAAGCCGTTGCTGAACTTTGTGATACGGTTTGGGATCAGGGCAACGAATACTTCCCTGCGACGTCGTTCCAAGTGTCCAATATTCAAGCTGGTACAGGGGCAACCAATGTCGTCCCAGGTACCATGACCGTGACTTTCAATTTCCGTTATTCAACTGAATTGACCGCTGAGGAATTAAAAACACGTGTTTTAGAAATTTTGGATCGTCATGGTTTAGTCTACGACATTAAATGGACACACTCAGGTTTACCTTTCCTGACGCCAGTGGGTGAGTTGGTGAATGCGGCTAAAAATGCCATTCGCAATGTGACTGGTGTAGAAACTGAGCTTTCAACTTCAGGCGGAACATCTGATGGTCGCTTTATTGCTCCTACAGGTGCTCAAGTACTTGAACTTGGTGTTCTCAATGCCAGCATCCATCAAATTGATGAGCATGTGAATGTCGCTGATCTTGAACCACTTGCTGAAATTTACGAACAAATTTTAGAAGGCCTTTTGGCATAAGCATTCAAACTCACATAAAAAAGGAACTCAGTTGAGTTCCTTTTTTATTACATTCAAACTTAAGCTTAAAGCCCTAAACTCGCCTGAATTTTATTTAAATTCGGTACGTGGTAAGTCTCATCCCCCATACGCACTAACTGGAAAATGGTGGGATCATTCACAGGGCTTTCATCATCAACAATTTCAGAAATACGCAAACGAATTGACTTCGGCATTTCATTACACATCAAAGCAAAGCGCTGAGAAGCATCATCCCCCTCAATCACCAGCGCCACGCCTTCCGTTTGGTCGGGACGGTTGATGGCATAAACAGGCAAATGTAGATCATGCCATTCCACCGTTTTCACTTGCGTATCACTATCGAGTGCAGATAATACAATATTTTGCGGCAAGAGCATGGGGTTTTTACCATGACACTCAATAATATAAGCATCAATAAAACCTGTTGATACCGTAATCAGGTATTGCAATTCTTGCTGACTGATTTGCTCATTCATGCTCTTTGAAACATTTGCATTCATTTATTTACCCCTGCTTTTCAGCCAATAACTGCTGAATGTTGGCAAGTAATTCTGCCTCTTGGAATGGTTTGCCCATGTAGTGTGTCACGCCCAAGCTGAAAGCACGTTCACGGTGTTTTTCACCCGTACGCGATGTAATCATAATAATCGGCAAGTTCTGGTGAATTTCGTGGTGACGAACCAAGTTCGTTACTTCGAAACCATCCATACGTGGCATTTCAATATCCAGCAACATCAAGTCTGGTTTAACGCTCTCCAACTGCTCCATCGCATCGACACCGTCTTTAGCAGTCACAATATCAAAGCCTTGGCGCTCTAATAAGCGCGATGTGACCTTACGAACCGTGACCGAGTCATCCACAATCATCACTAAACGACGTGTATCCTGATGGCGACCAAAGTCACGGTGATCAGCTGCATGCGTCACACGCTTGGTACTTAAAATCTGACGTGCAATGTTCTGACCATCTAAAATCAAGCATACATGACCATCACCCAAAATCGTTGCACCCGCAATTGCACCAATGCTGGCAAACTGTTGTCCAACGGGCTTCACTACAATTTGCGCACGTGAACCAATCAGCTGATCAACCAATAAGGCAATGGTTTGTCCACTATTGCCTTTAATCAATAACACCGGCAATGAATGTCCAATATTACTCAAACGCGGAATCGGCTGATTGGATAAAAACTCAGATAAATAGCGCAGTTTATAACTCACACCATCAATTTTGAATTGGTCATCTTTGCTGTGGAAATAGTGATCCAATGCTGTTGGAGCAATACGCACAATACGATCAATCTGCGCCAATGGAATCGCATATTGTTGATCACCGGCTTTCACCATCAAGGCATCACTCACCGCTACCGTAGTCGGTACGCGAATAATGAAGGTCGTGCCGAATCCAATTTCCGATTCAACCGTGACATGTCCACCCAGTGCTTTAATTTCACTTTGCACCACATCAAGACCGACACCACGTCCAGAAATTTGCGTCACTTCTTTGGCTGTACTGAAACCCGGATGGAAAATAAACTGTAAGATTTCCTGTTTATCTAGCACTTGATCGGCTTTAATTAAACCTAAGTTTAGCGCTTTCGCTTTAATCGTGCTTTCATCAATACCCTTACCATCATCTTTAAAGCTGACGATAACGTCTGTACCTTGACGGCTAATGTTTAGTTCAATTTGGCCTGTCGCTGATTTTTTCGCAGCACTACGTTGTTCCGCATCTTCAATACCGTGGTCGATTGCGTTACGTAGCATATGCTCAAACGGCGTAACCAAACGTTCAAGAATTGTACGATCCAACTCACCTTCGGTGTTATGAACGACCAGTTCCGTTGGGCGGTTTAAGGTTGAGGCGGTCTGACGCACAATACGCTGCAAACGCGGCAACATACGTGAGAACGGCACCAAACGTGTCCGCATTAAGCTTTCTTGAATCTCCGCTTGAATACGGGATTGTTGTAATAACAAGCCTTCCGCATCACGAATTTTCTCAGCCAAAGTGCTCTTGAAGTCGACCAAATCCGAAGCTGATTCGGCTAAGGATTTAGACAATTGATTCAGCGATGAATATTGGTCCATTTCCAAGGGGTCAAAGTCTGCGTAGCGCGAGTTTTCAGAACCGTGCTTCGCAATAATTTGACTCTCAAGCTCACCTTCCATTCGACGCAACTGATCCGCCAAACGCTTAATTGCAAGCTCCATCTCGTTCAACGTATTGCCGAGCTGACCTAAGTCCATCTCAATACGTGAACGGTTAATCGCATTTTCACCGGACAGGTCGATCATTTTCTCAACCAAATCAGCTGAGATACGAATCATTTCATTACCACCATCCAAGTGAGTCGTTTCTTTCCACTCACCCAGCATTGCTGGCGGCTCAGTACCATCACCCTGCACAAACTCAAAACTTGGTACCGCATTGAGTAAATCAATTTGAGTTACACGCGTCGGTAATTGCGCAATCACATCCACATAATCAATAGATGCTAAGCTGTTTTTCAAACCATCATAATTACTAAAATCACGTTTGAAGATGGCTTGTTTTAACCATTCAAATGCGGTTTGCAATAATGGGTCATACACGTTTGAACTGAAATTATGTACAGCAAATTGCTCAAATGTGGTTTCTAGTTCATAAGCAATCGCACCAACGGGTTCATTCTCCGCCATACGCGCGCCGCCTTTTAAGCTGTGCGCGGCACGTTGCAATTGTAGTAACACACTACGGTCACTACGTTGTTCAGTCCACTGTTTCAGTAAGCCATCCGTAGTCGCTAAAATTTCTTCAGCTTCTTCCAAGAAGGTTTCTTCAACAATTGATAAAAGACTAGCTGCTTCTTCAACAGCGCTGACTGCTTCTTCTTGGACAAGTGACGGAGTATCCAGCTGTTCAACGACAGTAACGTCAGTGTTATCAACTATACTCGGCTCTTCAATCGCAGTTGCTGACTCAACCGCAGCTGCCTCAGCTTCAATCGTTCTATCTATATTAGATAAAGGTTCTTCAACTGCCGCAACAAACGCTTTAACTAAAGGCTCGGATGCTGTAGTTGTAACAGTCGTACCCTCAACCAAGCTCTGAATGTTATGCAGTACATTGATCGTCGCTGTTGCTGGATAATCAACCTTCTCCGTACGAATGACCTGAATTCGGTCTGCGACGTCATCCTGTACTAAGCGAATGATGCTGATCAACTGTGGCGTTGTGGCTATTTGCTGACGAATCACACGCTCATAAATAGACTCTAATTCGTGTGCAATCGAACCAATAAAAGGTGCAGAAATCATATTGGCACCACCTTTTAAGGTGTGCAAATAACGCATTAAATTATTGAGTGCCGCGGTATCATTGCCATTTTTAGACCAAGTATTGAGATCCTGATCCATCCCCATCAATAATTCTTCAGCTTCTTCCAAGAAGATATCGAGCAAATCATCATCAAAATCGGTATTGGCTGTATTCGATTGCTTGTACTGATGATCCGATGCAATTTGCTGCGAAATCTGCGCAAGATCAAGGCTTGGTTGTAAAGTATTTCCAGAAACAATAGCCTCAGCAACAGGTTCAATTACCGTCGTCGAAGTCGATTCAACATCTTGCTGTACGAAGGCCATTAATTCATTCAGAACTTTATGTACATCTGCAGTCAGAATGACGCGCTGACCCGCAGCTAAAGTGTCAAATAAATGGATAAATTCTTGATGTGCCTGACCAAATAACTCGTATGCATAATCTACATTGAGTAATTCTGGCTTTTCCAGTAAGGCTTGATAACCAGCATATAGCTCAGAAGTAAAGTCATGAATTCCTTGAGCAGCACGGTTATTGGTAAATTCTAGCAATTGTTTTGCTTGTTCACCTAAGTGCTGAATATATTCAGGATATTCAACCTTAGCCCGCTGATCAAACTCAAACTCGGCATCAAGCAACAGATCAATATTTAACTCGATCAGCTTCGAGACCATACCTTGTGGGTTTAGCTCATCATCTACGTCTTCTATACTGAAACCATAGTTATCCCAAGCCGTAGTGAACGTGGCGTAAATCACGTCAAGCTGTTCGTTCGTACCACGCCCAAGCACGTGTAAATAGTCACGTACAAATTCAGCATATTGGGTGAGTAAAGAGATTTCCTTCGAGGTAGAAACGATCTCTTCTTGAACCAAGGTTTTAAATAGATTTTCGACTTTTGAGCTGGCATTAAAGACATGCTCAATTTGCGCCATAGACGAACTACCGCGCAATGTATGTAAAGCACGGATTAAACCATTGTAATCTTGTACTTTGGTTTCATCTGCATTTAAGAACTGATCGATAGTCGCTAAATGGTCTTCCGCTTCTTCAATGAAGATCGCTAAAGTTTCTTCAAGGACATCATGCACTTGATCATCCTGCTCAGAAACGTCTGCAACTTGTGGCTCAGATTCAGCCACTTCAATATCGCTCAGCTCTAATCCCGTCACGACATCATTACTATTTAGATGATTAGACAGTTGTAGCAACTCTTCTAGTGCAGGTTCTAAACTTTGATTTTGTTGTAATTGTTGTCCAATTAAAACCAGTGGACGAAGGTCAAGATCAATTTCCTGCACCGCTTTGAATATCGGATACAGTTTAAATTGATACAGTTTGAATACTGTTTTAGCAAATTTTTGAACCGTTGCTGTGAGCGGTACAGCTCCTGAAATCACACGATTTAAGGTGTCTTCAACTGCCCATGCTGTTTCACCTGCTGACTTTGCCCCCACCATACGACCAGAGCCTTTTAAGGTATGGAAGTGACGACGTATGCTCAACAAGGTTTCTTGATGGGTCGGTTCAGCGTACCACTTTTCAAATAATGGATCTAACTCAACGAAGATTTCTTCAATTTCTTCAACAAAAATTTCAAGAATTTCTGCATCTTGATCTAGATAACTATCTTCCGGAAGCGTTGTCGTTTCAACTAAATGTTTTAATATTTCTTTCATAGCTAAGGCTTCTTGCGTTGTCAGCTACCCAAAAAAGGTGCATAAACTTCATTATAACCATCATCCCAAACCAGTCTTTTTGCTCAAGCTAATTGAGTTGATGTGTATCCTGATTTTGGTATGCCACTCAGACGATGAGCAGCATACCTCCCCCAAAGCAAGCGCTTAATCAGGCAGTTTAAAGTCTGTTACAGACTCACGTAACGCTTCCGCCATGTTCGCAAGTTCAGAGACTGAACGGGCTGTATCGAAAGTCGCAGTGGTGGTTTGTGAGGTAATTTCTTGTACGACATTCATCGTAGTTGCAATATGACCTGCAGATGCGGATTGTAGCTTTGCTGCATCCGAAATGTTTGCAATCAATTTCGCCAAATTACCCGATACGTTTTGAATCTCATCCAGTGCAACACCCGCATCCTTAGATAAGTTCGCACCACGTACAACCTCAGACGTGGTTTGTTCCATCGAAATTACAGCTTCGTTGGTATCGGTCTGAATGGTTTTTACCAGTGTTTCAATCTGTTTGGTTGCTGAAGCAGAACGTTCTGCAAGACGCTGTACTTCATCCGCAACCACGGCGAAACCACGACCTGCTTCACCTGCCATCGATGCTTGGATCGCTGCGTTTAAAGCCAAGATGTTCGTTTGGTCGGCAATATCGTTAATCAAGGCAACGATGTTACCAATCTCTTGCGAAGATTCACCCAAACGTTTAATACGTTTAGAGGTTTCTTGAATCTGCTCACGAATGATATCCATACCTTCAATTGAACGGTTTACAACATTCGCGCCATTTGCAGCAATTTTTACTGAACGTTCTGCTACCACCGCTGATTCTTCAGCGTTTGAAGATACTTGGTCAATTGACATTGCCATTTCGTTAATCGCGGCAGATGCACCTGCAATTTCTTGCGCCTGATGTTCAGATGCTTCGGCTAACTGGTTGGTAATCCCCTGCGTACTTGCCGTATATTGTGCAACCTCTTGAGAAGTTTCGGTAATACGCGATACAAGGTCACGTAATTGGTCAATTGCGAAGTTAATCGAGTCGGCAATTGCACCCGTGAAGTCTTCAGATACCGTTGCATATGAACGTAAATCACCATCTGCAAGATCGGCAATCTCATCCAGTAAACGTAAAATCGCGTTTTGGTTACGGTCATATTCATCTTGTAGACGAGATACACGTTTTTTATCTGATTCGCCACGAAGTACGAGTAATTTAAATACACAGAACAAGAAGGCAATCAGGGCTAGAATTAGACCTAAGGCAGGAATTGCAATTGCTAAACCTGTACCACCTGACAATTTGTTCAAATTACTTAACAAAGCATCCGACTGTTCAAAAATCGATGATGACGCTTGGCGTACTTTAACGATTTGTGATGAGTTCTTTAAGACGGTTGCTGCTGCTGACTTCAGTACATCATCATATTCAGATTGAATACTGGTTAAAGAGTCACGCATTTCAGGGTCATTAATACGCTCTACACCTAAGTCCGCACTGCCATTTAACTGTGCGTTTAAGTATGACGCGAAGGTTTCTGTATCTGAGCTAAAGTCATCCGCAGATTCACGCGAGTTGTCTGAACCGGTTAATACCGAACCAATTGAACGTAAAATACGTTCCGCAATGAATACTTGGTTTTTTGCAATTACGACTTGGTTGGCTGGCACATTTTGACGTGCCATTTGGTCAACCATTAAGTTATATTCGGCCTGAATCCCCGGAATACTTTCACTAATCGCAATGTTGGTATCGTAGAGTTGGTTAATGATTTTTTGTTGCGATGCAATTAAATCAATATTTTCAGAAACTTTTTTCCACTGCGCATCTACTTCACGCAGTGCATCTGTACTCGCGTGAATATCTTTTACTGTTTCTAAATTTTCAGCAAAAGACTTTTGTGATTCTGTCAGTTTTTTAATGGCTTCAGGTGTACCTGATGCTGTTGCTTCAGTTGCCTGACGCGAAATCGTTTGTGATAAAAGACGTAAATCACCCAAGCTACGGGTGAATTCGTTATTTCGAGGTACGCTATAGAATAGGTACAACAGTAAGAAAATTGCCAGTACGATACAAAATGCCGCACCCAAAATTAATGGCTTGGACTTTTCACTATCACCAAATACACGTGAAAACTGTTCCGTCTGTGATTGAAGTTTTGCTACTAAAGCATTTCCACCTGAGCGGTTACTGCTTCCATCCGTATTTTTCTTTTTAAGTTTAAAGCCCATGCAGCTTCTCCCCGATTTACGCCCTTATAATTTCGCGCGCGACAATGATATTAATTTATAAATTTTATAGATGCGTTCATATACTTTGGATTGTCTAATAAGCGACTGAATAAGAAAACATGCCATTGTTGGTTGTGTTGGTGAAAATACCCTTGGCAATATTCTTTTAAATTCCGATCTAAATCTTGATGTTTAGAAAAGAAACTTTTCTTATTAAAGTGCTGAATCCCCAGAACCTGATCTACAACTAAACCGACATAGTGGTCATTGTGACTAATACAGAGTACTTTTTGAGTCGGTGAATATGCACTACGATGCCCTGATACATAGTGCGCTAAATCGGCAACAGAAAGTAAACGTCCTCGAATATTGGCCAAACCCACAACCCAAGGTTGAGTATTTGGCACTAAAGTATATTTCGGAGGATAAATCACCTCTGCAACTTCACCTAATGGCGCAACGAAATATTGCCCCATCATCTCAAAAGCAATGCCCGACCAGCGGTTTACCTCATTTTCGTTTGAAACGTAGTTTTTATTACCACGTTTAGCAAGTCGAAGTAATTCGATAAATCCATTTGCTGCCATAGAGCTTATCCTGCGTTCAGGTGTTGCTTAATCACATCAATCAGTTGGTTTTCATCAACAGGCTTGGTTAAATAATCACATGCACCTTGACGCTTACCCCATACACGGTCTGTAGCCTGATCTTTAGTACTGACGATCACTACGGGAATGTGTTTTGTTGTTGCGCCACGCGCAATTTGACGGGTTGCTTGGAAGCCATTAACGCCTGGCATCACCACATCCATCAACACAAGATCAGGAAGTTCAGCTTGAGCCATGGTTACACCATCGGCACCATTCGACGCTTCAATCACTTCAAAACCGTGTTTCCCCAAAATTTCTTTAAAGCGGAATGTCTCTGTAGGTGAGTCATCCACAATTAAAATACGCGCCATAATTTTCCCCAATTACACTTATATTATTTATGCTGAAACATGATTACGAATCGCATTTAATAATTCATCTTTACTAAACGGCTTTGTTAAATATTCATCTGAACCGACAACACGCCCTTTGGCTTGGTCAAATAGACCATCTTTGCTAGAGAGCATCACGACAGGAATATTTTGATAATTTTGTGAATTTTTGATTAATGCACACGTTTGATAACCATCTAGTCGTGGCATCATAATGTCGACAAATACGATATCAGGATTGGCTTGAGCAATTTTTGACAATGCGTCAAAACCATCGACTGCAGTCACCACTTCACAACCTTCACGTTGCAATAATGTTTCAGCTGTACGACGAATGGTTTTTGAATCATCAATGACCATTACTTTTAGATTCTGGAATTTATCGTCCATTTAATATGACCCTTCCCATTTTTAGAATGTTTGTAGAAACAGATTCGTAGACGCTTTACAAGTTACGTACACTTTTAACATATATTTACTTATATTTTCAACGAACAGTTTCCGCATAAAACCACACTTCATCTTCTTTTTAAGAACGGCTTCACACTTTCCTATACCCGTCGATTTTTTTTTGACTGATTATATTTTTTATTCCTAAATTTAGGACTAATATAGCACTATTTATTGCTTGTAAATAAGTAATTTAGTCAACTTTAAACTGGGGGTATCGATGCTTAGGGAGTTTAATCACAAACTTGCTTTGATCGTGAAAAAAAGGATGACTGCGAAAGTCATTTTGCTGGCTTTGCTAAGTTTGCAGACCATCTCGATTATGGCCGATCCACCTAAAGCGGTCTGGTATCGATATTACGACAGTAAAGGCATCGCAAACGTCAGTAGCAGTGTCACCCCCAACCATATTCGTTATGGTTATGAAGCACTCGATAGCAACATGCAAGTGATTCAACGGGCACGTCCATACAACGCAGAAAAAGATGCGCAATATGCGCCACAACGTGCAGCAGCAGCCAAGCAACGCGAGTCAGATCTTAAATTAAAACGCGCTTATACCAACAGCCAAGTCGCCACTCAAAAACGCAATACCGCCCTTTCCTATATCTTAAAGCAGATTAAGTTCCAGCAAGATGAATTAAAACAATTACAGAATGACCGTATTGGATTCTTACGCCAAGAAAAAGAGAACATGCGTAAAGGCAAAAGCAATCCGAAACCGCTCCAAGATATGATTGATTATAATTCCAAAAATATTGTGATGAAAAAAGAGCAAATACAATCGTTACAAAGTCACTATCGTAATACCAAGGCTGAATACGACAGAATTATTGCTCGTTTAAAAACACTTGAATAATCTGCGTCTTATTTACAGTGTGCTGACTTTCGCCGCTAGACCAAAGGATTTGACTCAATGCAGGCTGCACTACGTATAAAAAACAAATTAAGCCGCCAAGTGCTCCCTATTTTAAAACTCAGTCCGCTGTGTTTGTGCTTACTCCTCTCTGCCTGCCAAAAACAAGATGAAGTCACCTCCCCTACTTCGTCTACAGCTAAAATCGAGCTGATAGCACAAGACTTGGTTCAGTTCCAAGAAGGGCCTTCTATCCAACGTACAGCTTTTACTGGCACCATTCGAGCCGTCAATCAAAGTTCCATTCAGGCTCAAGTGACAGCGACAGCCACCGCCGTCTCCGCTCAAGTTGGACAAGCCGTTCAGAAAGGGCAAGTACTGGTTCGATTGAACAATCAAGATAATGCTGCGCGTTTTGCCCAAGCTCAAGCCAATCTTGCATCAACTCAAGCCCAAGCCAATCTTGCAAAAAGCATGGTTCAAAGAAAAAAACGTTTACTCGATCAGGGCTTTATTTCTAAAGTGGAATATGAACAAAGCCTTGTGGACTATCAAGCTCAATTAGAAAATGTTCGTGCGCAACAAGCCAATGTTGATATTGCCGAAAAAGCGGATCGCGATGGCACTATTTTAAGCCCGATTTCAGGGGTTATTACTCAACGTCAGGTGGAACCTGGACAAACAGTATCCGCAGGACAAACCCTATTTGAAATCATTGACCCGAGTCATTTAGAAATACAGGCCAAAATTCCAAGTGATCTACAAGCAGCTTTAAGTTTGGGAGAAAAAATTGAATATCGGCTGCAAGGCAATCCCCAAAAACTGACAGCCAAGCTTACGCGTATTTCCCCGATTGCAGACCCCGCAAGCCGTCAAATTGAGTTTTTTGCTCAGCCAATTGAAAGTATTAATTCATTGAGTATCGGGACCTTTGTGGAGGGTGACATACTTGGTTCACAGTCCATCACAGGCCAAATTATCCCGCTTGATACCATTCAAAATATACAAAATTCACCTTATGTTTGGGTGATTCGCCACAATAAAATTGAACGTGTTCACATAAAAGTATTGGAACAACACTATAGCAACAACAGCGCTGTGGTACAGGGACTACAAACTGGCGACCGCATCAGTCGTATAAAGTTTAATGAAAAAGATTTGCATCAAATGGTGACAATCAATCCATAAAATAAGAAAAGGTTGTTGCTATGTGGTTAACCCGTATTAGTGTGAAATATCCTGTTTTTACCATCATGATGATGTTTTGTCTGATGGTTTTAGGCTTAGCCTCTTGGCAAAGAATGGGGGTTGAGGAGTTTCCTGATGTCGATTTCCCCTTCGTGGTGGTTTATACCACTTATCCAGGGGCATCGCCTGAAACGGTTGAGTCTGAAATTACCAAGAAAATGGAAGATCAAATCAATACCATTTCAGGTTTAAAACAGGTCATTTCTCAGTCTAGCGAAGGCTTATCGACCATTATTGCTGAATTTGATCTCGATGTTTCTTCTGCTATAGCCGCGCAAGATGTCCGCGATAAAATTGCACCGGTCACCGCTGAGTTTCGAGACGAAATTCAAGACCCAATTGTTGAACGTTACGACCCTTCTGCCAATGCCGTGATGTCGATTGTATTTGAATCACAAAACATGTCACTGAAAGAGCTCAGTTCTTATTTGGATCAGCGCATCGTTCCGCAGTTTAGAACCGTTTCTGGTGTCGGGACAGTCAACTTATTGGGTGATGCCAAGCGACAAATTCGCATACAGATTGAACCCCACAAACTACAAAGTTTTGGGATTGGTATTGACCAGATCATCAACACGCTAAAAGCTGAAAATGTCGAGGTTCCGGGTGGAACATTGAAACATGGTAATAGTGAACTTGTGGTCGAAATCAAGTCTAAAGTGATTCATCCTTTAGCCTTCGGCGATTTAGTGATTGCCAATAAAAATGGTGTACCGATTTATTTGCGCCAAGTTGCAAGCATTTCAGACAGCCAAGCCGAACTTGAGTCGAGTGCCTATTTAGATGGTAAAACCGCGGTTGCGATTGATATTTTACGCAGTTCCGATTCAAATGTGATTGATGTAGTCGATGGTGCTTATGAGACCTTAGCAGATATCCAAAAACAGTTACCTGAAGGCACCACAGCAAAAGTCGTGGTAGATTCATCCAAAGGCATTCGTAACAGCATCACCGATGTTGCACGTACCATTATTGAAGGTGCAGCTCTTGCCGTTTTGATTGTCCTGCTGTTTTTAGGCTCATTCCGTTCCACCGCCATTACAGGCATGACCCTGCCGATTGCCCTCCTTGGCACTCTGACGTTTATTTGGATCTTCGGCTTTAGCATCAATATGATGACCTTACTGGCACTATCACTCAGTATTGGTCTACTGATTGATGATGCGATTGTGGTCCGTGAAAATATTGTGCGACATGCAGACATGGGCAAAGACCCTGTCACAGCAGCCCTTGATGGGACCAAAGAAATTGGACTCGCTGTTTTAGCCACCACCTTAACCATTGTTGCGGTGTTCTTACCTGTGGCATTTATGGGCGGTATTATCGGTCGCTTTTTCTATCAGTTTGGCGTAACCGTCAGTACTGCTGTGCTGATCTCCATGTTTGTCAGCTTTACTTTAGATCCCATGCTATCTGCACATTGGGCTGAAAAGCATAATCCACATAAACCACCCAATCGAGTCAAACGTTTCTTCAATTGGATTTCTGGCAAACTAGATAATCTCAGCCATGACTATGAGAAATTACTCAAGCTTGCTCTGCGCTTCCGATTCATCACCCTCATGATTGCTGTGGCTTCACTGTTCGGTGCATTAGGCTTATCTAAACTAATTGGAACAGAGTTTGTCCCTGTTCCAGATAAAGGTGAGATTCGGATTAAGTTCGAAACACCTGTCGACGCCTCTTTGGAATATTCACAAGCCAAACTGCTGCAAGTCGATAAAATTATTCAGCAGCACCCTGACGTTCGAGCAACTTATGCGGTGATTAATGGCGTTACGGATCGTGGTAAAAACCATGTCAGTATTCGCGTAACCGTTACGCCACGCACAGAGCGTAAGAAAAGCTTAACCGACTTAAACAATGAGTTCCGCCAACGCCTACAACAAGTAGGTGGCATTACTGTGACCTCAATTGCCTCGGCAGATGAAACGGTATCGGGCGGACAAAAGCCCGTAATGATTTCCATCAAAGGTCCAGACTTAGCCGAATTGCAAAAAATTTCAGACCGCTTTATGGCTGAAATTGCGCAAGTCAAAGGCATTGTCGACTTAGAAAGCTCACTTAAAGCCCCTAAACCGACTTTAGGCGTGCATATTAATCGGGTCTTAGCCAGCGATTTGGGCCTATCGGTCAACCAAATTGCCAATGTCATTCGCCCACTGATTGCAGGCGATGATGTCACCACATGGCAAGATGACAAAGGCGAAACCTATGACGTTAACCTGCGCTTAACTGAAAATGCGCGTAGCTTACCTAGTGATGTACACAACCTTTACCTCACATCGCAAAAAACGGATGCCAATGGTCAAGCTTTATTGATTCCCCTTTCTAGTGTTGCGCATTTAGAGCAAAGTCTGGGGGCATCGCAGATTAATCGTCGCGATCTAGCACGGGAAGTCTTAGTCGAGGCCAACACTGCTGGTCGACCTGCAGGTGATATTGGTGCAGATATTAAAAAAATTGAAGACAACTTTGACCTTCCAGCAGGTTATAGCTTTGACACACAAGGTTCAAACAAAGACATGGCTGAATCTGCAGGTTATGCCATGACCGCAATCACCTTATCAATCGTGTTTATTTATATTGTGCTAGGTTCGCAGTTTAATAGTTTTATTCACCCTGCGGCGATTATGGCTTCCCTGCCACTATCATTGATTGGGGTGTTTTTAGCGCTCTTCTTATTTAACTCCACCATGAACTTGTTTTCTATTATCGGTATTATCATGTTGATGGGTCTGGTGACCAAGAATGCAATTCTATTGATCGATTTCATTAAAAAAGCCATGGATCACGGCGTTGATCGTTATCAAGCGATTATTGATGCGGGTAAAACACGTCTACGCCCTATTTTGATGACTACAAGTGCCATGGTGATGGGCATGGTGCCTCTGGCTTTAGGGCTAGGTGAAGGAGGTGAACAAAGTGCACCGATGGCACATGCAGTGATCGGCGGTGTCATTACATCGACACTACTGACCTTAGTGGTGGTTCCTGTGATCTTCACCTATTTAGATGACTTTAAGAACTTTATGCTGCGTCAAGTACGTAAAATCATGTCATAATAATCGACATTTTTCTGAGGCGGTGTCGACATGCCTCCTCATTTTTTATCGTATAATCTTTGACTTTCAAAGTTTAAAATTTTAGGACAGTTTCCATGCGCGCGAGTCGCTTTTTATTTGCAACGTTAAGAGAAACCCCAAATGACGCAGAAGTGATTTCACATCAACTAATGCTACGTGCTGGGATGATTCGTAAATTGGCTTCAGGTTTATACACTTGGCTGCCGATGGGCGTTCGCGTATTAAATAAAGTTGCAGCGATCGTTCATGAAGAAATGAACAATGCGGGTTCACTCGAAGTCCTGATGCCCGTAACTCAGCCAGCGTCTTTATGGGAAGAATCTGGTCGCTATGTCCAATACGGCCCTGAATTGCTTCGTTTCAAAGACCGCCATGGCAACCCTTTCGTGCTTGGTCCTACACACGAAGAAGTCATAACCGATCTTGCACGCAATGAACTCAAAAGCTATAAACAATTGCCTGCAAACTTCTATCAAGTACAAACCAAATTCCGTGATGAAATTCGTCCACGTTTCGGTGTAATGCGTTCACGTGAATTTATCATGAAAGATGCTTATTCTTTCCACGCAAACCAAGAATCACTGCAAGAAACCTATGACATCATGTATGGCGCGTACTGCAAAATCTTTAGCCGTTTAGGTTTAGATTTCCGTCCAGTACAAGCCGATACAGGTTCAATTGGTGGTTCAGGCTCACATGAATTCCACGTATTAGCATCAAGTGGTGAAGATGATATCGCCTTCTCGACTGAATCTGACTATGCGGCAAATATTGAAATGGCTGAGGCCATTTTAGTCGGTGAACGTGCAGCGCCAACCAAAGCATTAGAAGTTGTCGATACACCAAATCAAAAAACCATTGCAGATGTCTCTAACTTCTTAAAATCTGATCCTGCACACTCTGTAAAAGCCTTGTTAGTGCAAGGTATTGCAGCCGAAGAAGGCCAAGCAACACCGGTAGTGGCATTGTTCTTACGTGGCGATCATGAGCTAAATGAAATTAAAGCGGAGAAGCATCCGCGCATTGCATCACCATTAACTTTTGCAACAGAAGAACAACTTGCTGCACTGGGTTTAACCGCTGGTTTCTGTGGACCACAAGGCTTGGTAGAAAAAGGCTTAACGGTCATTGTCGACCGTGCTGCATCAGTACTGTCTGACTTTGTTGCGGGTGCAAATGAGGTTGATAAACACGTGACTGGTCTAAACTGGGAACGTGATGCACAGTTCACCGAAGTTTATGACTTACGTAATGTGGTTGAGGGTGATCCGTCTCCAGACGGTAAAGGTACGCTGCAAATTAAACGTGGTATCGAAGTTGGGCATATTTTCCAACTCGGTCAAAAGTATTCAGAAGCTTTGGGTTGTAAAGTTTTAGGTGAAGATGGTAAGCCATTTACTGTAACCATGGGTTGTTACGGTATTGGTGTAACACGTGTAGTTGCCTCTGCAATTGAGCAAAACTTTGACGAAAAAGGCATTATTTGGCCTATGGCAATTGCACCGTTTGAAGTTGCCATTGTGCCTATGAATGCACATAAGTCTCCACGTACTTTAGAAGCAGCTGAAGCACTGTACGCTGAACTTACGACAGCAGGTTATGATGTTTTACTGGATGATCGTAACGAACGTCCAGGCGTGAAATTCTCAGACCTTGAGCTTACAGGTATTCCTCACCGTATTGTGATTGGTGAGAAAGGCTTAGATGCTGGTACTTTTGAATATAAAGGCCGTCGTGATGCTGAATCTGTAAA